>Ga0209162_1003289_pt1 | contig 13172 bp, 9 predicted proteins | sample YNPNPMetaG_FD_187121 | JGI IMG/M metagenome (GOLD analysis project Ga0209162, IMG submission 187121) | Anoxygenic and chlorotrophic microbial mat microbial communities from Yellowstone National Park, USA - YNP NP MetaG (SPAdes) (version 2) ...
GGCTCGGGCTGCCGACCCGCGACCGGAAAGACGACCAACCGCCCCTCATCGTCGGCCCGGTCTTCATCCGGGACGCGGACGGTCGGATCGCGCCGCACCGGCTCGCGTGGGTGGGCCGCGTGGCCGCCGGCGCGAGTGTCGATGGCAAACCGGCCCATGTTGCACACCCGCAGCAGGTATCGCACGTCTGCTGGCCCTTGGCCCACGACGTGCGGCCGGCGGCACAATCGCTCGGCGTGCGCGGGTGCGCCGATTGCCACGCAGAGGACGCGCCGCTCGACTTTGGACGCGTGTCACCGCCCGTCACGCCCGTCGCCCAAGCCCCACCGGGCAGCGAAGGCGCCACGATGACCATGGTGGAGCTGCGCGGCGATGACGTGCTGATCCGTCGCTTGTGGGCGCGCGCGTTCCTGTTTCGACCGGCATTCAAGTGGTTCGGCCTCGCGTGTGCCGGATTGGTACTGCTCGTGCTCCTGCGATTCTTGCTGGACGCGATCACGCATTCCCCGCCGCCCACGGACACCGGTTCCGCGTCGCCGGTCGCAGCCCGACGCACCGGGCTGAGCGCTGGCGAGCATATCTTCCATGGTCTGGCAGTGCTGGGTGTAATCATTCAAGCGGGGACCGGACTGGGGTCGAAGCTTTTCGGGCTCGACCTCGCCGGCTGGCGACTGCTCATCCACATGGGCGGTGCTTTTCTGTTCCTCGTCGGACTGACCGTAACGACGCTGCAATGGGCAGGTCGCTGCCGCCCCGTGCGCCTGGCTGGCAAGGAAGCGCTCACCGCCGGCCAGCGGTGGGTGTTTTTCGTTTACGTGGCCGCCGGCTGGCTGGTTATGGTCACCATGCTCGGCGCGATGCTGCCCGTGGCAGGCTACCGCGAGCAGGACCTGCTCAAGGAAACTCACGAGAATGCTGCCCTCGTGCTGGTCGCAGCCCTCATCGTACACACCATCGTTTCCTGGACAGCTCGGCGGGCACAAAGGAGGAAACCGTGAACACAAATGCCTGTATCCGCACCTGGGCCCGGGCGACCTGTTGTCTCGCCTTGCTCACCCTGGCGGTGGAGCCCGCACTCTTCGCGCAGGCCCCCCAGCCCACGACTGCGGCTACCGCTCCTGCCGGCGAGGCAATCACCACCCAGCCTGCTGTCCCGCCGGGCTTTGTGCCGATCGAACTCGTTCTGCCCAAGCCCGCTTTCAAGGGGACGCCGGCCCACGTACCCCCGGGCACCAACCTCGAACCGCCGCGGAAGGGACCACGACCGCCCGTCTTCGCCCCGCGCGGCACAAAGAATGTGGCTCTGAAGAAACCGGTTCGCAGCAGCGACAACGACCCCATCGTCGGCAATCTGAAGATGGTCACCGATGGGAACAAGGAGGCTTCGGAGGGTACGTACGTCGAACTCGGCCCGCGCCCGCAATGGGTGCAGATCGACCTCAAGGAACGGTATAACATCTACGCTATTGTTGTATGGCATTTCCACAGCAGCGCGCGCGTCTACCACGATGTGATCGTGCAAATCTCGGACGATCCCGACTTCATTACCGGCGTCCAGACGGTTTTCAACAACGACCACGACAACTCCGCCGGCCTCGGCCGTGGTAACGATAAAGAGTACTGGGAAACGTACGAAGGCAAGCTGATCGACGCGGGCGGCGTCACGGGCCGCTACGTGCGCCTCTACAGCAACGGCAGCACCGCCGACGACCAGAACCACTACACTGAAGTGGAGGTCTACGGCGTACCGGCGAAATGAACGGTCAGCGGCTGTTTGCCATCACATTTCTGGCCATCTGTGGCCTGGCGATCGGTCTGCGCGCTCCGCATCTGAACCGCCGACCAATGCACGGCGATGAAGCGGTGCATGCCGTCCGCTGGGAGGAACTGCGCCAGACCGGCCGCTATGTCTACGATCCGTACGAATACCACGGCCCGACTCTTTACTATGCGACCTTTCCCGCCGCCCTGATGCGCGGCTTCCCGCCCTTTGCAGCCACGGACGCGGCCATGTATCGCAGTGTCCCTGTCGCGTTCGGCGTCGGGTCGGTGCTTCTGCTTCTGCTCTTGACGCCGGCTCTGGGGCGGCCGGCGACCGTTGCGGCAGCCCTCTTGACGGCCGTCTCACCCGCGATGGTTTTTTACAGCCGATACTACATCCAGGAAACGCTTCTGGTTTTCTTTACGTTGCTTGCGATCGCAGCAGGCTGGCGCGGCGCGCTGGCCGCCACCACCCGCCGTCGCGGTGCCGCCGCCGGCTGGTCGATATTGCTCGGCGCGGCGCTCGGCTGCATGCAGGCCACCAAGGAAACATGCATCATTGTAGTCGCCTGTCTGGTAACAGCGCTGACTGTGGCATTAGCAGCGCAGAGACGGACCGTTTCGCGTCTTGCCTTGGGTCACGCCCTCCGCGCCGCCGCCTGGGCTTTCCCCGTCACAGTCGCCGTGTCGGTCCTCTTGTTTGCCGGCCCGGGCGGCCACTGGTGCGCCGTGATGGACTCGCTGCGCGCCTACCGCGTATACTTCGAGCGCGCCGGCGGGGGAATCCACACGCACCCATGGTATTACTATCTGCGCCTGCTTCTCTACACGCATGCGGCTCCTGGACCAATGTGGAGCGAGGCGCTCATCGTCATCTCAGGACTTCTGGGAGCGGTCGTCGCCGTCGGCCGCTGGGCAGCACCGGCCCAGCCCACGAGCGCTTCTGCGGATCTGCGCCGCAATCGAAGCCTGCCGGCCGGCGGCCTGGCATGTTTTCTGGCGACCTACACCTTTCTACTGCTTGCTGTGTATTCGGCGATCCCCTACAAGACCCCCTGGTGCATTCTCGGCCCGCTGCACGGACTGACTCTGGTGGCCGGCATTGGCATCGGGTGGCTGTGGAACGCTATAACCAGCCGCCCGGCCCGGGCAGCGCTCGCGGTGGCATTCCTGGCCGGAGCCGGGCATCTGGCATGGCAAGCCTGGCGCGGTAGCCACGATGTAGTCTTTTGCACCGACCCACGTAACCCGTATGTGTACGCCCATCCCGTGCGCGACGTGGAGCGACTCACGGAAGATATGGAACGACTGGCGCAAGCCCACCCCGCCGGCCGCAAACTGCTGATCCGCGTCATCGCGCCGAACCCCTGGCCGCTGCCGTGGTACCTGCGCGCGTTTCCCCGCGTCGGCTACTACGAGCAGGTGCCCGCGCACGCAGATGCGGACGTCGTTGTGGCGTCAACCGCACAACAGAGCGCCCTCGAACGTGTGCTCCGCTCGGCGTACGACGGGCCGACGTACCGCGGCCTGCGCCGGGACGAGATTCTGGCCATTTACGTGCGGCGACCCGAGCCGCAGGAACTCGAGTGTGACCGCGGAAGCCGCTGACAAGCTGCGTGAGCTGCCGGACGGCGACGCAACCGGCGGCTGGTGTTTCGCATTCGACGCCATGGGATGCACGTTCGGGCTTCGGATTGTGCACCCCCGTCGGGACTATGCGCGGCAGGCGGCGTGGGCGTCGTGCGCGGAGATCGACCGGCTCGAACAGCTCTTCAGCCGCTTCGTACCGTGCAGCGACATCAGCCGGCTGAACGCGGCGGCCGCAAACGAACTCGTCCCGGTGAGTTCGGAGACCATCGAATGCCTGCAACTGGCGCACGCCGTGTGCGTGGAAACCGCGGGCGCGTTCGACGCTGTGTATCGCAGTCGCCAGCGCCTTGGTGCCGGTCCGGCACTGGTTTTCGACCCGCAGGCGCGCGGCGTAGTGGTGCGCGTGACGGGCCTCGATCTCGACCTGGGCGGGATCGGCAAGGGCTACGCCCTGGACCGCGCGGCCACCGTGCTGCGTCAGTGGAACGTGGCCGCCGCTCTGCTAAATGCTGGACAAAGCACCGCCTACGGACTGGGACGACCGCCGTCGGGGCAACGATGGCGCGTGGGTCTGCGGCGGCCCGACCGGCCCGACGAAATCGCCGGGCAGGTCGAGCTGACCGATCGCGCCGTGGCCGGGTCGGGTCAACGCGTTCACGGCCCGCACATTCTTGATCCCCGCACCGGACAGCCGCCGGCGCGTTCTGCGGCGTGGGCCCTGGCACCGACGGCGGCTCTGGCCGACGCCCTGTCCACCGCCTTCATGGTCATGTCGACCGAGGAGATCCGCGCCTATTGCGCGCGTCACGCCGACGTGGCAGCCGTCATTTGGGAAACGGCTGTCGACAGCGAACCGACCTTAGCTGGCACGGGAAGTGCCCTGCCACCCGGCTTGTGCCCGCCCCTCTGAGCCCCGCGCGGGAACGGCCGCAGGCCGCCCTGTCCGGCGAGTATACTCTTGTGTCGTGACCGCGGAGGCTCTGAGGCCGCACAAGATGGCGAACAGACCGGTGACCAATGCGGGTTCGAGTCGGGCGCCCGATGAGCCGTTGGCCACTGCCGAGTGGCGACGGGGACGCTTCCCGAAGCTGATGCGTTTCCGCATTCACGAGGCGCTGCTCGTTTCAAGCCCCTACGACGCGTTCATTCTGGAGGAGGACGGGCTGCTGACGGAGAAGATCGAGGCGGAGTTCTCCGACCTCGGACTCAGCTACGCGCCCAACATCACGCGCGTCTCGACCGGCGAAGAAGCCCTGGAAACCCTGCGCGGCCGACATTTCGACCTCGCCATCACGCTGCTGCGATTGGGGGACATGGACCTGGCCCGCTTCGCCGCGGCGGCCCGTGAGATCCAGCCCGCACTGCCCGTCGTCCTGTTGGTCGCCAACGACTGGGAGCTGGCACGTCTCACCCACCGCCCCCGCCCGCTCAACGTGGACGGCGTATACGTCTGGTACGGCGACACGAAGATCTTCCTGGCCATCACCAAGGTCATCGAGGACCGGCTGAACGCCGAACACGACACCCGGGCCGGCGACGTCGGCATCATCATCCTCATCGAGGACTCCGTACGCTTCCGGTCCTCGTTGCTGCCAATCATCTACACGCAACTGGTGCGCCAGACCCGGGCGGTGATGGCGGACGGGCTGAACCATATGGACCGTCGTTTGCGCCAGACGGCGCGCCCCAAGGTCCTGGTCGCGGAAACCTACGAACAGGGATGGGAGCTGTATCAGCGGTTTCAGAAGTACCTGCTGGGCGTCATTTCCGACGTTTCCTTTCCCCGGCACGGAGAGCAGGACCCGCAGGCCGGCATCGCGTTCCTGGAGCGGGTGCGCCGCGAAATGCCCGACCTGCCCGTGTTGTTGCAGTCCTCCGATCCTTCCAACGCGGAGGCGGCCCACCGGCTCGGTGCTCGTTTCCTCTACAAGCGCTCCGCAACCCTCCCCGAAGACGTCCGCAACTTCATGCTGGAGAACTTCGGCTTTGGGGACTTCGTCTTCCGTCTGCCCGATGGGCGCGAGGTCGCCCGCGCCGCCGACCTCCGCTCCATGGCCCGGGTGCTGCGCGAAGTGCCGCTCGAATCCATCGAGTATCACGCCCGCCACAACCACTTTTCCACCTGGCTGCGGGCCCGCACCGAGTTCGCGCTGGCCCGACGCATGCGCCCGCGGCGGGTGTCCGAATTCAGCGATCTGGAGGCGATCCGCCGCTACCTGATCCGCGGCATCGCGGATGCGCTCCGGCAGAACCGGCGCGGCATCGTGGAGGAGTTCTCCCGCGAACGCCTCGACGCGGGCTGCACGTTCGCCCGCATCGGCGGGGGAGCGCTGGGCAACAAAGCCCGCGGACTGGCGTTCGTCGACGCCCTGCTGGCCCGCTCCAACCTGGATCAGGAGTTCCCCACAGTCCAGGTGCATGTGCCGCGCTCCGTCGTCATCGGCACCGACATCTTCGACGAGTTTCTCGACTTGAACCGCCTCCGGCTCAATGAACTCCTGACGCTGGACGATCCCGGGCTTCAGCAGGCGTTCCTCACCGCCCGGCTGCCCGACGACGTCGTACGCAACCTGCGGGCCTTCCTCGACGCCGTCCACACACCGCTGGCCGTGCGCTCTTCAAGCCTTCTGGAGGACTCGCAGTACCTTCCTTTCGCCGGGGTGTATGCCACTCACATGCTGCCCAACAATCACCCCGACCCGCGCGTCCGGCTCGAACACCTGATGAACGCGATCAAGCTCGTCTACGCGTCCACGTACTCCAGCGCCACCCGGCGCTATCTGGAAGCCACGCCGCACCGCCTCGATGAAGAGAAGATGGCGGTCATCCTCCAGCCGATTGTCGGGGCCCGGCACGGGGAATATCACTATCCGGACTTCTCCGGCGTGGCGCGCTCCTACAACTACTACCCGTTTGGCGCGATGCGGCCGGAGGACGGCGTGGCCGGGGTCGCGCTGGGTCTGGGTCAAACCGTCGTGGAGGGCGGTCCGGTGCTCCGCTTCTGCCCGACCTGTCCAGAAGTCCTCCCCGAACTCGGCGACCCGGAGGAATTCCTCAACCATTCGCAGCGGACGTTCTACGCGGTCGACCTGCGCGCCGCGACCGCCGAGCTGGACATCGCCGGCGACAGGTGCGTCGTGCAGCTGGAGCTGGAGGACGCCGAGCGACACGGAACGCTGGACGCCCTCGGGTCCGTCTGGTCGCCCGACGAGCAGGCTTTCTATGACGGGATTCGGCGGGCGGGCATCCGCGTGGTCACATTCGCCCACATTCTCAAGACGGGGGTATTTCCCCTGGCGCCCCTGCTGCGCCGTTTGCTGGCGCTCGGTCGCGCGGGGATGAACAGCCCGGTGGAAATGGAGTTCGCGGTCAATCTGGCCGCCCGGCCGGCCGAGTTCGCGATTCTCCAGCTTCGCCCCTTCGCCGTGCGGACCGACGAGGACGCCGTCGAGCTGGATCACCTGCCCCGCGAGGAGCTTCTGTGCGAGAGCCGCCACGCTCTGGGGCATGGGGTGATCGCCCCGCTGCACGACATCGTGTACGTCCGGCCCGCACACTTTGATCCAGCCCGCACGCCCGACATGGCGCGCGACATCGGCCAACTCAACGAGCGTCTGCTCGCCGAGAACCGGCCGTACCTTCTCCTGGGCCCCGGCCGGTGGGGCTCTTCCCTGCCTTGGCTGGGCATTCCCGTACAGTGGGCGCAGATCTGCGGCGCGCGGCTGATCGTCGAGACCACCCTGGAGGACTTCGTGGTCGAACCCTCGCAGGGCAGCCATTTCTTCCAGAACCTGACGTCGTTCGGCGTCGGCTATCTCACGATCAACCCCTTCTCCAGCGCAGGCTTCGTCGACTGGGAATGGCTTGAGGCCCAGCCGGCCTGCTGCGAAACCCGTTTCGTGCGGCACATCCGCCTGACAACCCCTCTGGAAGCCCGGCTCAACGGCCGCCTCTCGCGGGGCGTCGTGCTCAAGCACAGTCGGCAGGTGCCACCCGCGTGCGCGGTGGCCGACGCGCCATCCGGAAGCGGCCCGGCCCAGTGGTAGCGCCACTTCACGCCGATCGCATACCCCCCGTCAACAGCGACCCACTATGGCTTCCCCGAGGACTGCGTGGACGGCCCCACCGCTGGGGTGGCAGCCGCCGGCCCGGAACTCGTCGCCGCGGGCGCCGCGAAACCGACACCATCGACGCGCCAGCGGCCGTCCTCCCCCTGAACGCACATGAGTCGGAGCACGGCGCGGTCCGCCGCCCCAGTCGCCGGTACGAGAACCTCCTGCTGTCGAGCAGTACCCGCCGGTCGCGCCGTCACATGCTCGAAGTCGACCTGCCGGTAGTACGCGATCGTCGCCGCCCAGTTCTGAACCAGGTCGCGCAGCCAGCGCGCTTCATCCTTCGGCGGACGGCCGCGCTCCCGCGTCACCCGTGCGACGAGGACGTCGCGCGCGGCCACACGCTCGGCCGCCTGCTCCAGCGCCTGCCCGGCCCCCGGCGCATCGTGCCCGGCGCGCGCGTCCAGGTACGCCCGCAACGTCAGCAGCAGGCTCCGGGCGGCCGCTTGAGGTGTATCCAGTTCCACGACTGGCAAGGCGGTCTTCGGCGCCACGGGTGTTGGCCGACAGCCGCTGAAAAGCACCATCCAGACGGTCAACACCGGCGCCGCGGTTACCAGCAGCGACCACAGCCCCCATCGGCGTGGCGAGAATTCCATAGCATCACCCCAATGCGCCCGGCTCGAGCTTGGCGAACAAGATGGCCGGCTCGCCCAGCCGATGACCGCTGGGCAGAGGCGGCGGCGGCTCCCAGCGCGGCGGCTCCTGGGGCAACCCGAGCATGTGCCGCAGACGCAGCACCGCCCGCGGCATGAACGGCCAGCATAGCACCGCCAAAAACTGAATCGCGTGGATGCAGGTGGCGATGGTCGCCGCACAGTCCGGCAGGTTGTCTTTGCGCGACGCCCACGGAGCCCGGATACTGAAGTACTCGTTGCACGTCCGCGCGAACGCCATCGCCTCTTCCAGTCCGGCCCGAAAGCGGTGCTCCGCAAGGCACCGGCCGACCTGAGCGAGGGTCCGCTCCGCGCCGGCGAGCTGGGCAGCGTCGGCGGACGTGCGGGCCGCAGCATCGGGGACGCGGCCATCGAAGTAACGGGCCGCGAAGGTCAACGCACGGTGCACGAAATTGCCCAGAGCCGCCACGAGCTCCGCATTGTTGCGCGTGACGAAATCGTCCGGGTCGAACGCGGTACGGGCCGTTTCCGGGGCCTGAGACGTCAGGTAGTAGCGCAGCGCATCGGGGTCGAGCCCTTTGCGGATGTACTCCTCGATCCAGACAGGCGCGTCGGGAGCCGTTGTGCTCTTGCTGATCTTGCGCAGCTCGCCGCCGATCCGCAGGTTCAGGTAGTTGTTCGCCACCACGGCCGTCGGGAGCCGGTGTCGGCCGTCGGCCATCAGCATGGCGGGCCAGGTCAGTGCGTGGAAAACCGTGTTGTCCTCGCCGATGAAGTGCACGATCGCCGTGTCCGGATCGCTCCACCAGCGGGCGTACGCCTGCCAGTCCCCTTCGTGCCGCGCGCACCAGGCGGCCGTGAACGACATGTAGCCGATGGGCGCGTCGAACCAGACGTAGAGTACCTTGCCCTGCGCGTCGGGGTCGTCCAGCGGCACCGGAACGCCCCAGGTCAGGTCGCGGGTCATGGAGCGCTCGGGCAGCCCCTGACGGATCTGCCCCAGCGCGAAGTTGAGCACGTGCGGACGCCACTGCCCCTGCTTCGACTCCAGCCACGCCCGCAGCGGCGCCTCGAACTCCCGCAACCGCAGGAACCAGTGGGTCGTCTCGCGGATCTCGGCAGGCCGGCCCGTGATCACGCTGACCGGGTTCTTCAGCAACAGCGGCTCGATCATCTGCCCGCACGTCTCGCACTGATCGCCCGTCGCCTGCTCAAAGCCGCAGTGATGACACGTCCCGCGCACGAAACGGTCCGGCAGGAAGCGCCCCGCCTGCGGGTCGTAGAGCTGCCGGGTCCGGCGCTTCACGAAATAGCCCTTGTCGTGGATGCGCCGGAAGAATTCCTGACTCAGCCGTTCGTGCAGAGCGACGTAGTCCGGGTGGTGCGTGCCCCCGTAGACATCAAACTCGATACCGAGATCCGCGAAGTCGCGCTCCTGACGGTCGTGGTACCGGCGGGCGATCTGATCGGGGGTGGTGTTTTCCTGTAGCGCGGAGATCTCGATCGCCACGCCGTTGTCGTCGCTGCCGCAGATGAATCGGACTTCGTGCCCGCAGGCCCTCAAGTAACGGACGTAGATGTCCGCGGGAAGGTAAGCCCCGGCGATGTGTCCGACGTGGAGGCGATTGTTCGAGTACGGCAGGGCAGCCGTGACCAGATAGCGACGGGCCATCCGCGGCAAGACTCCTTCGTTCGCGCCGGCCGCCGCGCAGTACCGGCACTTCGGGTCCGGCCGCCGGCGCCCAGGGTTGGCGTGATCCTACGCGCGGCCCGCGCCGCCCGCAACCTGGGGCAAAAAAGAACCGCCGGCCAACCGCGCCTTGCCGGTCGACCGACGGCACACTGTCTGATTGCCAAGTTGGGCGGATCGGCGCTTAGTCGTTGTTAAACGTGCGCCACAGCCACCACGCGCCAACACCCAGCAGAGCAATGGGGGAAAGCAACCACAGAAGCAGAAGCCACATAGTCTCACTCCTATTCCGCTACCACTCGCTTTGACTCCGCCGCGCGGAGTCCCACTCTTACCAAAGGCCAAAGGCTAGGCGCCCGGTCGCTCCCGGTCAAGAGGCGCGAGCCAAGATTTTGCGGACCGCCGGGAACCCACCAACCCCCGTCGCCGGGGCGTCATCGCACCTCAACCAGCAGACCCCGGGCAGCTTCCGGCAGCTCGCCGCGAAAGTCGGAGGGCGCATCCAATGTATGCACCGCCCCGCGCCGTCGACCCACTGCGTTCAGCCCCGCTGCTATGATCGCCAGCAGACGGCGCCGTGTCAGGGCACCCCGGTTCGCCGACACCAGCAGACACCCGCGGGGCGCCAGCAGCCGGACGGCACCGCCCACCAAAGGCAGCAGATCCCGCTCGAGCTGAAACACCCGGCGCGGCCTTTCCAGTCGCGCAAACGTCGGTGGATCAAGGATTACGAGGTCGAAACGTTCCCCACGGCGCTCCGCCCGCTCGTAGTACCGGAAGATGTCGCAGCAGTAAAAGCGGTGCTCGGCGAGGCTCTTGCCGTTCGCGGCCAGGTTTCGCTTGCCCCACTCCAGGTGCCGCTTCGATACATCGACGTTGCTCGTGGCCGCCGCCCCACCCAGCGCGGCCGCGACAGCGAAGCCGCACGTGTAGGCAAACGCGTTCAACACGCGCCGGCCTGCGGAGAGTTCGCGCACCAGGGCACGCTGGACCCGGTGGTCAAGATACAGTCCCGTTGCGTAACCGTCGTAGGGGTGGACCAGGAAGCGGGCCCCGTTCTCCACTACCAGAAGTTCCGCGTCAACCGGCACCCCGATCCAAGGCTGCGGGTCGCGGTGCAGCCGCTCGAGATCCGGCCGAGGAACGCTGCGATCGCGGGGGAAGTGCTTGCGGTACACGGCCCGGGCCTGAACCCGGTCCGCAAGGTGGCCGCACAGCGCGCGCACCGTGTCAAGCGGCCAGGCCAGTTGACCGTCGTACAGTTGCGCAATCAGAACGGGCCCCAGCTTCTCAACCACCAGCCCGGGCAGCCCGTCGCCCGCCGAATCCACCAGCCGCGCCACGTCCGAGCCGGAATCCGCCAGCAGCGCCTGGCGACGGGCCAGCGCCAGATCGGCGCGCCGGAGCAGGTCGGGCAGCGCGGACATTTCCGGGCGCTCATTCCGCGGCCACACGGAGCACGTGGTAGTGCTTCTTGCCTTTGCGCAACAGGATGAATCCGCCGGGCAGCACGTCGTCCGCCGTCAGCACGCGGTTCGGATCCAGCACCGGACGATGGTTTACGAAGATGGAACCGTTCGGCATGTCCTTGCGGGCCTGCCCGCGGGAAGGGTACAGACCGACCGTAGCCACCATGGCGATGACGCCCGCCTCCGGTGTGCCGAGCACAGCCGGGTCCACGCGTGTGGTCGGTGCCCCCTGAAAGGCCTCCTGCAATTCCTGTTCGGAAAGTTGCCGCAGGTCCGCTTCCTTGTCGAACAGCACGGCCGTCGCCCGCTGCGCACGAACGAGGGCTTCCGGCCCGTGGACCAGCCGCGTCACCTCTTCCGCCAGAATCCGCTGCGCTTCGCGTTTCTCCGGCTCGGTCGCCACACAGCGCGCCAACTCGTTGATCTGGTCCAGCGGTAGCAGCGTGAAGGTGTGCAGATACCGCACGACGTCACGATCGGCGACGTTGAGCCAGAACTGGTAGAAGTGATACGGGCTGGTGCGGGCAGGGTCGAGCCAGACGTTGCCCGCTTCGGTCTTGCCAAACTTCGTCCCGTCGGCCTGCGTCACGAGCGGCGTGGTCAGGCCGTACACCTCGACGCCCCGCAGCCGCCGGATCAGGTCCGCTCCGGACAGGATGTTGCCCCACTGGTCGCTCCCGCCCATCTGGAGCGTGCAGCCGTAGCGGTCGTACAGCTCCAGGAAGTCGTACGCCTGGAGCAGCATGTACGTGAATTCCGTATAGGACAGGCCGTGGTCGCGCGTCTCCAGCCGCAGCCGGACCGAGTCGCGCGTAATCATCTGATTGACTGAAAAATGCTTGCCGATGTCGCGCAGGAAATCGAGCAGATTGAGCCGGCCCAGCCAGTCCACGTTATTGACCAGAACAGCCGCATTGGGACCCGTGAAGTCCAGGAAACGTTCGATCTGTCGTCGGATGCCGACGATGTTGTGCTCGACCTGCTCCCGGGAAAGCAGCGCGCGCTCTTCGGACTTGCCGCTCGGATCGCCGATGATACCGGTTCCGCCGCCCAGGACGGCGATCGGCCGATGCCCGGCGCGCTGAAAGCGCATCAGCATGACCAGCAGGACCAGGTTCCCAACCCCCAGACTGTCGGACGAAGGATCGAAACCCGCGTAGCCGACCACAGTCTGGCGCCGTAGGGCCTCGATCAGCCCCGGGCTGGACACCTGATGAATCAGTTGCCGCTGCTCAAGCTCCTGGTAGAAATCCGGCTTCATAATCGAGGAATTCTACCGGCGACGCGGACAACGACCAACCGGTTATGGGGCCGCCCGCGACAACTGGAGATCGGCCGGCGCCTGGTCGATGACCCCCGTAGCCCCGGGGCACCAGCGGAGCGCGCCGATATGACGCTTGATCTGGATGAACTCATTGATGGCTGGCCGTGTCCGCCGGGCGAGCTGCGGGCCCGCGTGGCAGTCGGCCGGGACGGTCAGGAGCTGATTCAGGTCCGCGTCGATCTCGGTCTGATGCAGATGTTCACGACCGGCCGCCCGGACGGGGAGCGCTACCGCGGCCTCCCATCGGCTCAGCACTACATCGAGCGCGAGCTGCGGCTCGGACGCCAGACCCTCGAAGCGCGCGACTGGCAGGAACTCCATCGCGAGCTTCTTCAGCTCAATTACCGCCGACTCGCCTACTGCTGTCTGGCGGAGGACGCTCTGGATAGCGGGGACGCGCCAGCCGCCCGCCGATTCCTACGCGGCGCGCTGACCGATGTCGACCACTGCCTCGCCCATATCCAGCTTCTGACCCGCTATGACCCGGAGGCGTGCGGGTGCCTGTCGCTCCGGCCGACGCTGGTGTTCGACCGGGCCCGCCTGTTGACCCAGCTCCACGTCGTGGACGGCCGCTACGAAGAGGCGATCGAAGAAGCGGAGAACGGCGCC
>Ga0209162_1003291_pt1 | contig 13160 bp, 14 predicted proteins | sample YNPNPMetaG_FD_187121 | JGI IMG/M metagenome (GOLD analysis project Ga0209162, IMG submission 187121) | Anoxygenic and chlorotrophic microbial mat microbial communities from Yellowstone National Park, USA - YNP NP MetaG (SPAdes) (version 2) ...
GGGGGGCCGCCCGGTCACAGACCGGGCGGGAGCAGCAAACCGACGCCAGGCTGGTGCGTTTGTAGGGCAACTGCTCGCAGTTGCCCTACTTGCGCTTTTGGGCATCTTGGGGTAGAATCCGGGCCACAGGTGTCAGGCATCTGGGAGACAGGCCGTGATCATAGATTTTCACACCCACATCACCGCCCCGGAGATCATCGCCCGGCGGGAGGAATATCTGATCCGCGATGCCTGGTTCCGCGACCTGTATGCCAATCCCAACGCCCGTCTCATCTCGGCCGAGGAGCTGATCGCCGAGATGGACCGGGCCGGCGTGACCCGCTCGGTCGCTTTTGGCTTTGGCTGGCGTGACATGGACCTCTGCCGGCGGGATAATGACTATGTCATGGAGGCGGTGGCCCGCTACCCCGACCGACTCATCGGTTTTGGCATCGTCAACCCGGCGGCGGGTGAAGAAGCGGTGCGCGAGATCGAACGGTGTGCGGCGGGAGGGCTGCGCGGCATCGGCGAGTTGATGCCTGACGGGCAGGGGTATCGCCTGGACGACGAGCGGGTCATGGCCCCCATCGTCGAGGCAGCCCTGGCCCATGGCCTGGTGCTGTTGACCCATTGCAGCGAACCGGTGGGCCACCTGTACCCCGGCAAAGGCACGGTCACCCCGGACGAGGTGATCCGCTTTGCCCGCCTCTTTCCCCAGGCCACGCTGGTCTGTGCCCATTGGGGGGGCGGGACCATCTTTTACGAACTGATGCCCGAAATCGCCCGCATCATGCGCCACGTCTACTACGACACAGCCGCCTCCCTGTACCTCTACCAGGACGACATCTTTGAGCTGGCCGCGCGTTGGGCGCCGGGCAAGGTCCTGTTTGCCACCGACTACCCCCTCATCGCCCCGGAACGCCTGATCCAGCGGATGTGCGCCGTGCGGATGCCAACGGCCACCCTGCGACGGATGCTGGGGGGCAATGCCTGGCGGGTGTTAAGGCTGGAGGAGCAGAGCAATGGTGACCTGGCGGACATTTATCGCCCTTGAGTTGAGTCAGGAGTTGAAGGCGGAGCTGGGCCGGCTGCAGGAGCGCCTCCGCGAGCAGATGCCGCCGCGCAGCGTGCGTTGGGTGCAGCTCGATGGCATCCATCTGACGCTCAAGTTCCTGGGCGACACGCCGCTGGCCAGAGTGGAGGAGGTCAAATCGGCCCTGGCCCGGGTTGCGGCCGGGTCGGAGCCGTTCTCCTTCAGCGTGGGGGGGCTGGGTTGCTTCCCCAACACCCGGCAGCCGCGCGTGGTGTGGGTCGGCGTGCAGGAGCCGACCGGGGCGTTGACCCATCTGCAACGGACGGTCGAGGCGCACATTGCCCCTCTGGGCTTCCCGACCGAACAGCGCCCCTTCAGCCCGCACCTGACCCTGGGGCGGGTGCGGAAGGAGGCTTCCCGCTCAGAGGTGCAGCAGATCGGCCAGGTGGTGACGGCCAGCCCGGTCGGCCCCCTCGGCCAGATGGCCGCCACCGGTATCTCGTACATCAAGAGCGACCTGCAGCCCAGCGGTGCAGTGTACACGACGCTGTTTGAGGCCAGATTGGGACAGGGTTGAAGGCTCTGGCGTGGGGCGAGCCTGGCCTGCAAGCCGACCCCAGAGGACCTGGACAGGGGGAGTGCCGCTCCGTGGCAGGGGGAGGCGCGCTTGACCAGGTCGGGTGCCTGTGCTATACTCAGTCATGGAAATCTGCGCTCCTCAGCGATCGCAGATCGCGAGAAACGCGGGTCGCGGACCCGCTTTGAGCAGCGTGGCTGACAGGAGTTGCGCAGTTGACCTGGCAGCCTGACCACAAAGGCACCAGGACGCGAAGAAGTGGAGAGCATGGGCGTGGGGCACCCCGTTGAGTAAGGGCAGGGTGAGGAGGAGGGAAACCGGTGTTTGTGGCCGTCATCGGTTCGGCCTGTTGTGACCGGCGGGTAGAGGCTCTGGCCGAAGCGGTGGGCCGGGAGATTGCCCGGCGAGGGGCAGTGCTGGTTTGCGGTGGGCGCGGCGGGGTGATGGCGGCCGCCTGCCGGGGGGCAAAGGAAGAGGGAGGTCTCACGGTCGGCATCCTGCCCGGCACCGATCGCCGCCAGGCCAACCCCTTTGTAGATGTGCCCATCGTCACCGGCCTGGGTGAGGCGCGCAATGCCCTCATTGTCCGCACCGCCGAGGCGGTGATCGCCGTGAGCGGCGGCTATGGCACCCTGTCGGAGATCGGGCTGGCGCTCAAGATGGGTCGGCCGGTGGTGGGGTTGGACACCTGGGAACTGAGCCACGGCGGGCGGCCGGTGCCGGCCATCGTTCAGGCCGATACGCCGACCCAGGCCGTGGAACTGGCTATCGCTCTGGCTGCTGAAAAGGGCCAAAAGGAGGAGAAGGGTGACCGATCAGAGGCGGCACTTTGGCGAGATTAAGCTGATTACCGGCAATGCCAATCCACGCCTGGCGGACCGGATCGCTGCAGAGCTGGGCCTGGAGCTGGGAAGCTCCAAAGTCGGGCGCTTCCCCGACGGCGAGGTCGAAGTGGACCTGGACTGCGTGGTGCGGGGTACCGATCTGTTCATCATCCAGCCCATCTGCCAGGCGCACCACAGCACCCTGACGCGGCCCTGTCTGGCCGGCGGCGTGTCCGGAGATCCCGGCGAGCAGGCTTGCACCTACCAATCGGTCAACGACAACCTGATGGAACTGCTGGTGATGATTGATGCCGCCCGCCGGGCCTCCGCGGGGCGGATTACCGCCGTGGTGCCCTATATGGCCTACGCCAAACAGGAGAAAAAGAAAAAAGGCCACGAGCCGATCACCGCCAAGCTGGTGGCCAACCTGATCGCCACCGCCGGGGCCGACCGCCTGCTGACCGTGGACCTGCACACGCCGGCCATCGAGGGCTTTTTCGACATCCCGGTGGACCACATGCGCATGGCCCTGGCGATGGGGGCCCATTTTCGTGACGATCTGGGCCTGGCTGAGGCGGTGGTCGTCTCGCCCGACGCCGGGGGAGTGGCCCGGGCCACCGAGTTCCGCGACATCCTCAAGCGGGATCTGGTGGAAGATATTGTCCGCGATGAGATGGCCATCGCCTTCAAGCGGCGCACACCCCGAGGCGAACCCACCGTGATTGACCTTGTGGGCAACGTCGCCGGCCATCCGGCCGTCATCTACGACGACATGATCCAGTCGGGGGGGACGCTGTTGCAGGTTGTGGAGCGCCTGTTGGCAAAGGGAGCCACCGAGGTTCACGCCGCTGCCGTCCATGCCGATTTTACCTCTGGAGCCTTACAGGCGTTAACCGAATCGCCGCTCAAGACCCTGGTGTTGTCGGACACTACCGTCTCGGCTCTGGAGGCGGAGGGGGGCAAGATCAAGATTCTGTCGGCCGCCCGCATCCTGGCCCATGCCATCTGGCGCATCCACACCCAGGAAAGTGTGGGGTGGATCTTTGACACCCTGCGCCAGACGGGCAGGCTACCGCCGGTCAAAGGCTAACTTGACCATGTTCGATTCGACCTGCCCCTACCCCCTGGCCCCCTTCCCCTCTCCGCGGCGGAGAGGGGAAGGGGGTGGGGGGTAGGGGTGAGGTCGAATTGTCGAGGTAGTTCCCTCTGGCGCTTGCAGTCTACTCCTCTGGCAAGGGGACCGCACGCCAGAGGAGGAGCAGCACCTTCAAAATCAGGAACAGAGCGCCGACCAGGAGCACGGTCAGTCCGGCGATGGCTGCCAGGCCGAGCAGTTGGGCGTTGATCTGTCCCGGCCAATCGGGAGCCAGACCGGGAGCAGGGAAAAAGCCGGTCACGCCCTGCCCGGCCACCCCCAGGTAAGACTCGGAGCCGATGCCGTTCCAGCCCTGGCCGATCAGGCCGTCGGCGAACAGGCCCGGCGCCAGCACCCCCACCACCCCGCCCAGCAGGCCCACCGGCAGGGCGGCGGTGGGGTCTTCGATGCGCAGCAGATAACGCACGACAAAGGTGAACAGCGGCAGGAGCAACCCCGTCGCTGCACCCAGGGCCAGCGCCGCCCAGGGCGGGATAAAGGCCATCGCCGCCGCGACACTCAGCACACCGGCAGCCGCGCCCCGGGCCGCCAGGAGCGAATCGGCGGCCCCGGTGGTGAACCAGCTATACAGGCAGGGCAGGAACGCACCCCCTGCGGCCGCCAACAGCAGGTTGACCATGAGGCGCGGGGTGGTCAGGCCGGCCTGGGTGTGGATGGGGTTGGCTCCGGCCAGCCCTGCTCCGCCGACCACGGTCAGAATGGCCCCCACCACAGCCAGCACCGGCAGGTGGACGGGCGGCAGGGCTGGCAGCTCCCCGGCAGGCAGAGGGGGCAGGCGGCGGCCAAAAAAGAGGATGCCCAACAGAGCGGCCAGCCCGCCAACCACAGCGGCAGAACTCACCCCGCCGGGGTCTATGTAGCCGTGGCCCAGGCCCAACGTGGCGCCGATGTGCATCAGCCAGCCGCCGCCGGAAAACCAGTTGCCGGCCACGGGATAGACCAGCGCCGCCATCAGCAGGCCGCCCAACGCTGCCATCCAGCCGGGCATCCGCTCGCGGAGCGACAGGAGGGGCAGGAGCACGGCCACGGCCAGCGCCGGCAGGTAAGCCAGGTAGAGGGCCAGGGCGGTCGGGGTGGCCGCCTCCTTCAGCAGGAAGAAGCCGCGCAGGCCCATCACGCCCCAGTCCAGGTTCAGCGGCGAGGCCCACTCCCAGACCAGCCCTTCCAGGCCGGGCAGGGCGCTCACCAGGCCGATGCCGCCCAGATGAAAGGCAAAACCGCAGGCCCAGAAGCTGATGGCTGCCAGAGCCAGCGCCCCCAACCCGGCCACCGCCGACCTGGCCGGACGACGGCCCGCCAGCCCCCCACCGGCAACCAGGATCAAACCGACAGGCAACAACAACGCCAGAATGGCGAATGGTGCATGACCCCCGGCGTACTGTTCATGGTTCATCGTGTATTACCCGGTGCGAACGATTTTGTCCAGTGGGCATGGTCCATTGTGAATTGCTCATTTGTCGTGGACGGCATGCTCGGCACGTTAGCCAGGTGGCTGCGGATCCTGGGCTACGACACCCGCTTTGATCCCGGCCTGGACGACCATCAACTGCTGCGCCTGGCCCGCGCCGAGAACCGCGTGCTCCTCACCCGTGACCGGGAACTGGCCCGACGGCGTGGAGCCCGCACCCTGTTCGTGACCGGAGAGCGGCTGGAGGACCAGATCCGCCAGGTGTTGACCGACCTGAACCTGGCGCCCGGCCAGCCGGGGGCGGAAGGCCCCTCCCGCTGTCCGGTGTGCAACACGCCGCTGGAAGCCATCAACCGCCAGACGGCTGCGGCGCGGGTACCGGCCTACGTGGCCCAGACGCAGGATCAATTCCGTTCCTGCCCCGGCTGTCAGCGGGTCTACTGGCGCGGCAGCCACTGGCAGCAGATGGTCGAGTTTCTCGACCGGCTACAAAATCGGTAACGCCAGGCACCTGCCAGAGGGCCTGGCACCTTTCGAAGGAGGCTGAAACCTGGAATCGCTCGAACTCGCTCACCTGATTGCGAACGCCATCAGCGACCGCCTGGGGTCCAATATCCTCATCCTGGACATGCAGGGCGTCTCGCTGTTGGCCGACTATTTCATTCTGTGCAGTGCCGGGAGCCCCCCCCAATTCAGGGCGATCCTCGACGAGGTGCAGAAACAGGCCGCCACGGCCGGCAACCGCTACCTGCATGTCGAAGGGGAGCCGGAATCCGGGTGGGTCTTGCTCGACTATGGGTCGGTTGTCGTCCACATCTTTGACCCCCAACTCCGCGCCTATTATAACCTGGAAGAGCTGTGGAAACAGGCACGGTTGGTCGCCCGCATTCTGTAAGGCGGGCCTATTATACCCGACGCCGGGCGAACTGGCAAGCGTCGAACGGGCAAACACCATGAAAATTGTGGTTACCGGAGGAGCCGGTTTTATCGGTTCCCACGTCGTAGAGGCCTGTATAGCCGCCGGCCACCGGGTCATCGTGGTGGATAACCTGAGCACCGGCCGACGGGAGAATGTCCATCCTGCTGCCCGGCTGGTGGAAATGGACATCAACGATCCGTCCCTGGTCGATCTGTTCCGGGCCGAGCGGCCGCAGGTGGTCAACCACCATGCCGCCAACCCCAGTGTCTCCCTGTCGGTCCGGGAACCGCTGTTCGACGCGGTGCAGAACATCCTGGGCACCTTGAACGTATTGGAGGCGGCCCGCCAGGCCGGGGTGGACAAGTTCATCTATATCTCTTCCGGTGGAGCGATGTATGGCGACCCGGAATACCTGCCCGCCGACGAGGATCACCCCTCGAAGCCGGTCTCGCCCTATGCGCTGAGCAAATACACCGGCGAGTGCTATACGCGCCTCTATGGTCAGGAACAGGGCCTGCGCTGGACCAGCCTGCGCTATGCCAATGTCTATGGTCCCCGCCAGGACCCGCTGGGTGAGGCGGGGGTCATCGCCCTTTTTTGCCAGAACCTGCTGGAGGGGGTGGCTCCTGAAATCCACTGGGATGGGGAACAAAGCCGCGATTTCGTCTATGTCGGTGACTGTGCCCGCGCCAACCTGCTGGCCCTGACCGGCGGGGATGGGCGGGCCTACAACGTCGGGACAGGGGTGGGCACCAGCATCAACCAGCTCTTTCACACATTGCTGGCGGTGACCGGTCGGGAGATGGTTCCCCGACGGGGCCCTCGTCGCCCCGGCGATGTCCGCCACTCCTGCCTGAACTGCACCCGGATCGAGCGCGAACTGGGCTGGCGGGCGGAGGTGAGCCTGCGGGAGGGGCTGGCCCGGACATGGAACTATTTTCAACAAAAACACCGGCAGGAGCCTGATCGGTGGCGGGATCACAGGCAAAAGACCTGACGGGTCCTCCATTTTGACGTTTTGACAGGAATCTGGTACAATAAAACAGCCATCTGCGCCTGGGTGAACGGCGGACAAGTTCGCGGGCGGTCGGGTCTGTCTGCGAACCTGGTTGGGGAGAACAGTCACCATGTAGACGAAAGTTGCCCACAGCAGCGTCATCACGAGGCTGTTGGTCAAAGGCACCGAGCAACGGTTTCTTGAGGCATTGGGGCTGAACGCAACCCGGCTGCAAACTGGCGTAGGTTGGGCAGGCCGGGTTTTTTATTGCCCGGCGCAGACAGGGATCGGGCCGGTGATTCCGCCAAAAAGGAGGTGAAACTGTTGGCGACCGTAAGTCTGAAAGAGGGCGAGTCGCAGGAAAGTCTGCTCAAGCGCTTCCGCAAAGAGGTCATGAAGGAGCGGATCCTGAGCGATGCCCGGCGTAAGCGGTGGTACATCTCGCCCAGCGAGATGCGACGCATCGAGCGCCAGCGCTCCATCCGCCGGGCTCGCCGTCGGCAGCGGCAGCGAGAAGCCAGACAGAATTCCAGGTAGCGACTGCGCGGCAAGGAGGATCGTTTGGCCAAAGAAAGCGCAGACAAAATTGAATTGCAGGGCACTATCGTCGAGGCGCTGCCGGGCACCCAGTTCCGGGTGCGGCTGGACAATGGCCACGAGGTGTTGGCGTACCTGTCGGGGAAGATGCGCCGTTACTACATCCGCGTGTTGCTGGGCGACCGGGTGATGGTTGAGCTTTCACCCTACGACCTGACGCGGGGGCGGATCACTTATCGCTTCAAGCAACGCCTGGCCGGTGCCGTCGAATAGAACTCGCCACGACAGACCGGCCAGGCCGATCCGAAAGGGCCGCCGGGCACAGCCCCGGCGGGAGCCTGGAACTCTCCGCTCGCCGGTCGGGGCGGGGGGCCGCTCCGCCCGGAAGAGCCGGTTTCTTTGTTTAAGCTGCTACCCCCTCAAACAGGTCCAGCAGTTGTTGATACTGGCTGCCAGAGAGCTTGCTCCCTGACTGCGCCCGGATGACCTTTTTCAGCCTCTTGGGTTCAACGACCGGCCGCGGCGTCTCCGCCAGCTCCAGCCGGGCGCGAGGGTGATAGAAGACCACCAGGCTCTGGACCTCCACCCCTTCGACGCCGTGCGCGGCCAGGAACCGCTGGAGGGCGCGCACCTCCTCGTCGGCCATCTCGAACGGACGCCCCAGCCCTTCGTCGGCCATGAAGCGCAGCAGTCGCCCCAGGCTGAAATCGCGCCGGAACCTGCCCCCTTCATACCGGATCACCCCATCCTGCCCCATCGCCGTCAGCACATAGAGGCCCACCGGACTGAGCAGCACATGCGGGGCGGGCAGGAGATAGTTGTACAGCCGGTAGCGGTCGTCAAAGCCCTTCAACCCCAGGGCCAGCGCCTGATCGGCCCGTGGCTCCCGTACCCAACGGCTCAGGTTGAAGGTGCCGATGCTGGAAGCCAGCAGACCCAGGAACAGGCAGGCGAAAGAAAGCCAGAACCAGGGAGACTGCTGCAGGGTCAACGAGATCACCAGTCCGCCGATCAAGAACCCCAACCCCACAAAGGTGGCGATCTTGCCCAGGCGCGCCCGGCGGAGGATCAACGGTTCGTTGGTGTACACACGCATGGCGCCCCTCACTCCGCAAAGCGTCGCAGCACCAGGCAGGCATTCTGCCCACCCAGTCCGAAGGAGTTGGACAGGGTGGTGCGCACCCCGGCGCGGCGGGCCACATTGGGCACATAGTCCAGGTCGCACTCCGGATCGGGCACTTCATAGTTGATGGTGGGGTGGATGATCCCCTCGGTGATGGTTTTGACACAGACCTGGGCTTCGATGGCCCCGGCAGCTCCCAGGGCGTGCCCGACCATGGATTTGGTGGAGCTGATGGGGAGGCGATAGGCATACTCGCCGAACAGGTCTTTGATGGCTTTGGTCTCGATCGGATCGCCCACTTCGGTGCCAGGGCCGTGGGCGTTGATATAGTCCACCTCGTCAGGGGAGATGTGGGCATCTTCCAGCGCCCATTTCATCACCCGGAATGCTCCGGCCCCTGCCGGATCGGGGATGGCCGCGTGATAGGCGTCGGTGTTGGCCGCATAACCCAGCACCTCGGCGTAGATGCGCGCCCCCCGGTCAAGGGCCTTATCCAGCCGTTCCAGGACCAGCACCGCCGCTCCCTCGGCGCTGCAAAAGCCGTCCCGCCGGGCATCAAACGGCTTGCATGCCCGCTCCGGGTGTTCGTTGTCGTTGGCCAGGACGCGCATGGCGGTAAAAGCGGCGATAATCACCTCATGGATCATGCCCTCGACACCGCCGGCCAGCATCAGGTCGGTGGCCCCACGCCGGATGGCCAGAGTTGCCTCGCCGATGGCCTGGGTGCCGGCTGCGCAGGCGGTCACGACCGTGTTGTTGTAGTTCCGACATTGAAAGCGCAGGCTCAGGTGATGGGCCGGCATGTTGCACAGCATGGCCATGGGCGTGAACGGGTTGACCCGTTTCAGCCCCTTGCTCTTGAAGGTTTCCCAGGCATCGAGCGCCATTTCAAACCCGCCGATCCCCGTGCCTATGACCACGCCGGCCCGCTCCGGATCGGGCACCCGGTCCCCCAGCCCGGCGTCGGCCATGGCCTGCACGCCGGCCGCTACCGCCAGTTGGGAGGCGCGGGCCATGCGCCGTGCCTCCTTCAGGTCTATATAGGCCGTGGGATCGAACCCCTTTACTTCACCGGCAATGCGGATCGGCAGGTTGCTGGCATCGAACTGGGTGATCGGGCCGATCCCCGACCGGCCGGCTATCAACCCTGACCAGGTCTCTTCCACACTCAGGCCCAGGGAGGTCAGGGCCCCCATGCCGGTAATGACGACCCGCTGCCGGATCTCTCTTTTGTTCATCCTGTCTCCTTCACCTTTTTTGCTCTTGCTCGTACTGGGCGATCCCCTCCCGGATGGCATCCAGGACACCCTGTTCCACCGTCCGGGCGGCCACCCGGATGCCGTTTCGCACTGCATAGGCATCGGACCGGCCGTGGCCGACGATCACCACCCCATCCACGCCCAGGAGCGGCGCGCCCCCATACTCGCGATAGTCCAGCCGCCGTCGGATCTCGTCGAAGGCGGGCCGGGCCAGCAACGCCCCGACTTTCGACAGGGTGCGGCCGGTGATCTCTTGCTTCAGCAGGTCCAGCAAAAATTTCGCCACCCCTTCCGACAGCTTGATGATCACATTGCCGGTAAAGCCATCGGTGACGATGACGTCGGCGATGCCCGCCGGGATGTCTTTGCCTTCGGCATTGCCCACAAAGTTGAGGGAGCTTTCTCTGAGCAACGGCACCGTTTCCTGGACCAGTTGATTGCCCTTGCCCTCTTCTTCGCCGTTGGACACGAGGGCCACGCGCGGATGGGGTACACCCAGCACCCGCTCCGCATAGACCGCACCCATGATGGCAAATTGGAGCAGGTATTCCGCCTTACAATCCGCGTTCGCCCCGATGTCCAGCACAAAACAATGGCCCTGGGGGGTCTGGCTGGGAAAGACCGTGGACAGGGCGGGCCGCCTGATCCCCTGCAGGCGACCGAGCCGGAAGAGGGCAGCCGCCAACGCCGCGCCCGAATGGCCGGCGGTGAAGAAGGCATCGGCCTGGCGGCGTTTGATCAGTTCCATGCCCACCCCTAACGAGGAATCTTTTTTGGCCTTGACGGCGGCAGCCGGGTTGTGTTCGTCCATGTCAATCACTTCGCCGGCATGATAGAGGGTCAGGGGCAAAGCGGCCGTCTCGTGCCTGCTCAACTCCGCCTGGATCACCTCCTGAGGCCCCACCAGGATGATCTCGATGCCCAGGTCACGGGCGGCCTGGACGGCCCCATCCACCACGACCGTCGGGGCATGGTCGCCGCCCATCGCGTCCACGGCAATTCTCATCGCGCCTTCCTCCTCCGGTCCACGCATGACAAAACACCCACCGGGGTCAAAAGACACGGCGGGCCAGGTTATGGCTTCCTCTCTGCCTTGAACACCCTTCCCTCACGCGCCGGCACCCGAACCCCCTCGACGCGCCCCTGGGCGACCATCAGTGACCGGTCCCCCCACACGTCGCGGAGCAGGGTGCCGTCATCCAGGTAGCCGGTCACCGGCACACTCAGCGTCACCGGGCGGCGGCTGTTGTTCAAAACCACCAGCAACGTCTCGTCGCCCAACCGCCGGCCGTAGGCCAGCACGCCATGCCCGACGAACAGCCAGGTGAAATCACCCCGCCGCAGCGCCGGATGGGCCTTGCGCAGCGCGATACAACGCCGCACATAGTCGCGCACCCCCCGGTCCCACTGCGCCTCATCCCAGGGAAATGCGCCCCGACAGCCCGGGTCGTGGCCCCCTTCCAGGCCGATTTCATCGCCGTAATAGATGCACGGCGCGCCGGGGTAGGTCATCAGGAACAGGAGGGCCAGACGGTAGGCCGACAGATCGCCCCGGGCCAGGGTTTTGAAGCGCGGCGTGTCGTGGCTGCCCAGCAGGTTCAACTGCACCTCGGTGATCGGGCGGGCATACAGGTTCAGGTGGCGCGTGATCTCGGCGGCAAAGGCCCGGTCGTCCAGGGGGTCAATCTGCTTGTAGCCGCACTGCGCCACCTCGGTGTGCGAGAGGTTATCGCCCACAAAATAGGCCAGGCAGGCCCGGGCGACCAGATAGTTCATCACCGCATCGAACTGATCGCCCTGGAGCCAGCGTTGCGATTCGAACCAGATTTCGCCCACGATGTAGGCTTCGGGGTTGGCCTGTTTGACCCGGCGTCGGAACTCCCGCCAGAACTCATCGTCATCAATCTCGGCCGGCACATCCAGCCGCCAGCCATCTATACCGAACTCGATCCAGTGGACGGCCACATCCCACAGAAACTGGCGCACCGCCGGCGTGGTCACATTCAGCTTGGGCAGGGCCGGCATATTCCACCATGCCTCGTAGCCATGCTGCCCTTGGGGAGCCTCATAGGGCCGCAACGGATAGTTCCTGACGATGAACCAGTCCACGTAAGGCGATGCCGCTCCGTTCTCCACAATATGGTGGAATTGGAAAAAGCCCCGGCCGGTATGATTGAACACTCCGTCGAGGATGACGCGGAGGTTGTGCCGGTGCGCCTCGTCCAGCAGGGCGCGCAGCGCCTCGTTTCCGCCCAGGATGGGGTCCACCCGATAATAGTCGTAGGTATGGTAACGGTGATTGGCCGCCGATTGAAAGATGGGGGTCAAGTAGAGGGCTGTCACCCCCAGGTCCAGCAGGTACTCCAGGTGTTCGACCACCCCCCACAGGTCGCCGCCCTTGAAACCATACACGGTCGGCGGACTCTCCCACCGTTCCAGGTTCGAGGGCTTGGGCACCCGTTCACTTCGGGCAAAGCGGTCGGGAAAGATCTGGTAAAAGACTGCGTCTCGCACCCACTCTGGTGTTTCGATGGACGCCATTGTCGCGTTGCACCTCCCATACGGCAAAATCGAACCCGGTTTCTCTTCAGCGGCCCATAACCGCCGCTCTGCCGGACCCCGGTCCAAAACGGCCCCATTTTAACATAGCCGCTCCTTCTCGTCAAAGTCGCTGGGCAGGGTATTTGGTCACCGCCGAGAACGCAGAGAGCGCTGAGCAGTCATGGTCAAGGTGAAGGCCGTTTCCATGTCAGGGTCCTGAAGGATGGCATTCGCCGAGAGCTTGGCTGAAAACCACCAAGACACAAAGGGCACCATGCGGCTTTTATCCGTTTCCTCCGTGTTCCTTTGTGTCCTTGGTGTCCTTGGTGGTAATCTTTTCAGACCGGCTCTGAGGTGCGACCTGGCTTAACTGGATGCGTATGGGGGAGCAGCCCTGTTCTTCTGCTTCGAAAGCCCGACAAGCCTTGAGATTTCCATCCAGGCCCGGTCCGTGATATAATCTATGCCATGTGCAACTTTTCCCAGAGACATTGGGAGCCCTCTGGGCGTTACACCGGCCTGTCCCTCCCCCCTGCCGCTGCGCGGCGCGGGGAGGGGGAGGAAACCTTTTCTCCCCCCTCTCCTCTCCGCGGAGGTCCTCCCCGTTTCGGGAGGATGCTTAAAAAATGTCTTCTCTCACCGCAGAGGCGCAGAGAACGCGGAGGAATCATAAAAAACTCGGCGGCCTCTGCGTCTCTGCGGTGCAATTCAGGGCTTTTTCAGCAGCCTCTTCGGGGAGGAGAAGGGGGCCGGGGGATGAGGAGCCCTTTCTCCCGTTTCGGGGAGGAGAAGGGGGCCGGGGGATGA
>Ga0209162_1003293_pt1 | contig 13150 bp, 10 predicted proteins | sample YNPNPMetaG_FD_187121 | JGI IMG/M metagenome (GOLD analysis project Ga0209162, IMG submission 187121) | Anoxygenic and chlorotrophic microbial mat microbial communities from Yellowstone National Park, USA - YNP NP MetaG (SPAdes) (version 2) ...
GTCCCTACCGGTTGTGGGTCCACACCCATGAGTTCCACGCTCGCCCCGACGGCACGCTCATGATCGATCGCGTCCGTTACGCCCTTCCACTTTATCCCCTGGGCGAGTGGGCTGCTCCGATCATCCACATGCTCATTTCCTGGATCTTCCGGTATCGAGCCCGCACCATCGTCCGATTGATCCTGGGCGCCGATCCACCGACAACTGAGTTAAGATATCCTCCATGATCCGGCAATCAGGTATACGACCACGGTTTTCTTCTCGCACTTGAGACCGAAAGGAGCCGAGCCAGGGGGTTCTTCGTCTCATTCAAAAGCGGCTGGCCGGGCTTTTTATGCCGATCGGCCCGCGTTCTGGGAGCCTTGCAAGGCTTTGGCCAGGTCTTTCACCGTCTTTGGCGGGGGACGGAAATCCGGCTTGTTCACCATGACAATGGCGCCTTCCGGGCAGCCTGTGGCGCACACTCCACAGCCGAAGCATCGATCACGGTCCACCGCGGGGATATTTTCTTCGGTCATCGTCAAGGCTTCAGCCGGGCATCTTTCGATGCACGTTTCGCACGCCGCGCAGCGGTCCCCGTCGAACGCGGAATCGAACCCCGAATTGAACACGAGAGCGGGTTTGGGCTGCTGCAAAGCCTGGCGGACCACTCCACAGTGCCAACGATCGCAATGGCACATAAAGTCGATGTCCTCGGTCGTGTTCCGGCTCATGTGCATGAGGCCGGCTTGCTCGCACCGGTCCACGATCTCTTTGACTTCCTCCTTGCTGACCCGTCGTCCTCCCAACCGTTCGGTGATGTTTTCCGCCATGTCGCCGAACCATATGCACACGTCAACAGGCATTCCATGGATGTCCTCTCCCCGGAGTTTCGCCGCTTGCCGGCAATAGCAGGACCCGACTCCGATGGCGTCGTACTTGTCGATGTAGGTCATCACCTGATCGTACGTGTGGATCCTGTTGCCGGCCTTGATCGTTCGCAGAACGGGGATGACCCGCGTCACGGGATAGGAAATCTTTTCGACGCCCTTGGCTGCCACATAGGCCTTCTTGTAGGCCTGGATCAATCGGGCGAGCTTCACCTCGCGGTCCGTTTCCGCGCCGCCGATGAAGGTGAATTCACAAATTCCCGGCATGAAAGGAAGTCCGCGATAGAGGATGCCGACGGGGGTTTTCGTTACGCCGCACAGGCCCTTTCGAACCATGCGCTCCAGAATCTCGGAAACCTCCTCGACGGGACGACCGCTCCGAGCGGCAATTTCCTCCAGGGGAGCGGGTTTTTTCGTCAACACATTGTTGACGGCCGCTTCCTCGGAATCGAAGAGCTCTTGAACACGGAGATGCGGTAAGCGAGGATCGAAGGGGATTCTCTCCTGGAAGCCTTTCCTTTTGATCATCTCGTTAAACCAACCGGTGACGCCCGCACACGGGCCAACGGCAGCTCTTGAGGCTCTCAGGGAAAACTGGACGATCGCCGAATTTGCCTGGCCTAAGTGTATGGAAGCATGATCGCCACTTCGACGGGAAGCGTCGCCGTGGTTATATGAAAAGAGTTACGGGGCGTAAAGCCAGGCGCGGGAGGAAAGAAAGGCGTATGGATTCCGTGATCAGCGGGCCCGTGGCATCCGAGCGGGACCGATGGCTCGGGCTCTTTGGGCTTCACGACTCCCGCAGAAGGAATGAGGAGTAATGAACAAGGGAAGAGCCGGAAGTCCGGCCATCAAAATCGCAATCGTGGCGTTCATCGCCCTGGGAATCGTCGCCTTTCAGTATTTCGACCTGAAGCAGTACTTTTCACTCGACTACATCAAGGCATCCCAGGAACGATTCCGAGCCCTTTATGCGTCGCACCGCCTGATGGTGCTTGCCGCCTACATGGCAATCTACATCGCCGTGACCGCCCTGTCGCTGCCCGGAGCGGCCGTCTTGACCCTGGCGGGCGGCGCCCTGTTTGGACTGGCTGTGGGCACCGTCGTGGTCTCCTTGGCGAGCACCATCGGCGCCACCTTGGCCTGTGGTGTTGCCCGCTTCCTTTTGCGGGACAGGGTCCAGAACAAATTCGGCACCAAACTGGCGGCCGTCAATCAGGGCATCGAAAAGGAAGGGGCTTTCTATCTCTTTTCCCTTCGGCTCGTGCCGGTGTTTCCTTTTTTTGTCATCAACCTGCTGATGGGGCTTACGCGCCTGCGCCTGATCACCTTTTTTTGGGTCTCGCAAATCGGGATGCTTCCCGGAACCGTCGTTTACGTCAATGCCGGCACGGCCTTGGCCAAGATCGATTCCCTTTCCGGCATCCTGTCGCCTCGGGTCGTCATTTCGTTCGCGCTGCTCGGAATCTTTCCCATCGCGGTGAAAAAAGTTCTGGCATTTTATCAAAGAAGGTTTCGCCTTCGTGCCGAAACGAGCAGCGCCGATATCACAAAAGGCCCCAATCCGTTGCCGGGAAGGCCCCGCGGCCAATGAGGAAACCCGAAAGGCTCCCCTTTTAGGAGCGAGGGAGGATCTCATGAGAAAAATGACCATGGTCGTCGCCATCGCGTCAATCCTGACGGTCGGGGCTGGAATGGGTTGGCCCCAGGACTCCCCATGGACCTTTGATCCGGCGCATACCAGTGTGACCTTTACCATTCAGCATATTCTGGCAAAGGTCGTGGGCACGTTCGACGACATTCAGGGGAATGTGGTTTTTGATCCGGCCCATCCCGAAAAGGGAAGCCTGGAGGTGCGCATCCCCGTGAGCAGCATCAACACGCGGGTGGCCCAGCGGGACGATCATCTGCGCGCACCGGATTTCTTCGATGCCGCGAAGTATCCGTTCATGACCTTTGTGAGCAGAGAGATTCGTCCGGGCCAAGAGCCCGGCCGATTCATCGCCCGGGGGATCTTGACCATCAAGAACGTCAGTCGCCCTCTGGATCTGCCGTTCGCTTTCTTGGGTATTCGTCCGAATCCCTTTGATCCCAAAAGGGAGATCGCCGGCTTTGAAGCCCATGTATCCTTGGATCGGCTGGAATTCGGCGTGGGAAACGGCGAGTTCTTCCGCAAGGGTTTGATCGGAAAAGAGGTGCATGTCTCTATCTATTTGGAGATGGAACGCGAAAAGAGCCCGTCCAAGTAGGTAGAGGAGAAATCCTTGGCCTTAGGCCGAGGCGGAATCCGCCTCGAGCCTACCCGGGGGCGGATTTCAGTCGGGACCGCCATCTCGCGGCGGCCCTGCCTTGATCTTCGAACCAGCTTACGGATCCTTTGGGCGGGGCAAGATTCGAAAAGCTTGTTTGACGAAACGCTCACAACGCTTTACAGCGCAAAAAAAATAACAGGAGGAGTTCGCTATGTCTTTTGATCCCCGGGAGTGGGTGCGACTGCAGTGGGAGGCCACTCCTATTTACGTTCGTCCCGATCCACCCTGCTGGTTTGTTCCCAACGAGGCGGGAGATCGGATCCTTCGCGAAGCGGCGACGCAATTTCCCTCTCTCGATGCCCCTGACATCGCTCGCTTTTGGGAACGACTCCCCGAAGCCGCCTCTTCCGATTACACGGGACGAGCGGATCGGCTGAAGCTTCGCGCTCTCAAGGAATTCTGGATCCATGCCACAAACCGCTGCAACTTGTCCTGCAGCCATTGCCTGTTTGCCTCCTCGCCGTCCCAGGCTCACGAACTCCCGGCGGGCCGAGTGCTCGAAGCGGCCCGGCAAGCCTACGCCCTGGGCTGTCGCCTCTTTGCCCTCACGGGAGGCGAACCCTTTGTCCACCGCGATTTTTCACAGATCATGACAAGCCTGATGGACCTGCCGGGCACCCACGTGGTGGTCCTCACCAACGGTTTGACCGTCCGTCCCGTCCTGGAAAAGCACGGATGGGATCCCGAAAGGGTGCACCTTCAGGTAAGCCTGGACGGATTGGAAGAACGCCACGACGCCGTGCGCGGCAAGGGAACCTTTGCCAAAACGGTGCGCGAGCTTCGGGCCATCTCCCGCATGGGCATCCCCTTCACCCTTTCCATGTGTCCCACGCAATCCAACCTCGTCGACGTGCCGCTCATGCCTGATCTGGCGCGCGATGTGGGTGCCCCCAACATCCATTTCATGTGGTACTTCGTGCGCGGACGGGCCACGCCCCAAGCCTTCGTGCCCCCCGACGAACTCTTTTCCGCTGTGCGCCGTGCCTCGGAACGGGCCGAAAGTCTCGGCGTTTCGGTGGACAACTTGCACTCCCTGGCCTCTCAGGTCTTTTCGCCACCGGGAACCCGCCACGACGGGGCCGGCATGGCGTGGGAATCCCTGGCCCTTGGGCCCGACGGAAACCTCTATCCATCGGCCGCTCTCGTGGGTATTCCGGAACTGGCCGTGCCGTGGCCTCGCGGTTTGGAAGAGGCCTGGAAGGAAAGCCCCATTTTCGAGCATATCCGGCGGCAGACAGCCGCGCAGGTGGCTCATCCGCTGCGCTTTTTTCTGGGTGGCGGCGATCCCGACCACAGCTACCTGGCCTCTGGCCGTTTTGTGGGAGCCGACCCTTATATGGCCTTGTCTCAAAAGATGGCGCTCTGGCTCATTGCCCGGCGCGCTTCCGAAGCCGTGGTCACCCACCGGCCGGCCCTTCGCCTGAAGATGGGAGACATCCTGGAAAGCTGCGGAAGCGGACAGCACGGCGTGTCTTTCACCCATTCCAACTGCCTGCTCGCTGTCGCGGCTCCGTCCAGCCTTTCCGTGGTTCGCGACTTCTACACGGACGCCGCCGCGCGCCCCAAGGCGGACATTGCCAATCCCGTGGCCTACCCTGCCGCGTTTCTCGCCCACATCCCGGAAGAATACCGATTCCGCGGCTACGGGTGCGGTAGTCCTGTAGCGGATGCGGCGCTTCAGAAGGGCGAAACAGTGGTGGATCTCGGGTGCGGAAGCGGCGTGGAATGCTTCATGGCGACCAAACAGGTGGGAAAAGACGGCCGCGTGATCGGCATCGACATGCTGGAGGCCATGCTGGAACGCGCCCGGGCCGGAGCCCGTGCCACGGCGAAGCGACTCGGCTACGACAACATGACCTTCCTGCGTTCCCTCTTGGAAAACCTGCCCCTGAAAGACCATACGGCGGATGTAGTGCTTTCCAACTGTGTCCTCAACCTGTCCACCGACAAGCGCCGCGCCTTTCGGGAAATCCACCGCATCCTTCGACCCGGCGGTCGGCTCGTGGTCTCCGACGTGGTCTGCGACACGGATCCCGACCCGGCCATCCGAAACGACCCGGTGCTTCACGGTGAATGCATCGGCGGGGCGCTCACGCAGCGGGACCTGTTGGGCATCCTGGAAGAATCCGGTTTCAGCGCCGTGGGCTTTCTCAAAAGATTTCCTTACCGCACGGTTCACGGGCACCGCTTTTACAGCCTCACCTTTGAAGCCCGCAAGGAAAGCGCCGGCGATATTGTCTCCGTTCTGTATCCGGGGCCCTTTGCCGGCGTTCGAACCTTTACGGGGACCCTGCTCATCCCCGGAACGGTAAGCCGCCTTCCGCAGTGGGAAGCCCAGGTTCTATCCGATCAGCTCTGGCTCTTGGACGATGCGGGCGCCGTCGTGAATCGGCAAGGGGAAACCGGCTGTGCCTGCACCATGCCGGAAATAAAGGCGACGTGTGATGCCGGCCAGGCACGGAGCGGCGACATCGCTCTTTCCTCCCCTGAAGCCGGCCGAAGCATTCCGCTTCGGCGCCGTTCCGGATGCATGGTGTGCGGCGAACCGCTGTGCTACGAGTCATCGGAAACTTTTAGGACCTGCGCCTATTGTGGCGGCCGGTTTGTGGCTTCCGCGAGCTGCACCAAGGGCCATTTTGTCTGCGATGCCTGCCATTCTCGGGACGCTCTGGCGGTGATGGAACACCTCTGCTTGTCTTCCTCGGAAACGGATCTTATCGCCCTTATGGACAAAATCCGGCGCCACCCGGCCATGCCCGTCCACGGGCCGGAACACCACGCCCTGGTGCCCGCCGTGATTGTGACCGGGTACCGCAATGCGGGGGGGGCTGTCGGGGAGGACCACATCCGTTCCGCCCTGCGCCGCGGAACCCAGATTCCCGGGGGATCCTGCGGGTTCATGGGCTGCTGCGGCGCGGCCGTGGGTGTCGGGATCGCTTTTTCCATTCTTCTTGAAGCTAATCCGGTAAAGGGCCGGGAGCGGCATTTGGCGCAGCAGGCCACGCAAGCCGCCCTGGCGGAAATCGCCTCCGTGAATGCCGCCCGTTGTTGTCAGCGGGACTCGTGGATCGCCCTGAAAAAAGCCGCCGAACTTTCCGTGCAATACCTGGATCGAAGGCTCGGTGCCGCCCACACGCTCAAATGCCGCCAGCAGGCAAAGAACCGGGAATGCGCGGGCCCTCGGTGCCCCGTCCTGAGGAACCTTAACGGTCAGGCGCACGAAGGGCTTTCGGCCTGATGGGATGCATAAGGCTCTTTCGATGGGGCGGGCGTGCCGGCGATTTGGATCAAGGCCGACGGAAAGTCTTTTGAAAAGGCCGACTGGCAGACGGGACATTCGGGATGAAGGGAAAGGGGTTTTCGATGACACGTGCCGAAGAACGATGGATCGTGTTGGAACCGTGGGATGAGGCGAACCGGGAACTGGCTTCCCTGGTCCGCCCCGCGGATTGGAAAAATCCCGTTCCCGCATCCCGCTACAATCTGGTGGTCCTCGGGGCGGGAACCGCGGGGCTGGTGGCCGCCGCCGGCGCCGCCGGCTTGGGGGCCAAGGTGGCTCTGGTGGAACGCCACCTTCTCGGCGGCGACTGCCTCAATGTGGGATGCGTGCCTTCCAAGGCCCTCTTGGCGGCGTCCCGGGCCGCCGCGGCCGTTCGCGATGCCGACCGCTTCGGCGTCCACGTTCCGGAAGGAGCCTACGTGGATTTCCCGCGGGTCATGGAGCGCATGCGGCGCCTTCGAGCTTCCCTCGCGCCCAACGATTCCGCTCGGCGCTTTATGTCATTGGGTGTGGACGTCTTTTTCGGACACGCCCGCTTTGTGGATTCCGAAACGGTGGATGTGGACGGGACGCGCCTCGCCTTTGAAAGGGCGGTCATCGCCACCGGAGCTCGAGCGGCCGCCCCGCCCATCCCCGGCCTGGATGCTGTTCCCTATCTGACCAACGAAACCCTTTTTTCGCTCACGGAACTTCCCAAACGCTTCGGCATCATCGGAGCGGGTCCCATCGGCTGTGAGATGGCCCAAGCCTTTGCCCGATTCGGATCCAAGGTGTTTCTGGTGGAAGCCTTACACGGCATTCTTCCGCGAGAGGACTCGGACGCCTCCGCCATGGTCTGGAAGGCCATGGCCCGGGACGGCGTGGAACTTTTGTGCTGCGCACGGGATCTCGTCCTGGATCGGGCACAGGACGGCTCCGTCCGGATGCGCCTGCAATCCCACGGGCAAACCCTACAGGTTGAAGTGGACCGGCTTCTGGTGGCGGTGGGAAGGGCTCCCAACGTGGAAGGGTTGGATCTGGACCGTGCGGGAGTGGCCGCCACGGCCAAAGGCGTCCTGGTGGACGATCACCTTCGGACCACCAACCCGAAAATCTATGCCGCCGGCGACGTCTGTTCCCCCTACGCCTTCACCCATGCGGCGGATTTCATGGCCCGCCTCGTCATCCGAAACGCCCTCTTTTGGGGCCGGGCCAGAGCGAGCGCCCTCACCATTCCCTGGTGCACCTACACGGACCCGGAAATCGCCCATGTGGGGCTCTTCGAAAGGGACGCGCCGGCGCACGGCGTCCAAGTTCGAACCTTTACGGTGCCCCTATCCGAAGTGGACCGAGCCGTTTTGGAAGGCCGCGCCGAAGGCCTGGTTCGCATCCATGTTCGGAAAGGGACCGACAGGATCATGGGCGCTACCATCGTGGCGCCCAATGCGGGCGACCTGATCGGGGAACTCAGCCTGGCCATGACCCACAAAATCGGCCTCAAAGGCCTGGCGGCCACCATCCACCCCTACCCCACCATCGGCGAAGCCTTGCGCAAGGTGGGCGACCAGTACAACCGGTCCCGACTCACCCCGCGCGCTAAGAAGATTATCTCGATGATCATGGCCTGGCCCCTTCGGCGGCGGAACTGATCCGCCCCGAATCCGGTCGCACGGTCAAGCTCGACAGACTTTTAACCAAGGTCGACCCTTCCTTGGCACAGACGAGACTGTTCCCCCGAGTGCTGAGATTTATGGAGATTCTCCCTTCGGGCTGGTAAAAGTCTTGCCGATCAATGAGGCGGGCTCGCCACGGGTTCCCGTCGGCACTTTGCGCTCGCTGCGCCGGCTCTCCGCGCGGCTGAAGCGCAGGCCGCCATGCGGGCTTGCCTGCAGGAATAACCACGGAAAGCACCTGATGTCCAAAAAGTTCTACGAGAGAGCCATTGCCCGTTGGCCTGAGGAAGACCGGCTAAGAGAGAAATTGCTCAAATATGGCAGCCATACCGCGAACAACGCCGAACTCCTGGCCATTGGCATCCGCAAGGGCCTAGAAGGCTCAAGCGCTATAGGCCTGGAACGCGAACTGTTCCGTCGGTTCGAGACCCTGCTCGCTATGAGCGCTTGGCATCCTGCGGAATTGCCCGAGACCAAAGGGCTGAGCAGGGCCAAGATCGATCAGATCATGGCGGCGGTGGAACGGGGACGGCGAATGATCAGCAAGGAGCGCGCTCTGGAAGACCCTATCCGCTCATTTTCCGACCTTCAGGGTTTATTATCTTCAATGGGCGCCCCGACTCGAGGCTACGCCCCGGGTAAGTGTTCACGGGGGGCGTTGAACACTTGCGACGCTCGGCCCAAGGCGTGATCACAGAAGGCACCGTGCGCCACGAGGGGAGGGCCAAGAGGTGACCATGTTAAAGATTCTTATCATCGTATTCGTGGTGGTGGTCTCTGCGGTGGCCGCGGTTGTGGTGTATGGCGCTCTCCGGTGGAAAGCAGGCACTCGGGAGCTTCGGGCGCGCCTCGAGGCGGGTCGAATTCCCATGAAACCCGAGGTTTTTGCTTTTCGTGATCTCGAAGGGCTGCCGGCTCCGGTGCAACGCTATTTCCGCACGGTGCTCAAAGAGGGCCAGGCGATGGTGAGCAGTGTGCGCGCGCAGCACCGCGGCACCTTCAACATGGGCGAAACACATGAGCAGTGGAAGCCTTTTACCTCGGATCAACGCGTGACGACCCAACGCCCGGGGTTTTATTGGGACGCTCGGATTACCATGATGCCCGGCCTGACGGTTCGGGTGCACGACGCGTACGTCGCCGGCGAAGGGATCCTGCATGCCGCCGTGCTTGGCTTGTTTTCTGTGGTCAACCTGCGTGGCACACGAGAGGTCGCCGAAGGTGAGCTTATGCGCTTTCTGGCTGAGGCGGCTTGGTACCCGACCGCGTTGCTCCCCAGCCAAGGTGTCCGCTGGGACGCGGAAGATGCGCGCTCCGCGCGTGCCACACTGGTGGACAGTTCGGTCACGGTCACGCTGCTGTTCAGCTTCCATGAAGACGGCACGATCGAGACCGTGCGGGCTGAGGCGCGCGGCCGCGCCGTCGGCGACCACATCATCCCAACGCCTTGGCAGGGGCGTTTCTGGAATTACCAACAACGGGAAGGCATGCTGGTGCCCCTCGACGGGGAAGTGGCCTGGCTGCTGTCCGAGGGCCCAAAACCGTACTGGCGCGGTCGTCTTACCGAGATCGCCTATGAGTTTGTCCAGTGATTAAGCTGGACTCCATTGGCTGGACAGGCGGAGCCGATTCCCCCATGGAGGAAAACGCTGGCTGCGGAAGCCTCTGGGGTGGGTTTTCCTGGCGCGCCTGGGAGGATTCGAACCCCCGACCCGCGGATTAGAAGTCCGCTGCTCTGTCCTCCTGAGCTACAGGCGCACGGTGGTGGGAAAAGGGCATGCGTGCCGCCGACGGCAACGCGTGCCCTACTTTACGGAAAGCCCTGGCCGTGTCAATAGCCTTGCCCGGAAAAGCCCGGGACATGGGCCCGGCTTATGCGCCGCTGGCCTCATCTTCCGAGGAGCGCGTCTGGAAATGCCTCTACAAGGTCCTCCACAAAAAAGGGGTTAAGGCGGGAAACGGGGTCGCGGTTGAAGCCGCTCCCCCATGAACCCTTCTTGGACAAGGTCTGAGCCTGTGCGTCCTCAGTCTTAAGAGGCGCCGAGAACGCCCTTTTTCTTTGCCAATCGAAGCGGAAATCGGTAAAGCTCGCCGAGGGAAACAGTGAATGGCCGCACAGAAAGCAAAGCTTTGCACGGCGCTTCGGGAGGATCGGTCATGACGCGCAGCACCGCATGGATGTGCCTCGGCGGCGGGGTGATTCTTTTCGGCATCGGTGTGCAACGCTTGTGGCACCACGGCGATTGGGCTCTTTTAATTCTCAGCATCCTCATCGGCGCCTTCAGCATTTCCGCCCTCATCAAACTGAAGAACCGACCCTAGCCCACGGTCCGGCATGGTCCGTGCTTGACGCCGCGACGCAAATCAACTACGGTTCTTCCGCATTTTCGGCCTGCCTGTGCGGCCGGTCATCGCCCAACGGGAAAGGACATTCGTCTTCATGGAGGAACTGAGTCAGGTTCTGCGCGAGCGCCTTGCCAAAGCGGAAGAGATGGAACGGGAGGGCATTCGGCTCTACCCGAACGGATACCGCGTCGATCATGCCATCGGCGATATCGTCAACGATTTTTCCCACAAGAGCAAAGAGGAACTGGAGGCCGATCCGCCGTCTTTTGTCGTGGCCGGCCGGATTCTGGCTCTGCGCTCTTTCGGCCGATCCGTCTTCATGCACATTCAGGACGGCTCCGGCCGCCTTCAAATCTACTGCCAACAAAACACCCTGGGCAAAGACGCCTACGCCTTGGTCAAAAAATTCGATCTGGGCGATATCATTCGCGTACGCGGCACCCTTTTCCGCACCAAAACGGAAGAGCTGACCCTTCTCGCCCAACAGATCGTGCTCCTGACCAAAAACCTTCGTCCGCTTCCGGAAAAGTATCACGGCCTCAAAGACGTGGAGACCCGGTACCGGCAACGTTACGTGGATCTCATCGTCAATCCTTCGGTGCGCGACACCTTCGTCAAGAGAACGCGCATCGTGCAATCGGTGCGGCAGTTTCTTTCCGAAAGGGGCTTTCTGGAAGTGGAAACGCCCATGATGCAGGTCATCCCCGGCGGAGCCACGGCCAAGCCCTTCAAAACCTATCATAACGCTCTCGGCATCGACCTGTATCTGCGCATCGCCCCGGAACTCTACCTCAAGCGGCTCCTCGTCGGGGGGTTTGAGCGCGTCTTTGAACTCAACCGCAACTTCCGAAACGAAGGCATTTCCACCCAGCACAATCCCGAATTCACCATGCTGGAGTTCTACCAAGCCTACGCCACGTACGAAGACATGATGCAGCTTACCGAGGAGCTTTTCGTCCACGTGGCGCGCCAGGTCAACGGTGGAAGCCTTCAGATCGTCTATCAGGGCCAATCCATCGATCTCAGCCCTCCTTGGCGGCGCTACCGCCTCTCGGAAGCCCTCACCCACATCGGCGGCATTCCGGCCGAAGCCGTGCTCGACCCCGACGCCACGGCCGCCGTCGCCCGTTCCTTGGGCCTTCCCGTGGAAAAGTACGAAGGCCACGGCAAACTCCTGACGAAGATCTTCGACCTCGTGGTGGAACCCAAGCTCGTGCAACCCACCTTCATCACGCACTATCCGTTGGAGGTGTCCCCCCTTTCTCGAAAGAACGACGACGAACCCCATCTGACGGACCGGTTTGAACTGTTCATCGCCGGGCGGGAAATGGCCAACGCCTTTTCCGAACTGAACGACCCCCGGGATCAGCGGGAACGGTTTCGCCGCCAGGTGGAAGCTCGGGAAGCCGGTGACGAGGAAGCCCACTTTATGGACGAAGACTACATTCGGGCGCTGGAATACGGCATGCCTCCGGCCGCCGGAGAGGGCATCGGCATTGACCGGATGGTCATGTTGTTTACCGATTCGCCGAGCATTCGAGACGTGATCCTCTTTCCGCACCTTCGTCCGGAAAAGAAATCGTAGCGGGGCGGCCATGCACTTCGAGCTTTTCGTCAGCCTCCGCTACCTTTTGGCCAAAAGACGGCACGCCTTCATTTCGCTGATCACCTTGATCTCCGTGGCGGGCGTGGCCGTGGGCGTCATGGCGCTTATCGTGGTCTTGGCGGTCATGAACGGGTTCCAACACGATCTTCGGGACCGCATTCTCGGGGTGACGTCTCATGCGGTCATCGGCCATTTTCAGGGAACCTTCGGGACGTACCGCGAGGTCCTCACGGACATCGAACAGGAAGAAGGGGTCGCCGCCGCCACCCCTTTCGTGCTCACGCAGGTCATGATGAATTCCGGAAAAGCCATCTCCGGAGCCATCCTGCGCGGGATCGACCCGGACAGCGCCCCCAGGGTGACCCGGCTGGAACAGAGCCTGCTCCAGGGGACGCTGCCCTCTCTGCTGGGTCCTTCCTCGGAGGCCTCCCTTTCCGAAAGGCCTTCCCCCGGCATCATCGTCGGGGTGGAACTGGCAGCGCGCCTCGGGGTGAATGTCAACGATTACGTCACGTTGGTTTCCCCCACGGGCCAGACGACCCCGGCGGGACGCGTGCCCAAGAGCCAGCTTTTCCGGGTGGTGGGGCTTTTTAAATCCGGCATGTACGAATACGACAACACCCTGGCCTACGTCCACGTGCGGGATGCCCAGAGGCTTTTGGGCATCGGCGATGCCGTCAACGGTATCGAAGTGAAGGTCGTGGATATCTACGCCGCCGCTCAGGTGGCCGAAAAGCTTCAGAAGAAGCTGGGCTACCCCTATTGGGTGCGCGACTGGATGCAGATGAATCACAATTTATTTTCGGCGTTGAAGTTGGAAAAGGTGGTCATGTTCATCATTTTGACCTTGATCATTCTGGTGGCGGCTTTCAACATCGTAAGCTCCCTCATCATGATGGTCATGGAAAAGACCAAGGACATCGCCATTCTGAAAGCCATGGGTGCGACGACCCATAAGGTGCGGCGCATTTTCGTCTTCGAAGGGCTGCTCATCGGTGTCGTGGGGACCCTGCTGGGACTTGCGGGGGGCTTTGGTTTGTGCGAACTACTCAAGCGCTACCAGTTCATCGAGCTGCCTCGGGACG
>Ga0209162_1003294_pt1 | contig 13147 bp, 13 predicted proteins | sample YNPNPMetaG_FD_187121 | JGI IMG/M metagenome (GOLD analysis project Ga0209162, IMG submission 187121) | Anoxygenic and chlorotrophic microbial mat microbial communities from Yellowstone National Park, USA - YNP NP MetaG (SPAdes) (version 2) ...
CACTTTCAGCGAGCTGTATCGGGTAGTGTGGTTTTGGTCCTCTCATATGCCATTCCTCACTATCCAAGTTTACACCATTTTATTCGGAGCGTATTTATGAAATGCTGTACTTAGAACTCGACGATTGGCTTCAATTCCAGCGGCGGATAGATTTGGCCCGGCACAGGCGGCATGGGGTTGTACACCCATTCTGCCTCTACCATGCCCACCCGCACGCCGCCCAGCCGGCGGATGCCCTGATAGACGCCGCGCACGAGGACATCTTCCATCGTCAGGGCCATGCCAAAGACGGCCAGGGGTGTCCCGGCGGGACGAAGGAGAGAACGCACCAGCGGCGGGAGCGGCAGCGGTTCGTCGCGGATCAGGAGAAAGGTCCCGCGCCCGACCGGCTTCTCGTTTTGCAGGAGTGTGATGTAAAAGAACCGGCAATCTGCCATTACTTTTTCCCCCAGGCAGTACCAGCGGATGCTCTGGAAGGGAAGTTCACCGCTGAGATGTTCCCATTCCCAAAGTTGCATCTCGCTGATGCTGTGGTGAATGCGCACGCGGAAGTCGGCGGGGGTGATCATGGGCAGTTGAGCCTATAAGAGAAGGCAAATATTCGAGAAGATTTATCAAAACTGTAAGGGGAGGGCGTTTTCAAAGTTTTCAAATTGCCTCTTGACAGAGGAAAGAATCATTTATAAACTATTGTTACCGGTCATGTGACCGGTAACAGACCCTTTCAGGATTTTTCAACGCTCTATGTCCCACTCCCGCCCGACTATTCGTGATGTTGCCCGCCTGGCCGGCGTTTCGCACCAGACAGTTTCACGCGTCATCAACGGGAGCGAACAGGTTACTCCCGAGACGCGCCAGCGGGTGGAAGCGGCTATCCTTGAACTAGGGTATCGTCCCAGCGCTATCGCTCGCTCGATGGCGCGTGGTGAGACGCGTACCCTGGCTTGCATTTCTCCTAATCTGACCGATTACACGTTTGCCAGTATCATTGAAGGCGCCGAGCAGGAAGCGCACAGCCGGGGGTATTTCTTGCTTTCCTCTTCCGCCGCCGATGCGCGGGGATTTGCAGAGTTGGTGGAGGAACTGGTGAGTCATCGCCGGGTGGATGGTTTGCTGGTGATTAATCCGTATGCGGATGAACGGCATCAACTGATTCCAACAGATTTCCCGGTCGTGTTTGTGGGGGCGCGTTCGCGGAACGATTCTATTCCCAGTGTGTGTCTGGACGATGAAAATGTGGCACGCACTGCGACCGCTCATCTGGTCGAGAGCGGGCATCGGCGCATTGCTCTGGTCACCGGTCCACTGGTCGAAGATTGTTCCACCGACCGCAAACTTGGGTTTATTCAGGCTCTGAAGGCGGCGGAGATTCCCTTCGATGAGTCGCTGGTGTACGAGGGAGACTGGTCGGCCAGTTCTGGCCGTGAGGCGTTGTTGAAGTGGGCACAAGGCGGCAACCTGCCCGATGCTGTGTTTGCCCAGAATGACCGCATGGCGTTGGGCGTCCTTCATGCGGCCCGTGAACTAGGGCTGCGTGTTCCAGAGCAACTGGCCGTCATCGGTGTGGACGATATGCCCCTCTCTTCTTACTTCGACCCGCCGCTGACCACCATGCGCCAGGATATGCCGCGCATTGGGCGTGAGGCGGCTCGTTTGTTGTTGGAACGCATCAACAATCCCCACTCGGCCCCCTTGCACATCAAACTCTCTGCCGAACTTGTTGTCCGGCGTTCTACTAAATCATAAGGAGCATTCACTTTCCTGTATGCCTGGAACTCCTTCCTGTGGCCGTTGGTGGTGATTAACGTCGGCAATGAGAAAAACCACGTCCTGACTCTGGCGCTCAATGTTTTGCGCGGACGCGCCTCCGATACACCGAATCTGATTCTGGCGGGCGCGGCTATCGCTATCGTGCCGCCGCTGATTGTATTCATCTTGGGACAGCGCTTCTTTGTGGAAAGCGTTACCTCCAGTGGCGTGAAAGGCTAAACAATGACTACTTTGACAATGTCAAGTTAAACTCTTGTTCTATAAACTCTACGCATTTTGTCACTGCGAGCAAAGCGAAGCAGTCTCCTGGTTTGCGAGGGGATTGCTTACCCTTCGGGTACGCTTCGCGGTCGTCGCAAAAAACGCTCCTCGCAATGACAACTATACGAAAAGATGACATTGTCAAACTACTCTTACCTCGCACATGTGGAACTGCATGGGCGCCGTAGCCGGTGGCATGACCAACGTCGTGGATATGATGTTTGACAACTGGCCGATGGCCTTCCAGTTGACGGAGGGTGCCAAACATGCTGTCCAATCTCCCTCTGGCTACTACGGCTTCCGCGTGATGCGCGGTTTCGACGAAAGTGGCAAGGTGATGAAACCCGTTCCCACCGACGCCCTCTACTATGTCGGCCATCATGTGGATCACGAAATTGTCGAAAACATCGAACATGACTGCGATGCCCGTCTGCGCCGCATGAAGGCCAAAGAACCGCGCCGCTTCCTGGTCACGATGGGTGGCGCCGGGGCGCAGCGCGAACTGTTCAAAGCCATCATCGAACACGCCATCCCGATGATGACTCCACTGCAAAAACCCTGAAGTTTCACCACGAAGACACGGAGTCACAAAGTTTCCTTTCATTTACTTACTCGTGTCTCCGTGTCTTTGTGGTTCGATTTTCACCTTTTTGCAGGAGACTCGATGATTCAAAAAGACAAAATTGCCCTCTTCATCAACCTGGGCGACCACAAAAACAACTGGGAATGGTTGCAAGGTGAACTGGCCGAACACAAAGGCATGATCAACACCCACTTCACCTGGGAAGACACCAAAGCCTTCGCCGATAGCATTCGCGAACAGCCTGCGCATGGTCTGCATGTCTTCCTGCACGACAACACCTTCCACGCCGTCTATGCCACCAACTACCTGATGCGCGTGGTGGACGTGATGATTACCAAACCCTCCGAACTGGCCTTCTACCCTGTTCCCAAGATCTTCAACGCTCGCGTTGGCGGTCACGAGATGTGGGGAGCCATTCGCGGGGCCGAAATCGCCGATAGCACTGTCGAAACCCGCGCCATCCCGCAAACACTCCAGGCTATTGACCTGATCACCGAAGAAGATGACTTGCTGACGATGTACTGCGACTTCATCGTCAAGAACAAGAGAATTGGCCTGTACGACGGCGCATACAAAAGCGTCGAACTCGCCACGGGCAAGAAATTCGTCCGCCAATAAAATCTTCCTCAGGGCGACCCCAACCGGTCGCCCTGATGCTCTCTTGCCCGAAAAAGGAAAGGAAAATGTTGCTTCAAGTCGGAAGATTTCTCCTCTCACTTGAGCAGGCGCCGTTTCGATTCACCATCTATCGGGACGGAGAAACTTGCCTGCGCAGCGCTCCGCACCCGCAACCGGTTCTCTCCCTCCGGCAGACCAGGGCCGGCGTGGAGGTGGAATTCCCCTCCGCCACCCTCTCCATCACCCCCAACGCTCAAGGCTGGGACCTGCAACTTGTTCCCCCAACAGCCAGTTTTTCCATCTCCTTTGAAATGACCGGCTCCTGGTACGGACATGGCGAACTCATTCACCAACTCTACACCCCCTCAACCGGCTGATGCTGCCCGAAAGCCCCTTCCAATCCTTCGACAACGGCCCCGCCGGGCAGAGTTGCAAGCCCAACCCGGCCTGGTTCTCCTCGAAGGGCATTTCCATCGTTGCGCATACCCCTGTTTCAGTGGGAATCAACCAGCCGCCTGATCATTTCCCGCACTACCCGTGGAGTTTGGGCGCAGAAAAAGGCCCCTTTGCTCATCGGCCCTTTGCCGACCCCGGCGGACAAGGCGACGGCTTGCTGACCTTCAGCGGAAAAGGCCTGCATCTATCCATCCACCTGAACGAAGACGCCCGCGCCGCCTATCACCACCTGAACGGTCTCTTTGGTCACCCCACCCAAACACCCCCCAATCGCCTCTTCCGCCTGCCCATTTGGACAACCTGGGCGCGCTACAAAACTGCCGTTTCCCAGCAAACTGTGCTGCAATTTGCCGATGAAATCATCCAAAACGCCTATCCCTACGGCGTGATGGAGATTGACGACCGCTGGCAGGTTCATTACGGCGACCTGGACTTTGACCCGGCGCGTTTCCCGGATCCTAAAGGAATGATTGCGCAACTGCATGAAAAAGGTTTCCAGGTCACAGCCTGGGTCATCCCCTTCCTCGACCCGCAATCGGCGACCTTTGCCGAGGGCAAGGCACAGGGCTTTCTGGTACGCCAGGCCGACGGAGACCCCTATCCCGTCCGCTGGTGGCAGGGAGTGGGTGCCCTGCTCGACGTGAGCAACCCGTCCGCCTTAGCGTGGTTCCGGGAACGCCTCGAACGGCTCCAGCGGGAAACCGGTCTCGATGGCTACAAATTTGATGCGGGCGAAGCGGCTTTCTTCCCTGCCGATGCTGTCAGCACTGAATTCCTGTCCCCGAACGACTACACCTACCACTACATTGACTTCGTTGCCCGCCATTTCCGACTGACCGAAGTTCGCTCTGCCTGGAAGAATCAGACCGCTCCCATTTTCTTCCGCCAGTGGGACAAATGGTCCACCTGGGGATTGGATAACGGCCTGCATTCTGTGCTCACGGGCATCCTCGCACTGGGTTTGTCGGGCTACCCGTTCATTTTGCCCGATATGATTGGCGGCAACGCTTACGACGAGCAGCCCGATGCCGAACTGATGATCCGCTGGACGCAATTGAACGCCCTGCTGCCAGCCATGCAGTTCAGCCTGGCTCCCTGGGAGTATGGCGAAACCTGCAACATCATCTGCCGCCGCTATGCCACACTGCACCTGGAATTTGCCCCCCGCATCCTGGAACTGGCAAACGAATCGGCGCGAACCGGCACACCAATCATCCGTCCGCTCTGGTGGCTGGACCCGACCGATGAACGCGCCCTGACCTGCGACGACCAGTTCCTGCTCGGTGAGGACATTCTGGCTGCTCCCGTTGTCCGGCCTGGACAGCGCAGCCGTGAGATTTACCTGCCCCCGGCGTGTGGCGTGATTACTGGACGGGCGAGCAGTATCCAGGTCCGGATGTGCTGACCGAATTTCCTGCTCCGCTCGAAATGCTGCCGATCTTTGAGCGGGTGCGTTGAGAAAAAATAAAAAGCGATGGCCGTTGAGGTCATCGCTTTTTTGTAAGGCTGTGTCTTTTTGCGTCAGGCAGCGGCAGGCTTGCGGCGGAACCAGGTGCGCCACTCCCGGTTTTCCCACAGAACAAGAATTGGCGCAGCAATGAAAATCGAGGAATATGTGCCGCTCAGCAGGCCGATGAGCAGGATGATGGCGAATTCGCGCAGGGTGACGCCGCCCATCAGCGCCAGCGCCAGCAGGAGGAACTCGACAGTCATCAACTGGGTGTTGATGGAACGCTGCAGCGTCTGCACAATGGAGTGATTGACGAGCGTCTCAAAGTCGAGACTGCGGTGAATCCCTGCGTTTTCACGAATGCGATCGAAGACGACGATTTTGTCCTGCACCGAGAAGCCGATCACCGTCAGCAGGGCGGTCAGGAAGAGAGCGTCCATTTCCCAGCCGAAGAAAATCGAGCCGATGGCGGTGACGCTGAACACAACGGCCACATCGTGAATCATGGCGATAATGGCGCAGGCTCCATAGCGAAAGGCATGGGCCATCCCGCGGAAGGCTGTCGTGATGTAGATGACGACCGCCAGGGCGGCGAAGCCGACGGCGATGGCTGCCCGCGAGGTGACTTGCTTGCCGATGGACGGGCCCACGCTGTCGAATTGCACAATCTCGACCGGAGAGCTGAACCGGGTTTCCAGCAAACTCAAGACCTCATCCCGCTGGTCGTTGTTGATGTAGGAGGAACGAATCAGGAAAGTGCCCTGTTCGGTCGTTTGAACCTGAGTATCCTGGATGTCCACTTCCTCGTATAGCGAGATGATCTCTGCCGGGGAAGGGGAGGCCGACTCGAAACGAATTTCAAGCAAACTTCCGCCGGTGAAGTCAATCGAAAGTGGCAGTTGTTTCCGGGCAATCTGGCTGATGAGAATGATCAGGCCAGGGAGGATAATGAGCAGTGAGAGAGCAAAGAACAGGTAGCGTTTGTTCAGAATGTTCATATCGGTCTCCTAGATGCCAAACCAGCGCGCCAGGTTGGTTGGTTTGAACCAGTCAATGGCCAGGGTCAGCAGGGTGCGGCTAACGAACAGGGCGGTAAAGAGGCTGATGGCGACACCCAGGAACAGGGTCAGGGAGAAGCCCTTGACGATGGTGGCGCCGAAACTTGACCCAAACCAGAACAAGATAAGGGATGTGATGATCGTGGCAATGTTCGAGTCCCGAATGGAGGACCAGGCGCGTTGCCATCCTTTTTCAAGGGCGTTTGAGAGCGTTAATCCGCCGCGCAGTTCTTCCTTGATGCGTTCAAAAATGAGAATGTTCGCATCAAGAGCGGAACCGGTGCTGAGCAGGAAGCCAGCAATGCCGGGCAGGGTCAGGGTGAAGTGGAAGTACTTGAAAATGGCAAAGGCCAGCGCAGCATAGACAAGAATGGAAATATCGGCGACGATGCCAGGCAGGCGGTAGTAGATGGCCATGAAAAGGACAACGATGATCATGCCGATCACGCCGGCAATGATGCTTTTCTGCAGAGAGTCCTCGCCCAGGGTGGGGCCGATATAGCGGGAGTCCACAACTTCAAGCGGGATAGGGAGAGAGCCATAGCGCAACTGAATGGCCAGGGCGTTGGCGCTTTCGACGGTAAATTCTCCCTCGATCATACCGTTCCCGCTGGTGATGGCAGAGCCAATGCGGGGAGCCGAGATGATGGTTTTGTCCAGCGCGATGGCCAGATATTGGTTGACGTGGGTGGTGGTGTAATCTCCGAAGATTTTGGTGCCTTCATCCGTCAGTGTAAAGGTGATGACCGGCTTGCCGGTCATGGGATGGCTGCTGACGCCAACAGACTTCAGTTCCGCACCGGTCATGATGGTGTGGTAGGCATTTTCCACGCCTTCAGGCGGTGTGTCGCCGGTGTAGGTTTCAATGCGTGTCCCTTCCGGCAGCGGATTGTTGCCCATCTCGACGAATTCTAGCAAGCCGGTTTGCTGAATAATGTCCAGGATGCTCTGCGCATCTTCTTCGGTCAGGCCCGGAAACTCGCCGACGATGCGCGTCTCCCCGGCCACCTGCACCAGGTTTTCGGATGCGCCCAGGGCATTGGTACGGTTCTCGATAATCGAGCGGGCGACTTCCATTTGCTCAGCCGTCACGGTCTGACCTTCGTCCAAAACGGCCGAGAGAATTACCTGAAGCCCGCCGCGCAGATCAAGGCCCAGCACAGTTTTGACATTACGTTCGAAGATGACCTGTCCGTTCAATGGGTTTGCGATGCGCACAATGTCGCTGACATCTACCCAAATGGCGAGAGCAGTGATCAGGAGAATGAGAATCAGGCGTGTAATCTGTTTTTTCATCCATGAATCTCCGTTACAAAAAATACCCGCCAGTGTAAAAGCGGCGGGGCGATTATACTACTGATTGACAGAGATAAGGTTCACTTTCTGGAATTAAGGAAATTCAGTACTTGTTGCAGCACTTCCTGGATTGAAAATGTGTCCGTCTCAAGGTAGAAATGGGCATGCTGACGGGCATGGCGGAGGCGGTGTTGCTGTTCCTGCCATTCGGCTTCTGTCCAGTTCATGTGCCGTCTTTGAGCGCCAGTATCGCGTGAAGCCTGGAGGAAGATCAGCACGTCGGGACGGGTGAGGCGTTGCCACATGTCCGGAACGTACGAATGTTCCTGAGCAATGGCTCGGGCGTTGTAACCGAGGGCGGTCAGACCATTTGCCAGGGTCGTTTTCCCTGCTCCGCAGGGTCCTACGATGCCGATGAGTAAGTCCTTACCGGTTGTCATGGACGATGCGATTTAATTGCGCTGGCGTTCCCAGTATCCCCAGGATGGCTCCCTGCGAAAGAGTTTGGGTTGCGGCAGGGTGCATGTCCTTTTTGTTGCCATGCTTCAACAGCACGATGCTCAGGTCGTAATTTTGCTCGATTTCGCCGACTGTTTTCCCAATCAGGGCGGATGTGGCTCCCACCTCGATTCGCACCAGGCTGAGGCTTTCTCCTTCTACCGTGATTGGGCTGGTAATGTCTGAACCGGCGGCGGCCGCGGCAAAAGCGGGGGCAGCCATGGCAGTAGCGCTCAGGGCAGTGAAACCGAATTGCTCCTGGAGTGAGCGTGCAAAATCTTCGTCGAAAATGCGGATGACGACATGAATACGCGGGTTTATGCTGCGCGCCTTGACCGCAATTTGCAGGTTCAGGGCGTCGTTCTGCGTGCAGAGCATGATTGTTTTAGCGCGCTCGACGCCGGCTGCTTCCAGCGCCGCAGGGCGGGCAGCATCGTCTTGAATGACTGGCACACCCATCTTTTGGACCGCGCTCACCTGGTCGGCAGATGGGTTGAGTTCAATGACCACCACTTGTTCGTCCAGCGTGTGTAATTGATGCACCACGCGGTACCCAAGATGTCCCAGCCCCACCAGAACAGTATGATTGGAGAATGTGGATGCAACAGCCATTTCCCATTCCTTGCTGCGCGCCCGCCGGTTGAAAAGCAAAATACCGAAATCTGCCAGTCCCTGTGCCAGCGCGCCAATGCCGACAATCGGCATGATGAAATAAAAGAGTTGTAACAGCGGATGATGCGGAAATTCCCCCGAAGGTTGCAGGAAGACCATCGTCAGCACCAGATAGACCGATGATAGCCAGTTGTCTGTTGGTTCATTGACTCTTGCGGCAATGAACTGATAAAGCGACCCCGCCCCAATCACTGCTGTCAGGAAAACAAACAGGGGCAGGCGGAATTGCTTCAGCAGCAGGTTCGTATCGCGCCAGGAAGCCTTCCAGCGCCGCAACAGGGAGGAAAATTTACCCATCAAATCGGCAAGCGAACGTTCATACGGCGCACATTGTCGCCGTCGCGAGAAACAACCTTCAATACAAGAACGCTGATGTCATCGCAAGGACGGTTGTCATCCAGCCGCAGCGCCTCTTTGAGCAAGGTATCAGCAATTTCTTGTGGTGGGGGGTCTTGCTCCTCCAGCATGGATTTGAGGGAGGTACCAACGTCCATTGGCTGACCGATTCGTTCGCCAGCATGGATCAGCCCATCCGTATACACCACAATCGTTAAACCCGGCTCAAGAGGAATCTCAGTAATCGTGGGACGCACGCTACGTGAAATCCCAATGGGCGAGGACGACGTGCCAATGCAATCAATCTGGTCGTTACGGGCAATGAAAAAGGGGGCCGGGTTGTTCCGTGTCAGGACAACAGTACTTGTTTCAAGGTCAACGGAGACGATATTGAGCGTAGAGGACACTTTGCCCTGTTTCTCGGTGTAAAGCAGATCCGAGGCAGCGCGGGCTGCTGCCCCGTCGCGCACGCCTTCGGCCAGCAGGGAAATCACTTTGCGCACGACCATCATGGAGATGGCTTTTGCTCCCCGGCCAGAGGTCTGCCCATCGGCTAACACCACTGACAAACCACCGTTTGGGCGTTCTACCACCTCGAGTGTATCGCCGCTTTCGGTAACCGCGTATTTATTTGTTTTTGCAACTGCAATTTGCACTTCCATGCCCACATTTTACCGCAACTGTGCGATAATCTTGCTAAAAAATTTATGCTGTGGAGGACTTATGAGACTGACCGCGCAATTGCTCAGCGAAGAAGAAAAACACCTAATCCACCAGCAGAGTTTACGCATTCTCGCCGAAGTTGGAGTACGCGTGCATGGGGAAAAAGGACTTCCCCTCCTGGCTGCTGCAGGGGCGCAGGTGGACTTTGAGACGGGCATTGCCCGCATCCCCGCTGAATTGGTGGAGTATGCTCTCGCCGCTGCGCCGCGGATCGTTGTCCTGGGGGCGCGTAATCCGGCCTTTGACTACCCTTTGCCTTCTCCCGTGACCCGTTACGCTATGGATGGTACCGGTGCTTTCATGGCCGATTTTGTCACTGGTGAGCGCCGCTATGGCCAATGCCGCGATATTGCCGACGCCATGCGCGTTTTTCAACAGGCTGATTTGGGCATAATGGCCTGGCCGCCGGTGTGTGCCTCTGATGCTCCTGCGCCGTCGCGCCCTTTGCATGAATTTTTTACCATGGCGAAATATACTTCCAAACATGCCCAACACGAACTCCACACGGTGGCCCAGGTCCCTTACCTTGTGGAAGGGTTAGAAGCCATTGCTGGCTCAGCCGAGGCGTTGCAAAAAAGAAATCTCTACTCGCTCATCTACTGCCCGGTTGCGCCACTCACACACGATGGCTCCATGCTGGATGCTTATCTCGAACTCGGGCAAGTTGGCTTGCCGGTGATGATTATGCCCATGCCCGTCAACGGGACGACCGGGCCCGCCAGTTTGTTCTCAAACGTCGCGCTGGCCAACGCTGAGACGCTTTCTGCGTTTGTCATCTTCCAGTTGGCTCATCCGGGGAGACCGCTTATTTACAGCAGCGCCAACGGCAGCGTGGACTTCCGCACCGGCGCCTACCTGGCCGGCACGGCGGAGATGGGCCTGCAATCTGCTGCTCTGGTTCAGATGGGGCGCTTCTATGGCTTCCCCTCCACCTCAGCAGGGATGACGTCTGATGCCAAGGAACCCGGGGCAGAAGCCGTGATCGAAAAAATGCTTTCTACCATTCCAGGATTGCTGGTTGGTTCCGACATCATCATCGGTTTTGGCGAAGAGAAAGCGACCAGACCCTCTACCTGGAGCAGATTTTGGTGGACAATGAAATTGCCCATTTCTGCGAGCGTCTTTCGCAGGGGATTGACACTTCTCCTGAAAAGGACCTGTTCAACGATATTGCGCAGGTAGGACCGGGGGCCATTTCCTGGCTCTGAAGAGCACCCGCGCGGCTGCCCGTTCGAATGAGTTTTACAAGGCTCGCTATGTCAACCGCCAGTCTTACGACACCTGGTTATCGCTTGGCAAGCCGTCCATGTACTCCGCGGCGCGAGAAAAAGTGCAGGAAATTCTATCTGCTCCCCTGGTAGATCCGCTGCCCGATTCTGTTGTCGGCAAATTAGACGAAATTTTGCGCCGCGCCGATGCAGAATTATGTGAGTGATCGGAGTTCGCTTCAGGAGACCTTTTGGAAGTGGGGAACAGGAAACTAACTTTTTGGGGTGATTGTAATAAATTGCACAAATGCCTATAATGTATTTAGCGTTTCCAATTTGGGAGACGCCGCCCCTCTTTTTCTGCTCTTCGAAAGGATGGTCTGATGAGCACGCAATCTTCCCTTCCTCTGCGCGATTTTTCGTCTGTGGACCGCAAAGAGCGGATGAAAATTCAATCTCGTGGACTGCCTGTTCGTCCTCCTCAGGAACGCGTCAAAGATTTTGATGAAGCCATCATTCGTTTGGATGAGGATTGGGCGGTCTATGAGGCCAAACGTTGCATTCATTGCCCTGCCCCGGCTCCCTGTCAGAGAGCATGCCCGGCTGGCAACGACATTTCATTTGCAATGTGGTTAATCGAGCATGGGCAGTTCCTTGAGGCAGCGGCGGTATATCGCCAGACCAGTTCCATGCCCGAGGTTTGTGGCCGCGTTTGCCCCCAGGAACGTCTCTGTGAGGGCGCTTGCGTGCGCGGCAAGCGCGCTGATTTGCCGGTACCAACCGGCGCCCTCGAGGCCTTTACCACCCATTACGAGCGTCGCAAACGCGGTGTTAGCATTCCGGTAGGTAAGTTTACGGGGAAAAAGGTGGCTGTTATCGGCGCCGGACCGGCGGGCCTGGCTTGCGCTGAACAACTGGTGCGCGCTGGTCACTGGGTGACCCTCTTCGATGCTCGCCCGGCTCCCGGCGGCCTTTTGATTTACGGCATACCGAATTTCAAATTGCCGAAGAAGGTGGTCTTTGACATCTGGGACGACTTGTTGCGCGCCGGTGTAACTTTTGTGGGAAACACATACATTGGCCCCCGCATCACGGTGGATAAATTATTTGCCGGCGGTTATGATGCCATTTTCCTGGGACTGGGGACACCGGTTGACGCTGAACTGAATGTGCCGGGAGTGAATTTGCCCGGCGTTTATAAGGCCACTGACTTCTTGATTCGCACCAACGTTGACAAAGACTTGTTACCCCACGAGATGTGTCAGCCTGTGGAAATTGGCAAACGAGTGGCGGTGATTGGTGGCGGTGATACTTCTGCTGATTGCCTGCGAACTGCTCTACGGATGGGGGCCGAGCATGTCTTTTGCCTCTATCGCCGCAGCGAGGCTGAAATGCCTGGCGGTTACAAAGATCGTAAGATGGCAATTGAAGAAGGCGCGCAATATTACTTCCTGACGCAACCCGTGCGCTTTATTGCGGGACCCGATGGCCGCCTGGCTCAAATTGAGTGCGTTCGCACCGAACTGGGCGAGCCAGACGAAAGTGGTCGCCGCAGTTTCCGTGTTATCGAAGGCTCTAATTTCGTCCTGAACGCCGATACCGCAGTCCTGGCGATTGGCTATAAACCAGATCCAATCATTCCTCAAACTACACCCGGCATTCAAACTAACGAGTCAGGTCTCCTTCTCGCAGATGCGTACACGGGTGCAACCCCTCGGCGGGGAGTCTTTACCGGCGGCGACGTAGTCACCGGGCCGCATCTGGTGGTGACAGCCATGGTCGCTGGTCGCAAAGCCGCGGCTGCAATTGACCGCTATTTAGGCTGGTAGTTTCTATTAGATTTCTCACAAAAGCACTTCTTTGACCCACATTTTTATCAAAATTTGTGTAAATTCGTGAAATCTGGGGCGAAACACTCAAGGCAAATCTATCTCACAATTTATGCAGAGTTTAATGGTCAAAACGAAAACGGGTGACAGGTCCGGCAACGAACCTGCCCACTGTTTTTCCACCAGGCGCTCAGACCCAGCCGCGGCGGCGCATCCACACATGCATCAAGAAGGGTAACACAATCATCACCGATAACACACCGTAGAAAATCGGGCGGGTCATCCATTCTGTGATGGGGACATCTGGCAGGAAGAAATTCATTCCGAAGAAACCTGCCACAAACGAAAGCGGCATGAACAGGGTGGTGATGATGGTGAGTGTTTTCATT
>Ga0209162_1003295_pt1 | contig 13146 bp, 9 predicted proteins | sample YNPNPMetaG_FD_187121 | JGI IMG/M metagenome (GOLD analysis project Ga0209162, IMG submission 187121) | Anoxygenic and chlorotrophic microbial mat microbial communities from Yellowstone National Park, USA - YNP NP MetaG (SPAdes) (version 2) ...
AGCGGCGTGGTTTGTGGCGGGTGCCCTTTGGGCAGGGGCGGGCGGAAAATAATTGCGGGTGAGAGACAATCCTCTTGGTGACAAGCTGTTCGCCACCATTGCAATGGCGAATCCAACCACGCCAACAATGAACGCTTCGATGAAAACGTTCACTATTCGTCTTTCGGGTTGAGCACCGGTCAGATGGAACCCTGTGTTTTTCACCTCCGCGTCCCTGCTCAATCGGGCTGTTGTGGCTGAACCGGGACGAGCTGCGGCAATGTAGGTTGCGGTGGCGTAGGCGGTTTTGGCACCACTGGCAAGGGCGTGGTACGCACGGTGGGTTTGGTGGTGGTTACAGGGCGCGTCGGAACGGTTGTTGCAGCCGTCGGCACCCGGGCGGGTTGTGTCACCGGCACCTTGATCACCGGGAACCTTGGATGATTGGATTTGACAGCGAACTCGGCCAGTTGATTGGCCTGGAGTTGCACACCCGCGGGAATTGTCACAGTCACAGAGAAAACTCTGCCTGCTTGGATTTCCCTGACGGACAGCGTTGCGCCGGGAATGTTGATCATCGGGTCAGACAAGACAAGCGCGTTGGTTCCCGTGTTGCGAATTGTGATTGACCGGCTCACGGGCGCAGCCAGAGGCCCCGGGGGCAAACTGATGAGCGATGGGCTTGCCATTATCACAGGCTGGGCATACGCATAGATTGGAATCGACAGCACAGGCGTGTTCGTGGACGAGGTCTTCATCGAAATGTTCGCCTGGGCAAAACCCGAAGCCAATGCCTCCTGCAATGTTACCCGCAGCTCGAATTCCCTGCCTTCCCGGACGGTTGCCAGCTCGACTCGAAACGCTTTGTTTGTGCATTCGGGCGGAGAAAGCGTCAGGGGCGCTTCGAGGTTGTTGACGATGCGAACGGTTTTTGTCTCGTTGGTGAACGTTTCTGCAGGAATGTTGAAATAGACTGACAAGGGACTGATGTCGATGGGCTTCCAAATCTGGGCTTTGAGCTGGAGAAAAATATTGCTTTGGCCGGCGGCATTGCAGGTGACCGTGGCGGTCTTTGTCACATTACCGGAAAAACCGGACGTGTTGAACTGCAGCGGAATGCGCCCGGTTTGGCCCGGTTCAACTCGCGTATCCCACGCGCCGGCAGTGGTGCATCCGCAACTTGTGCGAACGGAGATTATCTCGAGTGTGGCGTTGCCGGTGTTGGTGAAAACGAATTCGTGTTTTACAGATGCGCCGGACTCGATTTTACCGAAATCATGAACCAGTTCCGCGAACTGAATTCCCGGTCCGTTTACAACTGTGCTTGTGGGAGCCGGCGGCACCGGCGCCACAGGCAGAATCTCGCCCGGGGCTGGCGCTGCTGACTCGCTCCGTGAAAGCCACACAAAAGTTGTCAGGCATGAAACAAAAACAATCACCTGTTTCATATGTCGTTATTCTACACGGCCATGCCGAAAAGAAAAGCCCGGCTAAGCGGTCTGTGCAGACGACGCGCTGGTTGCCTCGAGCAGGCGCACCCCGCGTCCGGGCAACGGAAACCACAGCCGAAACGTGGTTCCCTCTCCCAGTTTGCTTTCGACCTCGATGCGCCCACCATGCGCGCGAACAATTCTGTAAACGATCATCAATCCCAGCCCGGAACCTTTTTTCTTTGTCGTGAAAAGCGGTTCAAAAAGCCGATTCAACTGGTCGCGTGGGATTCCCACGCCCGTGTCAGCCACGCTGACCCAGACACCGTCACCGAGCACGCCGGTCTCGAGTGTCACCTTGCCGCCTTTGGACATGGCCTGCATCGAGTTCTTTATCAGGTTGACAAGCGCCTGTTTGATCTGGTCGGGGTCAAGCGATGCCTCTGGCAGATGTTTTGCGAGCTGCGCCTCGACGATCAACCCCCGGTTGTCAAGCTCGGGCCGCAACAGCTCGATTGTGTTGTTGACAACGTCGTTGAGCGATGTCGGCCTGAGCTTGGGCTGCGTGAAACGCGTAGCTTGAAGAAAATGCGTAACAATGTAGTCCAAACGCGCAATCTCGCCTTTGGCGACCCCGAGGTATTTTTCGAGCCGATCGACACTCTCGGCGACTGTTGCATCGGGAACAGGGGCATGCACCCGCCGCCGACCGAGAGCACGCTTTTCAACCGGCTCGGCGGCCATGTGTGATCGGAGCTTGTTCAGTTCCCGCTCCATTAATTGGAGATGTATGCTCAGCGCATTGAGAGGATTGCCCAGTTCATGGGCAACGCTCATCGCCAAGAGCGTCAGTAATTGAACACGCTCGCTTTCGACTGTGGCGACCGTTTGTTGGCGCGCTTCGGTTGCGTCATGGATGACCACGGCGACGCCGACAGGTTTCTGGCCTTCGCCGGCGAGCGGAACGGCCAACAAACGCAACAGGCGCGGGCGCGGATACTGCACCTCGAGTTCAAGCCTGAGAACGCCCGGCCCCGCGTTTTCCACAAGCGCGACCACCTTGTCCCATTCGAGGTCAGGCAGAACCTGGGCTGCCGGTTGGCCCGTGGCAGCATCCGACTGGATTCCGAGCAGCCGGGTTGCTGCCTGGTTCAGGTAAGCGATGCGTCCGTTGGGATCGACGACCAACACTCCATCTTCGATCGTATGCAGCAACGTTTCGAGGAAGTTTCGTTCCCGCGCAAGACGCTCGACGATTTGTTGTAAACCGTCGGTGTCAAGGCGCGCGATCCTGCCGAGGACCTTGTCCAAGAAACCGGACTTGCTTGCGGTTGCCATGATGGGTGGTTTCAGTTGCAGCGTCAGAACCAGTTCTTTCGCCGGAAAAACCAGTAGGTCAGAGCAGTTGCGAAGATTGTAAATGCTGTGGCGTACCAGTACCCGTGTTCGAGTTCGGGCATGTTCCGAAAGTTCATGCCGTACCACGTGCCCACCAGCATCATCGGCGTGGTCACAATGGTGATCAATGTGAGCAACTTGATGATTTCTCCGGTCTGGTTGGCGCTCATGCTGAGGTACACCTGCAGGATGCCAGTCAAAGAATCGGTGTAACCCTGTGCCAGCTCTTCGATGTGGAAAAGCGCGTCGTAAATGTCCCGGTAGTATGGCACAAGATGCGCGCGTATGAGCTTGAACTCGCCCCTTGCAAATCTGGCAAGGACCTCCCGCTGCGGGCCAATGATCTGCCGCAGGTGCAAAACTTCTTTCTTGATCTGGATGATCCTGTTCAGCACTTCCCGTCCCGGATGCTGCAAGACCTCGGCTTCAAGTTCACCGATCTCGAATGACAGTTCTTCAAGCGCAGGTTTGTAATTGTCAACCAACACATCCAGCAAATTGTGAGCGACGCGGTCCGGCGCTCTGGCAATGTGGACGTTGCTTCTGAGACAACGCTCCGCCGTTACCTCGACGCTCTTGAGCGGGACAACGTGATAGGTCACAAGAAAATTTTTTCCGAGGAAAAAGTTCAGTTCTTTGGTGGCAAACACGCCGTCTTTGCGGCTGTAGTCCACCGCATGGATCACCATGAAAATGTACGGCGTGAAGCGGTCGCCTTCCTTCGGCTGATACTCCTCGACCTTGGGCGCCTGGCTTTCCGTCACGCAGTCCTCAATCGACAGCGGGTGGAAATGGAACACATCTTCGAGGTAGAACTTTGCTTCTTCGGGCGTGGGATTTTCGAGGTCAACCCACAGGAAAAGGTTTGTGTCAGTCAGCAACGTCGGCATCAGAAAAGCCTCGATGTCCTTCGAATGAAGCCTTCCCTGCGTGGTAAATGCAAATGACCTGACCATGCCTGAGTTGTGAACAAGCCGCCCCTCTCTGGAGCGTTCGCAAACCGCCCTGCATTCTAGCGGTGCGCCTGAGACAGGCAAGCACAGGTTTGTCAAAGTTGGTTGCGGCTGCGCCGCGCTGATTTAACTATATTGAGAGATCGGTAATATTTGCGAAGATTTTCAGACTGCGAGTTTGCTCAATTTGTCATTGTCTGCTTTCAGGCAACGAATAGTGCGATCACGACAATGCGGTCTTTGGAGTGATATTCGATAATTGCGCGGACATCGCAGATTAGCGGGTCGTTCGAGACTTTTGTCTTCAGGCTGTTCGGCCGTTGATCCCAATCTCATCTCCCCCGTGGGCGACGAAGTCGCCATGTTCAGCGCGGCGCGACAAAGTGCCAAGCTTGCAACGAACGCGTTTACCTTGCCGAGATCATTTGGTTGCGGCTGCGCCGCGCTGATGGGATTGCTGTCAATTGGCGCGTTCGACGGCAAACAATTCAGAACGATCCACTGGTTTGCGATTTGTCTGAGGCGGAGCTTTGCCAATCTACGAAAGCACCTCAGCAAGGGTCTTCGCCGCCATGTCAGCCCGATACGCACGGAGTCTGTCGCGCAGCTCGGGTCGTTTCCCGGCCAGTATTGCTATCGCGAACAAAGCTGCGTTTACTGCGCCGGGTTTGCCAATCGCGAATGTGCCGACAGGAATTCCGCCCGGCATTTGAACGGTTGATAACAAAGAATCAATACCCTTGAGCGAAGCGCTTTCCATGGGCACACCCAGCACGGGCAACAATGTATGAGCTGCCGCGACGCCCGCAAGATGTGCTGCGCCTCCGGCAGCCGCAATGATGACTTCAAATCCGCGTTCTTCTGCTTTCGAGATGTACTCTGCCGTTTGATGTGGCGTTCGATGGGCTGAAAGCACGCGGCACTCGTTTGGCACGCCAAACTGGTTCAACAAATCACGAGCGTGCCGCATCACTTCCCAGTCGCTCTTGCTTCCCATGATTATTGCCACGAGCGGGGATTCACTGGTGTTCATAGCTCAACATGTGCCTGCGAGTCTTGCTGCCACGGGGTGTGCGGTTTTGCCGGTTGGATTTGACTGGTTCCCATGGACCTGATGGCAAGGTTTCGCCGCGCCGATCACAATTGGATTTCGTCATCAGTGGTTTCTGGTTCCACGGGACCGCCCCGGTCAAGGCCGCTGAACAGATACAGCCACGTGTAAAACGCCACCGCCAAAACCGCGCACAACAAATAGAAAAACCAGTTGAACATCTTCCGAAATCCAAGATAAAGCAGGCGATCGAAGCAATACAGCGCAACAAAAGCCATTACAACACCGATCAGAACCCGCCCCCACTTCTTGCCCGTGTAAAACCCCCACGCGGCGGTAATCAGTACAATCCCTGCCATCACCGGCACCGGAGCAAGTTTTGTCATCCGCACATCCCGCCACAAAATCAGACCGATGCAAGCAAGTCCGACCACAACCCAGAAAAGGCCCAGAACAATCCGATTCCAGTAAACTATTCGCCCGGTCTTGGAAGTCTCGTTCATGGGTCTTTGAATCCCGCAGGACGTTTCACATTTGCAGTCTGCAATCCGATCGCAGCGATGAATGCAGGCCGGTGTTGGCGCGCTTGAACGCTACCGATGTCGCACCTCGCTATCCCTGCATTGCTCCATCGCATGCGCAATGCAATTACCACGAACAGCCCCGGCTCGGCAATTACAAACAGGCACTGGACAATCGTCCCGAGCAGGACAAACATCGCGACGCAATGAAACTAGCTGCATGGCTGCTTGCGATGGGCATGGCCTGCGGCGCCGCGGCACCGGATTGTCTGCAAGCCGCCGTGCCGGCAAGGCCCAATATCATATTCATCCTCGCCGATGATCTCGGCTACGGTGATGTGGGTTGCTATGGCCAGGAACACATTCGAACCCCGAACATCGACCGGCTCGCTGCCACAGGAATGCGATTCACCCGCGCCTACGCCGGTTCAACCGTCTGCGCGCCGTCGCGATGCGTTCTGATGACTGGTCTCCACACCGGTCATTGTCGGGTCCGTGGTAACGGCGGCCAAACACCGCTCGCTCAATCGCTACGCCCGCAGGATGTCACCGTCGCCAGCATCCTGAAAAAGGCAGGATATACAACCGGCTTGTTCGGCAAATGGGGGCTCGGCGATGCTGGCATTCAGGAAGTCGGACTGCCACGCCGTCAGGGATTCGACTGTTTCTTTGGTTACCTGAACCAGACACACGCACACAATTATTACCCAACGTTCCTCTGGCGCAACGAGGACAAGGTCCGGCTCCGAAATGTCGTCACAAACGAACTCCCAAGTGGCGCAGGCGTCGCCTCGGTCCGCGTCGATTACAGCCCCGATTTGATCACCGACGAAGCGCTGGCCTTCATCCGCCGGTCTGCTGACAAACCGTTCTTCCTCTATTTCGCACCAACGTTGCCGCACGCAAACAACGAAGCCCGCAACCGCGGCCTCGAGGTGCCCGATTATGGAGAGTATTCGTCCCGCGATTGGCCCGACCCCGAAAAAGGGTTCGCCGCAATGGTCACAAGGCTCGACCGCGACGTTGGCCGTATCCTGCATCTCCTGCGCGAACTCAACCTCGAGAACAAAACATTGGTGATTTTCACCTCCGACAATGGCCCACACAAGGAAGGCGGACGCGACCCGGGTTTTCATCACTCAAGCGGCCCCTTCCGCGGGATCAAACGCGACCTTTACGAAGGCGGCATCCGCGTCCCGTTCATTGTCTCATGGCCCGGTGTTGTGCCCCCCGCCACAGTCTCACACGAGGCCGTTTGGTTCCCGGACTTTCTGCCAACCGCAGCCGCATTGGCCGGCGCTCGACCGCCTGAACGCCTCGACGGCGTCAATTTGCTTCCGGTCCTCCGCAAAACCACAGTAACACTCGACCGACGCGCGCCTATGTACTGGGAATTTCACGAGGGCGGTTTCAAGCAGGCTGTTCTCTACAAAGACTGGAAACTGGTCAGCCTCGACCCCGACCTGCCGCCCGAACTGTACGATCTCAGCACAGACCCCACCGAAAAAACGAATGTCGCAAGCCAAAACCGGCAAATTGTCTCGAGCCTCCGCATAATGCTGGACCGCGCCCGAACCGACTCACCCGATTGGCCGGTCAAAACCCGGACCCAACGTAATCAACCGACTGCGAATCAGACGCGTTAGCCCCGGGCAGCGTCCTGGAAAACCAGACGTAAACCAGACGTCCCGAGATTGTCCCTGCCCTCAAGGGGCGGTGGCCGGGAACAGGAATCAGGAGTCAGGCCTCAGGGGCCGGGGGCAATGCTCCGGCGTTGATCCGCCATGCGCCCTTTCATTCACCCCGCTGAAAGTTGTGCGTTGTGCGTTGAGCGTTGAACGTTCCCAATCTGCGCGCCGGCCAGTTGGGTCTGTTGATAACGCTCAACGTGCAACGTACAACGCTCAACGTTCAAATGGAGACCGGCTTTTGGCATGAAACCTTGAATTCTGAGCCTGGCACTCTATTCTCTGTTTGTTCATCGCGGCTGTCGTCGCTACCTTCGTCGCCACATGTGGAAACTGAGTGCGCTCGTCAAACGCCCCGGAGCTGACGCCTGAGCATGTCCAGCGCCTGTTGCGATGTGACCTGCTTGAACGTGTCGCGATCGTACTGGTTCAGTTGACGGACGACGATTGTCCTCTGCTCGGAAGCCAGAGCAATGAAAACAGTCCCAACCGGTTTGGCGGGTGTGCCTCCGCTCGGACCTGCAATGCCTGTGGTCGCAAGCGCGTAATCCGCCCCAAACCGCGTTCGAGCGCCTTCTGCCATCTCACGTGCGGTTTGTTCGCTGACAGCCCCATGGCCTTCCAAGGTCTCGGCCCGCACACCAAGAACAATTCTCTTGAGTTCGTTGCTGTACGTCACTGCGCCACCGAGAAACACTGCAGATGCCCCGGGCACATCCGTCAGGCGATTTGCAATGCGCCCGCCCGTGCATGACTCAGCCGTGACAACCGTCTTTCCATGCCGCGCCAATTCGCGCACAACCACATCCTCGAGCCGTTCATCGCCGGTCCCGTAAACGTTTTCACCCGCAAGACCGACCACAATCTTCTCCGCCTCCGCCACGATCAGCGCAGCATTTTCGCCCCTTGCGCTCAAACGCACATCCACTTCGCCCGGTCTCGAACAATAACCCACTTCGAGTCCGGTCCTGACAAGGTTTGACAATGGGCCGATCAACAACGCCTGCATGGCGGACTCCGGAATGCCGGTCGTGCGAATTGTCCGGCAAACAAACGGTGCCGGCTGTTTGAAACGCTGCATCAGCCATGGCAAGACCTGGTTATCAAACATCGGACGCAATTCACGCGGCGGCCCTGGCAACATCACAAGCCATGCACTGTTAAGAGCCGTACCTCGAGCGCGCGGAACTTCAATAATCAGGCCCGGGGCTGTCCCGTGCGAGTTTGGCAAAACGATCGCGCGTTCGGGCACGAGCGCCTGAGTTCGCGCGCCGGGAGGACATGACCGGTTTCGCGACGCAAACCAATTCTCGATATGTTCAACCACAGACGCATTTTCAATCAGGCTTTGCCCGGCGAGGTTCGCCACCACCTCGCGTGTCAGGTCGTCCGATGTGGGGCCGAGGCCACCCGTGCAAATTACAACGTCGGCCCGGTTCATCGCGTCGCGCAGGGCGGACTCGATCGCTTCAGGCGTGTCGGCAACCGCGGATTGGCGGCTGACGATGTAACCTTTTTCCGCAAGACGTCGGCACAGGAAATACTCGTGCGTGTTCAGCACCTGTCCGAGCATCAGCTCGGTGCCCGTGTTGATGATTTCGATGTTCATCCGGTAATACATTGGCAAACCTGCGCAGCAATCGCAAATCAGCAGATCGTTTCGGACTCTTGTCTGTAAGCTGTTCGACAAGTGTTCCCAATCTCATCTTCCACTGGGCGACGAACTCGTCCCAGTCTGCGCGGCGGGACAGAGCGCCCAGCTTGCAATGAACGCCTTCATCTCGTCGCAATCATTCCGTCGCCGATGCGCGCGTTGAAACCTATGACAGTTTTTTGGTTTTCAGGAAAGCCCGGAAGTGGTATGAATCAATCCATTGCGCGTCCGTAGCTCAATTGGATAGAGCTTCTGACTTCGGATCAGAAGGTTGCAGGTTCGAGTCCTGCCGGACGCGCCATAGCGCAAGCCGTTCGTCACCAAGTGATTGCGTAAGTCTTTTCAAGCCAAAGCTGCACCGGAAAAAATTGTCTGTCCCCTTTCTGTCCCCTTTTTCGCATTCTGAACGCCATCTTACCATTTGCCAGCCCACGGCGACACACGCCAACAAATTTGCCCCGGCATGCCGTCTAAAATCGCCCAGGAACGGCGATCACCTGCCAGCCAGTATCGGAAAAAAAATAGCGGCGCGGCGGCAAGGCGGCTGAAAGGCCAGTTCCTTAAGCAAATGCCGAAAGCAAGCTGAACCAGAGGACAACGGGATGCAGGGATTCTTCTGGCGGTACCAAGACGCAGCCCCGTCGATGCACGACAACACTGACCGGACTTCACCAGCATGCAGACACCGCCAGCCTCGACGCGCCCCACCTCTCGCGCCCAATCGGCGACAAGGAATCTCTTTTTTCGCGTGCATCGCGCCAGCCGACCAGCCACCCCCCCGAGGGACCCAGCCACTCCCACGTTGGCAAGGGTGGTCAGTCCACATCGTGCAAGATTTTCCAGAATCGAGACAGCGTGTGCAGGTCTGAGGCCCAGCTTTGCACGGTTTTGGTGGGGAACCTGCGATTTCCGCGCATTGCTGCAGTCAATTAGCGAGTTGGCTGGCCAAGTGCGAGCAGCTTTGGTTGCGTGTCCGTGGCAACGGCCCCACCTCCTTGGCGAGGCAGCGATGCCCCACCTCCGCGGTCGTTGCCCGGACATGCAGATGCGTCTGGTGCTGGTTCAACTTGTGGAGGATCAAAGGCAGGCGGTCACCGAGGCAACGCCAACTGTAATGCACCGACCCTGTATATTTGGCGGACTTCGAGATCGGTGAGGGCGCGACTCCACACACGAGGCTCGTCAACGATTCCGTCGAAGGTTTCCTCTGCGCCTTGGTACCCGATGAGCAGAGGTTCTCCCGGAGGCCGCGGATCGTCAGTTTTTAGCGAAAACACTTCGCTGCCGTTGGCATACAAGTGCAATACGCCGCCAGAGCGCACCAGAACCAAGTGAGTCCAAATGTTAGGCCGCGGATAGTAGCCGGTTGGAAACTCATTGATTCCGCCATAGATCACGTGTGCCATTCCCTCCCTGCCGCGGAGTGAAGTCTGCTCCCGACACTTGACAACATCTGGAATCTCAAGACCGTACCCATTCTTTCCAGTATGGCCGATGTGGAACAGGAAGTGATTGCGGTGTTTGCCAAGCGGGTCGAGCCCTCGCCAGAACACCCATGCTTCGAAGGTCCAATTATCGACATTGGTTATGGGAGGTGCCATTGTGTCGATCCAGCCGCCGTTGACATTGATGTTGAACGCCTTTCCAAAGACACCAGGCACGAACGCAACGTCGCCGTGTAAACGTGCGTTGTAAGCGCCAAGTCGATCCTGTGGTGTCCCATTGGCAGGCCACCATGCAGCCAGCCCCGGCCCAGACAGGGGAACCTCAACTGCACGATAGAACGCGTGCGCCGGACTGTCTGGCACACCGTCCACGACCTGCACGAGGCCATTCACGTTGTTCGCAAGAACGACCGGAGTCCATGTATGTAGATCAACTGTCCGCTCTATCTGGTAGGTGAATCCTCCGCGGCTGCTCAGAATCAGTTCGAACTGCGCAGGCGAGCTAATTCCCAACGCGGTCAAGACCGGTGGCTCGGTTACCGTGATAATCTGGTCGGCGCTCACGCCATGATACTCCTGCACAATGCCGGACGGCCACTCGATACGCAGCACCTCCACTGCTGTTGCGTCCCGCAAACCGAAGTGAGCCTCAAGCGCATTCTGGCTGCCGTAACCGGTCCCGCCGGAAATCTCTCGCAACTGCCACATGCGTTTTCCCGCGATGGTGGCCAATGCGCGTACTTTCGCCCCGATAGCGGCTCGGTTGGAGAGGGTGCCTATCAACCTTACTTTCAGCCAATGGTTGAGATTTGGAATGGCACGATAAAGGAAATTCGGTTCACCAGTGTCATTCGTTACGAACAAGTCGAGAAAACCATCGTTGTCGTAATCTCCCCATGCGCAACCGCGAGACCTGCCCTTGTCCTCAACTACGCTCCCTTCAGTAACCTTCGTGAACGTGCCATCGCCGTTGTTATGGTACAGAAAATTCCCTTCTCGATTAAAGTTCGCGACGAAGAGATCAAGGAAGCCATCATTGTCGTAGTCCCCCCAACAGCAAGCCACACAGAAGGCGGTGTCCCTCACAATCGGGCCTGTCGAAATTTTCTCGAACGTGCCGTTGCCGAGGTTGCGGTAAAGGTAATTCTTTCCAACATTGGCGACGAACAAATCCAAGTCTCCGTCGTTGTCGTAATCTCCCCATGCGCAACCACGCGATGCACCTCCCTCGGTGACTAGAGGACCTTGTGTGATCTTAACAAAACTGCCTTTGCCATCATTCCTGTACAAGCGGTTCGGCCCTACCGATTCTGAGGTCACGAACAGGTCGGGGTCGCCATCGTTGTCGTAGTCGGCCCAAGTTGCGCATGCGGAGAAAGTAACCTCGTTTGCGATGCTTCCCTGGAGAACTTTGCCAAAGGTTCCATCTCCCCGGTTGTGGTACAGTAGGTTGAATTGATTGGGAGCATTGGCCACGACGAATAAGTCTAGAAATCCGTCTCTGTCATAGTCCGCCCATGCTGCTGTTGCCGACCGCGCTTCATCCTGCGTGAATGGCCAGACAGCCACCTTAATGAAGGATCCACTTGCTGTCCCTTGGTAAAGGCTATTCAACCGCCCGCAAGCGAGATCTGGCACGAAAACGTCGAGGTTTCCATCGTTGTTGTAGTCGCCCCATGTTGCCCCAAGGCAACACGCCGGGTCGGTTACCAGATTCCCTGTCTTCACCTTTTCGAACGCGCCGTCACCTCTATTGCGGTAGAGAAGGTTTGGACCTCCATACACAGAGATGAACAAGTCGGTATAACTGTCGCCGTCGTAATCAATCCATGAAGTTCCCGTCCGACACACGTTTGTTTCACCCTCGACAACATCCGCTCCGCTAATTTTCATTAAAGTCGTCCTCGGCTCTGGCGCCTCGACGACACCCCGATACCAATACCTGACGTGGCGTGGAGGATCGGCGGCGATCCAGTCATTCCACTGGCCGTATCTGCCTTCGCCCAAGCCGTAATGCCAATTCATTACCACTGCGTCTTCCCCAGGAATGTTGTCGTTTGGCTCCCACGGTGCCCAGTTCGTGTAAGTAACGGCCTCGCCACTCGACCATATAAACGTGCCTTCACTGACCACGTCGTTCAGGCCGATCCAGTAAATGTTGCTACGGGAATGCCCAGCCAAAAACGTTGCCTCGAGGAACGCTTGCTCCTCTGCGCTGTTAATGCTGACCAAATGACCGCCAAGCAGCACCGCCTCGGCTTCTGCATGAAACCAGTTCTCGTACGGAACAGCCGTCAGGGTGTAGAAATGGTCGTTACCGCCTTCGGAGGCCGGCCACTTGATCCAAACATAGCGAGGAGTGATTTCAACCAGCCCTGCTCGGCCTGACTCTCTGCCGACCAAGTCGTTCCACTGACCAAAGTCAGGCTGCCCGCGTCTTTCTCCGTCGATCACCATTTCAGCGTAGTTCTCCTTGCCGTCGGCATTGTCGGGCTCACCAGTTCGCCAGTTCGTGTACGTCACTGGTTCACCGCTCGTCCAAACGAACCTGCCCTCCGTTTGTGAGTCGTTCAGGCCAATCCAAAGCGACCGGTTTGTACTGCCGCCCCATCCGTAAAACGTGTTGATAATCCAATCTTGCTCAGCTTTGCTACGGATTGTCGCCAAGTGCCCGCCCAACTTGACTGCTTGTGCTTCAGCGTCCCGCCATGTGCTCTCCGAGAGCAGATAGTAGATTCGACCAGTAGCAGTATTCGTCACGGGACCACCGATGACTGGGACCTCAGCTTGAGCTTCGCGAACTGCAAACGCAATCGACAGGAAGGAAACCAGCAATAGCTTTTTCATAGCGCCTCGCTCCGAGTATGCTGCGCGTTTGTCGCTGACCAAATCACTGATGTCAAGCAAATTTTGTGGGCGATGTTTTACTGCCCAAATCTTTAGCGAGTGATTTGGCACGGCTGTTGCAGAGGGAATTGCGAGTCAAAAGCCAGACCAAGCCTCGGCCAATGCGCCAGTCAGGCCTCA
>Ga0209162_1003301_pt1 | contig 13131 bp, 9 predicted proteins | sample YNPNPMetaG_FD_187121 | JGI IMG/M metagenome (GOLD analysis project Ga0209162, IMG submission 187121) | Anoxygenic and chlorotrophic microbial mat microbial communities from Yellowstone National Park, USA - YNP NP MetaG (SPAdes) (version 2) ...
TGGGCGTCGGCCTGCGCCGACGCGTGCACCCACGGAGGTGGGTGTCGCGGCGCCGTGGCGCCCGTTAGCCGCGATTTCAATCGCCCCGACCTATGGGGCGTCGGCCTGCGCCGACGCGTGCACCCACGGAGGTGGGTGTCGCGGCGCTGCGGCGCCCGTTAGCCGCGATTTCAATCGCCTCCTCAGAGGGAGATTGAATATATTGATCTCGATCTAAATTTTATTCATTCCATAATTGACATTATTGCAAATACGCGCTATACTCCTCCTCCGTCAACATCCGTCATCGAGAGGAGTCTCACCCCATGACCGCCGAGCACACCGACCGAAGCAGGCAACCCCGCGGCTGGGCCGCGCCGTTCTTCACCATCTGGACCGGCCAGGCGTTCTCCCTGCTCGGTTCGATGGTCGTGCAGTTCGCGCTCATCTGGTGGCTGACCCAGACCACCGGCTCGGCCACGGTGCTGGCCACCGCGAGCCTGGCGGGCATCTTGCCCCAGGTGGTCATCGGGCCGTTCGCCGGCGCACTGGTGGATCGCTGGCACCGCCGCCTGGTGATGATCGCCGCCGACACCCTGATCGCGCTCACCACGCTGGGGCTGATCGCCCTTTACCTGATGGGGCAGATGCAGGCGTGGCACATCTACGTCGTGATGTTCGTGCGCTCGACCCTGGGCGGCTTCCACTGGACCGCCATGCAGGCGTCTATCTCGCTGATGGTGCCGAAGGAGCACCTCGCCCGCGTGGCCGGCCTCAATCAAACGTTGAACGGCGCCATGAACATCATTTCGCCGCCGCTGGCCGCACTGTTGCTCGGCGTGTTGCCGTTTCAGGCCGTGCTCGCCATTGACGTTGCCACCGCGCTCACGGCCGTGTCGCCCCTCCTCTTCATCGCCATTCCGCAGCCCCCGCGCCGGCTTGCCGCGGCCGGCGACGGCGTGGCCGCCGCGCGGCCGTCCCTCCTGGGCGATCTGGCGGCCGGGCTGCGCTACGTGGCCGGATGGCCGGGGCTGTTGGCCATCATCCTGATGGCGATGGCGATCAACTTCATCGTCAATCCGGCCTTCTCGCTGATGCCGCTCCTGGTGACGAAGCACTTCGGCGGCGCCGCGCTGCAGCTCGGCTGGCTGGAATCGGCCTGGGGGGTGGGGGTCGTGTCGGGCGGCCTGGTGCTGAGCGCATGGGGCGGCTTCCGCCGCCGCGTGGTCACCTCGCTGTTGGGGATCGTGGGCATGGGGCTCGGCACGCTGGCGATCGGCGCGGCGCCGGCCGACCTGTTCCCCATGGCCCTGGCGGGCATGTTCTTCGCTGGCTTCATGAATCCGATGGCCAATGGCCCTTTCTTCGCCATGCTCCAGTCTACGGTCGCGGCCGAGATGCAAGGCCGCGTGATGTCGTTGATCGGCAGCGGCGCGGCCGCCATGATGCCGCTCAGCCTGCTCATTGCCGGCCCCGTGGCCGACGCGCTGGGGGTACGCGTGTGGTATCTCATCGGCGGCCTGGCGTGCGTCGGCATCGGCCTGGCGGCCTTCGCGTCGCCCGCCATCATGAACGTGGAGCACAACCACCGCCATGTCCAGGCCGCGGTCGCCGCCGCAGGCCATGCGGAGCACCGCCGAGACGCCGAGGGCGTAGAATCGTAGGGGCGCACGGCCGGGCGCCCCTACACGACGCTCTCCGCGGCGGATTGCATTCATCGCCCTGGGCGATTTGCAGCAATTCCAAATGTACCGCGCGCGTTTGCCGGCGCGTTGTGCGTCCGGCGGAGCCGCCCGGCGATCCATCGCCGGGCTACGAAAGCAACGCCCCGTTGGAATTGCCGGGCGATTTGCCTCGCGGGCCGGCCGGTGCTAAGATGCAGCGGACGAGAGTTCCCTCGTCCGCTGCATCTCTAAGCCGAAAACGCCATGATCGCACGCATTCGCCTCGCCACAGCGGGCTATTCCCGTCAGTTCTGGATCCTCTTCTGGGGCACGTTGATCAACAGCGCCGGCGGCTCGATGGTCTGGCCGTTTCTGACGGTCTACATGCGCCAGCATCTCGACGCGCCGCTCACCGCGATCACCCTTCTCTTCACGTTGAACTCGGCGGCCGGGCTGGTGGCCACTTCGATCGCCGGCCCGGCCGTCGACCGCTTCGGCCGCAAGATCGCCATGGCGCTGAGCCTGGCGGGCAACAGCGCCGTCTACCTGGCCATGGCCGCCGCGCACACCCTGCCGGCCTGGGCCGGCCTGATGACCGGCCTGGGGGTGATCTGGCCCCTCTACCGCGTCGGCGCGGATGCCATGGTGGCCGACATGATCGAGCCGGAGCGCCGGCCGGCCGCCTACGCGCTGTTGCGCGTCGTGTCGAACCTGGGGATTGCCGTTGGCCCGATGATCGGCGGCTTTCTCAGCACCGTTTCCTATACCTACGCGTTCGGGGGCGGCGCGGCGGCCAACTTCATCTTTCTGCTCCTGGTCCTCCTGGCCGTGCGCGAGACGTTGCCGCAACGCCCATCCCAGGAGCGGCCCGCGCACGACGACGGCGGCTACGGCCCGGTCCTGCGCGATCTGCCCTTCCTGGTCTTTTGCGCCATCTACGTGGTGGCGACGATGCCCTCGTCCATCATGATGACGCTGCTGGCAGTGTACGCCAAGGAGAACTTCGGCGTGCCCGAGAGCCAGTACGGCTTCATCATGGCCACGAACGCGCTGATGGTGGTCTTGTTCCAGTACGCGGTCACGCGGCGCTCCGAGGGCCATCCGCCGCTGCGGGTGTTGACGCTCGGCGCGCTGCTGTATGCGGCCGGCGTGGGCAGCGTGGCGCTCGGCCGCGGCTTTCCGGCGTTCGTGCTCAGCATGGCGATCCTCACCGCCGGCGAGCTGCTGCTGGTGCCGACCGCGACCGCGTTGGCGGCCAATCTGGCGCCGGCCGAGATGCGCGGCCGTTACATGGGGCTTTTCGGCATGACGTGGGGCATCGGCTTCGGCATCGCGCCGGTGATCGGCGGCCTGCTGAACGACCGCGTGGCGCCGGTCGCGCCGTGGTACGGCGGGCTGGCGCTGGGTTTGAGCGCGGCGGTCGGATTCCTGCTGTTGGCGCGGCGGCTGGAAGGACAGAATCCCCACTGGAGGAGCGAAGCCAATGGCGCCGGTCGCAAACCGGCCGGAAGCAGTCCCGAAGTTTAGCTTCTTCTTGCTCGCAGGGGGTTGGCAACCCCCGTGTGGCCTCCGGCGGGCTGGCGTGGCCGGCGAACGCCGCACGGGCATCAAGTGCCCGTGCTACCCAGGCCACGCCCGCTGAAGCGGGCTGGCGGCCGCGGGCCTTGGCCGCCCGTCGCGGTCGCCCCAGGCATGGGGCGCCGTTTGGTCGCCCGCCGGATCAAGTCGGCGGGCGAGCCCCTTCGCTTGATGCCGATGGTCAGGGGCCCCTCACCGATATCGGCCCCACCTCGACGTGGTCCTTCCCTTCCGGCGTCAACAGCCGCTGGCCGGTGGCCGCATCGTACAGGCCGATGCGCAGGCGATAGGCCCCCGCCGGGGCCGTCGCATCTACGCTCACCATGTGCGGGTCGGTCAGATATTCGCCGGCCAGCCAGCTCGTGGTGGGCAGGCGGCCGCCGGCCGGCTCGCCGTCGCCGTAGCCCCGGATCTCGCCTCTTTCGTCCACCAGGTGGACGAAGACCGTGAGCGGCCGCTCGGTGGCCGCGGTCGCCTGCCAGTAGAGGGTGAGGGAGATGGCCGCGCCCGGCCGGATGTCGCCTGCGCCCGCGGCCAGGTCGTAGCCGATCAGCCGGCCGGCCGGCGCGAACAGGACATCGGCCTCGCGTTGCGGCTGCGGCGGCGTGAAGTCGTGCGGCCGGCCGCGCACGGTGATGTGGCCCAGGACGACGTGATCGGCGCTGGCGGCCGTGCGCAGGCGCGCCTTGTCGGCCGACCGGAACAGCCCGGCGATCAGCGGATAGCGGCCGTCGGGCAGCTCGGCGCGGGGACGCAGGGTGGCCTGGGTGCGGATGAGCGCGCCGGACGGCCAGGCGCTCGTGGCATAGGCCGCGCCGGGGGGCGCTTCCCAGCCCGAGGCGACCTGGCCGTTGGCGTCGAGCAGTTGGACGAACGCCACGTAGTCGGCCGTGGGCCGGCCGGTCGCCTGCCAGAACAGGTTCACCGGCCGGGTCTCGCCGGGCGCCACGGGCCGCTCGTCCACCGTGTGGCCCAACAGCCGGATGCCGTCGGCGAAGTCCTGCGGCCGGCGCGTGCCGATGGGCAGCCGCTCCGGGCCGAGCACGCGATCGGCCGGCGCGACCGTCAGTCCGGCCAGGCGGACGGCCGTGCCCAACGACCGTCCGTCTTCCGCCAGCACGTCCAGCGGCCGGCCATCCCCCTTCGGCCGGACCGTTACGTCCACGAAGTATTGGCCGGCCGGCACGCCGGCCGGGATGAGCAGGCCCACGCAATCCACGGCATTCCCGGCGCTGCGCACCGCGTGTTGCCCCGCGCATTCGGCGCGGCCGAGTGGCTCGTAATCGTGTTGCGCCCAGATCTGGCCGATGCTGTCTACCAGGCGCACGCTGACGCCGAGGACGGTTGCGTCCGGGGGCACGCGCCAGTGCAACTCGATGGCCGCGATCGCGTTGGCCGCAGGGACCGGCTGTTGCGTCGCGGCCGCCGCGACCAGCTCGACCGCGGCCGCGCTCCCCCGCAACGGGAAGCGCACGCGAGGCGCGGGAACCTCTTGAGCCGCGGGCGTGCTCGCCCAGCCGCTGAGCCGCGTGCCCGGACCGTACCATTCGTTGATGAAGGCGGTCGCGCGGCTCCTCAGGTAGTCCTCGACCCGCGTCTCCAGGATCGCGCCCAGCGCCAGGTGCGCCGGGAACCACACCTTGCCGCGCGCCAGCGCCGCGTCCAGTTCGGCGGCCACCTCGGGCGTCCAAGCGGCGGCCGGCGTGAGCTGCGCCGTCGGCCCGGCCCGATCGCCGTATGCGCGCCAGTAGCCCACCTGCCACGGGTAGATCGCGAAGACGGTATCTTCGGGCAATCCGCCTTCGACCGTGCGCGCGATGAGCGGCCGGTAGTCGTCGCCGGCATAGCGCGGGGTCGTGTAGAACGCCGCCAGGCTCAGCGCGCTTGCCGCGACGAGCAGAGCCGCGGTCGCCAGCGCCAGCGGCCGGCCGATCCGCCGGCCGGCCGCGGCCGACGACCAGAGCGCGTCGAGCCCGGCCGCCAGCAGCAGGAGGAAGGCCGGCAGGGCCAGCAGCAGGAGCCGCTCGCCGTGCTCCGGGAAGAACGGATAGCGCAGGCCGATCAGCCAGCCGAGCAGGAGCGCCGCGAGGAGCGGCACTCCCCAATACCCAATGCCGATGATCTGCTGGTCGGGTGAGGGCCGAGACCCTTTCGGCCGCCGGCCGAATTGCAGGCCCAGGCCGATCAGCAGTGGCAGGGGGATGAGCAGGCCGAGCGGCCAGCGGCCGGAGAGCGGCCCCTCCAGGTGGCCCACCAGAAACGCGGCCAGGTGGCGCGCCGCGTAGGTCCACAGGTCGAGCGGCCGGTCGCCCTCGACGACGACCTTCTGGGCGACGTAGAGGGTCAGCTTGGGCGCGGCATAGAGCACCCACGGCAGATAGAGCAGCGCCACGGCCGCCTGCACCGCCAGCCAGCGCGCCAGCGCGGCCAGATCGCGACGCCAGCGCCACCCTGCGTAGATCGTCAGGCCGATGGGCAGGAAGACGGCATAGTATTGCGTGTAGAGCGCCGCCGCGGCAAGCAGGATGTAAGGGAGCACGTGCTCAGGTGACCGCGTGCTCAGGTGCTCAGGTGATTGGCTGCTTGGCCGATTTGCCGACTTGCCGATTTGTTCCATCAGCTTCCGGCCGGCCGCCAGGACGCCGATGCTGAGCAGGGCCACCAGCCCGTACATGCGCACTTCCTGGCTGTAGTACACGTGCAGCGGGTTGATCGCCAGCAGGCCGGCCGCCAGCAGCCCGCCGCGCGGGCCGAGGAACCGCCGGCCCGCGACATAAAGCGCCGGGATCGCCAGGACGCCGAAGAGGACGGAGAGGAGCCGCAAGCTGATCGGCCCCGGCCCCAACAGGCCGATCCAGCCGGCCAGGAGCGCGTAGTAGAGGGGCGGGTGGATGTCCTCCGCGGTCAACGCGGCCATCTGCGCCAGGGGATGCGTGGCGAACCAGACGGAATACCCCTCGTCCCACCAGAGCGGCTGAAAGTCGAGCTGCCATAGCCGGAGCGCCAGTCCGAGCAGGACGAGCGCTCCGAGCCACAGACGGTATTTGCGATCGGCCATCCGGTTTACCGCGGCCACCAGGTGAGGATTACATCATGCGAGCGCTCGTTCACCGCGCCGGCGATCACGTCGCCCACCTCTTTTCCGCTGCCGTCTATCACGACGGCGCGGAACGGGCCGGACGTGCGGGGCAGCTCGATCTTGGCGTTGTAGCGGAACTCGGCGCCGCCCATGCCCGGATAGGCGCTCTGCCAGACATCGCCGAAGGGCGCCTCGGCGTTGCCGCTCGGCGCGCTGACGCGCAGGCGATAGCCGCCGCCGATGGCGTTGCCGCCGGTCTGGCCCAGCCGGCCCCAGAAGGTCACCAGGTTGAAGTTGGTGTTATCGGCGTCGCGCACCTCCGCGCCGGCCTGCGCGAAGAGGCCCGGCGGCGGAGGGGGCGGGCTCGTCGGCCGGGGCGCGGCCGTCGGCGCGGGCGGCAGGGTGGGCGGGGGCGGGATGTTGGTCACCACGGGCGCGTTGGCCGCGGCCGCGTTCGGGCTCACCAGCTCGCCGGAGATCCAGCCGGGCCGGCCGTTGTAGTCGAACTGCCACCAGGTGCCGGTCTGGTTCTTGCCGGTGATCTCGAACTTTTGCCCCTGTTGCACTTCGCCGATGCGCGGGTAGTTGGTGCCCGGCCCCGAGCGCACGTTCGTCGCGCCCGGGCTGGAAACGATGAAGCTGGCCTTTTCCGGCGTGGGGCTGGGCGGCGGGGCCGTCGGCGAAGGCGGCACCGGCGTGGCCGTGGGCGCCGCGACGACGGGCGTGGCGGCCGGCGCGGGCGCGGCCGTCGCCGCGGCGGCCGGCGCCGGGGTCGCGGGCGGCCTGGCCTTTTCGGCTGTAGCCGTGAAGGTGGGGCGCAACGTCTTGCGCGGCGCCGGCGTATAGACGGCCTGCCGTCCGCTGCGCGCACTCGCACAGCCGGCCAACACCAGAAGAGCCACGATGATCAAAGCCCAAATCCGAATTCGCATCTAACCCTGTTCCTCCTTTGCAGATTTACCAATTACCAATCTACCAATCTACCAATCTACCGATTTACCATTCCCCTCACCGCGCCAGCCAATAGGCAATGAACACGACCAGGTTCCTGTTCGACGCGCCTCGGGTGGTAAAGCGGGTGATCGGCGAGACGCGCATGCCGCCCGGCCGGGCCAGGTAGATCTCCCAGTCGGCCTCGCCGGCGTCGCGCAGCTCGAACTTCAGGTTGTAGACGTACTGAACGGTGCGCGTGGTGCCGCTCACCGAGACGATCTCGTCGAACCGCTCCCCCATGGACTGCCGGTCGCTGCTCACGTCTGCGCCGTCGCGGAACACCTTGAGCACATAGCCCCCCAGCGGTTTCTCGTAAGCGCCCGATCCCTCGTAGATCTTGGCCCAGATCGTGAGGATGTTGTTGTCCACCTGGAACGGGAATTCCGGCCCGCGCGCGATGTCGAACGGCGGCAGGGGGGTGGGAGTCGGCGTGCGCGTGGGCGCGGGCGTGGGCACGGCCGTGGCCGTCGGCGTGGGCGCGGGCGTGAGCACGGGCACCGCATCGAGCGGGCCGTTGGCCGTCACTGCGTCTTGCGGCACCCACACGGGTTGATTGGCCATGCAACAGACCCACCACCAGTCGCCGGCGGCCGTCTTGCCCAGGATCATCAGTTCGGCACCCTGTTCGGCCTGGCCCACCTGCGGAAAGGTGAGCGCCGGGCCGCGGCGGCCGTTCAGCGTCTCGGCGTTCACCACGACGAACGGCGTGGGCAACGGCCGCGGGCCGGCCGGCCGGGTGGGCCGATTGGTCTCGACATCGAGGGTCGGCTCGGGCGTCGCAGTGGCGACCGATGTCGGGCCGGCGGTCGGCGTGGGGCCCGGTGTGTCGGTGGCATAGAGCACGACATGGATCTTGCCGGCGCTCAGGTCCAGGCTGGTCGTGATGGCCGCGGTCGGCGTGGGCGGCTGCACCGTGATCCCCGGCGGCAGCTCGCCGCGAATCGGCGGCGGCGCCTGCGTGATCGTGATCAGCGGCAGGGGGGTGAAGGTGGGCCGGGGCGTCTTGGTCGCCGTAGGGGCCGCAAGCGCCGACGATCGGCCGATCACGGCCTGGCCCACCGAACACGCCAGGCCGGTCGCCAGCAACGCCAGCGCGGCCAACAGCAGGGGCCATATCGGCCGCCGTGGCCCTGTTGCCGCGCCCCTCATCAGCGATTGGTGAAGATGACGTAATACCACTTCGGGTCCTTGGGATCGGTATCGAACCGCACCGGCGCCGACAACGGGTTGCCGGCCCGATCTATCACGGTGATCTCCCACGGGCCGGTGCCGCCCGGCAGGTTGGCCTTGTAGCTGTCCCATTTCAGGTTGGTCTTGACGCAGCGCAACCCCTTGCGGGTGGGGTTGGGACATTCCACCCCCGAATTGGCCACCACCAGGCCGTCGTCGGGCCACTGGACGATCGTCCAGTCCCAGCCGGCCGCCTTCGATTCGTCGCTGATCCACTCCTGGCCCAGCGCCAGGTTGCGGATGCGCAGTCGGTAGCCCCACAGCGGCACCGCGCCGTTGTAGATGACCACATCCACCCGGAAGATGTCCAGCCCCAGCGGGTAGGTCTCCGGCGGCTTCTCCAGCCGGAACGGCCACGCGTAGGTGGCGGTAGGCGACGGCGTGGCCGTGGGCGCCGGAGTCGGCTGAGGCGTGGGAGGCGGCGGGATGTCGGTCACCTCGGCCACCGTCCAGAGCGGCCCCTCCACGCGCACCAGCGCATCGGAGATCCACACGTCCGCGCCGTTGACGCAGCAGATCTTCCACCAGTCGCCGGCCTGGTTGCGGCCGACGACCGTCACCTGGGTGTCCCGTTCGAGCCGGGTGACGACCGGATAGGCCACGCCCGGTCCCTGGCGCACGTTGGCCTGTTCCCTGGTGATGACGTAGACGGGCGGCAACGGCGTGTGGGTCGGCGACGGGGTGGGGGTGGGCGGTCCCGGCGTCCACGTCGCGGTCGGCCGGGGCGCCGGCACGAAGGGGCCGGGGGTCGGCGTGGACGCGGGCGACGGGGTCGCGGTCACCAGGATCACGACCACGGTCTGGACGGCCGGGCCGCCCCGGCCGGGGCCGGGCAAGATGATGGGCTGATCGGAGCCGGGCACGAAGATGAGCGGCGCGGCCGGCGCAGCGGTCGGCAACGCCACCGGAAAGCGCGTGGTGTCAATGGTGGGCGTCGCAATGACGACGCCCACCGAAGCCGGGGTCCAGGTGGGCCGCGGGGTGCGCGTGGGCGTCAGCGTCGGCGGCGCGGCGTTGGCCAACAGCCGGGCCGTGGTGCAGCCCGCAACGAGCGCGAGCGCCGCCAGCGCAGCAGCCAGCACCCCGAAGATGCGGATACGGACCATTGACCTCCTGGATTCGTCCAGAATGCCTTTCATGCGCAGGGGTGACGCAGTAGACGCTCCCGGCCGGTCTGCCTGTCCTGGCCTGCGGCCACACAGGCCAGGGCGACCGGCGTCGTCGGCCTGCACATGTCGTCGCAGGCGGCCAGACGGGGGTCGCAGACCCCCTGCGAGCGAGAGAAAAGGTGGCGCAAGACGCCATCTTCCTGTTAGCTTGATGCCTATGGGGTCGCAGACCATAGGCATCAAGCTAAGCTTTGAAACAGCTTCCAGCCGGTCTGCCTGTCCTGGCCAGGCCAGGGCGACCGGCGTCGTCGGCCTGCACATGTCGTCGCAGGCGGCCAGACGGGGGTCGCAGACCCCCTGCGAGCGAGAGAAAAGGTGGCGCAAGACGCCATCTTCCTGTTAGCTTACGGGGGGGCGCAGACCCCCTGCGAGCACAAAGTGCGTAACCCCTCTCGTAGAATCGGATGGGAGTATAACACAGGTTGTCGGCTTGCTGCAACCATCGCGATCGCATTTGAAGCCTGTCGCCTTCTGTTGTATCATTAGGCTCGATTCGATTCCATACGAGCAAGGAGCAAGCGCACGATGCAGGTTTTGCTGATCAAGAACGTCGAGGGACTCGGCCATGCCGGCGAGATCAAGGAGGTGGCCGGCGGCTACGCTCACAATTTCCTTTTCCCCCGCAAGCTGGCCGTGCCGTTGACCGACGCCGCGCTGAAACAGGCGCAACAGATGAAGGAAGCCGAGGCGCGGCGTCAGGAACGTCGGGCTATGGAGGCGAAGCTCCTGGCCGGCCAGCTCGACGGCCAGACGATCGTCTTTCACGCCCGGGCCGGCGAGGGGGATCGCCTGTACGGCTCGATCACCAGCGCTGACATCGCCGACGCGTTGAGCCGCATGATCGGCCGCGAGATCGAGCGCCGATTTGTGGACCTGGAGCATCCGATCAAGACCCTGGGCGAACACCGGGTGCCGATCAAGATCGGGGGCGGCACGACGGCCACCGTCTACGTGCGGGTGGAACGCTCGGCCGAGGCGGCCTAGCCGACCGCGGCTCTTCTCACCACTCTCTCATTTCGTTGCGCGATGATGGGGCGGGTATGAGGGAGTGCTCCGATGCGGATCCTGATCGTCGAAGATGAGCGGGCGCTGGCCGAGACCCTGCGCAGGGGCCTGACCGAGGAGATGTACGTCGTAGATGTCGTCACCAACGGCCAGGATGCGGTGGATTACGCGCTGGCCACCCCCTACGACGTGATCATCCTCGACATCATGTTGCCCGGCCTCGACGGCCTGACGGTGTGCCGCCGGCTGCGCGAGGCGGGCGTCAACAGCCACATCCTCATGCTCACCGCGCGGGGGGATGTGGAAGATCGCGTCCATGGCCTGGACAGCGGCGCCGACGACTACCTGGTCAAGCCGTTCGCCTTCAAAGAACTGCTGGCGCGATTGCGCGCGCTCGGCCGCCGGGCGCGGCAGGTGCACGTCGGGCCGCTCCAGGTGGGCGACCTGGTCCTGGATGAGGTGACGCACGAGGTGCGCCGCGGCAATCGCCGCATCGAGCTCAGCCCGTTGGAGTTTCGCCTCCTCCGCTGTCTGATGCGCCATGCCGGCCAGGTGCTGTCGCGCGAGGCCATCCTCGACCAGGTCTGGAGCTTCGACTATGCCGGCGGCTCGAACGTGGTGGACGTGTACATCCGCTATCTGCGCCACAAGATCGAGGCGCCGGGCGAGCCGAAGCTGCTCCACACCGTGCGTGGGGTCGGCTACAAGCTGGCCGAGACGGCAGAATAGGTCGGTGGCCCATGCTCTCCGTTCGCCAGCGCCTTACCCTCTGGTACACCTTCGTGTTGATGATCGCGATGATCGCCTTCGCCGCGGTCATCTACGTTGGCGGCGCGTGGCAATTGCAGAGCACGACCGATCGCGAGCTGCAACAGACGGCCCGGCAACTGGCCGGGCCGTTGTTGCGCGGGGAAGATCCGCTGGTCATTGATACCTCCTATCGGGTGCTCACGCTCGACGGCCAGATCGTCCGCTCGTCGGGATTGCCCGTCCGCCGGCTGCCGGTGGCGGCCGAGGCGTTGGCGGCCGCCCGCGAGGGCCGCACCTGGTATCAGACGGTGCGCATTCCGCTCATCCCGCCCGATCCGGCCACCGACACGGCCCCGCGCCTTTCGACGCCGCTGGCGCCGCCCGTCCGGCTGCTCACCGTGCCGTTGGGAAGGCCCCCGCGCGCCGTGCTCCAGGTGGGCAAGACCGAGGCCGATGTGGTGCGGTTGCGTGCGCTGTTGATCACCACCCTGGCGGCCGGCCTCCTCTTGGGCCTGCCGGTGGCGGCGCTGGGCGGCTGGTGGCTGGCCGGCCGCGCGCTGGCACCCGTGCGGGCCATGGCCGAGGCGGCCAACCGCATCGAGGCCGAGAACCTGTCCGAACGATTGCCGGAGCCGTCCCAGCGCGACGAGCTCGGCCAGCTCGCGCGCACGTTCAACCAGCTCCTCGATCGCCTGCAAGCCGCGTTTCAGCGCGAGCGGCGCTTCACGGCCGATGTGGCGCACGACCTGCGCACGCCGCTGGCGCTCATGAAGAGCAGCATCGGCGTGGCGCTCAACCGGCCGCGCAGCGCCGAGGAGCTGCGCGCCACCCTTCTCGAGGCCGATAGCCAGATAGACCGGCTGGCCGGATTGCTGGACGCCGCGCTGACGTTGGCCCGCGTCGACAGCGGCCAGTTGCAGGAGAGCTTCGCCCCCCTCAACCTGAGCGAGCTGTTGACCGACCTGGCCGAGACCATCGGCGCATATGCCGAAGAAGAGAAGCAGCAATCCTTCACCCATGCCATCGCCCCTGACCTGTGGGTGCGCGGAGATCGCGATCATCTGACCCGGCTTTTCCTCAACCTGATCGAGAACGCCATGCAATACACGCCCGCCGGCGGCGCCATCCGGCTCACCGCGGCCGCGGAAGGGGAGCAGGTGGTGGTGGCCGTCGAGGATACCGGCATCGGCATCGCGGCCGAGGACCTGCCGCACGTCTTCGAGCGCTTCTACCGGGCCGATCAGGCGCGCGGAACGGGGGACGGCCATCACGCCGGTCTGGGATTGAGCATCGCACAGGTGATCGCCCGCGCGCACGGCGGCGAGATCACGGCGCAAAGCACCGTGGGGCAGGGGAGCCGCTTCACGGTGCGCCTGCCGCGCGGCCGGCGGCCGCCGGCCGCCGCGGCCGCTGCGGTTGAATGATGGGAGCCCGCCCGCCGATCAAATCGGCGGGCTACCGAGCGGCGCCCCATGCCTGGGGCTACCACGGCGGCCGCCAGCCCGCTTTTGCAGATTAACAAATTATTCCGGCAATAGCTTCAGCCTCCGGCGGATGCGGCCGGGGCGAACGCCCAGCGGCCGAGGCGCGGCTCGTCGTCGCGGATGTCCGCCCGCCGCTCAAGCGGCGGGCTACCAGGTGGAAGGGCGGTAAACCGCCCTGGGATGCAGCCCCTTGAGGGGGC
>Ga0209162_1003308_pt1 | contig 13115 bp, 10 predicted proteins | sample YNPNPMetaG_FD_187121 | JGI IMG/M metagenome (GOLD analysis project Ga0209162, IMG submission 187121) | Anoxygenic and chlorotrophic microbial mat microbial communities from Yellowstone National Park, USA - YNP NP MetaG (SPAdes) (version 2) ...
CGAAGCAAGCCTGCGGCGCTTGCAGACCGACTATATCGACCTCTACCAGATGCACCATATCGACCGCGACACGCCGTGGGAGGAGATCTGGCAGGCGATGGAGCAACTGGTGCGCGAAGGGAAAGTGCTGTACGTCGGCAGCAGCAACTTCGCCGGATGGCATATCGCGCAGGCAAACGAAGCGGCGCAACGTCGTAACTTCATGGGTCTGGTATCGGAGTATCACTCAGGTCTCGACATACGTGCGCTTTCGTGTATAATGGTGGTCATGGAACGCATGATGCGTACTGGAAAGGCGGCGACGTTCATCGGCGTCTCTGTGAAGACGCTCCAGCGTTGGGCGCGTGAGGGGCGCGTGATTCCGGCTGCGCGAACGGAGAGCAATCGCCGCCGCTCCACCGAAGAACAGCTCCGCGCGTTCATCGGATGACGGCAAACAATGCGTGTGCCAACAAAGGTGATGGCCTCCTGCCGTGTTTCCCGTGCGGCGCAACGATCGGACCTGGTGAATCAACGCCGGGTTCTGGAAGCATTTGGAGCGGCCAGGGGCCTGGCAGGCGTCGAGTTTATTGAGGAAGGAGGCGGTGGGTTAAACTTCAAGCGCACGCATGTTCTTGAGTTATGGATCAGATTGAGCGACGCGACGTCAGGACGTTGATTTTGGCGCGCCGCGATCGGTTAACCCGCTTTGGCTTTGCATGGTTTGCGCACGGCGCCAAAACGCACGGATGTGACATAGTGGCGCTCAACCAGGAGCGTTGGTCTCCAGAACAAGCAATGGTGCACGACCTTATGACCATTGTGCATTGTTGTTCTTCCAGGCGTTATGGATTGAGCAACGATCGAAAAACGTTGAATGAAGTCCTGAAACAGGATGCACGTCATGCACCTGACTCACAAAATTGCTCTCTGCCCAACGCCTGAGCAAGCTGACTATTTTCGTCGTGCTTGTGGCACGGCGCGCTTCGTCTGGAACTGGGCGTTGGCCGAGTGGAATAAGCTCTACAAGGCTGGTCATAAGCCGAGTGCAATGGCGCTTAAAAAACAGTTCAACGCCATCAAATACATCAAATATCCCTGGATCCAGGAGATTCACAGGGACGCACACGCGCAGCCGTTCGCACATCTGGCGAAAGCATGGAACCGGTTCTTTGCCGACATGAAAGCCAGGAAGCCTGCGCATGAACCGAAATTCAAAAAAAAGGGTCGCTGTCGTGATAGTTTCTATGTGGCAAACGACAAGTTCAGCCTGAACGGGAACACCATCCGCCTGCCCAAGATCGGGGAGGTGAAGATGACCGAGCGCCTGCGTTTCAGCGGAAAAATCCTGGGCGCGACGGTTTCTCGCACGGCTGATCGTTGGTTTGTCGCCATTCACGTTGACGTATCTGATGAGCAGTTCTATCGAAAGAGGACTGCGCACAACATGACCGGCGTTGATCTTGGATTGAAAGCGGCTGCCACACTCTCCAATGGGGACGTCATCACGGCGCCGAAGCCCCTCACGGCTGCATTGCGGCGTCTCAAGATTCGGAGCCGACGCATGAGCCGCAAGCTGGAGATGGCCAAACGTGGTGCGGGGCGTGACGCAAAATCCAGTGTTCCGAAGCATGCGCGGCGTCCCAAGTCAAACAACTGCAAAAAGTCCGCTGCGATGTTGGCGCGACTCCATGCGCGTATCGCCAATATCCGGGCGGATTTCGTCCACAAGCTCACCACCCGGCTATGCCGCGAAAACCAAGCGGTAGCCATCGAGGACTTGAATGTGAAGGGGATGTTGGCGAATGAGCGGCTGGCGCGCGCCATCAGTGACGTGGGCTTTGGGATGGTTCGCGCGCAGCTGGAATACAAAGCGAGGCGCTATGGGACCAGGCTGGCGGTTGCCGACCGCTGGTATCCGAGCAGCCGCCTGTGTTCCGTCTGCGGCTGGAAAAACGAGGCGCTGACCCTCACGGATCGGGAATGGACCTGTCCTGAATGCGACGCGCACCACGACCGCGACCACAATGCGGCGCTCAATCTCAAGCGGCTGGCAACCGTAACTGCCCTACCCGTGGCGAGTCCGTCCAGCGATGGCGGCACTGCGTTGGAAGGAGTTTCCATCGTCGTCGGGAAAGTCACGCCTGTCAGATACGAAGAAGGTCATCGGGACTCTTCGGGGCAGGAAGAGAACCGTGCGCACCTGTGCGCACGTTCTTGATAGCAGCAGAGTCTGTACAATCTGTCGGCGCGCATGATCGAACTCGAGGTCATTCCGGCGTGCCAGAGTTATGGGGTCGGCATTATTCCCTGGAGTCCGCTTGGCGGCGGGCTGCTCGGCGGGGTCTTGCAGAAAGTCGCCGAAGGACGACGCGCCGATGCGCGGATGCAAGAACGCATCGAGAAGCATCGCGCCCAACTGGAGGCATACGAAGGGTTCTGCCGCGAAATCGGCGAACGTCCCGCCGATGTGGCGCTGGCATGGCTGCTCCGACAACCTGCCGTGACTGCGCCGATCATCGGTCCGCGCACGCTCGACCAGTTGAACGATAGTCTGCGTGCACTGGAGATCACATTGAACGACGAGGCGCTGGCGCGACTCGATGCGATCTGGCCCGGTCCGGGCGGTCCGGCGCCAGAAGCGTATGCCTGGTAATTTATAGCAGTTCTCAGATATGTTGACCCTTGTCCGGGTCTGCCGTGTCGTGCGAGACACCCGCGTTTAGCGGAATGTAGACCGAAATTCATTTCGGTCATCGTGTGGGGCGCACCATTTCCAGGAGCGTTCAACCTTGTCCATCAGGTTCAACCTTTGTGAGAACTGCTATAAGATGTGCGGATGTGGCGGCGAACTGCCACATCCGCCAGTGCGGAGCGCCGGCAGCGACAGAATGCAGTCAGGAGCATGAATATGGGCGCACGCTTCTCACGTCCTCGCCTGATCGATGAGCACGATCCACGCTATCGCGCGCACGTCGAGCAGATGAAACTGCTGCGGATCAATCAGCGCGCCATCCGTCCGCCGCGCGCGCGCGACCTGTTCGGCGGCGAGGCGGAAGCCGCGCTCCGCGACTGGCTGGCGCAGCAGGTTCCGCTTTCGGATCGCCGGATTGTTGAATACCTGGAACATCGCGGGCGACAGGCGATCACCAAATATCGTGAACTTGACGCCGTATGGCTGCCGGAACCGAAAACCATCCACGTCTTCGAGATCAAAGCCAGCATGAAGGCAACCAGCCTGCGCCGCGCGGTCCGTCAGTTGCGCGATACGCAGACTATTCTGCGCATGCTGTTTCCCCGCGTGCACACAACGATCCTGCTGGTCGATACCGGCATCCCGCAGACGCCAGAGGAAGCAGCGGCACAACGCGCCGAATGGATCGCCAGGCGCCCGGATCGCCAGCCGCCAGCCGACCCGCCGCCCACGCTTGCCGATGTGCTGGCCAACCTGTCGCAGGTGTGTCTGGTCGATACGCTTGCTGAACTGCCGGACAATCCCGATCTCGTCGGGTTGATCCGCTTTACGGTCGACGACATTATCGCACTGGCGGGCGCGGAGAACCTGCACCTCGACTGGGACGAGGAAGAAGACGAGGAAGAAGACGCCGACGAAGAACCTGGCGCAACCGATCAGTACCTCTACTCGTCGGAGTCCGGGACGGACGAAGAGGAGAATCCTATCGCGGCTGCGCTGCGGAAGGCGCTGGAAGGACGTAACACGTAGCGACGTTGCCGTACAACGTCGCTACGTCACCATCGTGTCAATGCCCGGAATTATGTTCCTTCTTCTGCGCTTCGATCAACGCCTGCATCAGATGCGGCGGCACGTCCTCGTAATGATCGAAGGTCATTGAAAAGCGCCCGCGCCCCTGCGTCAATGAACGCAGGTCGGTTGCGTACCGGAGCACCTCTACAAGCGGCGCCTGCGCCGTAATTGTCGTGCGCCCGCCCTCCGCCGGCATCATACCCATCACGCGCCCGCGCCGGGTGTTCATATCGCTGATGACATCGCCAGCGTATTGCTCCGGAACCGTAATCTCCAGCTGGTAGATCGGCTCCATGATCGTCGGATTCGCCTTTTGCGCCGCGATCTTGAACGCTTCGTGCCCGGCGATCTGGAACGCGATGTCTTTGCTGTCCACCGGGTGCATCTTGCCATCGAACAGTTCGACGCGCACATCGACCATCGGGTTGCCGGAGATGACCCCTTCCGCCATCGCAGCGCGCACCCCCTTCTCGACCGAGGGAATGAACACCCGGTCGATGACGCCGCCGACAATCGAGTTGACGAACTCCAGCGGATCGGTGCGGTTGGGATCGTGCGGAAGCGGCTCGATGCGGATGCTCACATCGGCAAACTGACCGGCGCCGCCTGTCTGCTTCTTGTGGCGATACTGCGCCTCGGCTTTGCCGCGGATCGTTTCACGGTACGGCACGCGCGGCAGGTCCAGTTCGACTTCCACGCCAAACTTGCGCTTCATGCGCTCGGCGATGATCTGGAGGTGCGACTCCCCCAATCCAGAAAGCAGACTCTCGCCGGTGTCCGGATCGCGCGAGACGCGCACACTGGGGTCTTCTTCGACGACGTTGTGCAACGCATTGCCGAGTTTGTCAAGATCGGCGCGCGTCTTCGGCTTGACCGTCGCCGTGAATGCTGGCGCCGGAAAGTTGATCGGCGCGAGTTGCAGCGGTCGATCACGCGAACAGAGGGTATCGTTGGTGCTCACATCGCCAAGCTTGGCGGCAACGCCAATATCGCCGGGACCAATGGCGGCGACGGCGGTCTGCTCCCTGCCGCGCACCATGTAGAGTTGCCCGATCCGCTCGTCTTTGCCCGTCCGCGGGTTGAAGACCGTCGAGTTGGCGCTGAGTTCGCCGCTAAACACGCGGATGTACGACATTTTGCCGTAAGGATCGACGATTGTTTTGAACACCAGCGCGCTGAGCGGCTCAGCGGCGGCAGCTTTCAGCGTCATCTCCTTGCCATTGATCAGGTCGCGCGCCTGCACCGGCTTGCGTGCCGCTGAAGGGATGCTATCGAGGATGCCGTTGAGCAACTGCGCCATACCGGCGACCTGCAACGCCGATCCGCAGAAGACCGGAACAATCGAGCCATTGGCAATGCCAGCGCGCAGACCGCGGTTCAGTTCATCCTGCGTCAGCGCATCTGCACCGCCGTCAAGATACTTCTCGATCAGGTCATCATTGGTTGCGGCAATCCGGTCGATCAGTTTTTCACGCCATTCCTGTTCCAGATCGACCAGTTCGGGCGGTATGTCGGCTTCGACAAAGCCACCGTCGTGCTTTTCGGAGATCAGCCAGGCGCGTTGACGGCGCAACGAGATGATGCCAGCAAACTCGCGCTGCTCGCCGATCGGCAACTGCATCGGCACAACCGCCTCATCGAGAATCTGGCGTGCCTGCTCGACGCAACGGAAAAAATTTGCATTCTCGCGGTCGAGTTTGTTGATGAACAACAACGTCGGCACACCCGCCTTGCGCGCCATTTCCCACGCAAGTTCCGTGCCGACCTCAACCCCGCCCGCGGCGTCAACGACGATGATCGCCCCGTCCACCACGCGCATTGCGGCAGCCATTTCGCCAACCAGGTCGGCATAGCCAGGGACGTCGATCAGATTAATCTTGTTGTCGTGCCATTCAACCGGTGCGACCGCCAGATTGATCGACATGCGGCGCCGCTGCTCTTCGGGGTCGTAGTCGGAAACGGTATTTCCGTCTTCGACGCGCCCCGCGCGGGAAATCGCCCTGGCGGTGAGCAGCAGCGCCTCGGTCAGCGTCGTTTTCCCGCAGCCGCCATGGCCGAAGAGGCCGATGGTATGAATGTGTTCTGGACCGTATGCTCGCATAATGTCCTCCTTGACGATGGTTGGAGCGGAAGAGCGCCTGCGCGCCTGCAGTGCGCATCAGATGCGATGGGGTGGAAGTATTGCACGATGCGGACGCAGTATAACCCGCCTTTCCAGTGGAACAGCAGAAGGTTAAGAGGCAATTATACGCATTTTCACAGGCAGGTCAACCCACTCAGTCGCGTTCTTGCGCCAGACCCAGCGCCTCGCGCGCCGCAGCGACGACGAACAGCGAACCGGTGACACAGATCAGGTCGTCGTCAGTAGCATATGCGCGCGCATGCGCCAGGGCTTCCGCTGGATCCAGAACAATGGTGATCGGCACGTCCCCGCGTACCAGCGGGATAAATCGCTGCCGCAACTCGTCGAGCGCAACCAGCGCGCGCGGATGGCGCGACGCGGTCAGCACAAGCGCATCAACCGCCGGCGCCAGTTCGGGAAGCATACGCTCCAGGTCTTTGTCGCGCGATGCGCCAAACACAACGACGTAGCGCCTGTTCGGGAAGAGACAGCGCAGCGATTGCACCAGTTGACGCATCGACTCGCCATTGTGCGCGCCGTCGAGCACAATCGGCGGCGCACTGCCGATGATCTCCATCCGTCCAGGCCAGCGCGCGTCAGCCAGACCACGGGCAATGGCATCGTCGGCTATTGGCAGACCTGCATCGCGGAGAAGCAGCGCTGCGCCGGTCGCCAGGCGCGCGTTCACCTTCTGGAACACACCGGGGAGCGACGGCGCGATGTCGAAAAGGAAGCGCTGCTGCGGCTCAATGTCCAGACCCTGTCCGGCAGGTATGGGCCAGGCGCCGGTGGGATGATCGTTCTGGATTGCCGGAGGCGCCTGTGCCTCGTGTACAAAGTACAGCGGCGCGCCGATCTCCGCAGCGCAACGGATCAGCGTTTCACGCGCTTCCGGATGTTGCGGTGCACTGATGACAGGAACGCCCGGCTTCATAATGCCCGCCTTCTCCCACGCGATCTGCGCCAATGTATCCCCCAGCAGGTCCATATGGTCGTAACTGATCGGTGTTATCACGCTGAGAATCGGCGTCACCACTGCTGCACTATCGAAACGCCCGCCCACACCGACTTCGAGGATCGCCAGATCGACGGCGTGTTCGGCGAAATAGCGCAGCGCCAGGGCAAATCCAATCGCAAATGTCACTGGCGCGCCGACAGGTCCGCTCATCATCGATTCGATAACCGGCTCGATCGACTCAACCGCATGGACCAGTTCGTCACGGGTCATAGGAGTACGGTTGACCTGAATCCGCTCACGGTAGGTATGCAGGTGCGGCGATGTCCACAGTCCGGTGCGCAACCCGGCTGCGCGCACAATTGCTTCCAGCAGTGCAGCGGTCGAACCTTTGCCTTTGGTGCCGGCGATGATCACGGACGGCATTGCGTGGTGCGGATTACCAAGCGCCGCCAGGAGCGCGCGCGTGCGCACCAGGTTCATCATCGGCGGCGGGCGCGACGCGCCCTGTTGTCCGGCAATGAATGAGTAGAGATAATCGAGCGCTTGCTGGTAGTCCATGCAATCCTCGCTGCAAACAGTGCAGGGTGTGAGGATAGCGCAGCGCGCGCCCTGCGTCAAGCAGCACAAACTCTTGCCCTGGATCTGCTTTCGGGTTAGAATGCAGCCATAGCAGGGTTTCATAACGAAACGGCATATGGCATGAACGCATCCACTCCTTCCCCCCACGAGGGCGTCCGCCTGGTGCGCGGCGCGTGCCCGCACGACTGTCCTGACACCTGCGCCACAATCACCGAGGTGCAGGGTGATCGCGCGGTACGCTTCTACGCCGATCCGACGCATCCGTTTACTAATGGCTGGCTGTGCGCCAAAGTGCGCCCATATCTGGAACGGGTCTACGCCCCCGACCGGCTCCTCTACCCGCTGCGGCGCGCCGGTCCGAAGGGCAGCGACCGGTGGGAGCGCGTGTCGTGGGAAGCGGCAATTGACGAGATTACGGCGCGCTGGAAGGAGATCATCGCGCGTTATGGCGCCGCTGCCATTCTCCCATACTCCTACAGCGGCACGCTCGGTCTGCTGCAACTCGTGATCTGCAATGCCCGCCTGTGGAACCGGATGGGGGCGAGCGGGTTGCAGCGCAGCATTTGCGGCGCCGCAGCCGAAGCTGCCGTCGAAGCGACCCTCGGCGCACGCCTGGCGCCCGATCCGGCGGATGTGCTCCATAGCAACCTGGTGCTGATCTGGGGGCATAACCCCGCCAGTACCGGTCCACACTTCATGCCGTTGCTGCGGCAGGCGCAGAAACGCGGCGCGTATGTCGTCGTGATCGACCCACGCCGTACCCTGACGGCACGCAGCGCCGATGAGCATATCCGCCCGCGCCCGGCAACCGATGGCGCGCTGGCGCTTGGTTTGATGCACGTGATCTTCAGCGAAGGACTGCACGCTGAAGCCTGGCTCGAACGCCACACCATCGGATGGCGCGACCTGCGCGACCGCGCGGCTGCGTATCCACCCGACCGCGTGGCAGCCATCACCGGCGTTCCGCAGGATACGATCATTGGGCTTGCCCGTCGTTATGCCACAACCCGACCCGCCCTGCTGAAAACCGCCGACGGTGTGCAGCGCCACGGGAATGGCGGGCAGACGTTTCGCGCCCTCTGCTGCCTGCCGGCGGTTGTCGGGCAGTATGGCGTGCGCGGCGGGGGGCTGGCATACAGTACGAGCGGCTATGTCCGCTGGGACGCCGAAGCGGTCGGGCATGCCTCGGAGTGCCCGCCAACACCGCGCGTGGTGAATATGAACCGCCTGGGCGCCGCACTGACCGGCGAGGTGACCGACCCGCCGGTCATGGCGCTGTTCGTCTTCTGCGCCAACCCGGTGACATCCTCGCCCCATGCGGGGCTGATCATCGAAGGGTTGCTGCGCGATGATCTGTTTACTGTCGTGCATGAGCAATTCATGACCGACACTGCGCGCTACGCCGATATTGTGCTGCCGGCAACCACCCAACTGGAGCATATCGATCTGCACAAGGCGTATGGGCATCGCTACCTCCAGTACAACCACGCGGCAGTTCCGCCGCCCGGCGAATGCAAGAGCAACTGGGATGTGATGCGACTGCTGGCGCGCGCCATGGGGTACACCGAACCCTGGCTGCACGAGGATGCCGAAGAAGCGATCCGCGGCGTCCTCGACGCGACGCGCGCCCGCAACCCGTTCCTGGAGGGCGTAACGCTGGAACGCCTCCAGGCGGAAGGGACAGTACCGCTGCATTTTCCGCCTGGAGGCGAGGTTCCCTTCGCCGATGGATACTTCCCAACCCCGTCGGGAAAAGTGGAGTTGCGCTGTGAAGCGCTGCGCGCCCACGGTCTCGACCCGCTGCCGGAGTACGTCCCGCCCGCCGAATTCCAGGCAGCGAGCAACGGGCATGCTGCCGATCGACATTCACCGTTTCTCGTGCTTATCTCCGGCGCCTCCCACCATTACGTCTCGTCGAGTTTTGCCAATCAACCGGGGCTGCGCGCAAAAGAAGGTCCGCCGTTCATCGAAATCAACCCGGAAGATGCCGCAACACGCGGCATTCGCCACGGTGATGATGTGCACGTCGAAAACGCGCGCGGATGGTGTCGGCTGCGCGCTGTCGTCACCGACGATGTACCGCCTGGCGTGGTTGTGGCGCCCAAAGGTCCATGGGCAAGCCTCTCGCCCGACGGTCGCAACGTCAACTGGCTGACGCCCGACGCACTTGCGGATCTCGCCGGGCAAAGCACGTTCCATAGCAATCTGGTGCAGGTACGACGGGTGACATGACAGGCATTCGAGAACGGATTGCGCTGGTTGGACTCAGCGGCAGCGGAAAATCGACCGTGGCGCGGTTGCTGGCGGGGCGCCTCGGCTGGCATATGTGCGACACCGACGCGATGGTGGAGCAGATGACGGGGCGTTCGATTCCCGCCCTGTTTGCGGAAGAAGGAGAAGCCGCCTTCCGCGAACGTGAAGCGGCGGCGCTCGCCGCTGCGCTTGCCAGAACGCCAGTCGTTATCGCAACTGGCGGCGGCATTGTGGTGCGCGACGCGAACCGCGCGCTGCTGAGGGCGCAGGCGCTGGTCGTATGGCTTGATGCGCCAACTGCTGTGTTGATCGCACGCCTGCGCGCCCATCATGAGGAACGCCCCTTGCTGGCGGGAGATGATCCGGCGGTGCGTCTCGAAGCGTTGCGCGCTGCACGTTCGCCGCTCTATCGACAGGTGGCGCATCTGAGCCTCGACACATCGCGGATGTCCCCGTTGCACGTGGCGGAACGCATCATCGCAATGGTGACGAGGACTGAGAACTGAAACGTCAAGGAGCCGCTCTAATGAACATGAAACGCATCCTTCTGTTGACGGCGCTGACGCTGACGCTGGTCGGCTGTGGCGGCATCGGCGCAGCACCGACTCCTGTTCCGCCCACCAATACCCCACTGCCGACGCCCACGCCGCGCCCGACCGCCACGCCACGACCCACGCCCACGCCTGTCCCGCCAACCCAACCGCCCACCCCGGCATCAACCGACGTCATTCAGAGCGGCTTGATCGCCACGGCAGGCGCCGACACCTACCGCATCGAACTCTCCTTCAAAACGAAGGGAGCGATGGGTGAAGGGGCGCCAGCAGCATCGGCGGACGGCATGATTGAAATCATTAACCTGAAAGGCGAGGTCGCAGGCGACAATTCACGGATAGTACTGAGTGGTTTCTTCGCTGCCCTGCTGTCCGGCGATCCAGAGAGAGGCACAGAATTCCTGACCGCCGATGGCAAATCCTACATCCGCGGACCGGCGCCGCTGTTCGGTGCGCCCGATGATGCCTGGTACGAACTTCCGCCCGATCAGCAATCACCCGCAGAAACGGTCGATCCGGGTCAGATCACCGGATCGCTGCGCAGCGGCAATGTCGATCTATCTCGCTTCACGCCCGGCGGCTTTGAGACGCTCGACGGTCAGCGCTGCGCCATCTTCGTCGGCGACAGGGAGACGACGACCAACCTGCTCACCGGCGTTAATCAGGAGGGAACGTTGCCGCTTGCGCTTCAGAACATCGACCAGGCGGAAACGCGCCTGTCGATCTGCGAAGACGGGCGTCTGCACAAGATGACCATCGATGTGACCGGTACGGCGGAGGGTCAGACGGAACCGACATCGTTCAGTATGCTGCTCCGGTTGTTCGACTTCAACAGTGCGATCCGGATCGTTGCGCCGACCGATGCCAGACCGCTGGAACCTCCATCGTTTACGGTTCCAACCCCGTCGCCGTAGCCGTGTCGATTGCCAGAGTCACGTCCATCAATGGTCCGGTCGCCAGAGAACAAGTATCAGGAGAGACGGAATTGCACGACGCTCCACTCCGTGTCACCACCCCCGGAGGCGCATACGACGTGATCATCGCGCACGGGGCGCTCGACTGTCTGCCAGATCACCTGAACCGCATCGGTCTGCGCGGCGCGCTGTGGATCATCAGCGACGACCAGGTCTTCCCGCAGTATGCGCCTCCGTTGATCGAACGGTTGCGTGCAGCCGGGTACGACGTCCAGGGATCCACCGTACCTTCCGGCGAGACGAGCAAAGACCTGGCGATGGTTGCGCGCCTCTACGACTGGTTGATCGGCGGGGGGGTCGAACGGCGCGATGCAGTGCTGGCGCTGGGCGGCGGAGTCGTCGGCGACCTGGCGGGATTCGTTGCGGCGACGGTTCTGCGCGGCATTGCGCTTGTTCACCTGCCAACCACCTTGCTGGCGATGGTCGACTCGGCAATCGGCGGCAAAACCGGGGTGAACCATCCGCTCGGCAAGAACCTGATTGGCGCGTTTCACCAACCGCGCCTGACGCTCGCCGATACCGCAACCCTGCGCACGCTTCCGCCACGTGAACTGCGCGCCGGTTGGGCGGAGGTCATCAAACACGCTGTCATCCGCGACGCTGATCTGTTCGTGCGTCTGGAAACGATCGCAGGCGCCGAGCCGGACTCGCTTCAGGGTGATGCGCTGGCAGCGATCATCCGCCAGGCCGCCAGGGTCAAGATCGACATTGTGAACGCCGATGAGCGCGAAACCGGCGAACGAATGCTGCTCAACTACGGTCACACGCTGGGGCACGCCATCGAAGCGGCGAGCGGCTACGGCGACCTGCTCCACGGTGAAGCGGTTGCCATCGGGATGCACCTGGAGGCGCAGATCGCCTGCCGCATGGGGATGGTCGAACCGGGCTTTGTGGAACGCCAGGAGCGCCTGTTGCACGCCTGGGGTCTGCCCACCGCCCTGCCGCCCGCGCTCGATATCGATGACCTGCTCGAACGCACCCTGCGCGACAAGAAGGTGCGGGCAGGAAAGGTGCGCTGGGCGCTGCCGCAGGGGATCGGGTCGGCGACCGTGCGCGACGATGCACCCGAAACACTGGTGCGCGCCGTGCTGGAAGAGGCGTATGCGCGATCAACGGTTCACGGCAGTTCCCAGATACGTTGACCATTGTTCCTGTCCGCTGTGTCGTGCGAGGCGTCCGCTTACGGCGAAGAGTAGACCGAAATTATAGTCTTTGAGCAATTATTCCGCTCTAGCCCGCGCAGGCGGGCTTCGCCTTTCATAGCCGAGGGCTTCAGCCCGACGGCAAGAGGCGCATACCGGATTAAGTTCTCAATCTCCATCATGTCGGTCGCCATACGGCAGGCACGACTGCGAGAGCGTTCAACCTCGTCCATTCGGTTCAACCTCTGTGAGAACCGCGAACGGGGGAAAGACGTTACAACGGCTATTGATCGCGCGGGAGTGTACCAGAGCGGGGCGTGCGCTCACAACCCCGCTCTGGCGACTATTCAGCGTATCACAAGCGGGAGAAACGCGCGCTCTGTCAGGCAGATGGCTGTGAAATCCTGAGCGTTGTGATCTGGCGGCAATGTTACCGCACGCTGCGCTGGCTCAACAAGACAACCCGGTTTCTCTGCGCGAAGCGTGTAGACGCCTGTCGGCATACCGCTGATCGTGTAGAACCCGGTCGCATCGGTCGTCGCGCTGCGCTCACCCGCGCTCACCGTCACCCCCGCCACCCCGTTGCCCGCGCCGTCCGTCACCCGCCCGCCAATCGTGTAGGTCAGCAGCGTGGCGGTGAAATCCTGACCGCTGAGATGATCGCTGACCGTCACCGTCCGACTTGCCGGGGTGATCTGGTAGCCGCTGCGCGTCGCCGTCAGCGTGTAGACGCCTGTCGGCAGACCGCTGATCGTGTAGAACCCGGTCGCATCGGTCGTCGCGCTGCGTGC
>Ga0209162_1003312_pt1 | contig 13092 bp, 11 predicted proteins | sample YNPNPMetaG_FD_187121 | JGI IMG/M metagenome (GOLD analysis project Ga0209162, IMG submission 187121) | Anoxygenic and chlorotrophic microbial mat microbial communities from Yellowstone National Park, USA - YNP NP MetaG (SPAdes) (version 2) ...
GTCGCCAGGGCCAACCATGACGCGGGTCCTCCGGGCGGTCAAGCGACGACCGCGGTTGTGCAATACCGCCGGGTCGTCGCCCGGACGGGTCCGGGGCGCCGGCCGGACGTCCCCGGGTCTCGCGGAGATCGCCAACCGCTGGCCGGGGCCGACGGACCCCGGGGATGGGGTCCAACGGCTCCGGTACGTCGACGCCCTTCGGGCCGGACACCCGCCGGAGCGCTCGAAACCGCGGCAATTCCGCGATGGCGACCGCATCCGACCGCAACCGGCCGGGTGGCACGTCTCTTGCTCCCGGAACACCCCGAGATGATGAGACGACACCTGTCCGTCGCCCTGCTCGTTGCCTGTTGCGCCTGCGCGGCCGGGCCCGGGGATCCGCAAGAGAAGTGCCGGGCCGTCCGGGAGAAGGTCCACGACTGCCTGGTGGACTACTGTGCGACGTCCGGCGACGACGTCTGCCGGTCGGTTTCGACCTCCGAGCGCTCGCTGTTCGCCGACGACGCGGCGGCCGCCTGCGCGGAGCTGGACGGCCGGGCGGTCGACGACCTCCTGGCGTCCGACTGCTCCCTCGTCGTCGAGACGATGCGCGAGTCGCTGTCGGGCAAGGCCGACGCCCCGTGTCCGCCCTACCTGCCGTGGTGTTCGGCGACGCGCGGGGAGGGCGACGGCTACGAGGTGCGGGTGATTTCCTACGACTGGACCCGTGCGACGCTCGAGATCACACTGCGGGACCTGCGCGTGGAAGGGGTGGTGCAGGGCGGCGTGGAATACGAGCGGCTCTCGATCCCGGGTGAGGGCACCACGACGACGGTGGGGGCTCCCGCGGTGCCCGTGGTCAACCTGCTGGTCGGCGCGCCGCCCGACGCGAGCGCCGCCGTCGTCACGGGGCTGCGGACGATCGAGACGCAGTCCTTCGAGGACCTGCTGGTGTGGCCGTACCAGCGGCCGGCCCGGGAAACCGACGCCGCGCCGGAGTTCGCGCTCGACGCGGCGAGCTACGCCCGGACGGACCCCTGGCCGGGCGGCGAGCCGCGCGTGGACCCGATGGCGGTGTGGCGCAACTACAAGGCGGTGCGCGTCCAGCTACAGCCGGTGCGGTACTTTCCGGCGCAACGACGGCTCGAGGTGGCCCGGCGGCTGGAAGTCGAGATCGAATTCCGGCTCGACGGGTCGCACCGCGACGTGATTGCGGAGGGGGAAGCGTCGTTCGCCGCGGCCTACGACGAGGCGCTGGTGAACTACGAGGCGTTGCGCGAGATGGCGGGCCCGGCGACGCGGGACGGCGACCATGTGCGCTACCTGGCGATCGTCGCCGACCCGTTGGCCGAGGCGGTCGAGCCGCTGCTCCGGCTCAAGGAGGAGCAGCAGCTCCGGACGAAGCGCACCCTGCTCGGCGAGATCCTGCCCGAACGCTCGGGCGATCCGAATGTCGACGCGCAGAAGATCAAGGACCACATCCGCGCGGTGTACGAGGCCGAGGGGATCGAGTACGTGCTGCTGGTGGGGGACATCGAGGAGCTGCCGATGTACCGCGAGTCGGTCCCCGACTCGTGGGAACCGGTCGTCGGCGACTTCTGGTACGCGTGTCTCGCCGGCGACGACCTGCTCCCCGAGGTGGCGATCGGGCGCCTGGTCGGGAAGACGCCGGAGGAAATCGCGGCGCAGGTCGCCAAGATCACGGCCTACGAGACCGGCGATCGGTTCGCGGCCTGGCGCCAGAGGGTGCTGCTGGTCGCCCACAAGCAGGACGCGCCGAAGAAGTACACGCAGTGCGCGGAGAGCATCCGCACCGCCTCCTACGCCGCCCCGGCCTCGTTCGTCACCCTCTACGGCCACGAGAACCACACCAACCGAGAGCTGCTCGACCGGATCGACCAGGGCGTCGGGATCGTCAACTACCGCGGCCACGGCTCGGAGACCGCCTGGACCGGGTGGAACGACGAGGACTTCGTCTTCGGCTCGCTGCCCTCCGCCAACGGGGCGATGACCCCGGTGGTGTTCTCGATCGCCTGCCTCACCGGCCGGCTCGAGATCGAGGGGCGGACGCTGGCCGAGGCGATGGTCCAGCGGCCGGAGGGGGGCGCCGTGGCGTTCCTCGGGGCGACGGCGCCGTCGTGGACCCTGCCGAACCACGACTACGACCGTCACCTGTTCCGCGCGATTCTCGACCGGGGCATCCGTCCGATCGGCAAGTTGTCCAACGCGGCCGCGGTCGAGCTGCTGACGCAGTGGGGTTTCGACCGGAACGCCGCCGAGAATGTGAAGATGTACTTCTGGCTCGGCGACCCGTCGCTGGCGGTGGACGTCGGGCTCCCGCCGCGCGAGCCGGTGCCGATCGGCTGGTGCAACACGCAGCACCCCCAGGCGCTCGTCGACCGGGCCGACGTGCCGACCGTCGATGTGTTCGGCCAGGTGTGGGTCGAAGGGCTCACCGAACCGCCGGGCCAGGGACCGTTCCTCTACGTCCAGGTCGGCTACGGTCCCGCCGGCACCGTCCCCGTGCCGGTGGCCGGCAGCGACGCCCCCGCCGCCCCGTGGGTCTGGACGGGCGCGCACTTCAACGTCGACGCGGGGAACAACGACGAGTACGCGGCGCGGATCCGGGTCCACGAGCCCGGCGACTACTCCTACGCCTTCCGTGTCAGCGGCGACGGCGGGCGGACGTTCACCTACTGCGACATCGATGGCAGCGACAACGGCTTCTCCCCCGATCGTCTCGGCCGCGCGACGATCGATCCGCGACCGACGCTGCCCGTCACCAACGCCGCGCTGTCGTGGCCGGCGACCGCCGCGACGACGGCCGGCGCGGCGACCGGCGATCTGCGCGCGACCCTGGCGCTCGACCCGACCGCCTTCGACGAACGCCTGGTCCCGTTCGTCCGCGCCCAGATCGGACATGGACCGGAGGGCGTCCTGCCGTCGGAAAGCGCGGATTGGGTCTGGTCGGAGGCGCGCTACCAGGGCGAGAACGACGGCTCGCTGACCTACGTGGGCAAGCTGACGCCGGCCGATCCGGGCGTCCGCCTGTTCACCTTCCGGTTCAGCCAGGACGACGGCGCCACCTGGATCTACGCCGATCGCGACGGCTCCGCCAACGGGCTGGCCCTCGATCAGCTCGGCCGGCTCACCGTCAACCCCGCGCCGTAGGCGCGCCCCGTCGCGCGGCGGCGCCGGCGGCGGCGAGCCGTTCCGTGGCGGCGCGCACGGAAGGCCCGGCGGCGCGCGTTGCCGTCGGGTCGCCGCGGCGGTATGCTGACCTGCGTGGAACGCGTCGTGCACGTGGTTCGGAGCTTCGAGGAGGCGCGAGCCGTGGACATCGCCCAGCAGGTGGCGATGACCCCCGAGGAGCGCCGGCGGGTGGCTCGGGAGCTCAAGGAGCGCGTCTACGGCACCCGCTGTCCCGACGTGCGGGACGTCCGCCGGCCGTTATGAGCCACGGGGAGTTCTCGCCCGACATCCGGGAGTTCCTGCGCCTGCTGGCGGCGCACGGGGTGCGGTACGTCCTCGTCGGCGGCGAGGCCGTCATCTATCACGGCCATGCGCGGCTGACCGGTGACGTCGATGTGTTCTTCGATCCGGAACCGGCCAACGCGCGACGGTTGTTCGAGGCGCTGCTCGAGTTCTGGGGCGGCGAGGTTCCGGGCATCGGCTCGGCCGCGGAGTTGTCGGTCCCCGGGGTGATCGTCATGTTCGGCCGGCCCCCGAACCACCTCGTCCTGCTCGGCCGGATCGACGGTGTCACCTTCGAGGAAGCGTGGGCCGGACGTGTCGAGACCGAGTTGGACGTCGGAGGGACGCGCGTGCCGGTGTACTACATCGGCCTCGACGCCCTGGTGAAGAACAAGCGGGCGGCCGGGCGGCCGAGGGACCTGGAGGACCTGCCCTTCCTGGAGGCCGCACGGTCGCGGGCGAGGTGACGGATCGGGACCGCAGCGACGGTTGCCACGGCCGGTGGCTGCGCGGATCGCGGGATCGCCGGGTGCTTCCCGAACGCCAGGAAGCCTGACAATTCCGCGGCGGACGGAGTTTCCGGCAGGGACAAGCGGCCCCGAGGCTTCGGGAGGCCATGCTCACGCGGGCCAGCGCCGCAGGAGCGCCGCATAGAAGCCGTCGGTGCCCGTGTCGGGCGGGAAGAGCGTCGCGCCGATTTCGTGCGGTTCCCACGGCGCGGGCCACGACGCCGGCTCGGCCTGGAACTCCGGGCGGTCGGCGAGGAATCCGCGGACCTGCCGGGCTCCCTCTTCCGGCAGCAGCGAGCAGACGACGTAGAGCAGCGTCCCGCCCGGCACGACCAGGTCCGCCACGCGTCGCAGGATCGCCGCCTGCAGCTCGACCAGGCGCGCCACGTCGTCCGGGGCGAGCCGCCAGCGGATCTCCGGACGCCGCGACAGCGTGCCGGTGCCGGAGCAGGGCGCATCGACCAGCACCGCATCGAACGGGCCGGCGATGCCGGCCGTACCGAGGGTCCAGTCCACCGCGCGACACTCGGCCGGGGGCAGCCCGAGCCGCTGCAGCTCGCCGGGGACGCGCGAGAGCTTGTCCGGGTGGACGTCGGCCGCTACCAGCCGTCCCAGCGCGGTCTGCCGTTCGGCCAGCGCCCCGGTCTTCGTGCCGCGGCCGGCGCAGGCGTCGAGCACCCGCGCGCCGGGCGGCAGCGGCAGCCGTTCAGCGGCGAGAAATGCCCCTTCCTCCTGGACGGTCGCCCGGCCCGTTCGGATGGCGGGGTGGTCGCGCAGGTCGCCGGCGCCGGGGGCGAGGCGCAGAACGAGGGGGGAGTGAGGGGAGGTGCTTCCGAGCGGCAGGGCGCCGCCGTCGTGGCGGTTGCGGTTCCGTCGCAGGGCGCGGGTCGGCACGGCGAGCGACCAGCGGGCCAGCGCCGGCATCCGGGGTTCGCCCCACGCCGCCGCGAGCCGCTCGCGCAGCCAGGACGGGAAGGCGTGCCGCGCCACGAACGGCTCGTCCGGCGCGGCGACCGCCCGGTCCTCGGCGGGCGCGAGTCGGCGGAGGACGGCGTTGGCGAGGCCGGCGAGGCCGCGGCGGCCGAGCCGCCGGACCGCTTCCACCGCGACGTGGACCGCGGCGTGCGGCGGGACCGCGGGTGGTCCCAGCAGCTCGTAGGCGGCGACGCGCAGGACCTGGCGGGTCACGTCGTCGAGCGACTCGAGGCCGCGGGGCAGGAGCGGGGCGAGCCGCGCGTCGAGGATGCCGCGCCAGCGCCACGTCCCGAACGCCAGATCGGTGGCGGCGCCGCGCAGCGCCGGGTCGGTCGTCCCCACCTCGCCGGCGGCCGCCTCGAGTGCCTTGGTCACGTAGGCCCGGTCGCGTTCGACGCGCCGCAGGGCGAGCGCGGCGACGGCGCGGCTCGGCAGGCCGGGAACCGCGAACAGGTCGTCCGGGAGGCGCGGCATGGCATCAGTTGCAACCGAACCACCCGAGGATATCGTTCCACCAGCGGGCGATGTCGTTGCGCAGGGCGAGCGCCACCAGCGCGAGGATCAGGACCAGGCCGACGAACTGCGCCCGTTCCTTGAACTTGCGGCCGAGCGGCCTGCGGCGCAGTGCCTCGATGGCGAAGAACAGGAGCTGGCCGCCGTCGAGGATCGGGATCGGCAGCAGGTTAAGGAGGCCGAGGTTGATGCTGATGAGCGCCATCGCCCCGAGGAACGACACCGCCCCCGCCTCGGCCGACTGCGCGGCGACGTCGAAGATGAGGAGCGGGCCGCCGATCGTGTCGACGCCGATGCGACCCTGAAAGATCGCGGCGAAACCGAGCGCGGTGAGCCGGATCCCGTCGCGGGTCTCGTCGAACGCGCCGAAGAAGGCCCGCGAGACGCGGTTGGGATTGGGCACAGGGTCGTCGGTCAGGCTGCGGGTGTAGCCGCCGATGCCGAGGGAGAAGCGCTGGTGTTCCTGGCCGAATGGATCGCGCCAGATCTCCGGCTGCAGGTCGACGGTCACCGGCAGCTCGCGGCCGTCGCGGGCGACGAGGAATGTATGCGGGCCCGCCGCATCGCGCTCGGGGACAAGCTGGACGTCGAGCCAGGTGACGAGCGGCTTGTCGTCGAGGCGCAGGAGCCGGTCGCCAACCCGCAGGCCGCCCCGGTCCGCGGGCGAGCCGGGCCGGACGCGGGAGACGACGAGGTCGGAGGAGGTGACGCCGAGGGCGCGGTCGAGGGGCGTGCCGGCCGGTGCACGGGCCGACAGCCGCACCGCCTCGGCGACGAACAGCGTGCCCAGGCCGGTGAGCACCGGTGCGCCGCGCAACAGGCCCACCTCGAGCGTTCCCGCGGATCCCACCCGCGACCGCTCGAGATCGATGTGGCGCCGGATGCGTCGCCCGTCGACCGCGACGATCTCGTCGAACGGTTGCAGGTCGAGAGGCTCGGCGGTGCCGGCCGAGGCGGCGACGGCTTGGTCCGGGGCGATCGGTCCGAGGATCGGGGCGCGGTAGTAGGGCGAGACGCCGATCCGGCCGACCTCGTTGACGAAGCCGAGGATCGGGATCACCTCCTCTGTGGCGGCCGGCGTGATCGTGCGCGTGAACTCCCGATCGCCGCGGCGGATGCGGAACTCGAGCGGCTCGCCCGGCCGATCCTCTACCTCGGCCACCACGTCCTCGAAGCCGTGCACCTTCGTGCCGTCCACTTCCAGGATCACGTCGCCCGGCTGGAGGCCTGCCTCCGCGGCGGGTGTCCCGGCGAAGACGGTGCCGATCGAGGGGGGGAGCAGCGTGTCGCGGCCGAGGAGCACGACGAAGTAGATCAGGATCGGGAACGCCAGGTTCATCGTCGGACCGCCGACGATGATCAACGCGCGCTGCCACAGCGGCTTGTCGGTCAACGCCCGGCCTGCGTCCTCCGGGCGCCGCGCCTCCGGGTCGTCGGGCGCGGAGGCATCGACCCCGTCGCCCCCTTCGGGGCCCTCGCCGAGCATCTTGACGTAGCCGCCGAGCGGGATCGCGGAGACCAGGTACTCGGTTTCTCCACGGCGGAAGCCGACCAGCCGACGGCCGAAGCCGAGCGAGAACTTGAGCACCTTGACGCCGAAGATCTTCGCCCAGAGGAAATGCCCCAGCTCGTGGACAAAGATCAGCACCCCCAATAGGATGATGAAGAAGAGGATGTCCTTCAGGGTGCCCATGTCGCGACGCTTATACCACGAAGCGGAGTCGGAACAGGACGTTCGCCGCGCGCTGGCCGAGGCGTTGCGCCGCGTGTGCGGCCTGGATCTCGACGAGCGGCGGGCGGGTGAGGTCTTGGCGGCCTGGCGTTCGGCGCTGGGGGACGATGCAGGGACGAACGACGCGCCCGGAGCGGAGGACGGCGCGCCGGATGGGATCATCGGCGCCAGTCCGGTGCTGCGCGAGCTGCTGCGGCGGCTGGACCGGGCGGCGCGGACCGACGCCACCGTGCTGCTGCTCGGCGAGAACGGCACCGGCAAGGAGCTGGCCGCCCGCGCCGTGCATCGGCGTTCGCGCCGGGCCGGGGGACCGTTCGTCTCCCAGAACTGCTCCGCCCTCCCGGAAACGTTGCTCGACTCGACGCTCTTCGGCCACGTCCGCGGCGCATTCACCGGGGCGGTCGCGGACCGCAAGGGGCTGTTCGAGGCGGCGGACGGGGGAACCTTGTTCCTCGATGAGGTGGGCGAGATGAGCCCTGCGCTGCAGGCCAAGCTGCTGCGCGTCCTGGAGGATGCCACCCTGACCCCGCTCGGCGCGACGACGCCCCGCAAGGTCGATGTGCGGCTGGTCGCGGCGACGAACCGCGACCTGCCGGCGCTCGTCCGCCGAGGAGCGTTTCGCGAGGATCTGTGGCACCGCCTCAGCGTCCTGCCGCTGCGCGTTCCGCCGCTGCGCGAGCGGCCGGAGGACGTGCCGCTGCTGGCCGAGCACTTCCGGCGGGAGCTGGCGCGGCGCGACGGCGTCGACCGGCCGTTCGCCCCGGCGATCCTCGAACGGTTGCGGGCCTACCGCTGGCCCGGCAACGTCCGCGAGCTGCGGCACGAGGTGGAACGGCTGTGGGTCTTTTCGGGCGACGCGCCGGAGATCGGGGTGGAGCACCTGTCGCCCGAGCTGGCGCGGGCGACGGCCGACGCGACGGTTCCCTCGCGCCGCGGGGGGCTGCACGCCGACGTGGAGGCGCTGGAGCGGGAGCGGATCGCGGAGGCGCTGCGCGCCACGGGCGGCAACCGCACCCGCGCCGCCGCGCTCCTCGGGGTGAGCCGCCGGAACCTGATCCGGAAGATCGCCCGATTCGGCCTCGCCGCGACGTCCCGGCCTGGCCGGTGACGATCTCGTTGCGCCAGGCGTCGGGCGCGCCGGCGTCGCCGGGCCCCGCGGCCGCGCCGGACTCACCCGCGGAAGCCGACCGTTCCCCGATGTCGGCGCGATGCTGCGTGGCGCGGGGCGGCGAGTCCGTGGGCCGGCGGCGGCCGCAGGTCGTCGCGCGGCGGGAGTCTACGCCCGCCACTCGCGGCCGGCCGCGGCTTCCTCGTACAGCCAGCACGGGTCCAGGTCGGCCCCGTTCGGCCAACATGGTACGCCGAGCTCCAGATGCACGGCGGCGAACGTCGGCGGATCGGCCAGCGCGCCGTACACCCCGGCGTCCGGCGCCGTCACGAGTCGTGACAGATCGGCGAAGCCCTGCGTGCCGTCCCGGAAGCGCAAGGCAAGGCGGTACCCCGCAAGCGCGGTGACGGCGACGACGCGCCAGGGCGCCGCCGGAATCACTCCAACGGCGCGATCCTCTTGGGCAACTGTTTCCGCTGGCATAGCTCCCAATTCTCCAGCAGCTCGGCCCGATGCAGCACCGCCCATTCCCGGACGAGCGCCAGGGCGCGAGGGGGAAAATGGCCCTGGATGATGTCCAGAGTGCGCCGGTCGTCGATCAAGGCCTCGTGTTCGGCGTAGAGCGCGTGGAAGTGCGGCGGAGCATGCTCGCGCCAGAACATCCGGATCAGGATTCCGAAAAACGCGCTGATGGTCGGCACCACTCCGCCTCCGCCCCCAGAGTCTCGCAGCGGCCGTCCGGAATCTAGCGCGCCCTGGCCGGTGGCGATCTCGATGCTCCAGGCGTTGCGCGTGCCGGCGTCGCCGCCGGCCACGTCGGCAACGTGCAGCGTCCAGGTGCCGGCGGCCGGCCCGCCGTTGAAGGCATCGACCGGGAAGGTCCGCACCAGCGACCGTCCCCTCGGCGTACTCCTCGCGCAACAGCTCGACCGGCGTCCCGCCGTCCTTCGCGACCGAGATCACCAGGTCGGCGATGAACGGGTGGGTAATGCCGACCGTCACCCGCACCGCGGCGACGTTCCCCGCGCCGGTGATCGGGATGTCGCTGGCGATCCCCGCAGCGTCATGGTCCGGGATTGCCAGCGGGGTCGAGTGGCTGCCGGACAGCGTCGTCGGGGCGGAGCCGCAGTCCGTGCCCGCGCAAGGGGTGATCGCGATCGACGCTGTCGTCCCAGCCGACGAGGTGGAACGAGTGCCCCGCGCGGTGTTCGTTGCTCGACGCGATGTCCGCCTCGTTCGGCGTCACGACGTAGACGGAGTCGCAATACCCGGTGTAGCACGGGACCCGCGAGGCGCTGTGGCCCTGGGCCTGGTCGTAGAAGCCGCCGCCGACCGGCACGGTGGTGCGGGCGTTGTACAGGTGGGACTTGATGCTGTCGGGACGCGGGTTGATCTTGCGGCTGCCACCCTGGCACGGAGCGCCGCGGGCGACCCACGGGCGGGCGAGCGTACCCCCGCGGCGGCGACCGGCCCCGCCCGCGGCAACCCGTGCCGCCGCGCGCCGCGGAACGCCGGCGACGCCGGGGCGCTCCCGACCCGGGGATACTCGGGGCGGCGAGGGATTGCCGCACGGGTCTGAATCGCCGGCAGGCCGGGCTCGTCTGAGACGCTTGCTTCCGTCCGGTCGCCGGTTCCCGTTCGAGGCGGCCCCGCGGGGCGAGGGAAGGAGGACCCCGATGCGAGGAATTTTGGGTCTGGCCGCGGTCGCGGCGCTCGGCGCCGGCCTGTCGTGCGTGATCACCTCCGACGACAACCAACCGACGTGCGGGCCGTCGAACTGCACCGGCTGCTGCATCGGCAACCTGTGCCAGGGCGGCGGGAGCGTGTCGGCCTGCGGTGCCGGCGGCGGGGTGTGCCGGAGCTGCGCGGCCGGCCAGAGCTGCGTGGACGGTGCGTGCGTCGGCGGGGCGACCTGCAACGCCACGAACTGCGCCGGCTGCTGTGTCGGCAACGTCTGCGTCAACCCGCCGACCGATGCGGCCTGCGGGAGCTACGGCTCGACGTGCCTGGACTGCGCGGCCGTCGGCCAGGTCTGCAGCGGCGGGGCCTGCACGGGCGGCACTCCCACCTGCGGCCCGACGAACTGCACCGGATGCTGCGTCGGCAACGTCTGCGTCAACCCGCCGACCGATGCGGCCTGCGGGAGCTACGGCTCGACGTGCCTGGACTGCACGGCGGTCGGCCAGTTCTGCAACCTGGGCGCCTGCGTGAACCCGCAGTGGTGCATCGGCAGCACCTGCTACGAGCCGGGCGGTTCCTGCGACTTCTACGACGATCAGGACTGCTTCAATCGCACGCAGGCCTGGTGGTGCAGCCCCGACGGTTCCGTCTACCTCAACGACTGCATCGCGCAATGCGCGCCGTACGGCATGCCGTACGCCTGCTGCGGCTACGACCCGACCCGCGGCGACGACGCCTGCCTGTGCTGCGCGGAGTCGACCTGCGGGGGCTTCTCCTGCCACCCGTAGGGCGGTCACCCGCCCGCGCCGAGCTGCCGATGCGGCCCGGGGCCGGCCGCGTACGTCAACGCGTCCCGGGCAGCTCATAGCGCCGGACCTGCGCGCCGGAGGAATCCGCGCCCAACACGTCGATGTGATACAGGCCGCCGTCAGGGGCGATGGTGAGCCGTCCCGAGCGCGGTGCCGTGGCCAGAAGGCCGCGGTAGCTGCCGTCCGCGTCGTACTCGACGATGCGACCGTCGCGCAGCTCACAATAGACGCGGCCGGTAAAGGGATCCCGCACCAGGGATGTGACGTCATCCTCCGTGGTCGTCCACGCGGTGAGGCCCCCGGTGCGGGTGTGCAGGAGTTGAATGGAATGGTCCGCACTGGCAACCAGCAGCCGCACCAAGTCGTAGGGTGCCTGGGCGTACACCCGTGACGGCAGGGTCGCCAGCCGCGTGGTTGTGGCGGCGTCGAGATCAATGCGGTGGACCTCGCCGTTCGTGGTGACGTTCCCGACGTACAGGTTGCGATCGCGACCCCAGGTGAGCCCGTAGGGGCCGGTATCGAGAATATACGAGCCGAACGGCCCGGTGCCGCTGGTCGTCACGGCCTCGATCACCTGCGGGAGCGCACCGGTGCCGCGTTCCAGGTGGGCGACGCCTTGCGGCGGGCGGGCGGCGCACCCGCAGGCGGCGCAGCAGATGTAGGTGAGCGCCACCTCGCCGATGGTGCCGCCAAACTCGCCGCCTTGTCGGCGCAGGACGGCCACCTCACCCATATTGAGATTGGCCACGCCGGCCCAGGTCTGGAGCGTTCCGTCCGGCAGCATCTCGCGCAGGTAGTCGGTGCCGGAGATCATCGTCACGGTGTAGGCGTGGCACGCATCGTCGAATTCGAGGTCCATGGCGCTACGAGTGAAGGCGGGATCGGAAAGTTGCGCCGGACTGGCCGGCCGACAGCTGCCGACGGGACGATCGCAAGGACAATCCTCCCCGTGGCACAGCCGGTCCACGCCGCAGACCTGGCGCGCACAGGGCGCCGTGGGCACGCACCCGCCTTCCGGCAGGCACGCCGTGCCCGGCGCGCAGGCCCACTCCGGCCCGCCCACCGGGTCCGGGCAGGGATCCGGGGCGCCGAACAGGGCACAGGGCGTGTCGGTGGGGGAGCAGAGCCCCGTACTCCAGTCGCACCGCTCGACGTCCCCGCAGGGAACCGCGGTCGTCGACCGGCAGTCGTCGATGCAACGGCCGTCGCGGCAGGATTGACCCGGTCCGGTGCAGGGACGCAGCGGGCAGGGCGCGCTTCCTGGATCCAGGAAGTCCGGCACGCTGTTCCCGTCCGTGTCCAGTGGCGGCGTTCCCGGATCGGAGTCGCCCGCTTCCTCGGCGTCGCGAAACCCGTCCCCGTCGCTATCGTCATCGAAGCGATTCGGCACGGTGTCGCCGTCGCCGTCCCCGAGCCCCTCGGCGACATCGGCCACCGTGTCGCCGTCGCTGTCGTTGTCGCGTAGGTCGGGCACCGTGTCGCCGTCCGAATCGGCTGGGGCCGTGCACGGGTCGGCGTCGCCGGCCTCCACGCCGTCTGGCAGTCCGTCGCCGTCGCTGTCGTCGTCGAGGCGGCTCGGTACGGTATCGCCGTCACTGTCCTCGGCTCCCTCATCCACATCCAGCACCGTGTCAGCGTCGGTGTCGATTCCGCAGAGCGTGTCCGCGGTGGCCGCCTCGTCCGACGACGCCTCGCTCGCCTCATCCGACCACGGCGCATCCCCGACCTCCACCGTGTCGCCCGCGTCCTCGCCCGTTGGCGGAATGCATTGCCCGCGCAGGCAGATCCACTCGGCAGGACACTCCGAGTGGTAGCGGCAGGTTGCGTCTTCGTCGTTGCCGCCGCAACCCGCGACGAGCGACCCGGCAAGAAGAAAAAGAAGAAGCATGTCGCAACGGAGGACGGCGACGCCGCTGGGGGACCCCGACCCGACCCGCGTTTGCGTCGCGCCGTGTCGGCCCCCAACGCCGGCGCGGCGAACTCGCCAGATCGAAAGTGAGAAGGAAATGTCGTTGCAGAGCCAGATCTCCACGCTATCCAACTGCATGGTGCCAGCATATTGTGCATGCTGCCGTCCATCAAGGGCGTGCCCGCAGGGATCAGGCGGAGCCGACCGGGCGATCGACGCCTGGAGTGCATTCCGAACAGGGGATGCGACCCGCGTGTGCCCGGCAGCGTCGGCACCGACCCCCCCGGACCACGGTGGCCGCACCGGCCGCAGGCCCCGCGGCGCCGGGCCCTGAACGGCGGCCCGGCCTCGCGCCACTAACGAGCCGCACGCTCGAACCCGAGTCGCAAGGAGCAGACCATGCA
>Ga0209162_1003314_pt1 | contig 13091 bp, 13 predicted proteins | sample YNPNPMetaG_FD_187121 | JGI IMG/M metagenome (GOLD analysis project Ga0209162, IMG submission 187121) | Anoxygenic and chlorotrophic microbial mat microbial communities from Yellowstone National Park, USA - YNP NP MetaG (SPAdes) (version 2) ...
CCTTCACCAATGGAACCCCGACATGCCCCCTGAAGGCATTGACTGCCCCCTGGCCCCGGGTATCATCAGCTCATCTGAACAAGGAAATTCCTAGCCATTCTACGCCGGGGAGGTCGAGGAGCGTGGCCGCCCCGACCAGACCGTCGTGACGTACCGGCTCTCGGCGCCGCTCTGCATCGCTGGCGAGACGCGCCCCATCGAGCCCGCGCTGGTCGAGCGCTTCGTCACCGCGAACCCCGACAAGAACCAGCTCGAGGGCGACCCGCGCCACGCCGCAGCCATGGCACGCGTGAAGACGGTTGACCCGAACCTGCTCTCCGCGAGCCCCGTCCGCTTCCTGCTCGGCCGCGACACGAAGGCCGACCTCGATGTCGCCAGGCACGTGACGGACCGCCTCCTCGCAGGGCGCCAGGTCCCTCACCGCGTGCGGGACAACATCCTCGTCATGGTCCTCGGGCTCCACCACTTCGAGGAGTACGCCGCGAGCCTCGGCATCGCGCTCCCGGACCTCGAGGTGGAGCGGGCCGTCGCCGCCGTCCTCGAGGACCTCCTCGAGAGCGGCGGGTGCGCGGTGAAGAGCGGTCTCGACTACTTCCTCGAGACGCTGTCGAGCCTCGCCGTGAGCGGCGCCCTCCAGCACGGGCGCCAGTACTACTACGCGGGCGGCCACCTCGCGCTCCACATCCCCTCGTGCCACGCGGCGTACGCGGAGCACTGCCGCCGCACGGGCTTCGAGGGCGAGGTCATCGACAAGAAGGCCCTGGTCCGCCAGATCCAGGAGAACCACCGCCGCGGCGGCTACGTGGTCGAGATCAACAAGCCCACGAGCTTCGGCTCCCGCTCGGAGAAGCGCCGGGCGGCGCACATCGATCTCGAGGCGGCGAAGGCCCTGCTCGACGTGGACGACTTCCCGCAGCCGGACCCGAACGCGGCGGGCGGGACGGGCTCGGGCTGGACGCCGGATTGAGGTGGTGTCCATGACCTCTGGAGCGACTCAAGTGCTTGAAACAGCTCTCGAATCCGAGTTGCTTTCCTGCCCGGAGAACGCCTCCATGTCCAGGGCAAGCGGCGCCGCGGTGGCGCCGCCGGACCAGGACACGGAGGTGATGATGACGAACACGAATCGAGAACGGGTGAGGCAGGCGCGCGCCGCCCTCGCCGACATCCCCGCGCAGCTCGCGGCCCTGGAGGGGATGGACGTGCCTGCGCTCCGCGCGAAGTACGAGGAGGTCTTCGGCGAGGCCACGCGCGCCGGGAACCGCGACTACCTGCGCAAGCGCATCGCCTGGCGGATCCAGGAGCTGGCCGAGGGCGGTCTCTCGGAGCGAGCGAAGTCCCGCATCCAGGAGCTGATCGCCGATGCCCCGATCCGCTGGCGCAGGCCCCGCGGGGCCCAGGAGGGCGGCGGAAACGGGACCGCCGCCAGCGCCCGCGACCCGCGTCTCCCGGCGCCGGGCTCGGTCCTGACGCGGGTCCACGAGGGCGTCGAGCACCGCGTGACCGTGCTCGACGAGGACTTCGAGTACGCGGGCGAGCGCTTCAAGAGCCTCTCGAAGGTCGCGAAGGCGATCTCGGGCCAGCACTGGAACGGCTACCTCTACTTTGGCCTGCGCGGCCGCGCGCGCGGCGAGGAGGGGAAGCGATGAGTTGCGGGCGAAACGGGAACGGCACGCCTGCACCGCCCGCGCGGCGGTGCGCCATCTACACGCGCAAGAGCACGTCCGAGGGCCTCGACCAGGAGTTCAACAGCCTCGACGCGCAGCGCGAGGCGTGCGAGCGGTACATCGCCGCCCGCAAGCACGAGGGCTCGAGCGTGGTCGAGGGCCGCTACGACGACGGCGGCTTCACCGGGGCGAACCTCGACCGCCCGGCCTTCCAGCGTCTCATGGCCGACGTCGAGGCCCGCAGGCTCGACGTGGTCGTCGTCTACAAGGTCGACCGCCTCTCGCGCTCGCTCCTCGACTTCGCGCAGGTGATGGACCGCTTCAACAAAGCGGACGTGGCTTCGTCTCGGGCACGCAGAACTTCTCCACCGCCGACGCCATGGGCAGGCTCACGCTCAACATGCTCATGGGCTTCGCCGAGTTCGAGCGCGAGATGATCGCCGAGCGCACGCGGGACAAGATCGCCGCCGCCCGCCGCCGCGGCAAGTGGATTGGCGGCCCGGTGCCGCTCGGCTACGACGTGGTCGAGAAGAAGCTCGTCGTCAACGACCTCGATGCGGTCGTCGTCCGCGAGGTCTTCGATCTCTACCTCGAGCATGCTGCTGCCCTGACCGTCACGACGCTCCTCAACGACCGAGGCCGAATGACCAAACGCCACCAGGCCCGGAACGGCAACGTCCGCAAGGCGCGCCCCTGGACCAAGGACGCCGGCCTGCGGATCCTGCGGAACCCCATCTACGCGGGCCTCATGCCCTGCGGCGACGACCTCAACGCTGCCGAGCACGCGGCGATCATCTCCCGCGAGACGTGGGAGCGCGTGCAGGTCCTGCTCGACGGCCGGAACAGCGCGGCGAAGAGGCGCCCGCAGAACCCCGACTACCTCCTGCGCGGGCTCCTCATTTGCGGGTGTTGCGGGCTCGCGCTCGCGCCGGCCTCGACGAGGAAGAACGGCCGCGAGTACCGCTACTACCGTTCGATCACGCACGACAAGAAGGGCAAGGGCGATTGCCTCGTGCACCCGCTCGCCGCCGGCGCGATCGAGGATCTCGTGATCGACCAGATTCAAGAGACCACGGCGGACGGTAGGCTCGCGCACGACGTCCTGCAGAAGGTGACCGCGGGCGTTTCGACCCGCCGCCGCGAGATCGAGAAGGAGCACGCCGCTCTCCCGGCCGTGATAGCCGCCCTTGCCGCCGAGGGCCAGGCACTGGCCCGCAAGGTGGCCGAGACGGCCGGCCCGGCCATCCGCCTCCTCGACGAGCGCCTCCAGGAAGTCGGCGGCGAGCTCGCCCGCCGCGAGCGCCGCCTCGCCGAGGTCGAGCGCGCCCTGGCCGCCCTCGACGAGATGGAGAGCGAGGCCGCCTGGGTCGCCTCGGTCCTGCGCGACTTCGACGCCCTGTGGGAGGTGATGAACCCGGTCAACCGCTACCGCCTCGTCCACGCCCTCGTCCGCGAGGTCGTGATCGACGACGAGGCCGGCAAGATGAGCGCCTCTCTCGTCGAATTCGATGAACCGCTCGAGGTCGACCCGTCCGACGCCGCGGCGCATGTGGCCCTGGCGCCGGCACCTCGCGGACGCCCGGCCCTTCGCGCCGGTGAGGTTGTGGAGGTGGGCGCATGAAGACCGACACGCCCGCGACTGCCACAACCCAGCGGCCCGGTGCCGCCACCGGCCGCCGCGTCTTCACCGTTCCGCTTCACCGCGTTCGCCGTGGCCGCGCTACCGCCTTCGCGACGACCGCGCACGAGCCGGCACCGCCGCCCGACCGTCGCCCGCCGCGCGCCGCCCAGATGCTCGCCCTCGCCCACGAGCTCCAGAGCCTCATCGACTCCGGCGAGGTCCCCGACCGCGCGACCCTCGCCCGCCACCTCGGCTTCACGCGCGCCCGCGTCACCCAGATCCTCGACCTGCTCCTCCTCGCGCCGGACATCCAGGAGGAGATCCTTGTGTCCGAGGTCAAGGGCGAGCGCGGCGTCCCGGAGCGCCGGCTCCGGAGCGTTGTTCGATCTGCCGACTGGCGAGAGCAAAGGCGTTTGTGGGCCGGCCGATGATCCGGTGTCGAACCTGCGCCGGCGCCATGCCCGAGGCGGAGGGGTACCAGACCCACGGAGCCACCAGTCGGAGACCACGGGCCAGCACGAGGTCGTTGACACCTCGGACGCGCTATGATAGGAGACGTTGCAGTGGTAGCGGCTGCTACCGAGTGCAACGAGCGCGACCCCGTTTCGACGACGGGAGGAGCGGAATGGCTGACGCTGCTGACCGCTGGATGACCCTCGCTGAAGCTGCCGACTACCTCCAGCTCAGCAAGGCGAAGGTCTACGTGATGGCGCGGAGGGGTGAGATCCCCTGTACGCGCGTCGCCGGCCGCTGGAGGTTCAAGCGCGAGCAGGTTGACGAGTGGATGCTCGTGTTGGCGGCCCGAGGCTCCGCACCACCGGGAGGAGTGTCCCCGCCCGGGACGAGCCAGAAGCTGGAAGTGCCGGAGACGCACGTAGCGCCCCGGACGGTCGGCAGCCGCGGCCGCAAAGGAACGAAACGGAGGGGGCCATGACGCCGACTGACCAGTGCCGGACATCTAAGCCGTGCGCTCACGCGCCGGCGTGTCTTTCCGCTGGCCCCTTGGTGTCGTTCGCGATGACGGTCTTGGCGGCAATGCTGACATCACCCCCGGCGACGGCTCAGCCCGCGGAACAGAGCGACCCAGCAAGTTGGCACGTCCGCGGCTTCTTCGAGTCTCAGTGGGCCGCACGGGCAGCCGCGCAGAGGCTCCGGACCACGCTTCCCGCGGCCATCGTGTTTGATGACTTCCCTTTGGGCGTCGCGCTCTTCGCCCAGGTCGGAGGCGTCATCGCTCCCATCCCCGAAGGCGGCTCTCTGACCAATGCGAATCTGGCCCCATGGGCAATCCTTGATCTCGGGCCGCGCTACGCTTTCGTCTCAGAGGTCGTTGAGTTCTCCGTCGAGGCTCGGTTCGGAGCGAAATGGCGGATCCAGGTGGACCAGTGGATCCCGGTCGCCGAGGCGGCCACTCGAGGCTCCGCGTGGCAGCACCTCTTCTGGACCGGATGGATTACCTTGGCGCTCAACACCGACGGCCTCTCCGGACCGGGACCCATCGAATTCTATGAAGCAACGTTGACCGCGGGCTGGCCGGACGTTCAGATCGGCGGCTTCGTCGACTGGTTCGGCGACACGCGACTTGGTCTCCTTGGCCGACTAAAGACAGCCTACGTACAAGTCGGCCTTCATCCTGAGCCATCCGTCGGGCTCGGGATAGTGATCCCTTTTGGCGGCGGCGGGAGGTAGGACGTGAACGACGCAACTCGCCGAGCAAGGCCACTCCGGAGAATGGGGACGACTTCAACATCGAGATCTGACTGAGGAGTACGCCATGTCGGCCAACCAAAGCAAACGTAACCGCATCCTCCTCTTGGGGGGCATCGTGGCGGCCGTCCTCGCCGCTGCCATCCTGGTCTGGAGGCTCAGCTCGCCCAGCGACGGATTCTCGCCGGACGGGCCGCACCTCGTTCGAGTTCGCATCGGGTACCAGCCCCTCGCCTCGAACCTGCCGGTCTACGTGGCCCTGCAGCAAGGGTTCTTCAGATCTCACGGCCTCGACGTGGAATTGGTGCGATTCGAGACGGCGGATACCGCAGCGGACGCCGTGCTGCGGGGAGACGTCCTGACCGACTTCTCGCTGCCGTTCATGGTCGTCCTCCTTCGTGAGGCTGCGGCGCCCGGCAGTTTCCTTGCGTACGGCTTTCAGCTCGATACGCCAGAGCGCTCGCATGAGGCGTTGATCGTTCCCACGGCGAGCACCATTGCGACGCTGTCTGACCTCGGCAACAAGTCGGTTGGCGTGTTTCCGGGCGTCGCCGCCCGCGCGTATCTGGTGGAGGCGCTCGCCGCTGTGGGCGTACCTCGCGACGCCGTCGATGCCCGGCCCCTACAGGTTCAACTTCACCTGCAGTCGCTGCGGTCGGGGCAGATTGACGCACTTCTTGGATTTGAACCGGCAGTAACGATTGCAACCCGGGAGGGATTCGCGCGCATTATCGAGTGGGGCGTGTACCCCAGGCACATCCAGAATCCCTTCCCCGTCACGATGTTCGTCTTCAACCGTGCACATTGCCAGAGCCACTCCCGGGAGTGCGACGCAATCGTTGCGGCGATCAGGGACGCCATCGCCTACATCCAGCGGTCCCCGCGTGAGGCCAATCGCTCCGTGGTGGGGTACACGGCCGTCACCGACCCAGCCGTGGCCGAGGCGCTCAACCAACCGGTCAACGTTCTCGCGCAAGACGTGGAGACATCAGTCCTCCAGCGTGCTGTCGATTGGCACCAGCAGGTCGGGCTCCTGAACACCCAGTTCTCGATCACTTCGATACTCTACACGTCCGCCCCCCCCCCCGCGCGTGGATGGAGGAAGTAATGCTTGGTCTGCGGGACGTGGTGGTCGAGTACCGAGGCCGGCCGGGCGGTCCGTCGCTGGTCGCCCTCTCCAACATCACCTTCTCCGTGGGCGTTCGAGACATTGTGGCTCTCATGGGAGCCAACGGAAGCGGTAAGACAACGTTCCTTCGCGTCCTCGCGGGACTCCAGCGGCCGTCTTCGGGCGAGCGTGTGGTTTCAGCCCTGGGGCGCACACCGCGCGTGGAGTTCATGTTCCAGAACTACCGCGCCACCCTTTTTCCTTGGCATCGGGTGAGAGCTGGCATCCGAACGGCACTGCGCGGCCGCGACGACGAAGTCGAACATGCGATTGCGAATCTAGAGTTCCTCATCCCAGGCTTCCGGTTCGACGCGTACCCCCACGAACTGAGCGGAGGAGAGCAGCAGGCGGTTGCACTTGCGATTTCGACTGCGCGTTGCGTTGATCTGCTGCTTCTGGACGAGCCGTTTGGGGCGCTCGACGTGCGAGCGCGAATGCGCGCCATCGCGCTCTGCCGAAAGGTCATCATGCAGGACCGTGCGAAGGCCGTCGTCTTCACGACTCACAGCGCCGAAGACGCTGCTGCGCTTGCCCAGCGCGTCGTCCTGCTAAGAAACCACCCCGGTCTCATCGGGGCGGAAGTGCGCTTCGACGGTGGCGCCACTGGAGGCGGGTCCGAGGTCTTGTCCACTCGCATCACCGCCCTTCGGGCGAGGCTCGCGGAGGTTGTTGAACGTGCTTGAGATGGTGAAGCGGGTTCTGCCTCTCCTCGTTGCGGCGGGGGCTCTTGTCGCGCTTTGGGAGCTTCTCCGTGCAGCGGGCGTTCTGGCTCCGGCACTGGCCCCCACCTTCGGCGCCGTCGTGGACGCGTCCTTCGATTTGCTGCGCGACGGCGAGTTCCTGCTCGACGTGTGGCAGACCGCGCGCCGGACGCTCGTGGGTCTCGCCGTTGGACTGCTCGGTGGAGTTCCGCTGGGCGCCCTCATGGGGATGAGCCGCAACGTCGCCCGCGGCGCCGGACCCTTGGTGGACTTCTTCCGTGCGCTCCCAGCGGTGGCGCTCCTGCCAGCATTGGCGACGCTGTTCGGGATCGGCGAGTTCACGAAGACACTCCTCATCGCGATTCCGTCTGGGCTGTTGGTCGCGACGTTCTCGTACTTTGCGTGCCGTGAGGTATCACCAGAGTTGATCGAGACGCTTGAGCTTCGCGGCTTGTCCCGAGGCGAGGTCGTGCGAGCGGTCTTCGTCCCCGCGATCCTTTATCGGCTTCCTTCCGGCGTCCGCTACGCCCTCCCGCTTGCCCTCGCGCTCGCTGTCGTCGCCGACATGTTCGTCGGAGCACGGCACGGTCTTGGCCTTCGACTGATTGCTTACCAGGAGACGTTTCAACTGGCGCATCTGTACGGAACAATCATGATCGCTGGCGTTCTCGGCGCGGCAATGTATGCATTGTCCTTCGTCGTCATTCCTCGGCGACTCCGCACACAGCAGAATGGAGGTGCGTTATGGTAGCGACGCGCGCTGTGGCGCCTCGGAACCCATATGCTCTTCCGGGGGTTGTTCGACACTACTACGACACGCACCCATGGGTTGACCGGTACGAGGTTCTGGCCCGCTGGATCGTGGACGCGTTGCCCGACCATAAAGGGGCGGGGACCCTCCGGTTGCTCGACATTGGGTCCGGTGGTGGAGAACTTGCGCTTTCGCTCACGACTCAGCTGCGTCGCCAGAGGCGACCGTTCAAGGCAACTCTGGTGGAACCCTCAAGGCTGATGCGGAGCTTGCGCGCGCATGCGCGAGTTGCGGCGGACCCGGACGTGTCGGTGTGCGCCCATTCCTTCCCGCACGATGGTTGCGTCAGCGAGGCCGACCGGTTCGATTGCGTTGTTGCTCTACTCTCGCTACACCATGTCCCTCGCTGGCGTATCGCGCTTGGGCGCCTCTTGCAATCAAGTCCGCACTGCGAACTCGTGGTACTTGGGACGGTGGACGGCGACGCCATGACCGTCGGCACCGGTACTTCACCGCGCGGCGCGAGTGCGGACCCTCAGGCAGAGGCATTCTGGCGCGAGTACCACAGGCTCGCGGCTGAGCTGTCAGACGAGGTATCCTCTAGACCGAGCGAGCTGTCGCCGTGGGATTACGCTCCCGCTGTGGCCTGGCTTGAAACACGGGGGTTCCGACAGACTGCGGATACAACCCTTGAACAGGTGAGGACGCTAACGTATCGGCAGGTCCTCGCTTGGATCCGAGACGGGGCACTGACAAGCCTTCTGGCATTTGGCACCCGTCGGATCCGCGACCGCCTTGCTGATCAGATGGCTGCGTGGCTCGATGCGGCCGGTGTCGCTCACGATGCGGCGTGGGCGTTTCGAGGTCGGATCAAGGTAATCCAGATGCGCCGGGAGGCCAGTCGATGACGGAAAATGAATTCGCCAAGCGCCTTGCGGAACTGGCGGCCGATGCTCTTGAACGTTTGCTTGCTCAGCAAACGCCTTGGGGCGAATTCCGTGAGCATCTCCCGCAGTCTTTGGAAACTCTCGCGTCCCGCGGGCGCGAGGCGCAGCAGTACCAGTTCCTTGGGAAGCCCAAAGTCTTCGCGAGCTTGGAGGCACTCCGCGCCCTCCAATGTCTCGTAGGTGCCCTTGACGAGGGAACTGAGAGCAAAGGTTCTCTCACAGCGATCTTCACAGAGGCGAAGGAAGGCGTCTGCAACTTTCTCAAGACGGACTACAACGAGCGCCGTGAGAGAATGGGAGAGCCGCCGACCGACTGGATTCAAGACTGCTATGGCGATATTGCGTTCGAACCAGTGTCGGCTCATGTCACTGGGCTTCCGGACCTAACAGTGGTGCCGGACCTGCGCCATACTGCTGAAGCGATGCACGGGCTGGTCGTATTCGGCGATGCCTCTCTTGACCAGCCAGTTGCCCTTGGAAAGGGCGAAAAGCCGCTGCCGAGTCCGCTTAAGGTTGCTGAATGGCTCTGGGGGCCTACGTTCGGCAACGAAGGCTGGCCGGGGTTTCCTGGTAGCGGTCCGTCCATTGTTGTTACGGTACACGTGCTCCATTTCCTGGCCTGTGTGGCACGCGGGCTCGCTGAGATGGGGGCGAGGGACGCTGAGAAGAGCAGCGAGTTCAGTTCGAAGCTGACCAGCTGCAAGAAGCGTTGCAAGGAGGCCCTCGATTGGCTTGCTACCAAGCAGCAGAGAAAGAACGGCGCTTTAACCGAGGATACAGGGCGATGGATTACTGGCGGGTTGGGTTGGCCCTGGGGCACGGCGTTCGTCCTTCACATGTTGCAACATGTGGAGCCTGATCTTCTCGGAACTTCAGAGTCCTTCATGAGGGCTAGAGAGAAGGGATTGGAGGCGCTCCGCGAACAGGCGGAGCAGGGGTTGCCACGACCTCACGACACCACAAAACTGCCGGAAACCGAGATCCAAGCGTTCCTTGTACTCGAAGAGTACGGGCGACAAGTGTCGGCGGAGGTAGCCGCGGCGCGGTTAGCGACCTGGCGTGTTGACTCGATGGAGGTGGGTGAACTCAGCTACACGATTCAATGGGCGGTTCTCCGCTGCAAGGAGGAATTGCAGAAAGAACTCAGTAAACCACACAGGCACCGAGCACTTGGGTTTCGCCGTAGCGGCGAATGGGTGGTAAGGACAGTGCTTCCTGCATTGTCGGAGCAACTAGGCTACTGGGCTCGGTGCCTTGTTCAAGCTGGCCTCACCAAGCCGGGGCCGGTGGGGGGACCATCTGCTAAGTTCGATGGCTTTGAATGGGCGGCGCGATTCGCTGCTCGTCGCACGCAGCGCGCTCTTGTTGTACTGGAGGATACGGTGAAGCGCGCTCGGCCGGACTTCGGGCGCGCCTTCGGGGCCGTATTTGACTGGGCCAAGGCGTGGGAGCAACAGGGTGACACCCGATGGCGGGAGATCGACAAAGTCGCTGACGTGGTAAGCCTCTGCGTGGCCCTGTCATCATTACCCTGGAGCTTTATCCACCCTGCGATCGGAGAAGCAAGACAGGCCGCCTTCGAGCCTGAAGTGCGACTGCAAGTTGCAGACGACGCCAGGGATGTGACGAGTCCCGTGCGCGAGCTCGTGCGCCAAGCGTGGGCGGGGACGCGGTCGCACGTGCTCGTCCGGCCGGTGTCGCCCGGCCTGTCGGGAGCAGGTGTTGTGCTGTCCTGGGTGGAGTCCATAGCGGAGGCCCGGATCATCAAGTATGGCGGAGCAACTGAGATCGAGAACGAGGTGCGTCGGTATCGAGAGTACGTTGAAGGGTATCTGCGGGACGCGCCGTTCGTGCATGCTACGCCCGCTGAGGGACACCTGCGCGGGATCGCATATGAGGTCCCAGGCGGTCTCGTCGCTGGTGGTCTGGCAGCCGTGCCGAGTTCGCTCCGTGACATCTTGCGCATGGCGGTCTATGACGAGACGGCGCGCCAGGGGCTACTGGCTGAGAACTCGCCCTACAGTAAAGGGTTGCGCACCGCCATAGAGCACCTTCTAAAGTGGCGTAGGCGGTTCGGCGTCGTGCGTGAGTACACGACGCGAGAACGACCTGTTTACAGTTTCGGCGGCGATGTCCAAGGGTGGTTCTCTTTTCCGTGGCCGAGGGGGGTGATCCTGGAGAAGGTTCGCAATGTGCCTAGCGAGGTAGCCAGATTAGTGGAGGTGGACACGGAGGATCTCGTGCAGAATCTCACGATAGTCCTGTCGGCTGGTGGAAGGTTCAGGTGGGAAGAAGGTCTCGTTCACGGTGACTTCCACGCCGGGAACGTGATTGTCGTCGAGCCAGCCAACGCCGATGATCGTGATGAGAAGCTGCAGGCATTCTTGATCGACTTCGCCAACGTTCGTCCGGGGGGTAGTCAGTGGACTGACTTTGGGAAGTTCATGAGGGACCTTCGACAGCGGGATGCGGCCGCTCTGCTCGGATCTGGTGAGATTGGTGAGAACAACCCTGATGCCGCGCAGGAATGCCTTCGTGTCCTCAGAAGGCTGTCTATCCGGCCGACGGCCGCACGCTTGGTCGTGCCGGAAGAGACCAGATGGGTAGTGAGGATTTGGGAGGACACGTGGCGGGCGTTCCAGGAGCAGTGGGCTGACCCCAACGGTGTCGAGTGGCCACCCGTGGAAGCGCTTGCAGCGCTCCTCGCACAGGAGGTCGGGTACTACTGCGCTATTTACGACGTTGATATCTGGGACGAGACCAAACAGCGCTACTATGGATGGAAAAGCAAGAACCTCGCTTTGGCGGCAGCCCTCGGCGGAGTCGCTGCCGCATGCAACGACGTCCTGGGTCCTTGAAAAACGAGGTTGAGACGACGAAAGCATCCAAGGACACGTTTCAGCGCTCGCGTGCGTCGGCCGCGACAGTGATGACCGGACTCATCGATCGCCTCTTCTGCTCCTCGCACACGGCGCTGTACGGCCCGTATCGGCGGCTCGATGAGGGCGCGGTTCTGCTGCCCGACCTCCTGTACCGATACCGTGTCATCGACACGTCCGACGTACCTGCGACCCTGCAGGTGTTCACGGGCATCGGCCGGATGGGTGGTCAGCTCTGGGAGCAGGAGGTGCGGGTCCTGCTGCGGATCGGCGCGGTCGGCCACCCCGCGCTGCCGAGGATCATCGACGGCTCCTACGACGAGGAGAGCGACATCGCCTTCGTGGTCACGGAGGCGGCAGAGCACACGCTGGCCGCCCCGGAGGCGCTCCCGTTCCTGCGCAGCCGGCCGGCGGACTGCGTGCGCCATCTGGGGCTGCTGGCCGACGCACTGGCCGTCCTTCACGGGCAGGGGCTAATGCACCGGAACCTCTGGCCTGGCTCGGTCGACGTAGTCGAGGAAGGCCGGGAGTCCGGGAAGCTGCGCCTGCGTCTCGCGCGGTTCGAGATGAGCGCGCTCGTCAGCAACCTGCTGCGGCGCGTCAGTCCGGATGCCCGCCAGGGCGACGAGGATGTGCGGCGCCTGTTCCTCGGGCAAGGTCCCCGTGCGCTGGCGTACTTCCCGCCCGAGCGGCTCGCGTTCCTGTTCCCGGACAGCCGGGTGGACATGCTCGAGACGGACCGCTCCGACGTGTACGGGCTGGGGGTCATGACGTGGGAGTGGTTCGTCGGTCCGCTCCCGGAGGAGCGCATCCCGCGGCAGGCAGGCGTAGAGGGCGGTGTTCCTCGCTGGACGGCCGATCTCCGGTCGCACATGGCGTCGGAGATCACGCGCAGCAAGCTCCCGGCCCGGCTGCAGGACCTCCTGCGCGGCATGCTGGACCCCGATCCCCGGACGCGGCCTCACCTCGGCGCAGGTGGCAGAGGAGATCACGCGCCGCTACGACGCCTTCGTCGCGCCATGGGCGTCGACCTTGACCGGCTCCCCCCACCTGGTGGCATTCATGCCGCTGGAGAGCCGCGACACGGTGTACGCGTGGGAGTGGATCGACCGCGACCCTGCGGAACCCGACGGCAGGGTCGAGCTGGCCGAGTTCCTCGAGGCGGAGCTGCGCGGCGCCGAGCTGGTCTACTCGCCCGAGGGCGCCGACCCGTACGTGCCCGGTTCTGATCGCGAAAAGAAGCGCAAGGCGCGATACGTCCTGCTCGGCCGTCGCGGCTCGTGGTTCTGCGTCCCGTACGAGGACCGGTCGCCGTTCGGAGGCGGCAACGAAGTCCTCGAGGACGTCCTGCTCATCAAGTACGCGGCGAAGCGCGAGGGGACGCGGCCCCTCGACGCCTTGCCGTTCCGCCGCCGCGTCTCGTCCGTGGATGTCGTTCCCTGGGACGTCGGCCGCCAGGCTCTGGACGACCGGCGGCGCAACCGGCCGAGCTGGACACCCATGCTCGAAGCGGTGCGGGTCGCTCCCCCGAAACCGTCCTGGCACGCCGACTATGAGCGCGCCTTCGACTGGTTCCTGGACCAGCAGGAGGTCGAGCTGCTCGCTCGCCGATACCCCTTCATCCGGTGCTCGGACACAGGAGGGACGCAGCAA
>Ga0209162_1003315_pt1 | contig 13091 bp, 14 predicted proteins | sample YNPNPMetaG_FD_187121 | JGI IMG/M metagenome (GOLD analysis project Ga0209162, IMG submission 187121) | Anoxygenic and chlorotrophic microbial mat microbial communities from Yellowstone National Park, USA - YNP NP MetaG (SPAdes) (version 2) ...
CTCCATTCCCATGTCGGAGGCCCTGTCAAATGGCTCCTCAGCATCCTCTCTGGGGCACAGGGTAATGGCCCCGCTGGGACACACCCCAGCACAAAGGCCGCAACCGAGGCATCTGTCCCTGTCCACCCGCACCACATCCCCTGACACGACAGCCCCCACCGGACACCGGTCGATGCAGCTCTCGCAGCAAACACAGGCATCTTGGTCGATGACGGCTTCGAATATGGCATTGAGATACTTATGTTTCTGATGCCCCCTCTTGGTAATCCCCTTCATGGAGGCGCAGCAGCACGGGCAACAGTTGCAGATGTTGGAGAGATGCTTGGCGTTGACGCCAGCGTGGACGAGCCCCGCCCTATCGGCCTCTTCGATGATCTCGATGGCCTCCTGCGAAGTGATCTCTCTGCCCATTCCGTTCTCGATGTAATATTCGGCCGCCACCCCGAAACTGAGGCAAGTCTCCAATGGATGGTCACATCCTTCTCCCAGCAACCTCGCCTCTTTTCGGCACACGCATTCGGCAACCGCGATCTTCCTCGCCCCTGTGATGCTCTCTTTGATCTTCTGGAACGGGAAAAGGACGGTGCCGGGTTTGATCCTCTCCTCCACAGGGATTACCTTGAATCCGGGTACATCGCTGGCCCCCATCTCCTCGAGATAGGCTGTTTCATAGTACTCCTTGAAGAGTCGAGCCATCTCCCTGTCGATCTTCTTCACGGAATACTCGTAGAGCCCGATCATGAAAGGCGCGGCGTTGAAATAGGTCTTGCCCTCGCGCCTTATCCGGAAGATCAACCCCTTTTTCGCCATGGATTCCAGGCTCTTCTTCAGGGTCTCTTCCCGGATCCCGAGGCGCTGGGCGATCCGACCTACCTCTTCAGGGAAAGGAGTGAGATCGCAGACCAGTCGTGCTTCCTCCTCGGTGAAGAGCCTTTTCAGTATCTTCATCTCGACCCCGGATTCCGTCGCTGGGAAACCCAATGGGAACCTGTCGAGAAACTCGCGCAATCTCCTGTAAGCTGTGTCCGACATGGATGGGCAGCCCTCCTCTCTGACTGGCCAGTGACAGCACCTTTCACTGCCATACGATCTTATTCGTAACGCACAGCCTATTCAAGGGCATCACACCGCGTCAGTCCGACCCATGTTGCCCGCCAAGTGGAGGGGCGTTAGAATTCAGTCGCAAGAAAATCACATCGTGCCCATGAAAAACCAGTATATCGGAGACATAAACGATTATCGCAAGTACGGGCTGCTTCGCCGGCTGACTGGAAGAGGTCTCCTCTCCGGGGTCGTATGTTGGATGTTGACCCCCGATGACGGAAGCAGGGACGGAGGGCGAGTTCGGTATCTTTATGAACCTGAGAGGTGGCGATGTTTCGACCCGGAGCTGTACGACTTTCTGAGGGAGACCTTGATCGTCAGAGCCACACGCCACATCGACGCACTTCACGATAGCGTCGTGCTCCCAGGGTTCCGCTTCTTTCCGGATCTCATCCCTGTGGATTCGACAGAGCGAGAGCGTTTTTTTTGTCGACTCCACGATTTCGCGGCCGGGGTTGAATTCATCTATTTCGACCCGGACACCGGCCTGAAGCGGCAAAGCGCCAACTGCTCCAAGAGACCTTCACCAAGGCATCTCCACTGCAACGAGGTGGTCGATTCCTTCCGAGCGGGGTACTCCTTGTTGGTCTATCAGCATTTCCCGCGGAGAAGGCGTTCCTCCTTTGTCCGGGGGACCGTGAGGTGGTTGGGGGAAGCGGTAGGGGCCTCACGCATTTACTCCTATGGCACCTCCACCGCGATATTCCTCCTTATTCCTCAGGAGAGGCACCTCGATTTCTTCTCGGACAGAAACCAGGACATCTCTGCGGCTTGGCAGGGCCAGATCGACGTGAAGGAGCACGATCTGTCTGCTCGTAACCGATCAAAGGGTGACGGCGTTTCTCGGAGCGGCTTGCCTGCGTGCCGCGCCCCGCTCGGCGCAGGTAGGGCGGAGGCCCTTTGATCTTCCCGGATTTGGACCTGGAAGAAGCCCTCTTGGCCGAAGCTGAGCTGAGCCGAGCGAGGGAGGGGGCAAGGGTCCCCCGGGGGCCGAATCCCTGGGAAATCGGGCCCCGAAGACCCGACGATCCCGTCTCTTGTCCATACGAAACAGACCAAACAGACGGAATAGACCGAATAGACGAGATAGACGGAATGGACGAGATAGACCAATGCCGCCCCCCGTGACCAGTTGCGACTCCTCCATAGGGTCACCCGCTTTGCGGTTCGGCGGTGTCCTGGGACGTCCAGACCGCGCTTGTCTCGTGATCCCCCTCTTTGCGGGCCGGCAGTTGACAGCGGCGAGATGGATCCCTATCTTTTAGCACGGGCTGCGACGTCTTGGCCGTTTTGTCTTCGGCGCACAACGGAACGTGAAAGAACGAGGAGGGCTCCCATGAGGGGAATGAGCAGTGGTCTTATTTTGAGGGCGCTTGTGGGGATGATGGCCTCTGTATGTCTGCTCGTCGCGACAACGTATCGACCCATAGCCGCCGAGAGGAACAAGGAAGATCGGCCCGCTAGGGGCATGTCCATCTCTCCAGCTTACCCCGGTGTGATAGTGGCCCAAGGCGAGGAGCTCCGCTTGGACCTCTTGGTATCCAACAAGGGGAGAGCAGACGAAGATGTCTTGTTGGAATTGACGGCCGTCCCGAAGGGTTGGGACGCAAGGATAAGGAGCTATAATCTGCTGGTCACCGGGGTCCATGTGCCCACCGGGGAGACCAAGACGCTGACCTTATTGGCCACCCCTGACAAGGAGGTGGGACCGGGGACGTACCAGTTCGGTTTAGCGGCATGGACACCTGATGGCGCGCTGCGTTCAGAGAAACGGATAACCGTGAAGGTGAGGGCGAAGGAAGAGGAAAAGGGATCTCAGGAGATCTTGATAAGCACCTCCTACCCCGTCCTCAGGGGTACTTCCGACGCTAAGTTCGAGTTTTCCGTCGACGTCGAGAATAAGACGGACAAGGATGTCACCATCAATCTCTCGGCCAAACCGCCTGAGGACTGGGAGGTGAACTTCAAGCCCGCCTATCAGGAGAAATACATCTCCAGCCTTCAGATGAAGAGCGGCCAGAGACAGAGCATTGCCGTGGAGGTCAAACCGTCCGTAAACAGCCAGGCGGGTGAATACCCTATTGAAGTCCTGGTAACTGCCGGTGACCGTAAGGCCTTGGCCAAGCTGATGGTTGTTCTGACCGGCACCTACAAGCTGGATGCAGGCACCTTGACAGGGCTCCTTTCCATCAATGCCGAGCAGGGCAAGCCGGCGACAGTCTCTTTGTTCGTGAAGAACTCGGGATCGGCTCCTCAACACGATGTCTCGTTCCTCTCCTTCAAACCTGAGAACTGGAAGGTGGAGTTCAGACCCGAGCGTCTGACCGGATTGAGTCCCGGAGAACTCAAACAGGTTGAGGTGACCATAACGCCGGCAGAGCAGGCCTTGGTGGGGGATTACTCAGTGGGCCTCAGCGTGAAGGGAGAGAAGGCGAGTCGCGACGTGGAGCTTCGGGTGACGGTGAAGGCATCGGCATTATGGGGCTGGGTCGGCATCGGGACTATCCTTTTTGTGATCGCCGCCCTCTGCGCCCTGTTCGTCATCCTTGGAAGGCGATGAGATGGACGGGAACAATGTCATCATCGAGACGCAAGGGCTGACCAAACGTTATGGGTCCATCGTGGCCGTGGAGGACCTCTCTCTTGTAGTGCCTTCAGGGCATATTTTCGGGTTTCTGGGGCCCAACGGGGCCGGAAAGACCACTACGATCCTCATGCTCCTGGGCTTGACGAGGCCCACCAGGGGCAGGGCAGTGGTGTGTGGATTCGATCCAACGCGCGAGGCGATAAGAGTCAAGCGCATGGTCGGGTATTTACCCGAACACCTGGGGTTTTACGACGATCTCACCGCGAGGGAAAACCTCAAGTACGTCGCGAGGCTCAACGGGATTCGTGACGAGGAGGCCGCGGAAAAGCTGGACAAGGCACTGGACACTGTAGGTCTGACGGAGGATTCGAACCGAAGGGTCGGGACCTTTTCTCGAGGCATGAGACAGCGGCTCGGTATAGCCGAGATCCTCATAAAAGAACCGAGGCTAGTTATACTGGACGAACCGACCTTGGGCCTCGATCCTGAAGCCAGCAATCGCATGATCGACTTGATCCAGAAACTCAGCAAGGAGAAAGGGATGACGGTGTTGTTCTCCTCTCACTTTCTCCCACAGGTTCAGAGGATATCTGACAGGATCGGGATCATGATCAGGGGCAGGATGGTTGCCGAAGGGTCCATCGATGATCTTGCCAAGGAAAAGCTGGGCGTTGGCAAAGAGAAATACTCTCTCGAGGAACTCTATATGAGGTACTTCCAGGAGGAATGACCTTGCGAGGAACCTATGCCGTCTTCAGAAAAGAGCTGGCCGACCACTTCGGAAGTTACCGATTCGCTATCCTCTTCGCCCTCATCACCATGGTCAGCCTGATCATGGTCTATATGGCTGGCACGGGTATTCGGGAGGCCTTTCAGGGGACCGTAAAGCCACGATTCGTATTCCTCATGCTCTTCACATCGACCGGCGCCCTTTTTTCCTTGGTGCAATTCGTCGGTTTCTTCGGCCCCCTCATTGGCCTGGTCCTCGGGTTCGACGCCATAAACAGGGAGAGAGCGACTGGAACGCTGAGCAAACTCGTGTCACAACCCATTTACAGGGATTCCATAATAAACGGTAAATTCTTGGCAGGTGTGGCTACGATCTTCATCATGCTCTGTTCCATTGCGCTGCTGATCTCCGCTCTCGGGATAGTTGTGCTAGGAGTGGTACCTGGGGTCGAAGAAGTTCTCCGCGTCATCTTTTATCTCCTGGTCAGCGTTTTCTACATATCATTCTGGCTGGGGCTTGCCATTCTGTTCTCCCTCCTTTTCCGCAGCACGGCCACATCTGCCCTCGCGGTGCTGGCGTTGTGGATTTTCTTCTCCTTTTTCGTCTCTCTCGGGGCCACCGTGCTGGCCAATGCCATCTCCCCTGTGGAAAAGGAGAGGGCCGCACTGGAAGATGTAATGGACAATCTCAGAATCCAGAGGGCCGTCTCCCTTGCCTCTCCCATGACCTTGTATAGCGATTCCGTGGCCGTGATCGTGGATCCTCTCAGAAAGACGGTCAAGCCGCTCCTGCTCGTGGGACCCATGGAAAAGCTCTCTTCGGAGAGGTTCAGGAACCCGCTTCCTTTGATTCAAAGCCTGCTGGTAGTGTTTCCGTATATCACTGTCCTTGTAGCCATAACTCTGATATGCTTCGGTGCGAGTTACGCGGTCTTCATGTTGCAAGAGGTGCGGTCCCTTTGACAGGACCCATGGCCATCATCGGCTGCATGTGAGAGAAAGGCACAAAGGGGAGGCCCTCAAAGAACGGAAGTGAGCGCTACCGGGAGGTCTCCCCCTTGTGCCGAGAGGGTCGATCTCCTCCGCCCGCTGTGGCAGGGCTCATGAACTTCCATCGCTAAGGTCAGACAGGGAGGAGGCCAGGCCATAATCCAGAAGGAGATGTACTGGAACCCTAGCCCAGGGCCTATGGCACTGAACTATTCGAACCGACACGAGGCCGGGGAACGGAGAAAGGAGAAGTGCATTGGTGTTCGACAAGATGGACTCCTTCCTGCACAGCGCCAGGACTTCGGGGATCCCAAGACCCGTTGACGCGGTCACGGTGATCATCGTACGGGAAGGGGGGGGTACGCCCTTCGAGGTATTCCTGATGAGGCGCCACCGAGACCAGCACTTCATGGGGGGTGCCTATGTGTTCCCGGGTGGCAGATTGGAGGAGACGGACTGTGATCCGTCCCTGATGGAGTGGACGACAGGTCTCACTGCTGAGGAGGCCAAGGCCAAACTCAACGAGCCCGACCTTCCGGGGGAAAGGGCCATGGGCCTGTTTCTCGCAGCGGTTAGAGAGACCTTTGAGGAAGCGGGAGTCCTCCTCGCCGCCTCGTCCCGGGGCGAGATGATCGGCTTGACGGATGCCGAGACCCAAAGCCGTTTTCGAGCCCATAGGAGAAAGCTCCACTGTGGGGAGATCTCGCTGAAGGGCCTGGCGGAGGGCGAAGGGCTACGTTTCATGCTGGGCCTCCTCACCCCCTTTTCACACTGGATCACGCCCGAGGTCGAGATCCGGAGGTTCGACACCAGATTTCTGGTGGCACGCATGCCTGAGGGCCAAAGCCCCGCCCACGACTCCGTGGAGACGGTGGAATCGCTTTGGGTCACACCGAGGGAGGCCATTGCCAAGAACGATTCGGGAGAGATCCTCCTCATGCCTCCCACGTTGAAGACCTTGGACGAGCTGTGCCAGTTCCGTAGCCTTGATGAGATCTTCTATAAAGCAAGCCAACAGGAGATCAACCCAATACTGCCCCAACCGTTCAAGAGCGGCGACGCATTCGGCGTAAAACTGCCTCACGATCCTGAATATTCGATAATGGCCTACAAGAGATGGGCTAGCAGCGAAGAGCCGTCGCGGATTGTCTTTGGCAACGGGGTCTGGAGATTGTCACGGTTCCATCAGGAGACGCCTTAGGCAGAGATGGCCATTGCGCAATATTGCGCAATATGCCAATCCCGGTATTATCGGGTTAGTAAGAGATACCGCATCCCGGAAAAACGGCTTGTAACCCAGGAAATCAATTCGTTTCCTTTAATGGTAACAGATTGAAAACCAGGTTGCCAGGACATTTTTCAGGAGTGCGAGGATTCTATGCTTTGCCATTCACTGCGTGATAAGCTCATCAAGGTGGCAGGCATACTTGCCCTGTCCGCGGCCCCGGTTACGGCAGCAGATGATGTCCATGCCTTTCTTGCCAAAGTCTCAGGTGTAGCCGGCGGGGACACCATTACAGTGTCCGAGGAGAAAAAGGCCTACACGCTGCGTCTTTATGGCGTCCGTTGTCCGCCGAGGGATAGGCCGTGGGGCAAAGAGGCGCGGGAGTTCGTCACGGATCTGGTCTTCGGAAAGGAGGTGGAGGTCAAACTGGTCTCTGACTTTCCTGGAGAGAGACCCAGTGCCATCGTCGCCCTAGGAGCGCAGATCATCAACGAGGAGCTCGTGAAAAGAGGCCTTGCCTGGGTCAACACCCCTGTGTGCAGACAACCGGTCTGCTCGAAATGGAAGGATCTGGAGTCCGAGGCGAAGTCGGAGAGACGGGGCCTTTGGGGGGGCCCTGGGGACCCACAGTCATGGCAGGGCAGAAAAAAAGGCAGACCCAAGGATCGCCCCCCCGAATGAAACAGCGGCCGGTCTCCAGGGAAGAAGTGCCTGGGGCGGGGATCGAACCCGCACGGGGCACAGCCCCAAGGGATTTTAAGTCCCTTGCGTCTACCGGCTCCGCCACCCAGGCACGCGAGGATTATCCCTGCTCCTCCCCCTGTCTGTCAACGACAGGGCGGGCCGTCATCGGGACTTGGAAGTTTCCGGCAGGTAGAAAAGGGGATTCCGTGCCTCTTTGTTGACGCGGATCTCGAAGTGGAGGTGAGGGCCTTCGCTCCTACCACTGTCGCCCACCGTCGCCACCGTCTCCCCCTGATGCACCTTGCTATGCTCTTTTACCTTGAATTCGCCCAGATGTGCGTACACAGATGTGAACGTCTCTGAATGCTTGATAATGAGGACGTTTCCATAGCCTCTCAAATCCCCCTGGTAGATCACCTCACCGTCGGCCACAGCAACTACCGGGCTGCCAAGTGGCGCGGATATGTCGATCCCAGCGTGTTTGATCCCGTTGCGCACCCCGAAGGGAGAAACCACAGCTCCCTGAACCGGCCATATGAATTGACCCCTGAACGTCTCCAGCCTTGGAACTGGTTCGTGAGGTACATCGGGAGTAGGCCTAAAAGGCTCCACCCTTTGGGGTCTCACGGCTCCTGGGATGAATATTCTCTGCCCCACTTTTATCTGAGTGACGTCCTGAATGTTGTTCACTTCCGCCACCTGCTGCAAATCCGCCCCGTAGGACTTGCAAATCCGCCACAAGGTCTCCCCTTTCCCCACGACATGGTATATCCCGGAGACCTTTTCGTCACCAGGAGCCAAATGCTGTGGCGGGGGCTTCCGGGGGGCAGGAGGAGCCTGTCTCTTGACCTGGCATCCCCAGAAAAGGACCATCACAAGCCCGAGAGCCAGCCATGCATCAGCCTTCCTCATGTCTACTCATCCGGCCCCACCGCCTTTGCCGAACTCCAGCCGACTGCCTCCAATATCCGTTCCACAGCGTCCAACGGATCCCGGGCCGCGATAACGGGGAGCCCCAAGTGCCAACTTCCCAGGCTCACCACAGGTAGGCCGGTCTTGAGGGCAATAGCCACTTCGGACAGGGTCCCGTAGCCGCCACCGATGGCGATGATACCGTCCGAAGAGCGAACCAGGACTACGTTCCTCGCATGTCCCATGTCGGTTGCGACCCTGATGCGGACAAACGGGTTCGCCGCGCTACGATCCGGTCCCGGAAGAATCCCCACAGCTATCCCGCCCTCCGAGGCGACCCCCTTGGCCGTGGCCTCCATGACCCCACCCAGTCCCCCGCAGATGACGACGATCCCTCGCCGGGCCAACTCCCTCCCGACTGCCTCGGCCCATTCATACTCCTGCCTTACCGCATCGGCTGCCCCGACCACACCGATCTGCAACACTGCCCTTTCTTTTTCAAAGCTGATCATCTCCGGGGGTTCCCCCTACTCCCTCCACCCATAGGCCCCAACCAGATCTACGAAACGGCAACCACCCAGATCCTCTCGGACATACTCCCCGCCCCTCTTGGTGATCTTCCACAGTTCCTGGGAATATCTATCCCCGACCGGGATCACCAATCGTCCACCGTCAGCCAACTGAGCTTTCAAGGGCAGGGGAACATCCGGAGAGCCAGCGGTTACCAGGATCGCATCGTAGGGACTATGCTTCTCCCACCCCTGGGTGCCGTCACCGATCCTTATGGAAACGTTGTAGATGTGAAGTCGATCCAGGACCTTCCGCGCCTTCATGGCAAGGCTCCGAATCCTCTCCACCGAGTAGACCCATTCGGCCAGGGTAGCCAGTATGGCCGTCTGGTACCCGGAACCTGTCCCTATCTCCAGGACGCGGTCTTTAGGCCTGAGGCCCAAAGCCTCGGTCATCAAGGCGACTATGTAGGGTTGTGAAATCGTCTGTCTCTCCCCAATAGGTAAGGGGTAATCGTTGTAGGCTTGATCCCACATCGCCTCCTCTACGAAAAGATGGCGAGGTATCTTTCGCATGGCCTCCAACACGCGTTCGTCCACTATGCCCCGAGCCGCGATCTGTGTCTCCACCATCTTTCGTCTGGCGATCTCGAAATCCATCAAACACGCCGCCCGGCCAAGACGGGATCTGGAGCCCGGAAACGGCCCATCACCCCGAATCCCCAGCCGCTGAAGATCCTCACCGCCGCTTTCAGGTCGCAAGCCCTGGGCATCGACGCTCGTCGCCCCCCTTCTCGGTTCAGATCTCCCACCCTCTTAGGCGCTCTATGGCTTCGTAGTCCGTGAGGTCTAGCTTCAAAGGGGTAATGGATATCCAGCCGTTCAGGACCGCTTCTATATCTGAGTCGACCAGTTCCTGGAACCCGGGCTCTTCTCCCCCGATCCAGTAATACTTCTCTCCCCTTGGGTCGATCTTTTCTACCACTGCGCCGTTGTAAACGCGTTTCCCCTGCCGGGTGATACGGACCCCCCGGATCTCCTCATCTCCGATGTTCGGGACATTGACGTTGAGGAGCAACGAGCCTTTGCAAGATCTCTGCACTATCCTCTGCGCTAGTCTCCTGGCGAAACGGGCCGCAACCTCGAAACGGAAGTCGCTGCGGGAGGCCAACGATATGGCGAAGGACGGGATGCCGAGCCTGGCACCTTCCATGGCCGCCGAGACCGTGCCCGAATACACTATGTCGTCTCCCAGGTTCCCGCCTTTGTTGATACCAGAGATCACCAAGTCGGGAACGACTCCTCCAAAGACCCGATTGACACCCAGGAGGATGCAGTCTGTGGGAGTCCCATCCACCGCGTAGAAACCAGCGTCCATCTGGCGCAGTCTCAACGGCCGATGCATGGTGAGGGAATGGCTGACGCCGCTCTGCTCCCGATCAGGGGCCACAGCCACCACCTCCCCTAGGCAACGAAGGGAATCCACCAAAGCCCGAAGGCCCTCGGAATGGATCCCGTCATCGTTGGAAACGAGTATGCGGCTCATGCCAGCGAGGTTCTCCACAGGGGCACGGACCCCGTGCTCCTTATATCAAAGGATAGGCCGCTGTTCAACACGAAACCCCTGAGCAAGATCACTGGTCTCCAAGCGCACGCATCTGCGCCTCACCGCGGCTGCTCTTTGGCCGGCGGTTTCCTGACTGAGATCCGGCCACCAAGTCCTGGCCCTCTGTTCATCTCCCGTACCTTGAAGAACTGCTTTCCATCCAGGACAGCGCGAATCTCCAGCAAAAGCCTTGTCCTGGCTCTCTCCAGCTGAAGCCTCGCCTCTTGCAGCTCCTCAGCCGCCCGCAAGGCCCTGTCAAGCTCGTAATCCGTCTTCTCCAGTTCCCTCTCCAGGGCCAACCCCTTCTTCTCCACCGCACTGCGAAGATCGATCATCACCTCCCGTGCGGACTGGACCAACTTTCTGATCTTTGCGGTCTGTCCCTCGGTCAACCCCACGGCCTTCCTCGCCTCCGAATCCTCCCACCAGTTCCACCTCGTCAACGGTGTATTGAACCCGTGGGCCTGTCCGGCAGCCGCGAGCGTGAACCACACCGCAAACGCCATCAAAGATCCTTTGACCCCTTTCACTTCCTTTCTCTCCTTTCTGTTTCGCCGAATCACCGGCATATCCTTGGGCTCGGCTCCCCGGCACGGCCCTGCGAGGAGCCGTTCACTTCGCTGCCTGGATCACGGCGACGACTCCAGGAGGGCTCGATATGTATTGCAAGGCGTCATGCCCCCGTCATCGAAAGAAAGACACATGAAGTGCAGATGGGTCGGAGACCGCCTCATGGAGGCGTTCTTACCGCTCCTTCCCAAGAGGCCTATGACCTCCCCGGCCCTTACCAGATCACCCACTTTGACAAAGATCTCAGCAAGGTGGGCATAGTAGTAATATCTCTCCCAATGCGGATCGAAGATCCATACATAATTGCCTCCCCTGATATCACTGGTCGCTTTCCACCCCTTGTTGACACCCACTACGACCCCACCGGTGAAAGAGCAGATCTCCACTGCACGCCCTGTGGCGTCGCATAGGGAGTCTCTGTCCTTGTCCATGATGAATATGTCGTGGGCCGGGTGCCCTTTGTGTCGGTTTCCGTCGTAGAAATCATACCCCTGGGGGTTGAACCCGCTCCCATTCCTGCCACCGATGTCCCGGGCAGTGTAACCTCTGACCGGGAATCGAGGCATCCCCTGCTCCACCTTTCCCCTGTAAGTGTCCACTAGAATCCGGGTCAACACCCTCAACTTCTCCATGGCCTCGGCCTTCCCTATGGCGCCATCCCTTATCCCCTTCTGCAAGGTATCCCACTCCTCGCAAGCATCGGCCGATACAGGGGCCGTCCGGATCAGGAAAATCGCCGTCAATACCGCACACCATCTACCCGTCCCATTCCTCAACACCATGGCCCTGTTCCCACTCGAGCCCCTAGCGCACCTCCGGAGAAAAGGCTCGGCTCTTGCTTTCGACCCGTGCGACGGCCGTCAGATTCACGTCAGCACGGAGGTCAGTTCCTGATCTTCCTTATGAGCCAAGGGCGCAGCTCGGTGACCCGGTTGAAATAGTACTCGGTGAATCTCCTCGTAGCCCTCTCGTAGAGCTTGGATTGCACATCCGGCGACCTCGCTCTGAGGTCGAAAGAGTCTATCTGGAGGAGGACCTCCCTCTGTTCTTCGCTCAGCTCCAACATCCCTTTCTCGGCGAGATCCAGCAAGGAGACCGCCCCGGAGACGTCTTCCCCTTCTTGTTTGATGCACAAGGCCTTGAGGAGCTTTTCCACGAGCTCCCTCGCCGCCATCAAGGTCCAGACGTGATGGCCTTTCTGGAAGAGGGTCTCCATGGCCTGGAAATCCGCATCCGAAGAAAGGAGCCAAAAACGAACCATTTCGTCCTTTCCCATGAGCCGATCCCCCCATTTCTGACCCACAACACCCCTTAAGCCCCGTGAAGCATAACAACAAGGCTTGGATGTGTAAAGCCGGCCACGCTTGGGAAAGACAAGATCTAGTTCCTGAAGCACGGGGAGAGAAAAGGCTTGGCCCTCATGTCACGTGGCATCGATGCCGCAGAGACGATAGGCGAGGGACTTCGCTGAGTGGAGGTCGGCCAGACGCATGATCATGATCTTTTGCGCCTGTGGAGAACCTGCCCCGTGAACGGATTCCGTGAGGTAGGATACAGCCCCGGTTCCAAGGGTCATCTGTTCGATGAGACGAATGATCCTCATCCTTCTCTCGCTGTCCCACCCCTCTTTTCCGACGAGGTATTTCCTGACGAAACGCCCGATCTCCGGGTTCCTCTGGTCTTCCAGGGAAGGCATGGTGGCCATGATCCCCCCTGCGATGTCCTGCGCCAGGCGCGATATCTCGAAGGGGAACCGAGTGACGTTGAGTTTGCAGACGTTCGCCAGCAGAGGATCCACCGCGTACGCGCCACTGGGAGTCGAGTAGCCCTTCACGGCGCTGGCAAGGGCCCCGGCGTGGAGGGTCTCGTTGAGGTGTATCATCTCGGCCAGCTTGTCCCGGATGTGGAAGGCATTATCGACCCCGTGGGCCTCGGCTATGGCCGCCGCTGCCCCGATGAGCACATCCCCGACGCCCACCTTGCACCCCCCGTAGCTCGCCCTGTGATGGGAGGCAAACAGCTCTACCAGCCGGCCGGTCATGGTGTATTCCCCTTTCATGAAAATCCGCTCCTCCGGCACGAACACGTCGTCGAAAACCACCATGGCCTCGCACCCACCGAAATAAAGGTTCCCTACGTCCCCCTTATCCCTCTCCATTCGCCGCGTATCCGAAG
>Ga0209162_1003316_pt1 | contig 13089 bp, 15 predicted proteins | sample YNPNPMetaG_FD_187121 | JGI IMG/M metagenome (GOLD analysis project Ga0209162, IMG submission 187121) | Anoxygenic and chlorotrophic microbial mat microbial communities from Yellowstone National Park, USA - YNP NP MetaG (SPAdes) (version 2) ...
CGCGAAGTATCTGGCCAGGCGCGGGGAGGGGTTGCACCACATCTGCCTGGAGGTAGACGACATTGCCGCGACCCTGGCCGATCTGAAGGCCAAGGGCGCGCAACTGATAGACGAGACCCCCAAGCGCGGGGCCTATGGGCAGGTGGCCTTCATTCACCCGAAGGGTGCGCACGGGGTGTTGATCGAGCTAGTAGAGCGCGACTGACGGCCCGCCCCCCATATCGCGCGCGTCGCCCCGCCTGTAACATAAGCCTCCGGCTTGCGCTACGGCCACCGTGATCGCATCGAACGGCCGCAAGCCAGAGGCTTGCGCTACGGGTATCGCGCGCGTCGCCCCGCCTGTAACATAAGCCTCCGGCTTGCGCTACGGCCACCGTGATCGCATCGCGCTTCATATGGCGCCCTCGGCCGAGAGGACGGCGCCAGCCGTGCGAAGGAGGATCAGCAGGTCGAGCCGCAGCGAGCGATGTTCGACGTAGTAGATGTCGTACTCGACGTGCTCGTACATCGGCTGCGGCCGGCCGTTCACCTGCCACCAGCCCGTGAGGCCCGGCTTGACCGCGAAGCGCCGCAGTTGCCAGGTATCGTACTTCTCCAGGAGGGCGAGCTGCTCGGGCCGGGGACCCACCAGGCTCATCTCCCCGCGCAACACATCCCAGAACTGCGGCAGCTCGTCCAGGCTTGTGCGCCGCAGGAAGCGCCCCACGCGCGTCACGCGATCGTCGTCGGCGTCGGGCTTCAGGCCATAGCCCGGCGCGTCGAGCCGCATCGTGCGAAACTTGTGGATGCGAAACACCTTCAGATCCTTGCCGACCCGATCCTGGGCAAAGATCACCGGGCCGGGCGAATCGAGCTTGATGGCGATGGCCAGCGGCACGTAGAACAGGCCCGTGATCAGCAGCCCCACCGTCGCGCCGATCACGTCCATCAGCCGCTTGCATACTGCATACCACATGGCCGATTCACCTCTGGTTGCGGCGGGCGTCGGCCGCTGCGAGGGCCCGAGGGCTGACGGTGGGATGAAAGCGCGCCAGGCCGATCAGCCCGGCGAGGATGCCGAGCGCGAACGCCGCGGAGCGGGCCAGGACGAACGGAATGGCCCAGATCGCCACTCCGCGATCGTAGCGCCGCACCGTGCGCAGGAAGGGCAACGCGCTCAAGATGAGCGCGGCCAGGGCGGCCGCCGCGAGCGCCAGGCCCGGCCGCCAGACGATGCCGGCCAAAGCCGCACCGGCCACCGCGACCGCCAGGAGCACCTGTAGCTTGAGGAGCTGCGGAGTATAGGAGTCGCTCACCGCTTTTTCGGGGTGCATCTTGAGGGCCATGATCCGCCAATAGCCGCGGCGGATCTTCAGCCGGATATACCCTCGCCAGCTCGCCACATGGCGATGGTAGACGACCGCCCGGCGATTGAAGACGAAGCGATAGCCGAGTCGGGCCAACCGGTAAGACAGATCCACGTCCTCGTTGTTGGCGTGCGGAAAGGCCGGGTCGAAGCCGCCCGCGCGGCGAAGCACATCGGCCCGAAAGGCCGCCGCGTAGGAATCCACGAAATCAATCGTCGGCCGACGGGCCAGGCGATCATACCGCTCCTCGAACTCGCATTGGGCCAGGCGGGCCACCACCTCCCGCTGTCGCGTGCGGTAACTGCCCTTGACGCCCGCGATCTCCGCATCGGCCAGGGGCGCCACCATCTGCCGGATCCAATCGGCCTCGGGTGCGCAATCGGCATCGGTGAAGAGGATGATCTCGCCGGCGGCCGCCGCGATGCCGGCGTTGCGCGCGGCCGCCGGCCCCTGATTGACCTGGCTGATCACGCGCACGCCGGCCGCCCGGGCCACTGCGGCCGTCTCATCGGTCGAGCCGTCGTCCACGACGATGACCTCATAGGCCGACCGCGGATAATCCTGCCCGGCCAGGCCGCGCAGACAGAGCGGCAGGGTCGCGGCCGCGTTGAACGCCGGCACGACGACCGTTACCGACGGACAGAACATGGCCCCTTCCCCAATGCCCCGCGCTTCATGGCGAGCCCGACAGGCGGCCGGCACGACCCCGTCGCCGCCGCACCACCCACCACACCAGCGCAACGGCGACGAGCACCACCAGTATCGCCGCCAGTCCCGGCAACAGCACGGCGATCAGGGTCGTTGCGCCCGAAACCACATCCTCGGCCGTGCTGATGATCGGATTGCCGATGCCGGCGGTCGTCGCGGTGATCGCCGGCCGCACGGTGGCCTTGACCGCGTGCACCCCGCCCGCCACCAGCACGCCGCAGATCATCGCCAACACCGGGCTCATCTCGCTGATCACGTTGGAGCTGGCCGCGAAGAGGATCGCGCCGGCGGTCGGCCGGATCACGGTCTGAATCACGTCGTTGAGCGAATCCACGGCCGGGATCTTATCCGCGGTCATTTCGATGACCAACAACACGGCCAACACGCCCAACACCCATGCATTCGCCAGGGCATCCCAGGGCGACCTGAGCACGATCAGATCGGTGTAGCGCGCCAACAGCCCGACGATCAACAGCGGCAGGTAAGCGTTCAGGCCGGTGGCGGCCGAAAGCCCGAAAGCGGCCAACAAGTGGATCATCGGCGCCTCGCCATGTCTGCATCAGCCGAGCGGCGTCACCGTCGTCCGGCCGATCTGGCCGAACAGGTGCGCCTGCACCAGGTATTGCCAAAGCGTGGCCGCAGGAATCGTCACCAGCACGCCGATGATCAAGAAGATGAGTCCCAGCGATCCGACGATCCCCGCGATGATGCCGGCCACGATGGTCAACAAGATCGCGATGATGATGTTGCCCAGATTGTCGCGGGTCAACTCCCACAGCCGGCTCACCTCGAACGCGGCGGCCAGCCGGTCGGTGACCGCCAGACGAATGTAGATGGCCGGCGAGATCAACACCAGGAAGAGAGCCCACAAAGCCATCAGACAGGAGGAACAGATGATGAAGAGGATGCCGAACGCGACATTGGCTCCGCCGTTCTGATCGCCGGTCAACGCCGCGCCGATGAACAGAGGGATGCTGATCAGGAAGATCGGCAAAGCCCAGACGAAGAAAGCCACGATCAGCTTGAAGCCGCGCGCCAGGAAGCCGCTCCAATCCTCCCATTCGGGCAACGGATATTCCCGGCCATCGGCGACGTTGCGCAGCACATCCAGGCAGTAGCCCAGTATCATGAGCATCGGCACCAGGCCGATCAAGACGGGCGAAAGCAAGAGAGCTACCAGGCCCACGATCGTCCCGATGCCGAGCTTGCGGACCCAGTCCGGGTCCTCGAACATGAACGTAAACGCCTTCCCGAAATCCATGTCGTCCTCCTTGAAGTAGCGAATGCGCTGCAAAAAGCAGCCGACAGCGTCCGTATTATATCATGCTTCGGCCAGGATGGTTGAGTTGACAGCATTTCAAAACGGCAACCCCAACGTGGCGGTCAACCAATCGCGCGCCAGGCCGATGGCGGCCAGGAGCAGCAACCCCGCCACGAGGCCGGCCATGAGCGGCAAAGCGATCTGGCGCCACGCGCGGGCCTGGCCCTCGCGGCGCAAGATGATCAACATGAACACCCCGGCGACCAGGCCCACCAGGAGCACGACCCCGGCGCCGCTCAACAGCGCCAGTGGATAGAGGAGCGGTTCCCATCCGCCGGCCACCAGGCCGACGACCGCGGCCCCGGCGGCGAGCAACGCGGCGAGGTCGCGCCAGCGCCGGAGCACCGGCTCCTCTTCGGCCGCGGCCCATGCGGTCAGATTGAAGAGCGGGAGCAGGAAGCTGGCGATCACCAGCCCCTCCAACGTGCCGGTGATCAGGCGCAAGAGGTTGCTCGGCTCGTACAAAGGAGCGGCAGCCAGAAAAAAGCCCAGATAGGAGTTCACGCCGTCCACGGCCCAGGCCGCCATGAACGCCCCGAGCACCGGCCAGAACCGCCGCGCGGGAAAGCGCCTCGCCCGGCCGCGGCCTATGCCCAGCAACGCGCCCAATCCGGCCAGAGCGCCCAGATAGGTGCCGCTGCACCGCGCGCACAACGGCAATTGTCGGCCGGCGATGAAATAGCTGTGGTCGGCGATGCGATGGCAGACGGCATAGGCGTAGCGGTCGGCCTTGTCGAGCGGATGCGCCGGGGGCAACGCCAACAGGGCCAGCGCGCTCAGCGCCAGCGCGACCGCGAGCCACAGGCGTCGCGTGGCGCGCAGGCGCGAAAGCAAAACCGCAAGCCGATCTTCGCGTGTGGACATGGAACGCATTATACACCGATTGACCTGGATTATCTTCCTTCAGGGCAATCGTGCTATAGTATTTCTGCTCAAATGCTTTCGGGGAATCGAACATCGTGATCGAACTATCGCATGTCACCTATACCTATCCCGACCAGGCCGCGCCGGCGCTGGCCGACTTCTCGGTCGCGCTGCGCGGCGGCGAGTTCGTGCTGGTCGTCGGGCCGTCGGGCGCGGGCAAGTCCACCTTCTTGCGCTGTCTCAACGGCCTCGTGCCCCACTTCTACGGCGGCCGCTGGTCGGGCCGCATCAGCGTCTTCGGCCGCGATCCGGTGGCCCTGGCCCCCCGCGGCATGGCCGATCTGGTGGGCTTCGTTTTCCAGGACCCCGAGGCGCAGTTCGTCGTGGACACGGTGGAAGACGAGCTGGCCTTCGCGCTCGAAAACTTCGCGTTGCCCCAGACCACGATGCGCAAGCGGATCGAAGAGGTGCTCGACCAAATGGCGATTGCCCACCTGCGCGACCGCCGCGTGAACACCCTTTCCGGCGGCGAGAAGCAGCGCGTGGCCATCGCCGCGGTGCTGGCGCTCCAGCCCGAGATCCTCGTGCTCGACGAGCCCACCTCACAGCTCGATCCGCAGGCCGCGGAAGAGGTGCTGGTGGCCCTGCGCCACCTGAACGAAGACCTGGGCTTGACGGTCATCCTGAGCGAACATCGCCTGGAGCGGGTAGTGCAATACGCCGACCGCGTGCTCTATCTGCCGGCGCCGGCCGCAACGCCCCTCCTGGCCGATCCGCGCACCGCGATGAAGGCGTTGCCCCTGGTGCCGCCGCTGATCGAGCTGGGCCGGCAACTGCATTGGGAGCCGCTGCCGTTGACGATCAAGGAGGGGCGGAGATTCGCGCGGGAACTGGGAGAGAAGATCGGCAAAGCGGCCGATCAGCAGAGCGAGAAAACACAAGATCGGGAGATGCGGAGACAGAAGGATGGCGGCGGGCCCGTCCTGATCGTGCGGGATGTGCATTTCGCGTATAATGGCCACGCGGCCCTGGCCGGCGTGAGCCTGGAGGCGGCCGCGGGCGAGTTCATCGCGCTGATGGGGCGCAACGGCTCGGGCAAGAGCACGCTGCTGAAGCTGCTCGTCGGGCTGCTGCGGCCCGACCGGGGCCAGATCATGGTGGGGGGCCAGGACACGCGGCGCGCGGCGCCGGAAGAGATCATCCGCACGGTGGGTTACGTGCCGCAACACCCGGGCACGCTCCTGTTTCAGGAGACCCTGCGGGAAGAGCTGGCCTTCACCCGCAAGAGCCATCGCCGGCCGGCCGACGAGCATGGCGATCGCGCGCTCCTGGAGCGGCTGGGGTTGGCCGCGCTGGCCGGCCGCAATCCGCGCGATCTGAGCGGCGGCGAACAACAGCGCGCGGCCCTGGCCGCCATCCTCGTCGCGGAGCCGCGCATCATCCTGCTCGACGAACCCACGCGCGGGCTCGACTATGAACAGAAACAACGCCTGGCCGGGCTGTTGCAGGAGCTGAAGCGGGAGGGTCGCACCATCGTCATGGCCACCCACGACGTCGAGCTGGCCGCGGCCTGCGCCGATCGCGTGGTGCTGATGGCCGAGGGCCAGATCGTGGTGGATGGCCCGGCGCGCCAGGTGATGAGCGACTCGCAGGTCTTCGCCTCGCAGATCAATAAGTTATTTCGCGATCCGCGCTTCCTGGTCGTGGACGACGTGTTGCGGACGATGGCGGGGATCATGAAGGGGGACGAGCGATGACCGTAGACGCCAGGGCCGAACGCCGGCCGGAGCGCGGCGGCCGCGGGGATTCGATGGCGCTCGCGATCAGCTTTATGGCCAGCCTGGTGGGCCTGGTCGCCTTCCTGTATCCTTTCTTCCTGCCGCAACGGGCCGCGGCGGGCGCCCTGGCCCACGCCAACGACGCGCCCTTGATCTTCGTGGTGGTGCTCGTGCTCTGCCTGGCGACCGTGTTCGCCAGCTTGACCGGCCGGCAGATGACAAGCAAGCTGGTGGCCCTGCTCGGCATCTTGACCGCGCTGAGCGCGGTGTTGCGCACGATCCCGGGGCCGGCCGGGTTCAACGCCATCTTCTTCCTGCCGATTCTGGCCGGCTACTGCTATGGCCCGGTGTTCGGCTTCCAGCTCGGCGTTTTTTCGCTGCTGGTCTCGGCGCTGATGGGCGGCGGCATCGGGCCGTGGTTGCCCTATCAGATGCTCGCCACCGGCTGGGTGGGGATGCTCTCCGGCTTCCTGCCCCGGCTTGCGGCCAACCGCCGGCTCGAGGCCGTCATGCTCGCGGCCTGGGGCGCGCTCGTGGGGTTGCTCTTCGGCGCGATCATGAACATCTGGTTCTGGCCGTTCCTGGCCGGCGGCGCCGATTTCGCGCGGCCGACCGAAGGCGTGTGGCAGCCGGGAATGGACGTGTGGGCTTCGCTGCGCGCCTATCTGACGTTCTATCTGGCCACCTCGCTGTGGTGGGATGTCTGGCGTGCCGGGGGCAACGCGCTGCTCCTGCTCCTCTTCGGCGCCGCGGTGTTGCGCGTGCTCCGGCGGTTCCGCAGCCGCTTTCAATTCGACATCGTGCCCCAGGTGGAGCTGGCCGCGGCCGATGGGCAAGCAGTGCCTTCTCAGGAGGCTTGATGGGCCGCGGCGCGTACGAGCATCAATACACGCAGCTCGACCTGCCCGCGCTGGCCGCGCCGGTCACAGATGCGGCGCCGACCGAGATCCCCCTGGCCGCGGAGCTGCGGGGCGAAGGACCGGCCGGCGTGGACCTCTACTGCGCCGACAATCTGGCGCTCATCCAACACCAGGGGGAAGCGTGGCGAGGCCGCTATCAGTTGATCTACCTCGACCCGCCGTTCGGCACGGGCAAGGTGTACGCGGCACGCATCGGCGGAGAGCGCCGGCGCGCCGCCCGCACGGTGGATGCCTATCGCGACGACCTGGCGTTCGACGCGTATCTCGCCTGGCTCAAGGCGCGCCTGGCCCTCATGCGCGATCTGCTCCACGAGACCGGCACGCTCTACGTCCATCTGGACTGGCATGCCGTCCACTACGTCAAAGTGGAGCTCGACCGGCTGTTCGGCCGCCATCGCTTCCTGAACGAGATCATCTGGTGCTACTACGGCCCGTCGCCCATCCGCCGCGCATTCAAGCGCAAGCACGACACCATCCTGGTCTATACCCGTTCGGCCGACTATTTCTTCGACGCGGACGCCGTGCGCATGCCCTACGATGAGGTGACGGTGAAGACGTTCGCCAGCAGCGCCAAGGCCGGCTTCGGCAAGGTGCCCGACCTGGCGCGCGGCAAGGTGCCGGAGGACTGGTGGTATTTCCCTGTGGTGGCCCGGCTCCACAGCGAGCGGATCGGCTATGAGACGCAGAAGCCCGAGGCGCTCCTGGAACGGATCGTGCGGGCGTCGAGCCGGCCGGGCGATCTGGTGGGCGATTTCTTTGCCGGCTCGGGCACGACCGGCGTGGTGGCGGCCCGGCTGGGGCGCAACGCGGTGCTGGTGGATCGCAATCCGGTGGCCGTAGAAAAAAGCCTGTTGCGGCTGGCCAGGCTGAAGCCGCCCCCGCGCACCCGGCTGTGGCGCTATTTCACCGCCACAGACCGGTAATGCGCTCCAGCCCCAGGGAGGGGACGCCGTTCGGTAGCCCGCCGATCTTATCGGCGGGCGGGCTCCCCGGCCACAAGGCCCCGCAAGATGCGCAGGTTCTCGACGTCCTCGTGCATGTCCTTGCTCTTGGGCGTCTCGAGGATCATCGGCACCGCGGCGAAACGGCCATCGTTCAAGATGTTGGCGAACGCCGTCAGGCCGAGCAGCCCGGTGCCGATGTGATCGTGCCGATCCACCCGCGAGCCGAGGCCCTTCTTGCTATCGTTGAAGTGGAAGCAGCGGATGCGTTCGAGGCCGATAAGCCGGTCGAATTCGGCCATCGTCTCGGCGTAGGCTTCGGGCGTGCGGATGTCGTAGCCGGCCGCAAAGACGTGACATGTGTCGAAGCAGAAGCCCACGCGCTCCGGCGCATGCACGCCGTCGAGCATGGCGCGCAACTGCTCGAAGCGATAGCCGAGCGCCGATCCCTGGCCGGCCGTCGTCTCGATGAGGGTGAGCGTGCGGTAGCCGGGAGTGGCCTCGTGCGCCCGATTCACCCCCGCGATGATGCGCGCAATGCCGGCCTCTTCCCCGGCGTCCATGTGCGCGCCGGGATGGAACACCACGCCCAGGATGCCCAGTTGTTCGGCGCGGGTCAGCTCGTCTATCAGCGCGCGGACCGACTTCTCCCACAGCGCATCGTCGGGCGTGCCCAGGTTGAGCAGATAGGCCGCGTGCGAGACGACCGGGCCGATCCCCGTGGCGGCCTGCGCCGCAAACCAGCGCGCGATCTCCTCGGGAGGGGTCGGCTTCTGTTCCCAGCGGTTCTGGTTCTTGGTGAAGATCTGCATCGTATTGATGCCGATGGATTGCGCACGCTCGAAAGCCGTGCTCAGGCCCCCTTCGACCGACATATGAGCGCCTAACAACATGTTTGCATGCTCCAGGAAGTTACTCGCCGGCCGCCAGCGTGAACTGCTCCACGCCTTCGGCCCTGTCCTCCACGCGCGCCATCACGAACAGCAGCGAGGAGAGACGATTCAGATACTTGAGCGGGATGGCCGTACGCACCTCGCCGTCGTGCGTCAGCTTGGCGACGATGCGCTCGGCCCGGCGCACGACCGTGCGCGCCAGATCGATCCAGGAGCCGCCCACGCTGTCGCCGGGGACGATGAAAGCCGGCGGCATCTCGACGCGCTTGCCGAGGGCATCCGTCTTCTGCTCGAGCCACGCCAGCCGATCCTCGCCCAGCCAGGGAGGCCGGGTCGCGGCCTCGGGCAGGGTGGCCAGATCGGCCATCAGCTTGTAAAGATCGCGTTGGATGGCCAGGATGAGCTGGCGCACCTGATGATCTTGGACCTGGGCGCGCGCCAGGCCCAACACGGCCGAAGCCTCGTCCACTGCGCCATACGCCGCGGGCCGGTCGGCGTACTTGGGGACGCGCTCGCGGCCCAAGACCCCCGTGTAGCCGTCATCGCCGGCGCCGGTATACCATTTGATCTCCATCAAAAGCCTCGCACTCCCACACCCAATTCGTAGACCAGCTTGCCGCCCAACCACCCGTCGAGCAAAATCAACAGGGCGGCCACCAGCAGAAGCACCAGATAGGCCCGCCGCCCGGAAGCAACGGCCAAAAGCTGCTTGTTCTTGAGCGGCCAATACAGCGCGCCCCCGAGCACGACCAGGATCGCCACGCCGACCGTGATGTGTTGGTTGATGGTGTCCCGCACCTGCGGCAGATCGGCCGCCCGGCTCTGGTCCACCACGCCCGCTATGCCGGCCACCAACGTGCTGAGCCAGCCCAACAGCAAAAGCCAGCGGCCGGCCCATAGCCACTGCTCTCCCGAACGCCGCGCGGCCAACCCGACGGCAACAAATGCGATCCCGGCCAGCGTCAACGCGATCGGAAAATGAACCAGGCGAGGGTGAAAAGGGTACATCGCTACTCCGGCACGAGCGCCAGCAACTGGAGCGGCTTGCCGTAGCTGGCGGCCATCAGCCGTTCGGCGAAATGCTTGCCGCGCGGCATGCCGCTCGTCCGCATCTCATGCACCACCACGGGCACCGGATAGAAGACCCGCTGATGTTCGGCCTGCCACTCGCGGCCGTCCCAGGTCATGATAGCATAGGCCGCCCGCTGGTCGCCATCCATCGGCAGGCCGGCGCTGGCCACATCCACCAGCAGCCGATCTCGCCACCGGCGCACGGCCGGCACATGGATGTGCCCATAGGCCAGCGCCTGCCAATCCGGCGCGCGGCCGTCCTCCTTCAACAACAGGCCGTCCAGGTCCTCGTCCGAGAACTGGGCCACGATGGGCCGGGTCAGATCGGTCGGATTGGCGTGCACCACCAGCAGATCATGTCCCAATGCAGGCGACACCCGATGCGCGAAGGGCAGATGTGCCAGATACGCCACGCGCTGCGGGCCGAGCCGCTCGGTCATCCAGGCCAATTGCGCCCGGAAACGCTCGTCGTCCTTGCCGGCCGGCGTCTCGTCGGGCCGGCGCAGGAAGAACGCATCGGTATTGCCCTGGATCACGGCCGTCGCGACCTGGCGCACCCGATCCACCACCTCGGCCGGCCACGGCCCCGACCAGACCAGATCGCCGGCAACGATGATCTGGTCGAATGGGCCGCGCTGTTTGAGGTCGTTCAGCACGGCTTCCAATGCCACCAGATTGCCGTGGATGTCCGAAAGGAGTGCAATCCTCATTGATGCCGCTCCTTTGTACGGCGAACTTAAGTTCGCCGTACAGGCTCAATGTTGAACCGCGCCTTGCACGACGAACTGAAGTTCGCCGTACAAGTTGAACCGCGCCTTGCACGACGAACTGAAGTTCGCCGTACAAGTTGAACCGCGCCCTGCACGACGAACTGAAGTTCGCCGTACAGGCTCAACGACGGATCAGCGCGGCGCCCAACGCTTTCGGTCCGGCGTGAGCCGCGAAGGCCGGCCCGGCTTCGACCGCCAAAATCTCTGAAGGATCGGTGTTGAGCAGGCCGGCCAGATAAGCGATCAGGTCGTTGGCCACTTCGCAGCCGCGCGTATAGGCCGCGGCCACCTGGGCCACCGGCAGACGAGCGCGCAGCTCCTCCTCGATGCGCTGAAGCGCCCCGCGCGTCGAACGGGCCACGCCCACGAAGCGAAACTCCCCCTCCACCATCTCGACGATCGGCTTCACCCGCAGGGCCGCGGCGAGCTTCTCGATCAGCGGCATGATGCGGTCGAGGCGTCCCCCGCGGCGCACCCATTCCAGGGTGTCGAGCGCGAAGACGATGGAAGTGCGACTGCGCAGCTCTTCCAGCATCTGCTGGATGAACTCGGCGCTGCGGCCCGCCAGCGCCTCTTTGGCCGCCACCAGCACCTGCAAGCCCATGCCGACCGAAAAAGACCCCGTGTCTATGACCCGCACACGCTCGCCGAACTCCTGGGCGGCCGCCCACGCCGCGTTGAACGTGCCGCTGTGGCGGGCTGGCAGAGTCAGGCAGATGACGTCGTGTCCGGCCGTGACGAGCTTTTCGAACACCTGATAGAAGGCCCCCGGCGGCGGCGATGAGGTGCCGGGAGCCACCGGCGAACGTTCGGCGCGCTCCCAGAACTCGGCGTTGCTCAACTCCGAACTGGGAACCATCTCCTCTCCGAAGCGCACATAAACTGGAACGATGGTGATCCCTAGCTGGGCGGCGATCACGGCCGGCAGATCGCACCCGCTGTCGGCGACGATGCGGACACTGTTCATGATTCCTCCTCCGGTGATCTTGCTCTCATTATATCATGCCATGCAGTAAGCGCAACCACAGCCGAAGCCGCGATTTCAACGACAAGACACTTCATGGTAGAATAACCGTGACGCAAGGAGGCCAGCCATGAAACACATCGAATTCACCCGCCAATCTCCCGATCGCCTCGTCTTCTATTTCCAGGGCTGGGAGCCCGAGACAGATCCGCGCGGCATCGTTTGCCTGGTGCACGGACTGGGCGAACACACCGGCCGCTATGCGCACGTGGCCGCCGCGTTGAACGCGGCCGGCTATGTCCTGTTCGGCTGCGACCTGCGCGGCCACGGCAGGTCGGCCGGCCCGCGCGGGCACACGCCGTCCTACGAGACGCTGATGGACGATCTCGGCCGGCTGCTGGCGGAGGCAACGGCGCGCTACGGGAGCAGGCCGCAGTTCCTCTACGGCCATAGCCTGGGCGGCAACCTGGTGCTCAACTATGCCCTGCGCCGCCGGCCGGCCCTCGCGGGCGTGATCGCCACCAGCCCGGCCATCCGCGTACCGGTGCGCCTGCCTCCGGCTCAGGTGACCCTGGCGAAGGTGATGAACCGCCTTTGGCCGGCCATGCAAATGGCCAACGGCCTGGACGTGAACGGCCTGGCGCGCGATCCCGAGGTCATTCGCGCCTACACGAACGATCCGCTCGTCCACAACAAGATCTCGGTCCGCCTGGCGCTGAGCATGTTGGAGGCCGGAGAGTGGGCGCTGGCGCACGCGAGCGAGTTTCCGGTGCCCTTGCTCCTCGTCCACGGCACGGCCGACATCCTGACCTCGGCGGAAGGCTCGCGCGAGTTCGCCGCCCGCGTGCCGGCCGGCCGCTGCACCCTGAAGCTGTGGGAAGGATTCTACCATGAAACCCACAACGAGCCCGAAAAGGCCGAGGTGTTGGGGTTCATGGTGGATTGGTTGCGCCAACGGTCGTAATCGTAACGGCATGTCTTCTCATCTGACAGGAGTTGTGCAGTAGAGGCTCCCAGCCGGTCTGCGACCGGCGTCGTTGGGTTGAGCGTGCCGTCTTGGACGGCCAGACGGGGGTCGCAGATCACCTGCGAGCAAGAAATGCGTAAGTCCTGTTATTTGAAGAGGGCGACCGCTGCGTCGAGCGCCTGAACGGGTACCCGGCGCGCACGCCCACGAAAGCAAGCGAGACAAAAGGAGGCCTCCCATGTCCGAGAACGCCTTTTCTTGGGTCAAGGCGCTGGAAACCGGCGCCCTCACCGAACTGCAATGGGAAACGTTGCAGGCGGCCGTAGACAATGGCCAGGCCGAATCGCTGCTGGAAGCCGCCCGGCTGTTGGACTTCGAGGCCACCCACCGGGCCGGCGAGGAACCTGGGCCGATAGCGTATTGAAGCGACGCCTGGAGGCGCCCCCGACACTTCATCGTCGAACACCAACACGGAGGGCATCATCATGTTTGCAGACCTGGTTCTAAAGAATCGCAGCTATCGTCGTTTCTACGAAGATGTGCCCA
>Ga0209162_1003324_pt1 | contig 13066 bp, 10 predicted proteins | sample YNPNPMetaG_FD_187121 | JGI IMG/M metagenome (GOLD analysis project Ga0209162, IMG submission 187121) | Anoxygenic and chlorotrophic microbial mat microbial communities from Yellowstone National Park, USA - YNP NP MetaG (SPAdes) (version 2) ...
CAAATGGGCAAATGGGCAAATGGGCAAATGGACAAATGGGCAAATGGGCAAATGGGCAAATGGACAAATGGGCAAATGGGCAAATGGGCAAATATCTAATCTCATTTCATTTGCATATTTGCATATTTGCATATTTGCATATTTGCATATTTTATTTTATACAGCATCTCACCGGCCTTGGGCACCACCAGGGTATCCGCCTGGTTTTCCCACTCACGCACGTCAATCGTGGCCGGGTTCCGGTAGCCCAGATTGATGCGCCGACAGCGCTCCTCCGGGATGCCGGTCGCCAGCGTCACCCGGATGCGGCCGCGCTCGACACCGGAGACCGGATCGTATGTCCCCAGGCCGTACAGGTGGGTGCTATGGGCCAGCACGCCCCAGGGGTAGTCCTTGAAACGGTCCCACTGAGCCAGGAAATAGTCCCGGCTATGGTAGCCCACCTGGTCAAGCAGATGGCCGTGGGTGTAGCTGACCTCGGTGATGTGGGGCGCGTAGATGATGACCTCGCCACCGTCGGCGATGGCCGGTTCCAGCTTGTACATCCCTTTGGCCGCGGTCCACAGATCGTCGTACATGGGTGGGATGATGGAGAGGACGCGCTGCACCGGCTTATCCAGCCAGATGATGTGTACCTGAGCCGACAGGTCTGCGGCGGCCTCGTATGCCTCCTCCGGCGAGCCGATGAACAACCCAGCCAATTCGGAATGTGGAATGCGGAATGCGGAATGCGGCTTTGGGCTTTGGGCTTTGGAGCTTGGGTTTTGGGGGTTGATCACCAGACTGAAGCAGAGCCTGGGCCGGGGGATCAACGCGGCAGCCCGGTCAATCACGGCGCGAACCGGCGTGTGTTTGGTGCCGATGATCTCTATGCTGGTGATGAGCGCGCCCAGCCAGTGAGTAAAGTTGATGATCTCTGGCCCGGCGATGCCGGGGAAAAAGTACTTGTTGCCCCCGGAAAAACCCACCACCTCGTGGGGGAACGTGGGGCCGCAGACGATAAGCTGGTCGTAGTCCAGGATGAGCCGGTTCATGGTCACCAGCACCGGCATGGCGAGCAAACCGCCGCTCAGGTCACGTATCTCGTCTTCCGCAATAGTGCCCAGGGTGACAAAGGTCTCTGGCCGGTCCCAGTGGTGGTTGTAGATGCGCGTGGCAGACAGGTTCTCAACCCCCACCAGGCGGCACAGGGCCGCGTCACTCAAGGGCTGATGCGTGCCCAGGGCCACCAGGTAGTCCAGGGCTGCCACCTGCGGGCGCAGCAGTTCGTGAAAGAGGCGGAAGAAGAGGGGGATGGGAGCGGTGCGGGTGCTGTCGGGGATGATGACCAGCACGCGCCGGCGGCGCAGATCGTGCCGGGCCAGGGCCTCTGCCACCAACTCACGGACCTCGCCCTCCGCCAACACGCCCGTTACGCTGCCCTTGCCGATGACCATGCTCGTCATTCGTCAATTCGTGATTCGTCACCGCTGCCAGGGTGGCGTATCTGGCAGCAGTTTCTCGAACCCGGCGATGAGGGTGCTCTCATAGTCCGCCGTGTACTCGCCGTTCAGGAACCGGTCCACGACTTCCTCGCGGAACCGCTGCCAGGATTCGGCCTCGTGGCCGGGGTTGATGGGGAAGAACCGGGCGTGATTGGCCTGGGCCGCCTTCAGGTCCCCCGGCGCGTCGCCGATCATCAGGACGCGCTCCGGGGGATAACGCCCGGCCGCTGCCAGGCGCAGATGGTCCGCCTTCGTGCCCAGCTCCTGGCCGCAGATGAGCCGCACGTAACGGTCAATGCCGTGTTCCTGCCACTCGCGTACCAGGGCCTCGGTGGGTGTTTGCGAGACTACCAGCAGATCGGCCTTATCCGCCAGGTAATCCAGACTCTCGCGGACGTAGGGGAAGGGCGGGATGCCGTGGACCATGTCGGCGATGGCCGCGTTGACGGCCTGGCTCCAGGCCAGGGCCAGGTCCAGCTCCGGGTCTGGGTGCCCCTGCATATACGCTCGCAGGCCATCATTGCTCTTGGGATAGTGGTCATCGGCGATGAACTCCCGCAGGCGGGGTACCGCCGGGATGACGGCCTGGCGCGCCTGCACTTCCGGCCGCTCGCGCAGCAGATCAAAGACCAGCACCAGGGCCGGCCAGCGGTTGATGCCACGCCACTTGGAATACAGGTTCACGAACTCCACCGCCTCCCGGGCGAAGCGGGAGACCGGTTGAAGCCCCCAGTACCTGATCGTATTGGGGCAGAAACACTCCTTCTGCTTGATCTCCATCGTGTCAAAGGCACAGCCGTCGGAGTCAATGCCGATGAGGAAATCGTGCCGGGGTTCGAATTCGAGTAACGGACGGGCCGGATCGTTGGTTGACAAGTTTTACCTCCAAAATATGCAAATTGGCAAATATGCAAATTGGCAAATATGCAAGGGCAAATATGCAATGGGCAAATATGCAAATGGGTTCACTTGCCCGCTCGTCCGATCTCTGTGACGAGAAGGGCGATGACCTCGCTGATCAATGACAGGCGATGGGCGAGCACCTCGGAGGAAAGCCGGCTTGGGCGCGATAATACCAGCCTTTGCTTTCGCGGGCTGACCCCAAGGCTATCCGCAGGAAATAGACGCGCTCTTTGCCTTTGAAGCCCCGCCCATAGCCTTCCTCAATATTGGCCGAGATGGAACCGGCGCTGCGAATGAGCTGCCTGGCGACGGCCTCGCCCAATGGATGGCTCAGCAGCTTCTCGCAGTCTCAGTAGATGGAAAAAGTTGCTCAAAGCGGGTCTGCCAGGCCCAGGCCTGACTGGGTGACCCGCCGCTTCGCGCTCGGCGGTCACAGACCGCCGAGGAGCACGAGTGCGCCCCGCGCGTGCGAGTCTCCTCATAATTCGTCCACTCGTCCATCTACCCCGCTCCCATTTGCCCATTTGCTCATTTGCCCATTTGCCCATTTGCTCATTTGCTCATTTGCTCATTTGCCCATTTGCCCATTTGCTCATTTGCTCATTTGCCCATTTGCTCATTTGCTCATTTGCCCATTTGCCCATTATTACACGCCGCTATAGGCCGAGAAGCCGCCGTCTACCGGCACCACGATGCCGGTGACGAAACTGGCAGCCGGCGATAGCAGCCAGATGGTCGCGCCGATCAGGTCGGCCGGCTCCCCCAGGCGTCCCATGGGGGTGTGGTCCACGATGGTCTGGCCGCGCTGGGTAAGCTGGCCGGTGACCTCATCGGTGAGCAGGAACCGGTTTTGCTCGGTCAGGAAAAAGCCGGGAGCCAGGGCATTGACCCGGATGCGCGGCGAGTATTCCTGGGCCATGTGCACGGCCAGCCAGTGGGTAAAATTGCTCACCGCCGCCTTGGCCGCCGAATAGGCCGGGACGCGGGTCAGGGGCCGGAAGGCATTCATCGAGGAGATGTTCAGGATCGCACCGACGCCGGTCTGGGCCATGACCCGGCCAAAGGCCTGGCAGGCCAGTAATGTGCCCAGGAAGTTCAGGTTGAACACCCACTGCACGGCCTCCGGCGGCAGGTCAAAGAACGAGAGGTCGGGCGATGTGGTGGCCTGTTCATGGTTACCGCCGGCCCCATTGATCAGGATGTCCACCCGGCCCCAGCGGGCCAACACGGCGTCGCGGGCAGCCGCCAGACTGGCCGGGTCCAGCACATCGGCCGGGAGAGCCAGGGCCTGGCCCCCCTGGGCCATGATGTGGTCGGCCACGGCTTGCAAAGGGGGCTGCTGGCGGGCCAGGAGAGCCACCCGCGCGCCGGCCCGGGCCAGGGCACGCCCCATCTCGCGGCACAGCACACCGCTGCCGCCGGTGATAACGGCCACCTGACCGGTCAAACCGAAGAGTTGTTCCAGATAATCCGCGCTCATCTACTCTACCCTTATCAACCGCCGGGCGTGGCTGGCCCGACCACGACCTCAACCGTAGCGCCGGGCACGATGCCGGGCCGATAGATAGCGCTGACTCCGGCCGCGTGCCAGGCCTGCTCCAGGGGGCGGGTATCGGCCCAGGGCCAGAGGGCGATGACGGTTCCGCCATCGCCGGCCCCGGCCAGCTTGGCCCCGGGCGCACCGGCCTGGAGCGCCACCGCGATGAGCCGTTCGTTGGCCTCGCCGGAGCCACCCAGGTCCCGCTGGATGGCGTGGTTCTCGTTCATCAGCCGGCCCAACAGCGACCAATCGGCCATCAGGAGGGCCTTCTTGCCCAAGAGGGCCAGCTCAGTGATCCGCTCGTAGCTCTTGATCACCACCGGTTCCCCTTCCAGCCAGCGCTCCCGGATCGGTTTGTGAACCGCACTGGAAGCGTGCTGTCGGCCGGTGAAACCCAGCAAGAACGGCAATTCCGAGACGTAATCCGCCAGCGGCTCGATAGTGGCAAACAACTCGGCCTCGGCCTCGCGGTAGAACTGCTTGCCCCGAAAGTCCATGTAGTTCAGCCCACCAAAGGTACACATGTAGGCGTCCTGGTAGCCGCACACGACCTCCAGGTAGTTCAACTCGATGTAGCGAGCCGTCTCGGCCAACTGATAGCGGCTGGGGTACTGACCCTGCCAGGCCAGCAACCCCTGCACCAGGGCGACGAGCAGGGCCGTGGAGCCGGCCAGCCCGCTACGGAGGGGGATGTCGCTGTCATATTGCACGCGACAGGCCAGAGGCGGCAGCCGCATGTAATCCAGGACGGCCCGGGCCACGTCAAAGTGATCCCCACAGGGCCGCAGATCGTCCCGGCTGGTGATGACACGCTCCTCGTCGTTGGTGACCAGGGTGACGCCGGGCGTAGGTGACGGTGTGATGACCACGCGCGCCCGCATGTCCACAGAGCAAGATAGCACCGCGCCGCCGTACATGTCGGTGGGATTGCCGATAATACCGGCCCGGCCGGGAGCGGAACAGACAATCCGCCGTTCACAGCTCATACGCCTTTGCCTTGATGTATTTGCGCACCAGGTAGCCGTAGCGTTCATCGGCCAGGGCAAAGTCAATGAAGGTGCGGAAATAGCTCTCGAAATTGCCCACGTCGTAGCGGCGCTGGTTGGGATGGAAGAGCCAGGCGTAAACCGGCTGGCCCTGTTGAATAAGCAGGCGGATGGCGTCGGTCAGTTGGATCTCGCCTTTGCGGTCTGGCAGGGTACGGCTCAGGGCGGCAAAGATGGCCGGGCTGAAGACATACCGCGCTGCCACAGCCAGGGTGCTGGGGGCCGTGCCCAAAGCGGGCTTTTCCACGATGTCGGTGACGGTCACTGGCTCGCCGGGGGGTGGCTCCCCGTTGGCGATGCTAACGATGCCATAGCGGAAGGTCTCCTCCGGCGGCACCCTTTCCACGGCCACGATGGCGGCGGCTCCCAGGTCCCGGTGGGCCTGGATCATGGCCCGCAGGGGGTCTGCCGGGTCCGGGGCCGCAATGAGCGAATCGCCCAGGGCCACCACGCAGTCCTCGCCGTCCACGAAATCAGCGCCCAGGGCGATGGCGTGCCCCAGGCCACGCGGGACGCTCTGGCGGGTGTAAAAGAAGCGTGTCTCGTCCTTGATGTAAGCCAGGTCTGCCAGGGCCGCCTCATTGCCGGCCTGTTCCAGTTCGGCCACAAGCTGGGGGTCCGGGTCAAAGTGGTCCTCGATGACCCGCTTGCGGCGGCCGGTGATGATGAGGATCTGGTGCAGGCCCACGGCCTGGAGTTCCTCCACCACGTATTGCACGGCTGGCTTGCGGCCCACCGGCAGCATCTCTTTGGGCTGTGACTTGGTGGCTGGCAACAGGCGTGTGCCCAGGCCGCCAGCCGGCACAATGGCTTTGGTGATAGGTCTGGTCATGGGTGGTCTCCTCAATGGGTGGTCTCCTCATTACGCCATCGCCTTCGTGCTCCTCGGCGGTCTGCCAGGCCCAGGCCCACTGACCGCCGGGAGCGGAGCGGCGGGTCACAGAACCAGAGACGCGAGCGCGCGAGACCTCGTGGCCGTAGCCTTCGATGACGCCCAGCTCGAAGTTGGGATACTCCTGTACGCACAGGACGACTGACCCTTCAAAAACCACCATCCCTTAGCCTGATTCACGGTCAAGTCGTCACGAACGGGGCCAGGTGACGGCGAAAATGGGCTTCTAATGCCGCGTAATACGCCTCCTGGTGGGCCTCTAACGCGGCTCTCAGGCGGTCGCCGCAGGTCGCTATCACATAGCCGAAGGTGACGTGGAGCACCTGGCGGGCGTGAAAGTCGTCCAGCAGGGCCGGCAACTCGTCATCGCGCAACGTCTCTGGCGGCGGCACCCGGCGCACGTCGGCGGAGACGTGGTAGGAGGCCCGGTCGGTCTCGTAGCGCGCCCGGGCCAGGGTCAATATCGCGCGGAAGAAGGCCGGGTCAGCGCCGGCCAGGGCGCGCAGGCCCTCCAGGTAGGAGGTGCCGGCCGTTTTCAGATGAACCAGGCCCCCGGCGTGCCGCGCGGCGATGGGGTAGATGCTGAACTTGTCGGAGCCGGAGTGCAGGCTGAGTTTATATGGCCCCAACTGCCAGGCGATCTGGGCGTGCCTGGCGAACTCGGCCCCGAACTCATCCAGGTCGCCGATATAGTCCACGCCCTTCTCGAAGCGACCCACGTAGCGCGGGGCCAGGCTGGTCCATCGCACCCCCAGGCGGCGCAGCTCGGCGGCGATGAAGATGTGCTCGGCCGGGGAGGTGGGTGTCTCCGTCTCATCCACCGAGACCTCCACCTCATAGGGCCTGTCCCCCATCACAGCGGCCAGGTGACGGGTCATCATGACCACGTGGGCGATGGCCCGGCCGTACTTGACGGCGGCGCGGAGCAGCGTCAGGTCGTCAAACGTCAAATCGGCAACCGGCAAGGGGCGGGCCAGGTAGCGAGCGCGCAGGTCTGTGGGGGTGTCTTCCAGCGCGTCCCAGGGCAGGGCCGCGAACCGGGCCTGGAGGTCGCCGGGGGCGGCAGTCTGGGCGGCGTTGTCCACGTGGTCGCCGGGGTCAATGGTGTACAGCGTGTACCCGGCCGCCGCGCAGACGTCAATGTCGGCCGGCGTCTTCAGGTGGTCGGCGTCGGCGCCCCAGGGGGCGCGCCAGCCCTCCTGGAACAGGCCCCAGGTGGCGTCGTCCAGCACCTGCTGGGGGGTGCGGCCGGTGCGCGCGTTCTCGCGGATGCTCTGCTGAGCAAAGACCGGCGCGATGCCGGTGTCACGGACAGCCCGCACGTGCCCCGGCGTAGCCAGGCCCAGCCGGTCGCCCAGGCCGGCCGAGAGGCACAACCCCAACGGCTGGGGGTTGAGGTGCGGAAAGGCGCGCCGCAACAGGGCCGCGTGGGTGCTATCGGCCGGGCAGAGGCGCAGGGTCAATACCCGCCCATCGAAAGGGACCGTGCGGTCCAGCCCGCAGGCGGCCGGGTCCAGCGGCTCTGCGGCCGGCTGGATGATACCCAGGCGTCGCGCGCCGTCGTCCGCGCGGCCCAGGAAATAGACCGTGTCGCCCGCGAGGGACACGGAGCGAGGGTAGACGTCCAGGCCGGAGAGGACGGCACACTCGGCCGGAGAGAGAAAGCCAGATTGCACATCTCGCATCATCTCTAATTTCTCACCTCTAATTTGTACGCGCGTTTCGCCAGGCGGTAGGCCAGGTCCACGATCATCTCCTGGGCATCGTCCCGGTCCACGATGTCGCGCACGACCAGCCCGGCGACCCAGTTGGCGCTGACGCGGCGCCAGACGTCGTGGCGGGCCGGGATGGAAGGGAAAGCCCGGGTGTCGTCGTTAAAGCCCACGGTGTTGTGCAGGCCCGCCGTCTCCATCACCTGGTCAAAGTAGCGGGTCATGCCGTTGATGCTGTCGTGGAACCACCAGGGCGGTCCCAGCTTCAGGGCCGGGTAGTGCCCGGCCAGCGGGGCCAGTTCGCGGGCATAGGCCGACTCGTCCAGGGTAAAGACGATGAGGGTCAGGCGCGGGTCGTTGCCGAAACGGTTCAGCAGGGGGCGCAGGTTGCGGGTGAACTCGGCCGCCACCGGGATGTCGGCCCCCCGGTCCGGCCCAAAACGGTCAAAGAGGGGCGCGTTATGGTTGCGCAACGACCCCACGTGCAGTTGCATCACCAGGCCGTCCTCCAGGCTCATGCGCGCGCTCTCCATCAGCATGTGGGCGGTGAAGCGCCGGGCGTCCTCCGGGGTGGCCCGGCCGCGCCGGGCGCGTTGGAAGATGCGCTCGGCCTCGGCCGGGGTCAGTTCCGCCGTCTCGGCCGACTCGACCGCGTGATCCGTGGCCGTGGCCCCCAGGCGTTTGAAGAAGGCTCGCCGCTCCTCCAACGCCTGGATGAAGGTCCGGTAAGAGTGGACATTGACGCCGCTGACGTCGCTCAGGGCCTGGATGTGGCCCTGCCAGCCGGGAGTCAGCAGGTTGATCACTGCGTCCGGGCGGAAGGTGGGCCGGACGTCGCCGGGCCAGCCGGAGGCGCGGAGGGCCTGATGGTGCACCAGCGGGTCGGTGGCCGCGTCAGTGGTGCAGAGCACCTCGATGCGGAATCGCTGGAACAGGGCGCGGGGCCGGAACCCGGGCGAGGCGAGCCGGGCCACGAGCTGGTCATAGATGTCCTGGGCCGTCTGGCTGGTCAACTTTTCCTCGATGCCAAACACCTGGTGCAGTTCGTGGGCCAGCCAGACGCCGGTGGGCGTGCCCCGGAAGAGGTGGAAGTGATCCGCGAACGTCTGCCAGATGCGGCGATGGTCGGTTTCGACCCTCACCCCCGGCTCCTCTCCCTTGAGCGCGGGGTCACAGACCCCGCGCGAGCACTGGGTCGGGGGAGAGGGGGAAAGGCCCAGGCTCTCTAACGGGATGCCCTGGGAGTAGAGCATCCGGTAGACGTAATGGTCGGGGATGATGAGCAACTCGGTCGGGGAACCAAAGGTGGCCTCCTCATCGGCCAGGAGGCGGGGGTCCACGTGCCCGTGGGGGCAGACGAGGGGCAGACCGGCCACGGATTCGTATAGCTCCCGGGCCAGGCGACGCCGGGCCGGGTCCGGGTCAAAGAAGCGGTCTGGGGACAGGTGTTGTGGCATGGATACCATACCTCACGTCGGCCATTGCCGGGCAGCTTGCAGCAGGGCGTCCACGTTCTCCGGCGGGGTGCCCGGCGAGACCCCGCCACCAAAGGAGAGGATCATCCCCCCGCCCGGCGCGCCCCTGTCCAGGCATTCCTGTGCATACCGGGCCACGTCGGCCGGCGTCCCGCGCACGCCCACGTCCAGCGGCGGCACGTTGCCCATGAGGGCCACCCGCTGTCCCATCCGGGCCTTGACCTCGGCGATGTCCATCTCGTGGCTGAAGTTGAACACGTCAAAGCCGGCCTCGGCCAGGCTGGCGGCCAGGTGCAGGCAGGGCGTGTCGTTGTGGTAGACGCGGATCAGGCCCTCGAACTCGGCAAAGATGCGCCGCAGGTGCGGCTGGATCACCGCCTCGTAGTGCCGCCGGGACACCAGGCCCACGATGTCGTCCAGGAGCAGGATGCCCTCCGGGTCGTGGATCGCCTCCAACTGGGCGTGCAGCCAGCGGATGATGGTGGTGGTCATGGTCTCCAGCAGGCGCGACACCAGCCCGGGCTGCGCGGCGACGCCCAGCAGCAGCGGGGTCGTGCCCAGGAGCCAGGAGGCCACGGTCAGCGGCCCCCGGGCCGCCACCATGCGGATGCCCAGCCCCTCGGCGCGCAGCCGCTCGTCCAGCACCCGGTAGAGGCGGAGCACCAGCGGCATGAGGCCGTCCTGGTGAGGGTCGGCCGGCCGCACCTCGGCCCAGAAGGCCAGGTCACTCACCACCGGCTCGATGGACGGGGGCCGGTCCGGGTGAAAACGCACCCGCGCGCCAAAGGCCGACGGCTCGGCCGCCATGCCGTATTCCACCCAGAAGCCGGGGATAAAAACGGCGTCGGGGAAACGCTCCACCAGCCCCCGGTTGATCGCCAGCCATTGCTCCGGGAAGAGGTAATAATCCCGCGTGTCTATGCCGGCATAACCGGGCAGCCAGGGGCTATCTACGATGAGGGCCACTGGCACCGGCCGGGGCTGTTCCAGACGCGCCGCCTGCCTGAATCGTTCCCAGGGGGTGCTCATCTAACCTCCATACCCGGACAACGCTTCCCGCATGGCGATGAGATTCTGGGGCGGAACGTCGGCCTGGATGTTGTGTACCGCGCTAAAGACATAGCCACCGCCGGCGGCCAGGACCTCGATGTTACGCCGCACGTCGTCCCGGACCTGTTGCGGCGTGCCGGTCACCAGCACGCCCTGGGTATCTACCCCGCCGCCCCAGAAGGCCAGGGCGTCGCCAAAGTCGCGCTTGAGGCCGGCCGGCTCCATGCCCGCCGCGCCGATCTGCACCGGGTTGAGGGCCTCCACGCCGATCTCGATGAGATCGGGGATGAGGGGCCGCACGTTGCCGCAGGAGTGGAAGAACCGGATGGCCTGCGGGGCTAACTGACGCACCCGCTCGAACAGCACGCGAAGGCGCGGCTTGAGTTGCTCGCGGAACATGCGCGGCGAGATGAGCTGCGAGGTCTGCGTGCCGTAATCGTCGAACTGGGCGACGACGTCTACCACGTCGCCCAATCGCGGCAGGGCCTGCTCCCAGAAAGCCAGCTTGAGGGCCAATAGCTGGTCAAAGAGCGCGCCGACCAGCTTTTTGTCGGTGGCCATCATCATCAGGCAGCGTTCCATCCCCACCAGGCGTTGGGCCATCTCGAACAGGCCGGCGAAGGGGTCTTTCAGCACGACGGCGTAGCCGGCCGCCCGGTAGCTTTCCGCCTGCTCTCGCAGCCCGGCGATGCGCCGGAGATCGGCCATATCCGGCCAGGGGTGCCGGGCGATGTCCTGGGCGGTGAGGTCCGGCCGGTCCAGCGGCGACTGGACGATGGTGTAATAGAGGCCGGCGGGCCGGGGACGGCGATGGGTGATGCCCCATTCGTCGTGGTAGACCCAATAGTCTCCGGCCTCCTCATCGCGCACGTTCCAGTTGTGGCTGTTGAGCGGGAACAGGCCGCGCACGTCCACGCCCAGCCGCTCGATCACGTCGTCGTCCGGCAGGGCCAACTGCTGGATATAGTCGCACAGCCGGGGCGCAGGACTGTCCGCCCCGGCCGGGGTGGACGGCAGGCCCAGGGCTGGTCGCAGGCGGCGGTAGGCGACCACGTGGATGCCGGTGACCTGGGTGCTGCCCAGGTCAAAGGGGATGCGGTCCGGCTCGCGGTGCCGCAAGGCAGTCAGCAGCCGTTCCCGGCGACGCACGTCAACCATAGACGATACCCGTCAGTTTCAATTCCTCGGTCCGGTGACAGGATACCCAGTGGTCTGGCGCCAGCTCTCGCCACGCGGGGGTTTCCTGGTTGCAGATGTCCCGGGCGTAGCGGCAGCGGGGATGGAACTTGCAGCCGGGCGGGGGGTTGGCCGGGCTGGGCACATCGCCGGGCAGGATGATCCGCTGGGGCACGTGGTCGGGGTCGGTGCGAGGCACGGCCGAGAGCAGGGCCTCTGTGTAGGGGTGCAGGGGGTTCTCGTACAACGCCTCCGCCGGGGCCAGCTCCACGATGCTCCCCAGGTACATCACCGCCACCCGGTCGCTGATGTGCTCCACCACCGAGAGGTCATGGGCGATGAAGAGATAGGTCAGCCCGAACTCGTGCTGCAAGTCCGCCAGCAGGTTGAGCACCTGAGCCTGGATGGAGACATCCAGCGCGGAGACCGGCTCGTCGCAGACGATGAGCTTGGGGCGCAGGGCCAGCGCCCGGGCGATGCCGATACGCTGTCGTTGCCCGCCGCTGAAGGCGTAGGGGTAGCGATTCATGTGTTGCGCCTTCAGGCCCACGGCCTCCAGCAGTTCCCGCACCTGGGCCTTCAATTCGGCCCCTTTGGCGATGCCGTGGATGACCAGCGGCTCGCCCACGATGTCCAGCACGGTCATGCGCGGGTTGAGGGAGGAGAAGGGGTCCTGGAAGATGATCTGCATCTCGCGGCGGAGGGCCTTCATCTCCGACCGGCGCACCTGGCAGACGTTCACCAACTCGCCGTTGCGCCGGAACAGCACCTGGCCGGCCGTCGGCTCGTAGGCGCGCAGGATGAGTCGGCCGGTCGTCGTCTTGCCGCAGCCGGATTCACCCACCAGGCCCAGGGTCTCGCCCTGACGGATGAAAAAGCTCACCCCGTCCACGGCCCGCACGTGACCGACCACCCGCCGCAGAAAGCCCCGCTGGATGGGAAAGTATTTCTTCAGGTTGCGAACCTCGAGCAAGACCGGTTTCTCTGCCACGTCAGCCACCATGCAATGTCGTTTAGCGTCAAAGCTTTAGCTGGTTTCCGCCTGTGATACCCCGCCTGAAGGCTCGACTCCAGCCTTATGACATTGAGCCATCTGAATAGCGCACATTGAAGAAAGGCGTCTACTCCCAAGTCGCTACTAACAAGCTCTATTTCTCAGGGCGATATAACGGGCAACGCACGTGATGCCCCGGCTCCACCTCGATCAGGGGGGTGTCCCATGCCTGGTGACAGGCCGGGGTCTTGGGAACCGGGCAGCGCGGCAGGAAGGCGCACCCGGCCGGCACCGAGTATGGGTCTGGGACGCTGCCGGGGATGGGCGTCAGCCGGTCCTTCACCCGGCGGCCCAGGTGGGGGATGGAGCGCAGCAGGCCCACCGTATAGGGGTGTAGCGGCCGGTGAAAGACGGCCCGCACGTCGCCGCTCTCCACGATCTTGCCCATGTACATCACCGCCACCCGGTCGGCCATCTCGGCGATGACCCCCAGGTTATGGGTGATGAGCAGGATCGCCATCCCGAAATCGGCTTGCAGGGCCTTCATCAGTTCCAGGATCTGGGCCTGGATGGTCACGTCCAGGGCCGTCGTCGGCTCATCGGCGATGAGGAGGGCCGGGTTGCAAGACAGGGCCATGGCGATCATCGCCCGCTGGCGCATCCCCCCGGAAAGCTGGTGGGGGTACTCGCTGTAACGCTGGTGGGGCAGGGCGATCCCCACCCGCTCCAGCATCTGGATGGCCCGCTCCCGCGCCTCCTCTGGGGTCACGTTCTGATGGAGCTGCACGGCCTCC
>Ga0209162_1003325_pt1 | contig 13065 bp, 15 predicted proteins | sample YNPNPMetaG_FD_187121 | JGI IMG/M metagenome (GOLD analysis project Ga0209162, IMG submission 187121) | Anoxygenic and chlorotrophic microbial mat microbial communities from Yellowstone National Park, USA - YNP NP MetaG (SPAdes) (version 2) ...
GGCCTTGGCCGGGATAGGGGTTCGTCGCGCGCAGCCCGGGTCAAGGGCGGCGAAGCCGGCGAGCGCAGCGAGCGAACCCTTGAGGCGGGCGAGCACGACGAGATGATGGCTTCGGCCATGGGCCGACACGGACACATCGCCGTTATCCGCCACCACCCTGGTCGGCCTCCATAAGCCATCTCTATTCAGGCTTGACATGGCTTATTGCATCTCCTTTTCGTTACATTTTCGAGCGCCCGTTTCCATCGCTCATTTAAGCATAAAGGGCGCCCCAACCCCAATTGACGGATACCGGGTCGGTTGCTATGGTGGGCGCGCCGACAATACGGAAGTAGAGGAATAGGCCATGGAGATGGATCGGGCCATCTTCGAACTGAACGCCGGTGTGGAAGCCACGTCCCTCTACATCCTCATTTGCGCGCTGATGGATGAGGGGAAAGCGGTCACCCTGGAAAACGTGCGGCGCCAGTGGACCGGCTCGGACGAATCCCTTTCCGCCGGCCTGGAAGAGCTGATCCGGCGGGGCGTTCTCGCACCGACCCCGTCGGACGAACAAACCCCGATCAAGGTTCAACCGACGGAATCATGGAACTGGAAAAAGTAGAGAGCTCAAAGCCCCCCGCCCCGCATTCCCCATCCATTTATGTATGCCAGCCCGACGCCGTCAAGTCGTACGCCGCCTGCTGCGGTATTTACAACTTCCAGGACAATTCGCGCCGAGCCGTTTCGGAAAGGCTCCTTCGAAACACCGTCCTTTTGCAGGAAGACAAGGATGGGGAAGACCTCCGCTGCCACAGCGACTGCTACCGACCGCTAGACAACGGCCTAGCCAAGCGATTCCAGACGGTCTTCAACTGCGAGTTCATGGACTTGCGCGATTCGGAGCGGCGCCGCGTGGGATGCCTTCTCCATCCCGCAACCAACGCCGGCAGGGACCTCCGCAACGTCTCGTTCTCCGGCAGAAAGTTGTGTGACGGGCATTTTTGCCTGGCTATTGGTATCTTTCGGAAGACGAGCAGCGCTTCGTGGCGGAATCCATTGACGACTGGTATCTCTACGGTCTGGTGGTCGCGGACATCGATCTTCTGAAGGGCATCTACCAGGGCCTTTCCGACAGGATCGGCGAAAGCGTATGCCCTTCGGCGCTCCAGATACCGGAGATTCGAAAGGCCACCCAATCCCTGTGGCAGTGGAAGCTGGACTGGCCGTTTCGGTATGCGGGCACCAACCAGTTCGGAAAATACCTCTTCGAGGGTGAAACCTACCGGGAGATCCGCATCCCTTACGACCATTGGGGGCGGCGCCCCTCCCCCTACGACCACATTCTGAGGGTGCTGGGGTTCCGGTTCCAATCGGTGGACGAGCTGAAAACCGCCGAACGAATGGTTGAGCGGGCGTTGGAATCTTACCTCCGCCTCTATGAGTCCAGCTTCAGCGAAGGAATCCTCTGACTCGGATCGCTTCCTCCTCGGCCTCCGCCTCCAGGTGGCGGCGCGCCATGCCCACGTAGTGATCGGCCGTGATCCGAAGCCGCTCCTTTTCCTCTTCGTCCAGGTATTTCTTGACGTCCGCGGGCACCCCCATCACCACCGACCCGGGTGGCACCTCCGCACCGGGGCTCACCATCGCTCCGGCGGCCACGATGGCTCCCTTTCCCACCCGGGCGCCATCCAGAACTATGGCCCCCATGCCGATCAGGCATTCATCTTCCACCACGCAGCCGTGAACCACGGCCCGGGGGCCAGATGTTCACGTCGCCTCGAATCACCGTGTTGAACCACACGCTGGAGCGGTCGCCGATCTGGACATCGCCCACGATCCAGGCCCCCGGAGCCACATACACGTCGTCTCCCAACGTGGGAAAGATCCCTTTGTACGGGACGATGCGCGGCCGCGTTCGCACGGCTCCGTGCCCGCTGGGAGGCGATCCCGACGTCCTCGCGCATCCGCATTTTCCATCGACCGGCCCACAGCTTGTCTGATTCATCCTTGTCCGTCTCCCTCCGAAAGAGTTTAGAAACCTACCATTGGACGATTCTGTCTCTTGGTGCAGTCCTGAAGGGCGGACGTCAAGCCCGCCCCCTCAAAAACGCATAGCCCCCTTGGGTAGGGGCGGGGTTTATCCTCGCCTGCCAATCGCATGGTAATGGAAAAACCCAATGGAAAAATCGCTCAGTCAGGCGAAAAGCTTTTCATCACCGCCGGGAAAAAGCATGCTCGAAAAGAGACTCCGGCCTTATCGGTTTCCTCTTTTTGGCGTCTTTGATTGTGCCTCACCGGAGTCGCCTTATCAACCCCGGGGAAGGAGCCGCCAGGTGGCACCCCGGCCCGCTCCTTGCATCCCCTTCAGCCGTGGGAAAACGGGGTGGGGTGATGGGGCGCTCCTATCCCTGCGTCCAGGGACGGCCCAACGTCTTGTTTTCTACAGGAAGGTAAAGGTTATAAAAGGAAAGCGACCGGACCGTCGATCTGTTTTCCGGGCGCTCATGCGGACCCAAGGTCGCAAAAGGAGGAGGGGGACATGTTGAAGACCATTCGGGCGAGGATCCTGGTCATGTCCGCCATCAGTCTGATCTTCGTATGCAGCCTCGGCGTCCACTATTGGTGGTGGATGATGACGGTTCAGGATAAGCTTTTTTTTAGCGAACAGTTCGAGGATCTTTTCAACGACATCCTGGAAATCCGCCGCTTCGAAAAGAACTTCCTGCTCTACTCCGACGCCAAGAGTCTTCAGGAAAGCCACGACTACCTGCAGCGGGCCGAACAGATCATTGAAACCCTTCGGCCGGACATCCAGCGGGTCATGGGCGGAGAGGCACTGAAATCGTTCCTTGCGGAGTTTGCCGCCTACAAGGAGTTGATCTACCATTACAGCGAGGCGAACTCGACGGTGCCCGAAGAAAGCGGACAGGAAATCCGGAACCACGGGAAGCGGCTGATGGACTTCACGCGGCATTTGCAGGAAAAGAAACGCCAACAGATTCACAAGGCACTCGGCCAGTCCTATCGGTTCCCGGTGGCCATGCTCGCGGTGGTAACCCTGGTTCTCGTGGGGGTCTCTCGCTTCGTCAGCACCCACCTTTTGGAACCCCTGAGCATCCTGCGTGAAACCATCTCCCGGGTCGCCCAGGGGGATTTTCGTCCCATCCCTTACGAATGCGACTCGGGGGACGAAATCTGTCTTCTCATGAAGGCCTTCAACCGTATGAGCCAGGAATTGGAATCGAACCAGGAAGCCCTGATCCAGTCCCGGAAAATCGCCGCCCTGGGCACCTTCACGGCCGGCATCGCCCATGAATTGAACAACCCCCTGAACAACATCTATCTCACCGCCGAAATGCTGCTGGAGGATCACGCCGAATCCCTGGAGCCGGAAGCCCGGGAGCTGGTGCTTGACATTCTCAACCAGGCCGATCGAGCCGCCGAGATCGTCAAGAGTCTTCTCGATTTTTCCCGTAGTGACCGCCCGTCTTTTGAGAAGCTGGACGTGCGTGAAGTCATCCAACAAACCCTGAGACTGGTTAAGAATCAGCTCCTTTTGACGGGCACCCAGCTGGAGGTGGAAACGGAAGAGCCCATCCCTCCCATCCGCGGCCACCGGCGAAACCTGGAACAGGTCTTTCTCAACCTTTTCCTCAACGCGATCCAGGCCATGCCCCAGGGCGGCGAAATCACGGTGCGACTTTCCTGCGACGGGACGATGGTGCGGATCGATGTGGCCGACACCGGCATGGGCATCCGCCCGGAGGACTTGGAGCACATCTTTGAGCCCTTCTACACCACCAAGGGAGTGGGGCGAGGCACGGGCCTGGGCCTTTCGGTATCCTATTCCTTGATTCGGAAGCACGGGGGGCATATAGAGGTGCAGAGTCAGGTGGGGGCGGGGACCACCTTTTCCGTCTTCCTGCCTGTCCTGGACCTGGAAACCGAAACGAAGGCAGACGACGAGGGATCTCATGGAGAAGCCGTGGCGCCTGGCCGTCCTTGATGATGAGCCTTTGGTCTGCAAGCGGCTCACCCGCGCCCTGACCAAGGACGGCTACCGCGTGGAATCCTTCCTTTCAGCCGCCCCGTTCCTTCAGGCCATGCAACGGGACCCCTTCCACGTGGTCATCACGGATCTGCGACTTCCCGACATGAACGGCCTCAGCGTTCTTACGAAGATCAAGGAACGATGGGCTTGCACGGAAGTCATCGTCATCACGGGCTACGGCTCCATCGAAAACGCCGTGACGGCCATGAAGGCCGGCGCCTATCATTATGTGTCCAAACCCGTGCGACTCAGTGAGATCCGTCACCTGGCCAGAGGCGCCGTGGAGAAGGTGGCCATGCGCCGGGAAAACGAAAGGCTCCGGGAAGCCCTGCGGGGCGGAGATCCCCTGGGCCGGATCGTGGGCAATAGCCCGGTCGTGCAGGACGTCTTCGCCCTCATCCGCAAAGTGGCTCCTCTCGATTGCACGGTGCTCATCGAAGGCCAGAGCGGCACGGGAAAGGAGCTGGTAGCGCGCGCCATTCACGGCCTGAGCCCCCGGGCGTCCCGGCCGTTCGTCTCCTTCAATTGCGGCGGATTCACGGAAGAGCTCATCACCAGCGAGCTGTTCGGTTATGAAAAGGGGGCCTTCACGGGCGCCACCGCCACCAAGGTGGGACTCATGGAATCGGCTGTGGGAGGCACCGTCTTTCTGGACGAAATAGGGGAAATGCCCCTGCCCATGCAGGTTAAGCTGCTCCATGTGCTCCAGGAAAAGCGCATTCTCCGGGTGGGCGGCACCCGGCCCATCGCCCTGGACATCCGCATCATCGCCGCCACCAACAAGGACCTGAAACAGGAGGTCCTGGCCGGACGTTTCCGGGAAGACCTCTATTACCGGCTCAACGTGGTGCGCATCCCGCTGCCCACCCTGGCCGAACGCCGAGACGACATCCCGCTGCTGGTGGCCCATTTCATCGGCAAGTACCGCACCCTTTTCGGCAAGTCCGTGGAGGGCATCCATCCGCAGGCGCTGGAGATCTTGAAAAACCACAATTTCCCGGGAAACGTCCGGGAGCTGGAAAACATCATCGAACGGGCCGTGGCCCTCACCGAAAAGCCCCAGATCGGCGTGGACGATCTGCCGGAGGATCTGCGGCAGCTGGAAGTGGACGCCTATCCGGTCGAAGAACTGCTTCCCATGGAAGAGGTGGAAAAGCGCCACATCGTCAGGGTGCTTAACAAAACCGCCTACAATAAGAATCTGGCGGCCCAGATCCTGGAAATGCCGCGCACCACCCTGTGGCGCAAGATGAAAAAATACCGCATCCAGATGCCCGCTCCCGCCCACCCGTCCGACTGAACCCCGCCCCTTTCATTCCATTTTGAAACATCCCGAACCCTTCATCCGTCTTTTCTTTTCACTCTGAAACAGGCGAGATCCCTTCTCCGGACCTTCTCCCTCCGTCACCCCAACTAGCCTTTTCAAATCAATCAGTTACAGATTGAGCACCCTTCTTGCTTCGGTCTCCCGCGGGAGACGGCGATGGAGAAGATCTTGGTTACGGTCACCAAGGGAAGCATGGAGGAATTGGGGGCATTGGCCCGGGGCATCTCCCTGGCGCGGCGCATCGGTGGCCGCCTCTACGTGCTCGGCGTCAAACAACCGGGAATACCGGGAAGTGAAGGGTCCTATCGCTTGGTGCCGGCGGCGGATGAGGTGAACGAGCGGATGCAGATGCTGATCGAGGGGGCCCGGGCGGATGGGGTTTCCGTGGACACCTACGTGACGGAGGGCAGCGATGAGGAGGGGATCCTGGAGTTTTGTCGGCAACACCGGGTGACGCTGTGGGTCGTGGGGGTTCCCGGCAGGCATCGGCGGGAACACCAGAAGGCGGTGATGTGGGTCCACAAGATCCGGCATCGACTGGGGTGCCCGGTGGAAATGGTCTATCCCAAAAAGGAAATCGGACAACCAGAAGAGGATTGAAGCGATGCATCTTCCCTTTTATCTCTATCTACCCATTGCGGGAAACAGCGTGAACATGTTATTCATCCTGGGCTTAGGGGGCTTTGTGGGACTGCTGTCGGGCATCTTCGGTGTGGGCGGCGGCTTTCTCATGACGCCTCTTCTCATCATGATCGGCATCCCACCCACGGTGGCGGCGGCTTCCGACTCCAACCAGATCGTGGGGGCCTCCACGTCGGGGACCATCGCGCACTTTCGCATGGGCAACGTGGACTTCAAGATGGGGTTCCTGCTGCTCCTGGGAGGCGTGACCGGAGGCACCGTGGGGGTGCAGATTATCAAGATCCTGCGGCACCTGGGCAATGCGGACTTCTTGATCAGCGTCACCTATGTGCTCATGCTGGGGATCATCGGCTCCTACATGTTCCAGGAAAGCTACCGGTCCCTCCGGAGCAGCCGCGCGGCCCAGGCGGCTCCGGCCTCAGCCAACCCGGCCCGCCCTTCGGCCTATGCCCGGTTGGTGGCATCCCTGCCTTTCCAGACGGAATTTCCCCGCTCGGGCGTGCGGATGTCGCTCCTCATGCCCCTGCTGCTTGGGATTCTGGTGGGCATCCTGGCGGCGATCATGGGAGTCGGGGGCGGCTTCATCATGGTGCCCGTCATGGTCTATTTGCTTCGCATGCCCATGCACGTGGTGGTGGGGACGAGTCTTTTTCAGATCCTTTTCACCTGTATCGATGTGACCATCATGCAGTCCTACACCAACCACACCGTCGATTTCGTGCTGGCCTTCCTGCTCCTTTTGGGGTCCACCGCGGGGGCGCAGGTGGGCGCCCGGATCAGCAAACGACTCAAAGGCGATCAGTTGAAGATTATCCTGGCCGTGCTGGTGCTGGCGGTCATGGTCAAGATGTTACTCGGCCTTTTGCTCACCCCCGACGTCCTTGTGGCGGAAGCAGGAGGACACTGATGCGGCGCGCTCGGCTGATTCTCTGGATCATGGCGATCACGGGATGTTTGACCCTGATGGGGACCTCCTTCACGCGGGCGATGGACGTTACCGTCCGGCCTCAGGCCTTTGAGATCGGAACCTTCTACAACGGCACCACCCTGAACGTGGAAGGAAGGGTGGGGGCCGATCAGGACGTGGTGGTGCGTTTTGTGGGCGTCCCCGCCGATCTTCATCTCAAGATGAAGGGGAAGGTTCTGGGGTGCCTCTGGATGAATCGGGGTTCCGTGGATTTCCAAGGGGTCCCGAACGTCTTCGTGGTCTATCTGCCCAAGCCCTGGGAGGCCTTGGGGCCGGCGGATTCCAGGGATGGGGAAAGCATCTGGCACCTGGGACTGGAAGGCCTGGAATCCCGCGTGACCCTGGAGCCCCAAGACGAGGACAAACATCTTCTTTTCCGTGAACTCCTCAAGCTAAAAAGAAAACAGAGACTTTACCAGGAGGAGATGGGATCGATCCGTTACGGATCGGAGGACCAAGGGCAGCGGACCTTTCAAGTCTCCTTGAAAATTCCGGCCCGGCTGACCGAGGGCGATTACCACCTGGAAGTGTACGCCGTCTCGAACGGTCGAGTGGCGGAATCGGCTTCCGTGCCCATCCGGGCGCGCCTAGTGGGTGCACCGGCCTTCATCAAGAAGATGGCCTACCAACACGCCCTCTTGCACGGGGTTCTGGCCACCCTGGTGGCCATCTTCGGCGGTCTCCTCATGGGCTTCCTCGTCGGCACCGGCAAAGGAGCCCATTGAAAGGATGCCTTTCATGAAAGCTCTAGGGGCCAGGATTCGAAATTTCTTCACCCGGTGGAGGCGGCGGGAGCCCCCGCTCCCGTTTCCGGTGCTTCTGGAGCGCTTCCGCTCCATCCTGGCCCGAAATAACGAGATCCTGGAGCTCATGGCCGAAATGGGCGACAAGCTCAGCGGCGACTACGTCTTCGACAGCCAGTACATCCGGTTCTCATGCCGGAAGCTGGTCGACCTGGTCCACCACCTGATCCACGACCTGAACGTGCTGAGCAAGCGAAAGTACATGGACCTCTACGCCGCCCTGGAACGCATCCAGTGGCGACTGGACGGAATCCTGGCCGGCCGGCCGGCCCTTGAGGACGTTCCCTATACGCTCTTTTACGAGGACTGCAACCGCGACTGGAGCGAAGAGGTGGGCGGCAAGAACGCCAACCTGGGGGAAGTGCGAAACGTGCTGGAATTGACCACGCCGGAAGGGTTCGCCATTTCCACTCGAGCTTACCATGAATTCATGGCCGCCTCCGGACTGACCGTCGAGACGATCAGCCGACGCCTGAAAGGAAGAGGGTGGAACGATCCTCAGGGTTTGGAACAGGCCCTTCGGGAAATCCAGGAGCAGATCCTGGCGGCACCGGTTCCCCACGCTCCGGCCCGGGAGATCCAGCACTGCATCGAAACGCTGGCCCGGCGCGCGGGCCGGGAGCATCTCTTTTTCGCCGTTCGAAGCAGCGCCCCCGGGGAGGACACGGAGCACAGCTTTGCGGGCCTGCACCGGTCTTTTCTCAATGTGCCGGAAACGGAGGTGTTCCAAGCCTATCGGCAGGTGGTGGCGGGGATCTTTTCCGTGGAGGCGTGGAAATACCGGGCGGACAAGGGATTCTGGGAGCACGAGGCGGCCATGGCCGTGGGCTGTCAGCTCATGGTGGACGCCGTGGTGAGCGGGGTTCTCTACACCGTGGATCCGGCTCAGCCCCAATCGGAAACCCTCACGGTGGCGGCCACCTGGGGACTCGGTCCCCCCGTGGTGGAAGGGAGCCGGAAGGTGGACCGATTCCGCATCAGCCGGGATCCTCCCCATGCGCTCTTGGAAATGCACGTGATTCGAAAGGACATGGCGTTGGCACCGAATCCGGAGGGAGGCACGCTATGGGCGCAAGTCCCGGAGTCGGACCAATCTAAGGCGTGCCTCAACTCGTCTCAGCTCAGCCTGCTGGCCACCACCGGCCTTCTCCTAGAACGCTACTTCAAAAAGCCCCAGGATGTGGAGTGGGCTTTCGACACGTCCGGCCGGCTTGTCATCCTTCAGAGCCGCCCCTTGAGAATCAAGCAGGCACCGGAAGCGGACGCCTGCCGCATCGCCGACGTCACCGCCAACGCCCCGGTTCTGTGGTCTGGGAGGGGTGACGTGGTTCAGCGGGGCATCGCGGTGGGACAGGTGTTCGTGGTGGAAAGCGACGAGGACCTCCGACGGGTTCCCCCGGGAGCCATCCTGGTGGCCCGGGAAAGCTCGCCGAAGCTGGCCCGGGTCATCCGCCACGTGCGGGGGATCATCACCGACGTGGGATCCCCCATGGGGCACATGGCCACGGTGGCCCGGGAATTTCGGGTGCCCACGGTGGTCAACACGGAAACGGCCACGAAGATTCTCCACACCGGCGACGAGGTCACGCTGGACGCCACAGAAAACGTCCTCTACCGAGGCCGCATCAACGAACTGTGCTACTACGAGCTGACTCAGGAAGAGGTTTTCGAGGATTCCTATGAATACAGGCTTCTCAGGCGCCTGCTCCGCCACGTCACCCCGCTCAACCTGGTGGACCCGAAGGGGGCGGATTTCAACCCGGCAGGATGCCGTACCTTGCACGACATCACCCGGTTCGTCCACGAAAAGGCCGTGACCGAGCTGGCAACCATCAACATGGCCGGGCCGCACCTGGCGGGCACCCGGCCCAGGCTGCTCAAGGCCCCCGTGCCGTTGGACTTGCGGGTAATCGATGCGGACGGCGGCACGCGCGCCGATTCGGACGCCCGCACCCTTCAGCCTGAGGACATCGTCTCCATTCCCATGCAGGCTTTCCTTTCGGGCATGGTGGAATCCGATCTATGGGAGAGGACCCCGGTAGGCATGGACTTCAGCAGCTTCATGTCCAGCATGAGCCGGACCTTCGACGCCCACCGGGCGCCCCTGGAAGAGGTAGGACTCAACCTGGCGGTGCTGTCGGCCAACTACATGAACATCAGTCTCCGGATCGGGTATCATTTCAACATCATCGATTCCTATTTGAGTGATCGGATCGACGACAATTACATCTACTTCCGCTTCTTGGGGGGCGTCACCGATCTGACCCGCCGGTCCCGTCGGGCCCGGTTCATCGGGGAGGTCCTGGCACGCTGGGGGTTTCGGGTGGAAATTCGAGGCGACTTGGTGGTGGGCAGGATGAAGAAGTGGTCCCGCCCCGTGATGGAACGGAAGCTGCGCATGTTGGGGGCCCTAGTGGCCTACACCCGCCAGTTGGACGTGCAACTGGTGAGCGACGAGGAGGTGGTGCGGCACCTGGACCGATTCATGCGTTTGTTGGAACCCTTGTGGGAAGGGCCGGATCATTCCGGGCCCGAAGGAGGCTCCCATGAACAAGGAAGGCAAGACACGAATCCTGATCCTGGACGATGAACCCATCGTCTGCAAGCGACTGAAGCCCACCTTCGAGAAGGCGGGCTACGAGGTGGAGACCTTCACCGACAGCGCCCGGGCCCTGGAACGGGCCCGGGAGCAGGACTTCGATGTGGTGATCACGGATCTCAAAATGGAAAAAATCGACGGCATGCAGTTTCTCTCCGAGGTGAAGGAACGCTCCCCGGCCACGGAGGTCATTGTCATCACGGGCTTCGCTACCATGGAGACGGCCAAGGAATCCTTTCAAAAGGGAGTGTTCGACTTCGTGGCCAAGCCCTTCAAGATCAGCGAGATCATGGATGCCGTGCGCCGTGCGGAAGAGAAACGACGGGCCGCCGGCCGCTAGGGGTCTGGAAGCGAGACAGGAGGTGACATCATGAGGATTCTCTTTGCTGCGGACCAGCACATTTACAGCGCCCATGCACTCCAGGCCCTCAAGAAGCTGGCCGAGAACACGTGGGCGGATCTCACCTTCGTGGGGGTTCTGGACAAGTCCCAGGATCCGTCCGCCCAGCCCGGCGCCGCCGTGGCCGCTGCCCACCCCCTATTGGACGCCTTGGCGCGGTACCGAGACGAGTTTCTCGCCCAATGGCCCGAAGGCGAGTCCCCCTACGCCCCCACACGCCAGGCCCATGAATGGATCAGCCTGCGCCCGGGGCTCTGGGAACACATGCAGGTGGCTCGAGGGGCCATGAAGGAATTGAAGGTCCGGGTCCGTTTCGGACAGACAGCCCCCGAGATCCTGGCCGCCGCCCAGGAGGAAAGCTGCAGCCTGATCGTGATGGGCTGCACGGGAGGGGAACAGTGCCTGTGGCAGGACGAGCCCGCGGTTCCCCAAAAGGTGGTGGACGGAGCCGATGTGTCCGTGCTCCTGGTGAAAGAGGCGGCCCCCATCCGCAAGCTCTTCGTGTGCCTGGACGACAGCGACGTGACCCAGGACGCCCTGGAGATGGTCAACCAGATGGCCTCCATCACCGGCGCCGAACTGGACGTGGTGGGCCTCACCAAGGGAGGAGGGATCAAAAGGGAAGTCTTTCCGTGGCTCAACGCCGTCTACGACTATTACAAGGACAAGGGGGTGCCCGCCAATATTCGATTCAGCGAGATCGACGAGTTCCAGCAGTTCATTTCCTCCCAGGTCACCGAGGGGCTCCTGGCCCTCTGGCTGGGGAAGAAATCCCTCCTCTCCCGCCTTTTCCAGAAGAAGACCGATTCCATCGGGCATTTCGTGAGCACCTGCCGAACGTCGGTGCTGGTGCTGCGCTGATCCGTCCGGCGCAGCACCCCCTCCCCGCCTGCCGGATCGAGTCCGACGCAGAATGCTCCTACCGGCGAAGCCCCAGCAGTTCGGCGACGGCGTCCGGCGTGGCGGTTACGAAGGATCGGAAGGATTGGGAATCCATGGTGGTTCCCGGCACGGGGCACGGCAGTCCCTGCGGAGGACGCACCAGCAGCAGAAGCACGGCGGAGGTCACCCCGTCCACCAGGTAGGAAGCGTACAGGGCCGCCGCCGACGTGTCGCCCGTGGAGGCGCACACGGTCAGCACCTGCGACAGGTTTTGGGTCTTGATGAGATAGTCGAGGTAGCTGAAGGCGCTGGCCATGCCCCGGTCCTTGAAGGACGCACTGGGGTTTTGCCCGTCGTTTTTGAAAAAGAAGGTCCGGCCCGCCCAATCCCGCATCCGTCCGTTGGCCAGAACCACGGGCGTATGGCCTTTGTAAGCTGGTATGCGATATGAGAAAGTTTTACATGTGATCTAAGAAAAATGGGAAGTGGCGGGACATTGTGCGATGGGTCACCAATCTAGTGTGATGGCTAGCTGGTTGATGCGGCTCATGTCGCCGACATAAACGGTAAGCTCAATGGTCCTATGGCCGGGTTGGGTCATAGAGGCCCCGACTTTGAGCACGCCCACGCGCGGCTCCCAGCGCTGGATGGCGTAGACGACCTCGAAGTACAGGTCGGCCAGCCACTGGGCGTTGATAGGACGGTCGATGAGGTCGCGCACGCGCGAGCCATACTCTGGGCGCATGATGCGTTCGCCTGGGTAGGTCATCAAAATGTCCAGGATGGACTGGCTCAGGTGCTCCCATCCGCTCACGCGCGTCCCATCAGCCGCCGACATGCCGTGATACCGCTCCAGCGCAGCCACAGGGTTGGGATGGCCAGGCACCCGCGCTTTGATCGCCTTCGGCCGAGCGCAAAGCCCAAAGCAAAAGGACAGCCGAGGGGCTTCCCGTGCACAGCTTTGAGACCCCCATGGAGCCCTTGGGCACCCTCTGCCTCACCACGATACGGGTGACCCATACAAAAAGCACCAACGAATTTACCAGAGTCACATCGCCGACCAAAGTTCAACAGAGAGCTTTGGAGCTGCTGGGGGTGTCCTTGCTAATGTAGCCATGTGATTGGCTATAATATTTTTATTTCACCTGAAAAGTCAACAGCTTATTTTTTCCACTATGGGGAACTTCAGGTTAGAAAACAGCAACGGGCGCCCTGTGCCTCACAGGAGACATCCCCGCGCGCGCTGATGGCCCGCCGGCATACTGGAGGTCCCAGGGCACCCGCGTTTTGAGTATAGCCGTTTTCCCTCACCAAGGCCACCCGGCGGAGCCCGAAGGCCCTCGTCTGCCCATTGGCCTTGGCCGGGATAGGGGTTCGTCGCGCGCAGCCCGGGTCAAGGGCGGCGAAGCCGG
>Ga0209162_1003327_pt1 | contig 13060 bp, 6 predicted proteins | sample YNPNPMetaG_FD_187121 | JGI IMG/M metagenome (GOLD analysis project Ga0209162, IMG submission 187121) | Anoxygenic and chlorotrophic microbial mat microbial communities from Yellowstone National Park, USA - YNP NP MetaG (SPAdes) (version 2) ...
AACGTGGAATACCGATTGGTTGCATCCCGTTCGATCCGTCCGAGGATACTGAAAGGAGTCAACGAGTCAACGAATCAAGAGAGACGACAGGTTGCATCCCGTTCCATTCGACCGACGAGGCTGCAAGTCCGATCGCTGACTCGCTGGCTCGCTTCGTTGCATCCCGTTAAACCTTGGGGCCTTTGTGTCTTGGTGGTGAAAAAGGGGAATGCAGCGAATCGGCTCCGGCGCGTAAAAGCGTCAACCCCGACCGGCAGGCAAATTTCACATCAGGTCAGCGCGACACAGACTCTCCACAGATGAGCACGCCCTCAATCTGTGCATCCACGCATCCGTGCAAAAAATCCGTGTCGAGCCTGCCCGGCCGCCTCAAATGTGTCGGCAAAATCAAAGGGGTTGAGCCCCATCCTGGGGCTCAACCCCTTTTTTGATGACAGTGTATGCCCCCACGGGACCTCAAACGCACACCATGTCGCCAAACTGGCGGGACTGAAAGTCCTCGACAATGATACCGTTACAAGTGTCCCAGACTGCTCCAGCCCAGTCACCCTAAGCGGTCACAACAGCGCTCCAGAGCAATCAGAACGGTTCGTCACGCTTCGTCAAACTCCTGACGGTCGATCCCCAGTTGCCGCAGAATCTGGGAGAGCAACTTTGGACCGATGTCCTTGGCGCGATGGTACGGGATAGAGGCCTGCTTCCCGGTGGCCGGGTTCCGCCAGATCTCGTGGCTACCAGCTCCGTACCGCGTAAAGTCACAGCCCAATCTTCTCAGCTTCCGGGTCAGCTCGGCATACTTCATGCGGTGACCGCCACACGGGAGGAAAATGGCAGAGAAGTGACCGCGCGCACAGTTTCAGGTAGAGGGTCTCCTGCTGCCTTGAGCGATGCGATCAATGCGGAGGCCACCTGGGGAGCCAGGGCGAGTACCTCCTCAGCCGTGTCCCCAACGACGAGCAGGCCGGGCAGATCAGGACTGGTGGCCATGTAACGGTAGTCGCCGCCGTCATCCAGCTCTTCCAGTTCAATCTTCAAATCGTACAAGACCATTTGCTTCCTCCTGCCGGGCATCTTCCGTAACTATCGGCTGTCACATTTCGTAGGCCCAATTCTTGCCCACATCTTGATACAGGTAGCAGCCCTTGGCAAGCTGAAACTCAATCCGCATTGGGAAGGAACCCTGGTATTCCTTGCAGGGATACCCCTGTCAGATGTCCTGGGTTCCTACCTGATACAAATCGCAGGTGTGCCCCCAAGGGAATTCGAATCCCTGTCGCCGCCTTGAAAGGGCGGTGTCCTGGGCCTCTAGACGATGGGGGCCTGTGCGCTCCCATTGTAACAGAAATGGGAGCGCAGGTCAAGTTCAGGTTTCTGTGTCACCTGAGGTGCCAGGCCCTGACCGATCCGGAGAGGACCTGGCCCCCCAGCTCATGGCCCTTCACGCAGGATGAGCGGCAGGTAGAAATAGAACCGCTCCGCCGGCGCACACTCGACTGTGACCGTCCCGCTCATCATATCGGAACAGGCCCCACCACAGTTCCAGACGGCCAGGGTGTAAGGATAGGTCCCATCCAGGCCAAAATCCACGACCGGTGAGGGCTCCGCGCTGCCACCAAAGGAGCCGAAATCCCAGGCAAAGGTGAACGGCCCGGTGCCGGTCAACCCGGCGCCAAAGGTCACCGTACAGGCGGTGATCTCGTGGGTCACGGTCAGGATTTCGACCGGCAGGCACGCCCCCTCACACTCCACCGTGACCGTCCCGGTGAGGGTGTCGGTGGAAGCCCCCTCACAATTGGAGACGGTCAGGGTGTAGGGGTAGCTGCCCGACACGCCGAAGTTGACCGTCACGGTCGGCGCCGTGGAGGAGCCCAGGGGCCCCAGGTCCCACTCATAGACATAGGGTGGCGTGCCGCTCAGTTCGGCCCGGAAGGTCACGGTGCAACCCTGGGTGTCGGTGATGAGGGCCAGGATTTCCACCGGATCACAGGGCGTCAACACCGTCAACGTCACCGGGACACCGAGGTGAGGGGTGGCGGGATCGGTGCTCTCCGCATCCAACAAACCCAGATACACTCCCGGCTCCAGCCCCGAAGCGTCAAAGGTCACGGCGATAGAGATCCGTTCCCCAGGCCCCAGCGTGCCGCTCTGTGGCGTTTCGGAGAGCCAGGGGAGGTCGTATTCCAGCCCGCTCAGGGTGAGCGACACCGCCTCAAAGGCGTCAATCCGCCCCCAGCCGTAGACGTTGTTGGCCCCGTCGGGGCAGGGGGTGCCACCACAGGACAGGTCCTCAAGGCACAGAGCCGTACCCTCGACGATCTCTTTGATCTCTTCGGGGTCCAGGTTGAGGTTGGCCGACAGGACCAGGGCTGCTGCCCCCGCCAGGTGTGCCGCCGACAGGGAGGTGCCGCTCCACACCTGATAGCCACCATCCACGTAGCTGGAGCGGATATTCACCCCTGGCGCGGCAACCTCCGGCTTGATCTGCCCATCGCAGGGTGAGGGGCCACGGCTGCTAAAGGGGGCGATCTGGTCGCTGCTGTCGGTCGCCCCGGCGGAGACCGCCTGGGCCAGGGCTGCCGGCGAGCTAACCGTGCCGCAGCCTGGGCCGCTGCCACCCGGCGCAAAGACCGGCAGAATGCCGGCAGCCTGCCAGGCCAGCAGGTCTGGCTGGAATTCGGAATTGCACCCCCCACTGCCCCACATATTCAGGCCGATGTGGGGCCGTCTGGCCGGGTCAGGATCGGCCCCGCTCAGGTCGGTGGGGGCCAACAACCACTGGAAACCGGCATGGAGGTCCGACAGGGAACAGTTCCCCGTGGCGTTACAGGCTTTGACCGCGATCCACTTTGCCCCCGGAGCCACGCCGATCTGGTTGATCCCGCCGTCGTCGCCGACCACCAGGCCGATGCCGAACGTGCTGTGGCCATTGTCGTCGTAGGGCGTAGTCTGGCCGTTCACCAGGTCGAACCAGTTGTAGTTATGGTCAAAGGTGCCGCCCCCCAGGTTGCCCCGGTATTGCCCCACTAACGCCGTGTGATCGTACATCCCTCCGGTGCCGATGTTGCCCACAGTCACCCCCTGGCCGGTGACGCCAAAGGTGTCCCACACCTCGTCGGCGCGGATCCTGGCGATATTCCACTCGACCGCCTCAGACGCGGCTTCCTCCTCCCCTGGGGTGAAGGAAGGGATCAAGAGCACAGCATCGGCCCCGACATGGGCCACTTCGGGTCGGGCGGCCACCCTCTCCAGGAGCGGAGCGTCTAAGGTGGCGGCGATGGCGTTGGCCGTCAGCAGGGGGCGCGGTTCCGCCCCGGCGGCCTCCAGCAGGGCACGCAGTTCCCCACCGCTGCGCTCCGCCGTCTGTTGCAGCCGCTCATAGACAAAGCGCCCCCGCTCGGCCCGGTCCCGAAGGGCATAAGCCGGGCGCAGGTCGGCCAGCTCCCGCAGGTAGATGATGGCCCGCGCCTGCCCTTCGGCCCACACCTGGTCCCACACCGCCGCATCCACCACCGGCTCAGTTCGGGGACGGGGGGCAGGACCGGCAGCCAGGGCCAGCGTCCGGCTCATCTCATGCAGCCAGAAATCGAGGGGAGCTGCCCCGGTGTTGGTGATCCACAAGGTCTGCGTTTCCACCTGATCGGCATAGAGGGCCGCTTCCAACGCCGGCGGCGAAACGACAATGCCCGGCACCGGCTCCAGGGCAAAGTCCTGGGTGACAGTCATGCCCGCCTGGACCTCAACCCCAGGGGCCGTCTGGGAGACATAGCCCGTCATAGAAGCCGTAACATCGTACGTGTCGGCCGGCAGAGTCATGGTGTAGCGACCGTTCGGGTCGGTGAGGGCCTGGATGCTGCCGCTCTGGGACTGGGCCAGCACGGTGGCTCCGACCAGCGGCGCGCCACTGACGGCATCGGTCACCCGGCCCACCAGCCAGCCCACCTGCGGCTGACAATCGCCGAACCATTGGATGATCCGCTGCAACACCTGCCGGCCGTTGGCCGCATTGTTGTTGTAGATGGGCACCCAGTCTGTCCCGAAAAAGACGGTCTTCCACGAGCCTCCAGCCTTGTCCACGTCCAGGTTGTTGCCGCCGTTGGCCTGGCTGCGGAAAGCCACCGAGGCCCCGGCGCCGGCATTGACGATGTCGCCATAGTCGCTAAAGCCGGCCGGGTAGGTGAGCGGGTAGGGGCCCAGCCCACCGCCGATCGGGTCGCCCGGCACGCCGTACTTGGTGCTGGCGTTGCCGCTGTCGTTGGTGTAGGAGCCGATCCCCAGGTAGTTCTGGCCAAAGGCCGTCAGGCCAAAGTCGTAGAGATAGTTCTGGCTGGAGAGGAACAGCCGCCCGCCGCCATCCAGGTAGGCGGCCAGCGCCGTCTCGTCGGCGCTGTTGGGGCCGGCGGAGTCGCCGTACTTGTCGCCGGAGAACCAGATGACGATCGAGTAGCCCTGCAACCCGGCCAGGTCGGGGCCGTTGCCGCTGCCGCTGCCCACGTCGAACACGTCATAGTCGTAGCCCAGGTTGTCCAGGGCGGCGGTGAAGTAGGGGCGCACGTCGGGGCTGTTGTTGTCGTCGTCCACCAGCAGGATGCAGGGCAGCGGTTCCAGGGCAAAATCCTGGGTCTGATTGTGGTCCACGACGACGGCCCGTTCCTGGGAACGGTGGCCATAGGCGCTGACCTGCATGGTGTAGCTGCCCTGGGGCAATGTCGCCTGGTAAAAGCCGGTGGCCGGGTCGGTCCACACCACCACGGGCGATCCCTGGAACCGGATCTCGGCGAAAAGGGGCGTCCCGCTGCCCTGCTCGGTGACCGTACCGGAGACGATGTAGGTCGGCGCCGTCTGCAGGGCAAAATCCTGGGTCGTCACCGTGTCGGTGGTGACGACCACGCCGCCGACGGTAGCCGGCAGGTAGCCATACGCCTCGGCAGTCACGGTGTAGGTGCCGGCCAGCAGGGTGCGGGTGTAGTAGCCGCTGGAGTCGGTGGTGGCGGGGAAGGTGTGGCCGGCGTCGTCCTCTGCCGTCACTGTGGCGTCGGCGATGGGTGCGCCGCCGCTCGCCGCTGTGACATGGCCGTCCAGCGCACCGATGCCGCCAGGGATCAGGCAGCCGGTCATGTGGGCGTAGGTGGCGATGGCCGCCTTGACAAACTCGACGTAGTAGGGCCAGTCCTGGAAATTGTCCATATCGTCATTGACGGTGTGGTAATAGGGATTAAAGTCGCCCATGTCCTCGATGCCCAGGATGGCCGTGTAGCCATAGTCCCAGAACGAAGCGTGGTCGCTGGCGCCGGTGCCGTTGGGGATGATCTGCGGGATCAGGTTCAGATCGTAGGCGTCCACCACGTCGGCGAACAACTGGGCCAGGACCAACGTCGGGGGCAGGCTGGAATCGGCGTGCAGGTCAATGTCGGGGCTGCTGCCGCCGCTGTTCCAGGCGATCATGTCCAGGTTCAGGTAGCCGACGATATTCTCGCCGCGGCTGTAGGCGCGCTGGGCGTAGGCATGGCTGCCGTTCAGCCCCTGTTCCTCGCCGGTCCAGAAGGCGAAGCGCAGGGTGCAACCCCACTCGTACTGGCTGAGGATATCGGCGGCGATCAGGGTGGCCACCGAACCGCTGGCATTGTCGTCGGCCCCTGGCGCGTTGCCACTGGACGGCATGTCGTCCAGGTGGGCGCCGATGATAAAGATGTCATCGGGGTTGAGCGTGCCGGTGATGGTGCCGATGACATTGGGGTAGGTGACGCCGCCCCACTGGTGATACTCCACGGCCAGGCCCAGGTTGGTCAGGTGCTCGCCGACATACTGGGTCGCCTTCTGGATGGGGGTGCCGCTGTAGGTGTTGCGGGTGTAGATGGTGTAGGGCGAGCCGCCGATGTTCACCGGCCATTCGCCGCTCAGCCCTCCGGTGTAGTTATAGACCAGCCCCTGGTTCACCTGGTCGATCATCTGCTGGATCAGGGGATCCGGTTCGACAACCTCCGGCAAGGCGCTCGTGACCGGGGCGGGGCGCAACGGCTTGGGGTCGAAGGTGACGGCTGCCAGTTCGACGCCGGCCTCGGCCAGCCAGCCGGCCTGCCGGGGCGTGGTGCGCAACAGCACCTGCACGCCGTCATCCAGCAACAGGCGGCCATAGGCGTTCCAGTCAGGGGTGGGCCGGCCGGGCATCAGGTAAGCCAGGTAATAGCCGGCTCCCTTCAAATCGGGATCGAGCACGGTCCCCTCCAGGCCGGCGGCCTGCAACGCTTCGATCTGGCGGGGATCGGCGCCGGCCAGCAGGTACGACCCCTTGCCGGCCGTCAGTCGCGCATAGACCGGCACGCCGGCCGTCTCCACAGATACCAGGTCCCTGGGACCGCGCACCTCGATCTTGATCAGTGCTCGTGCCTCCGGCTGCACAGCAGCGACCGGCACCAGGCTGGCGGTCAACAGGGTGACCACCAGGAGGACAAAAGATGCGGTGAGCCGGCGTTTCACAGGCAATTTCCTTTCTGTTGCGAACTTTTTGTCCGAAAACCTGCTCCAGACAGACCGGCGTCCGCTCCAGGGCCGTGGCCTGGCAAGGACGGCCTCAGTGTAACACGATCCCCACCGGTCAGCAAGCTGGGCCCAGGCCTTTGAAAAGGGGGACGAGCTTTCCAGGCCTTTTTTGCTCTTTGACGCCGGCTGTGTTATAATGGGCGCGGAGGCTTTAGCCGGTGAAGACAGGTTCATCGTTTTGAAAGGAGAAAATTGAAATGAAATGCAGAGAGTGCGGTGCAGAGAATGAGCCGGGGACCAGGTTTTGCACCCGTTGCGGAGCGTCGTTGGCCCCTGCGGCGACACCGGCCGAAGGCAGCACCCTGAAACCGCTGGATACCGAGGCAGAGCATGTCCAGCGCGAGTTCACCGGTGGTCGGGGACGGATCAGCTATCGGATTGATGGCACGACCATGCAGGTGGTGACCATCGAGCTGGAACCGGGCGAGGTGATCTATTCCGAGTCGGGGGGCATGAGCTGGATGAGCGGCAATGTAGAGATGCGCACCCACTCGGGCGGCGGGTTGGGCAAGATGGTCAAGCGGGCGCTGGCCGGCGAATCGTTGTTCATCACCGATTTTTATGTAGAGAGCGGCCGGGGCACGGTCACTTTCGCCTCCGAGTTCCCGGGCAAGATCATCCCCTTCCATCTGGGGCCGGGGGAGAGCATCATCGTCCAGAAGGATGCCTTTATGTGTGCCGAAAAGAGCGTCAACATGGACATGCACTTCCGCAAGCGGCTGGGCACCGGCCTGTTCGGGGGCGAAGGGTTTATCATGCAAAAGATCACCGGCCCGGGGCTGGCCTTCATCGAAGTGGATGGCGAGGTGGTCGAGTATGAGCTGCAACCGGGGCAGCAACTCAAGGTGGACACCGGCCACCTGGCGGCCATGGAATCGTCGGTGGACTTTGACGTGACCATGGTCAAAGGGTTCAGGAATATCCTGTTGGGCGGCGAAGGGCTGTTCCTGGCCAGCGTCCGGGGGCCGGGCAAGGTGTGGTTGCAGACGATGCCCATGTCCAAACTGGCGCAAAAGGTGGCCCAGTTCATGCCTCAGGTGGGAGGCAAAGGCTCCAGCGGCGGGCTGAACATTGACGTCGGCAGCCTGCTGGGCGGGGGCTAAATTGAAATCCTCCCGCAGGTTTTAGAACCTGCGGGAGGATTTTGTAGTGCCGTCGGCCGGCCGTTACACCCAACCCCGCAGCTTCATCGCCTCGGCCACGCGGGCCACCGCGACGATATAGGCCCCCATGCGGTTGTGGACGCCATATTTCCGGGCCGTTTCGTGCACGGCGTGGAAGGCCGCCGTCATCTTTTTATCCAGCTTCTCATAGACCTCATCGGCCTCCCAGTAATAGTCGTAGGCGTTCTGGACCTGCTCAAAATAGGACACGGTCACCCCGCCGGCGTTGCACAAAAAGTCAGGGATGACATACACGCCGTTTTTGAACAGGATTTCGTCGGCTTCGGGGGTGGTGGGACCGTTGGCCAGCTCGGCGACGATCCGGGCCTTGATGTTGCCCGCGTTCCAGGGGCCGATCTGGTTTTCCAGGGCCGCCGGGATGAGCACATCCACCTCCAGTTCCAGCAATGCCTCGTTGCTGACCGGCTGGCAGGCATCGCAGCAGCGGTAGGTGGCCACAGTGCCTTGTTCATTCTTCCAGGCCAGCGTGGCCTCATAGTCCAGCCCCTCGGCACAGTAGACGCCCCCCTTCGAGTCGGACACGGCCACCACCTTCGAGCCGAACATGCTGGTGATGAGGTGATGGGCAAACTGTCCGGCGTTGCCATAGCCCTGGATGGCCACGGTGGCCTGGCTCAGGTCAATGCCCAGCAGCTTGGCCGCCTCGCGGATGGTGTACATTCCCCCTTTGGCCGTGGCATCGCCGCGCCCCGCCGACCCTCCCAGAGCCAGCGGCTTGCCGGTGATCACGCCCGGCACGTTGTACCCCCGCATGACGCTGTACTCATCCATCATCCAGGCCATGATCTGGGGCGTGGTATATACGTCGGGCGCCGGCACGTCGGTCTCTTCGCCGATGTAGTGGCCGATGGCGCGGATGTAGGCCCGGCTGAGGCGCTCCAGCTCCGCAGCCGACATCTCCTTGGGGTTACAGACGATGCCCCCCTTGCCGCCCCCCAGCGGGATGTCCACCACCGCCGTTTTCCACGTCATCCACGCCGCCAGAGCGCGGACGGTATCAATCGTCTCTTCAGGATGAAAACGGATGCCCCCCTTGGTGGGGCCGCGAGCGTCGTTGTACTGGACGCGAAAGCCGTGAAAGATCTTGACGCTGCCGTCGTCCATGCGCACCGGCAACGTGACGTGAAACTCGCGCAGCGGCCAGCGCAGCAGCTCGTGCACGGCCGGCTCCAGGCCCATGATCCTGGCTGCCTCATCCAGTTGAGCCTGTGCGATCTTGAATGGATTTAACTCACTCATTATTCTCTCTCCTTCAATCTCTTGGATTTGGATATTGGGATGGGCTCTTTCGAGGGAAGGCGAAAGCCCAACGCCTTGCCACAATGCCTCGTCAGGGGTCAGAAACAAAAATATACCCGGTGGTCATCTCCTCGTGCGCGGGTATACCTTACCTCAAGGAACTGCCACGCCGCAATTCTCAGATTGTGAGCAGATTATAGCACAGGCACACGGCCAGGGCAAAAACAGGCAGGGGCAATGCGCCCTTGCCCCTGCGCATCCGGCGTTGGAGATACCGGTGGCGACCTTGATGATGTCGCCGTCGGCGGCCGCGTCCACCGCATCCTGGATGACGGCATAGTCGCAGTCGGGTGGGCCGGCCGGGCAGACGGTCAGCACGCCGTCGGGGGTGGCGCCGGCCTGGCCGGCCAGCCCTTCGGCTGCCCCTTCGACCAGGCTCAGGGCAGGCAGCCAAAGCAGAGCCAGGGCCAATCGCACCGGTCGGGGCAGAGCGGCGCTCTGCCCCTACTGGCCGTCCGCCTGCGCGGACGGAGGCATCCACGCCGGTGGATGCCCGGCTGCAGGCCCCTGAGGTGCGACTTGAGTCGCTTCGCTTGATGCGTAGGGGGCGAGCGCCAGCCAGCGCTTCGCCGCCTCCGGCAGCCTGATCAGAGGGGCTCGCATCGTCAGGCATTCCGGCAGGGAGTTGAGGAACATGGACCCATAAGATTTGGTCAGCACCCGCCTGTCCAGCACGACAACCACGCCCCGGTCGGCTCTGGTGCGGATCAACCGCCCAAAACCCTGCCGGAAGCGCAAAATCGCCTCCGGGATGGCATATTGGGCAAAAGGGTTGTCATAGGTCTCGGAACGGGCGGCAAAGATCGGATCGTCGGGCACGGAAAAGGGCAGGCGGGCCAACACCAGCACACTGAGCGCCGGGCCGGCCACATCAATCCCCTCCCAAAAACTGCGGGTGCCCAGCAGCACTGCCCGGGGCGTGGTGCGGAAATTTTCCAGCAGTTGCGCCCGCGAACTGCCTGCCCCCTGCTCGTAGAGCACAATCCCGGCCTCGGCCAGGGGACGGGCGATGGCCTGTGAGGTGGTCCGCAGTTGGGAATAGGAGGTGAACAGCACCAGCGCCCGCCCCTCGGTGGCACGGCATAGGGCCACCAGGGCCTCCTCCACCGTCTTTTGGTAGTAAGGTTGATTGGGTTCAGGGATGTCGGTGGGCAGGTAGAGCAGGGTCGAACTCTTGTAGTCGAACGGCGAGCCGACCGCCAGTTCGTCCGCTTCCCAGGCGTTCAGCCGCTCGCGGATAAAGTCAAAGCGGTTATCGGTCGCCAGCGTGGCCGAGGTGAGGATGACCGACTCTTTGGCCTGGAACAGGTGCTTCTCGACCAGTTTCCCCACATGCAACGGCGCGGCATGGAGCGTCACCCGCCCATCCTGGGCCGAGACGCTGGCCCAGTAGATCACCGCCTCTGACGGTTCGGCGATGCAGGCGTTGATCTGGGTCCGCAGCTCCCGCAGGCGGGCCAGATAGCCGGCGCAGTCCTGGATCAACCCCTCCAGGTCAGGGATGTCATACCGGTCCAACTCGCCCAGGTCGCCACACAGCCGCTCCAGATCGCCGATGATGTGGTAGAGCTGGGCTGCCAGGTTATCCCAACTGATCTCCACCTCACTCCAGGCCGGCTGTACCCGCTGACCGCTGGTCAGGCGGATGCGCTGATCGTAATCGCCCTGGCGGGGGCTGTGCTCCCGCAAAAAGTCGCCCAAAACATTGAAAAAGGCATAGACGCCGGTCAGGGCTGCTTCGACCTGGTGCTGCAAGGCGTGGACATGGGCCTCCAACCGGGTCCACTCTTCAGCCGGGATCCTGCCCCGACAGCGGGCGAGCAGGTCGCTGAGGAAACCGCTGTAGCGCCGCACCCCCGCCGGCCGGACCAGATCGTCGAGCACCCGCTCCACGGCCCGCTGGTCGGCCTCGAAGCTCAGTTGGCGGGTGACGCTATCTTCCAGGTGGTGGGCCTCGTCCACGATCAGGTAGCGATAGTCGGGCAGGACGCGGTTTTCGACCGCCACATCTGAAAGGAGCAGGGCGTGGTTGACGATGATCAGATGGGCCTGCTCGGCGGCGTGGCGGGCACGATAGAAGAAGCAGCGGCCTCGCTCGCGGAAACGGCATCGCTCCAGCGTGCAGGTCTCACTCTCGGCAGAGATCTTGTTCCACAGCGCCTGCTCCAGGGGGTCGGGCATGAACAGTTCATCCCGTTCGCCTGTCTGGGTGCTGGGCAACCAGACCAACACCTTGGCCAGCAGGCGCATCTCCTCCGCCGAACTGACACCTGCCTGCCGCAGGGCGGCCAGCCGCCGCTGGCAGAGGTAGTTGCTCCGCCCCTTGAGCACCGCCACACGAAACTCAAAGGGCAATAGCTTTTGCAGGTCGGGGGTGTCTTTGCGGAAGAGCTGGTCCTGCAGGTTGATGGTGTTGGTGGACACCACCACCCGCTCGCCGTTGAGGTGGGCAAAGGTGACGGCCGGCAGCAGGTAGGCCAGGCTCTTGCCCGTGCCGGTGCCTGCCTCCACCAGCAGATGCTGTCGCCGGTTAAAAGCGGTGGCCACGGCCCGCAGCATCTCCACCTGCTGCGGACGGTATTCAAAGCCGGGAAAGCTGCGGGCCAGGAGGCCCCCTTCCTCCAGCATGGCGGTCAGTTCGGCCACGTCCAGGGCGCGGGGCCGGGCGGCGCGGGTCAGCTCCTCCTCCTCCCCGGCCGTCGTGGCGAAAAGCGGCCCCAACGCATCCTCTGGAGAGTCAGCCTGAGCGGCCAACTGCTGGCCGATGGCCCCGCGGAAGGCGGACTGCGCCTGAACCCGTTCCAGGTCAAGGAATACCTGCCGCAGGGACCAGTCCACCGACCCGGCCAGGCGGTTGATCTCTTGCAGGATGGCCGGAGGCAATTGGGCAGCCCGCTCCAGCAACGCCACAAAGAGGTCTTTGACCGCCAGAGCATCGTCCAGAGCGCGATGCGAGCAGAGGTTGGACAGCCCTAGCGATTCACCCAACCTGCTCAGGCTATAACGGGCGGCGTGAGGGACCAGAATGCTGGCCAGCTCAAAGGTATCCACCGCCTGATTGTCCAGGAGCAGGTCATAGCTGCGCAAAAAACTCAGGTCAAAGCTCACATTGTGGCCCACGATCGGATGGCTGCCCACAAAGCGGCGCAACTCGCCGGCCACCTGTCCAAAACGGGGGGCGCGGCTCACCTCGTCGTGGCCGATGCCGGTCAATTGCTGGATCTGGATGGGAATGGGCCGGCCCGGGTTGATCAGGCTCGACCATTTATCGAGCACCTGAGCCTGGAGGGCGCCCTCGTGAGACGAGACGCGAAAGCGGACGAGGCCGATCTCCAGGATGGCATCGCGTTTGGGGTCCAGGCCCGTGGTCTCCAGGTCCAGGGCCACAAAAGTTCGGTTCATGGGGACTCCTCAGTGGCCAACGGGCCAGATGTTGAGGGTGCTGTTCAATCTGTTCATTCTGCCAATCCGCTGCTCTTTTCTCCCCCTTTGTGCCTTTGTGCCCCGGTGGTTCACTGACAGGAGTTACGCCGTTGACCCGGCAGGCTTACCACAAAGGCACCAAGACACGAAGAATGACCAAGAAATCTTTGTCTTGGTGGTGAAAATGCCATCCATCGCGTAAGTCCTGTCACTGAGCGTTACGAGGCGGTCAACAGATACCGACCCCGTTTCGACTTGGTGTCCTGGCGCCTTTGTGGTAAGATGCCCCTGATCGGCTCCGGTCAGGCCGGGCCAGCACCTTACAAGTGAAATTCTTGCCCATTGGGCCCCAAAATGGACCACAAAGGACAGCAGGGGCACAAAGGTTTTTTTCCGCAGATTTAGGCCATCCCCTGATGTTTTATTATACTTCAGGTCTGGATAAATGTAAAGACCTGGTATCGCAGGTGTTCGAAGCAGAGCATGGACGGGGGGCACCCCATCGCTCGGCGGGACCCCCATCGCTCGGCGGGGGTCTGTGACGCTCGGCGGGACCCCATCGCTCGGCGGGGGTCTGTGACGCTCGGCGGGGGTCTGTGACGCTCGGCGGGGGGCTG
>Ga0209162_1003328_pt1 | contig 13060 bp, 13 predicted proteins | sample YNPNPMetaG_FD_187121 | JGI IMG/M metagenome (GOLD analysis project Ga0209162, IMG submission 187121) | Anoxygenic and chlorotrophic microbial mat microbial communities from Yellowstone National Park, USA - YNP NP MetaG (SPAdes) (version 2) ...
TGGAGCAGTTCGGTAGCTCGTCGGGCTCATAACCCGAAGGTCGGAGGTTCAAATCCTCCCCCCGCTACCATGAAAATCAAGGACTTGGTTCAGAGGGCCAAGTCCTTTTTTGTTTCCGGTTGCGGATAGGTTGCGGATGGTTGTGTGTGGTCATTGGCCACATCGTCCAACTCTTCGATGTCGGAGCGGCTCTCGGAGGGCAGCCACTTATTAGTAGATTTGAAAAGTGATCTGCGCTGAGCTGTGTCCCATTTCCTTCGCCACTTCAGCCAGCGGATCGCCCTTGCTCAGCCGCAACGTAACGTAGGTATGGCGCATGTCGTGCGGGGTGCGGCGCCTTAGCCCTGACTTGTCCATGGCACGATTCCACACTCTCTTTCGAAAATTGTCCGGGTCCATTGGATTTCCGCTCTCGTTACAGAAGACCCATTCCGGCGCGTCCCCCCAGCCGTTCCCCAAGGCATCTTCTTTCCTTTTTTTCCTGAGGTTTTGAAGCTCCATCGCCACCTGCCGCGTAAACCTGACATCCCTTTTTCCCGAACGACTCTTTGGCGTAGTCACCTGTCCGTGCACAACGTTTCGTTGAACCCGTAGGATACGCTTATGAAAGTCAATGTCACCCCACTGCAGCTCCACCAGCTCTCCCATTCGCAATCCTGTGCGAAACGCTGTTGCGATCAACGGGTAGTACTCGGGGAAGTTTTCCCGGTAATCATCTTCCAGCACTTGTCGCTCTTCCCGACTGAAGGGATCTGGCTCCCTCGCGGGCAGCTCCCATTCCGGCTTGGGAATCTTCACACCAAGAACCGGATTCCGATTAATGAACTTTTCGGGATGGTGCGCATAAGCCAAAATGGAGCTCAGGCAATTCTTGATGTTCTTGACCGTTTTGCTGTTCAGACCTTCCCTGATTTTTTGAACCATCAGATCCGCCACCGTTCTGGTGGTGATTTGGTCAAGGCGTTTAAGGTGGACCCCATTGTCAAGACAACGTTTGGAGAAATTTAAGGTGTTGTCTCGGTTCTCGGTAATCCTGCTTCCGGTTCCCTTTCTCCCTATGGCCTCGGTTTGAGTGTCCGGCTTTTCAATATGCCCCAAAGGACGTCCCCTTGCCGGAAGACCAAGTCGCGGAGGGGTGCCGAGAATGGGCCCAACCGTGGCTCGTCGGAGGCGGCCCTGTGCGACGACTCGAAAGGCTCCATTCATGCCGCATTCCTTAGGGCTTTCCCCTGGTAAACCTCCGCCGGTGTTCTGCCCTTCAGGCTCTGATGGGGGCGTTCGTTGTTGTAAAACTCAAAGTACCTCCGAAGTCCTTGGATAAGATCCTCCACCATCTTGTGCAGGGTGCCTTGGTTGCGCTTGAGACTGAGAACGTACTGCCCTCCTTGGTGGATGATCTGCTGCGCGATCTTTTTTTGACAGCCCGCGGCGTCGATGGTCACCACGATCCCTTTCAAGGAAAGCGCGGGCAGGATTTCTTGCATGGCCTTAATTTCGTTGGATTTGCTCTCCGTTTTGATCTGCCCTGGGATGAAGCGCCGATGAACCATCCAGACGCTGACCATATGAGCCGCGCCTCTGCCGTTGGCCCGATCGTGAGATCGCCGCAGGGTCTTGCCATCCAGCGCAATGACCTCCTCCGCGCCCTCCTTCAAGGCAAAGGTGACTCGAATCCAACTGGCGAAACACTGGGTAAAAGCGTTCGGATCGATCAGGGAGAACACCCGACCGAAGGTATCATGGGAAAGAATCCCATTGGGCAACTCGAGGAATTTTCGAAACCAATCCAGGCGGTTTTTGCAGAACATGGCCATTTCCACCCAGGAGTCGCAGCCAGCGATCACCCCGCACAGAGCCATGACGAGAATGTCCACCAACTTGTGGCGATTTTGAGACGAACGCGTGGGTCGGGGAACGCTTCAAAATGATCTTTCAACGAAGGGGCCTTTTCGAGTTCGTCCATCGCCAACCTCCTTGGTTTGGGTTAGAGATCACCAAGGTAGGGTGGCAGGGTTTTCTTCAAAAGTTCAGCATAAAGACGTGCGATTGCCCTGGGGAGGATGTCAAGAAAGTTGACAAAGCGTACGTCATAACGTACAATCACATCTCAAAAATCCATTAAATCCGGGGTAAATTATGCCGACACTTACAGCCACAGAAGCAAGATCAAAATTATATCGTCTTATTGACGAAATAGCCTCTTCTCACGAGCCAATTGTTATAAAGGGGAAACGCGGCAGCGCTGTGCTCATTTCCGAGGACGATTGGCGCAGTATTCAGGAAACCATGTATCTACTGAATATCCCGGGTATGCGGGAATCGATTCGGGAAGGGTTGGCCATGCCAATCGAGGAATGCACCCAACAACTTGACTGGTAATGTGGCGAGTCGTTTTCACAAAACAGGCTCAAAAAGACGCCAAAAAATTATCTGCCGCCGGGCTACGCCCAAAAGCCGAAAAGCTAATTGAAATCCTACGCAAAAATCCTTATCAAACTCCTCCACCATTTGAAAAGTTATTAGGCGATTTATCCGGAGCCTTGTCACGGCGGATAAACATACAACATCGGCTGGTTTATCAAATTATTGATGAAGAAGAAGTGGTTAAAGTCATTAGGATGTGGACTCATTATGAATGATCCGGAATAACATTATGGCAAGTGTTCACGGGGGGCATTGAACGGCACGATTTTGGGCTGGGCAAAGCTTACGGAATCTGGTGAAGGAGGGTGGAAAGCTGCGAATCGGGGAGCTGCCGAGACATGCCTTCCACTCCGTCCGACCCTAGGGGCCTGCATGGCCTGAGCGTTCCGCACCAAGACTGGGAAAGAACCCCGGTTTCGGTCAGGACCCTCGTGTCGCGCCAACACGAAACCATCACTAAGCTGCTCCAGCGCGTCGAAGAACCGGAAGCACGGATCGGCAGAAATTCCAAAAACTCGAACCCGCCGCCATCTTCGATCGCCCCGCACCAGCGGGTCAAAAGAAAGAAGTCGAAAGACAAGAAAAAGCCTGGCGTAAAAAAGGCCCCCCAGGGACACCAACAGGCTTTGCTGGAGCCGACCGAAACGGTGCCGGTGCCGCCCACCGCCTGCTCGTGTGGATGCCGGGAATTCGTTGGTTTGAGAACCTTTCACACCCATCAGCCTATCGAGCTGCCCGAGATCACGATGGTAGTTACCCACTTCTTCGGGAAGGAGAATGTGCCGCCTGCGGGGCCACATTCAAAGCCTCGGTACCGGAGGGCTCAGCGACCGGATACGGCGCGCGTCTCACAGCTCTTGTCGGGGAGCTCGGAAGGCGGCTTTTATGGAATTGATGGGCTACTGGGCCCGGATCCTGGTCTCTGATGGCTTGAAGCCTACCGCACATGGGCGAAGGCCCGGCAAACCTGCCTGGCCCATTGGATCCGCAGGGCCGAGGGGCTGGCCGAGAGAAAAGATGCCGCTCTGGCTCATTTCGGGAAGCGTGTAGCCACAGATCTCACGCGCCGGATACAGTGGGCCCATGCCCCTCCAACCCGGGGACACGTCGCCACCTGGTATGCGCGGATGGGACATCTCATCGCCAACCTCGAGGCTGAAAAGATGAGGCGGGCACGTTTGCCCGTCATCTGGATGCCGAAATGGGCCATCTTTGGATGTTCCTGCTCGAAGAAGGGGTCGATCCCACGAACAAACGCGCCGAGAGGGCGCTGCGTTTTGCCGGGCTGTGGCGTCGCATGATGCAGGGGAGTTTCAACGAAAAGGGAGACCGTTGGGTCGAGCGGATTCTGTCGCTGCGCGAAACCTGTCGGCTGCGAGGCTTGGCAACCTACCCGATGCTCGTCGAGGCCCTCACGTGCTCTTTCCAAAGTTAAGCTCGCGACGTCTCATGGATTTAGGGGGGGCTCCCCTGAACACTTACCGCACAGGAAGCGCAAGGTGTGGTTGTAAGCCAAGTTGCGTCGTAGGGTTAAGGTAAGACAAAAATGTTCTTGACATTGGGGTCCACCTGAGAGAGCGCGCGATTGCGCCCTCGGCGCAGCAGGATTAGCGTAGGCTCGTGGGCTTTGGAGGTTTAAATGAAATTGAAAATGGCAGCTGTTCTGTTGGTTTTCTTCTTAATCGGGTGTCTTGGAATGCCAAAGAACGTCACCCCCGTCAAGAATTTTAGCATAGAGAAATACTTGGGGAGATGGTTTGAAATTGCCAGATTGGATCATTCATTTGAACGAGGCCTAACCCGGGTAACGGCAGATTACAGCTTACGGAGCGACGGCGGGGTCAGAGTGGTGAACCGTGGATACTCGGAAAAGGAAGCAAGATGGAAAGAAGTTGAAGGACGAGCCTACTTCGTTAAAGAACGTGATCAAGGATATCTTAAAGTCTCATTTTTTTGGCCATTCTATGGTTCTTACATCATCTTCGACCTTGATCATGAAAGGTATCAGTATGCACTCGTGAGCGGCCCTGACAAATCGTACTTGTGGATTCTGGCTAGAAGCGCTGAAATAGATGATGAACTAAAGAAGGCCCTCATAGAAAGAGCAGCAACGCTTGGCTTTGAGACAAACAAACTCATATTCGTCAAACATCAGTAGGCATCCAACCAGGCAATGCAGCCGGCCGGCAAAGCCGGTGCCTGATGGCTACGTTGGTCATCAATCGTGACCCACCCCTAATCGACTAACCATAGGGTGTCCTTTCGGCAGCCGTGCGTGGAAAGAAGTTCTGTGGAGTTCGACGACGGCCCATATGCCAAGGGTGTTGAGAACCCGGGGCGAGGGCATTTTTTAGGATTTTGCTTGAGGAAATGGCTTGTTTTTCGGGTACGGTGTTGTTTGAGCGTGCATGATTCCGGCACACGGCAACGGCTTTAGTCCACAACTCTTCCGGGATGGGTCGGGGCCTGGGCGTGTCGGGCGCCAGGCATCTAGGCATTTTCGGACTTCAGCAAGATCCGGGTATGGGCTCGGCAGGGCTTGGAGGTCCATGGGCCCATCCTCCTCCATGGTGTGTCAAGGTGGGCCCAATCTATTCGCCGGCACCCCGCCGTCACGCACCCTTGCTCAAAGGACACTCAAAACGCAATACTGCCGGATACGCCGTTTTCCCGAAAGTGGTTGCGAATAGGTTGTGGATTGGCGCGACGATGACAGGTTTTTCGGGACACCCACCATCCTAAAATCAACCACTTATGACCTAGCGGGAATTCTCATAATCCGAAGATCGGAGGTACAAATCCCCCCCCCGCTACCAGGAAAATCAAGGACTTGGCTCAGAGGGCCAAGTCCTTTTTTGTTTCCGGCTAAAGGTCCATTGTCCTCTTCAGTCTGCACCCTGACCGGGCGTCACGCCCAATGGAGGCCCGAGCTACTCGTGGCTCCGTTGACCTTTTCGTGCGCCCATGGTTTCTGTCATCGGCCCTTTCACAAGTTTAAAGAAAGGATGCAGCGTACCAGCGGGGGATGAAACGGGCTTGGTTGCGCAGTTCGGCATCCAGACGGCGGCAGTGCGGTTCGTGGGATGCCAAAAGGTGCCAAAACGCCCCATCATGGCGCCCATGGCGGCTGTGGCACAGCTCATGAACGATAACGAGCCGCACCAACCGCGGGGGAAGAAAGAGCAAGGCGGCGTTCAGGCTCACGGTGCCCCGGTTCGAATAACTTCCCCATCGCGTTTTTTGCGCGCGAATGGTCACCTTCTGGTACGGAAGCGCGGTCTCTCGGCTGAGCCTCTCCACCCAGGGCTCCAGGATGCGCTTGGCCTGTTTTTGCACCCACAACCGAAGGAGCTGGCAGCATTGGGGGACGCGACTCACGTCTCCGCACATTTCTACACATGCCCTGGGACCGGTACTCCAGGTGAGTTCCAGACCGGCGGCGGGCTTTTCATGGTAGGTAACGCTCCAGGTTTCACCGGCGGCCGCAAAGTGGATGGTTGCGGGAAGAAGATCCGCCCCCGCAGGATCAATGCGCTTTGTGAGGACCTCTTCCAGCCGCTCCTCGATCCACGGGCGGTGTCTTTCCAGGATTTCCGGAAGCCCCTTCGGGTCAAAACCCCGAGGCACCGTAATGAGCAGGCCCGTCTGGGGGCGCACTCGTAGAATCACCCGCCGCGCCCGAGGGTTTTCTTTGATGCCATACGGCGGTGGCCAGTTGCCGAAGGGGTCTTGAGACATTGGCAGTTCCTGGATATTTCCATCGCTCATTCGAGTGTAATAGCAGATTCGGTGTGCTTTACTCTAAAACCATGCCGCTCAATACTGCCCGTCAAGATTGAGATACAACCCATTATAAATCTTCTGCGGTTAACGGCCTATCGAAAAAGACGAACTTCTCCGTTTTCAGCAGGACGACGAAACCGCGCTCGCCCCCCCGCCCTCGCGATTGCAACCCGAGTTTTTACCAATCGTAGAGCACTTCCCAGTGTTCCTGGAAAGAGGGATCCAGTTGGCTGTAGCGGTATGTCATGGTTTTTCCGGTCCCGGGACCTTTAGAACTGTCCTCTTTCCAGAAACGGATCGTAATGGCGGGCATCTTGCCATCGGGAAAAGTGTTGCCACCCAGGTGTTCCGGAACGGGAACCCACATTTCCTTTTCCTCGATGATTTTCCACACGGTGCCGTAGCGCTTGCTTCGAACCCGCTCTCCAACCCGGGGAAGATCCAGCTTGGCCCGCAATTCCCGAAAACGATAAGGGGTTGCATCCCCTTTATCCAAACAGCGGTCGCCCAAAAGCAGAATCCCAATGGCGCCCAAAGGGGCCGTGATAATGATGGACAAGACGGCGACGGCCAAAATCATTTCGCCCGAAGCCACCCCCGCCGCCATGGGGACGGCGCCGATGGCGGCCTGCACCGTCGCTTTTGGAACATAGGCGACAACGCAGAAAAGTTTTTCTTTCCAATTCAGCGGCGTCCCCAACAAAGACACCCACGTGCCGATGCTTCGAAAAATGAGCCCAACCAGGATCACCGCCGTCCCCGCAAGGCCCGCTTTCCACGCTACGTGAATGTTGACCTGCGCCCCGACCAACACAAAGAGCAGCAGTTCGGCAAAGACCCAAAGTTTTTTCAACTTTTGAGAAATAAGGTGGGCGATGGGTTCGGCCTTTTCCAGAATCACAAAGCCGATGGCCATCACGCCCAAAAGGCTGGCCACGGGCACCCAATGCTCCACGGCCGACTCCAACCATGTCAACACGATGGAGACGCCCAGCACGACCAGCGTTCTTTTCGGCGGCTTCCAGTCGTAGGTGGTGAAAAGCTTGTAGAGTAAATAGCCCGGTATGGCTCCCACAAGGATGCCCAAAGCGATGGATATGGGGATTTCGGCCAGTTTCGCCCAAATGTTCACGGTGCCGCCGCCGTACATCCCCAGGAAAATCGTGAAAAGAACGATGACGAAGACGTCGTCCACAGAGGATGCGCCGAGGATAAGCGTCGGGACCCCCTTTTTCGTGCCAAGGCCACGGTCCATGTAGTCGATCATCAGCGGCACAACCACGGCGGGGGAAACGGCACCGAGAATGGATCCCAGGATCGCCGCTTCCAGTAGGCTGATGCCCAGCCACTTGGGCGCCACGAGCATGATGCCTAAAATTTCAAAAATCGCCGGGACGGCGCTCATGGTCAAAGCCGCACGCCCCACGCGGTTGAGCGTGTCGCGATGGAGCTCAAAGCCGGCCCGAAGCAGGATCACGATCAGGGCGATTTTTCGAAAGTCCGCCGAAACCTGCATCATTTCCGAGCGCATGAGCCCCAACACATAGGGCCCCGCAAGAATGCCCACGAACAGCATCCCCACAAGACCCGGAAGTTTTATCCTTTTGAAAAAATAATCCGCAAGCAGCCCCAAAACGATGACGAGAGCCAAACTGATGGCCATGGACGTTCCCCCTGCACCGTCGGTGTTTTCTCATCCTTGGGCCAGCTCTTGGGCAATGCCTGTCAGAGCCCCTTTGACGCTCAGGATCTTTTGCATTTCCTCATGAAGCAGCACCTTTTTCTTGTCCCGTTCGGCCGCTCCGGCCTTTTTCAAAACCACCGCCTTGTCCAAAGCATCCTGAATGCCCTGCGCCGTGGCGTCAATCTTGGCGTTCAGGTTCCATCGAAATTCCAGGAAACTTTCCTGCAACCGCCGCATAAAATCCGAGCGCACCCGACCGCAGTTGGCATCGATGCGTTCAGGAAGTTTTTTCATCAAATCGTTCAGCACCTTCTTCTGGGAAAAGCTTTTGGGCATGAGTTTGCGCGAAAAGAAATCCACGGCCCCGGCGATATCGAAAAACCGGGGTGGGTCCCCTAGGAGGTAATAGAATCGGCTGTCCGAGCGAAGGGATTCATCCGTTTGAATCGTTTCGAAAGGAATGTCAAAGAGTTTGGCGGATGCCTGAATCAGTCGATCGATGACCTGATTGGTCCGGTCCGAATACTGACGGGAAACGCGCGCGAACTCCTCGTTGAGCGCTTTTTCTTGCTGCACGATCCAGTCGTCAAAGGTATGAATAATCCCTTCGTTCAAAACCGTCTCCATCTTTTCCACATATCGGGAGACGGGAAGATGCTGATGTTTTTCCCCCTCTTGGCGCAATTGCTCCATCAGTTCGGGAAGATGGTCTTTCTGAAGTCTTTTGAGTTCCCGGTCCAGCCAGTCCATGATCCTTTTGATTTCCGCTTCAAAATAATAGCCGTTCTCTTCGCGGTCCCGTTGGATCTTTTGGAGCTCCTTTTGAAAGAGACTGATTTTTTGTTCCAAATCCTGCAGGGGCATTTCAATGGCTTTTTGCTCCAATTGCACGGAAAATTCCAGATCGTTGAGGATCTTTCGAGCCGATTGGAGAGCGGATTGCAAAAGGACTCGGCCTTTTTCCTGGGTGAGAAACTCCGTGAGGACCGCTTCCAGCTGAGAAAAGTAGCTTTGGGCAACCTTGCCTTCATCCCCCTTGAGGCGGCCTTCCAAGGCCAATTTGGCGGAAAGGGGTAAGATGCGAATCTCCCCGTCTCGAAGCACCTCCTCAAGGACTTGTTTGGAAAATTCCAAAGACTCCTCGCGCTCTTCGGGGTCCACGTAGTCGATTTTGTTTTGGATGAAAAAGATTTTCGTGACGTATTGGCGCACATCCCGCAGAAACGCCAGTTCCGACTGGCTGATGGGAGGATCCACCGTAAAGAGGAAAAGCGCCGCATCCACCTTGGGCAGAAAGTCATAGGTGGCCTGGGTGTTGGTTTCGAAAATGGAGCCCACCCCCGGGGTATCGATCAAATGCACGCCGCCGCGAAGGGTATCGGCGGGGTAGGCGATTTCCACCCGATCCACACCTTTGGTGTTATCCGGATTTCCTCTTTCCGTCACGTAGTCGGCCAAAGCCCGCCGATCGATGCGCTGTGTTGTTCCGTCCTTAAAATGCACCAGGATCTCTTCCTCGGGGCCGTATCGGATCATGGTCACGATGGACGTTAAGGGCACCACCGCCGTGGGAAGGAGGTTGTCTTTGAGAATGGCGTTGACCAGCGTGCTCTTTCCCCTTTTAAACTCTCCGAGCACCACGAGGTAAAAGGCGCTTTGACGGATTTTCTCCGAAAGCTCATCGATCCTTTGCGTGACGGCGCCGTCCAGATTTTTCGTCCTGAGCTGGCGCATATCCTCCAAAGCTTTCAAAAGCTGCGCCTGTATCTTTCGGTAGCTTTCCAGCATGGCGGGTTCCTCCCATATTGTGCTTCACAAAAAAACCCCAACCCGTCGCCGGGTGGGGTTCCTGAACGGCAAACATCCATCCGCCTGAAACCCTGCCCGGCGGTCGTGGCCCGGGCCGACAGACACCGCCCGGTTCGACCCCCCTGGAGAAGTCATCATCCCCACACCCGGTCGGGGTGGGAGGCGGTTCAGGCAGACTTCATTGCCTTTCTCTATGGAGTGATTTTCGTCACAAACTTTAACAACATCTTTTTTCCCCTGTCAAGGACGCCGATTGTGAAGGGGCCGGCAGGTGAAAGCGCCCTTTTCCCTCATGGTCCGTGCCCTCCTCTCTTTGGATCCTCCAATGAGCCTTCCTCCTGGGGAAAGATCTCGGCGATCCGGTAGCGGAAAGCCCGCCTTTGCAGCCACCACACCCCAAAGGAATCCAGGAGCCCCACCCAGAGGCGGTTATGAATGCCGTACTTGGTGACCCCCGCGCGCCGAGGTCGATGGCCGACGGGGGTTTCTGTGATCCGATATCCGTAAAGGACTACCAGCGTGGGCAGGAAGCGGTGCAGACCCTTGAAAGGAGGAAGATGGGCCACGCATCGGCGTCGAAAAACCCGCGTGGAGCAGCCTACGTCGCGAACCGTTTTGCCGGTCACCCAATTGCGGAAGGCATTGGCGATGCGGGAGGAAATCCGTCGAACGAAGGCATCGCGCCTTTCAGCCCGGTAGCCATTGACCATATCGTAGTCGCCGCTGCGGACCATGGCCATGAGTCGGGGAAGATCGGCGGGATCGTTTTGTCCATCGCCGTCCAAAGTGGCGATAAGTGCCCCGCGTGCATGGCGAAACCCCGCCCAGAGGGCCGCCGATTGGCCCGCATTTTTTTCGAATCGCAAGAAACGGTGCCGGCTTCGAGGATCCCCGAGCGCGATGCGCCGCAGCTTTTCCGCCGTCGCATCCGTGGATCCGTCGTCCACCCAGAGGCACTCCCAGGTGAGGCCGCTGCTTTCCAAAGCGCGATCCACCTCCTCAGCCAGTGCCTCCACGTTATCTTGTTCGTTGTAAACGGGAATCACAACGCTCACTTCAGGAGCCTGGCCGTCCATCCTATCCTCCAGATCTGCGAAAACCCTGCCTCCACCGCCGGATGCCGTCCCTTTTCCGTTTTGGCGCCACCTTCCCGCGTTCCCCGAGCTTGCCCGTCGTACGCGCTCCGAAGAGCCTATCCGAGGTTGTTATCATGAGGTCACGGCTTTTCTCTTTAAAAATTCACCACGGAGACGCAGAGGTCGCAGAGCTTTCTTTGCTCTTGTGCCGCGCCGCTGAGAAGACGGCGCGGCACAAAAGGCACCCTTCGGGAATCTTTCCGCCAACACCCACACGGAACACCCCTTTGCGTTTTCGGACAGGCTCCGAGACGGTGTCCTTCCAGCGCCAGTTTCCCGACGGGGGTTGGGCGGCCTTACCCGCGCGGCTCGCTTCCGGGGGAAGCCAAGGCGGCGCGCAGCCGCTCTTCCCCTCTTTTGCTCAGGGACGTGACCAGAACTGTTCCCCCGATCTTCTTCAGGGTTTCCACCATCTCCTCAACCTTGGCATGGCGCAGAACGACCACGAGCGCCCACATGCCGGGAAGGACGGCACAGGCAAGCTGCGCGACGAATTCATCGTCAATGCCCACGTGGAACAGGCTGAAGCGGCGGCCTGCGGCCGCGGCTCCCGTAATGGTCCCCAGAGCCGCCCCCAGCACGGGATGAAAAAACAGGGAACCGACCAAAAGCCCCGCAATGCTTCCCACGGCCGTTTCCTTAAGGCCGCTGTACTGGGCGTGCTGAAGGGAAAGGCCCCCTTGGTCGTCTCTGTGCAGGATGAGCATCCCCTCAATGTCCACCACCCCTTGGCGATGCCAGGCCACGAGCTGCTCCCGCAAGGTTCGAATGACGGCTTCCGTCTTGTCTCCAATGATGAAAAGGTGGCTTTCGTGGGTCCGTTCCCACAGGGCGCGGGCCAGCTTGTGCGCAAGCCAATCTCGAAAATGGTCCGCTTCCTTCCACGCTTTGCCCAAGGAATCCACAAGGTGGATGCTGTCGTCGCGCACGTCCAGCGCCACATAGACATCGATCTGTTCGTTGATTTTCTCGATGGTGCGCGTCCCTTCCATGCCGATGATCACCCAGTGTTTGGAAAACTCGGGAAACATCTCGCGAAAGGTCTGGGTGGTGCCGATGGCGAAGTCCGCGTTGCCCACACCGGGAATCCACCCGGGCTCGGCCAAGGGATCCGCGGAAAGCTGTTCGTTATGATGGGTCAGCAAAGCATCGTAGCATTGTGAGATCCGGATACCCAAAACCTGCTGAAAACGCTTAGCAAAATCACTCATGGTCGTCCTTTTCGAGCCGCATGGCGGCCTTGGGTGCCGTTGCCAATGAAACCCGCCCTTAATAGAACACGGCGCCCTCGGAATGCAAACAAGCTCTTGGGATGGAAAGGCTTTTGTGCTACAGATGCGTCACTAAGGGAGCTTGTCTTTGAGGAGGGAGCCGCATGGCACGCATGACCGTCCGCACCGCAGCCCAGGCCCTCGGCGTTTCCCCGGACACCCTGGAAGAGTACCTGGAACGCACGGGCAAGATGGAATCCATCCGCCAAGGCAAGAGGGTCTTTATTCCCGCCCACGAAGTCAAAGCGCTCCTGGAGGAAAAGAAACGAAAAGCCCACGACATGCACGCCTCCGTCGGCACGGCCCGGGAACCCGCCCCTTCCGAAAGGGTTCAGGAAAACACGGTTTCCATTCCCGTGCCCCACTACGACGCCTTGCTGGAGGAACTGGGCCGACTGCGCTATCAAAGCCAGCTTCTGGAATTCTATCGAACGGAAGCCCAGGAAAAAAACGCGCTCCTTCTGGAAAAGGAACACCTGATCGGCCGACTGGAAGCCGAACTTGCCCAGGCGAAAAAACCATGGTGGCGGCGTCTGCTGCGACGCTAGCGCCAATGGCGAGAAAAAGGCGCGATTATGGCGGTAAAGGCGCGATTATGGCGCGATTAAAGAGGGGACGGCCTGGGGCAGGATGGGACGACATGGGGCATCCCGGCTTGGGGAAAGCGGCCCGGCGGGGTAAGGGCCCACTCTGGCACGCCGCTTGCTCTAGCAGAACCAGCGAAAGAAACCAACTCTTTCCTCCTCGAAAAAGGCCAGACGGTACAGCCCCGCCGTCTGGTCTTTTTTTTTGGTGCCGAAAAAATGCGGGGCTTTGAGAAAAGGAGAAGCCTTGTCCGTGAAAGCCCGTGAGCCTTTGGATCGTGTGTTCTTCGGTCGCACGGGGGTCTCCGTAACCCGGGTGGGTCTGGGCGGCGAAGGCATTCTGCGCACCCATGACCATGGGGACGGGGC
>Ga0209162_1003330_pt1 | contig 13046 bp, 14 predicted proteins | sample YNPNPMetaG_FD_187121 | JGI IMG/M metagenome (GOLD analysis project Ga0209162, IMG submission 187121) | Anoxygenic and chlorotrophic microbial mat microbial communities from Yellowstone National Park, USA - YNP NP MetaG (SPAdes) (version 2) ...
CCATACGGTACTTTATACCCTTCTGTCTTACATTCTCCCTTCTTATCCGCTCCCATTCCTCAGATGGGTATAAAGACTTCACAGGTAGCATGAATAGATCCTTCTCAGACATGTTGAATAGATCCTCAGTGTAAGAGTTCCATGATACTATACGCTCATTTTGATCAGCTAGTGTTATAGCTACAGCGTAGTTCTCAAATATAATCCTGTAACGCTCCTCTATGTCTCCTAGATCCTGTCTGCCTTGTGTATCCTGGTTTTGGAGGAGTGATGTTGTACGCTCCAGTACAGAGGATTGAGGCACATCGTCGTTGTAAACCTCTTCATCTGATTTTGATGAAGCTCTAAGGCGTTCTTCTTCTCTTAGTATGCGTACAATCTCAGGTTTTTCCCTCATATAACGTCACAACCCTACCATCATATCATTCATGGTTAATTTTATATAGGCATGATTACCTAGTTATTCATCTTTGATGGATCCTAAGCTTCATCATGCATCTCATCATCCATTCCTTATAATTAAACACAAGATAAAGACACATCAAATATATATTTTTATATGTCTCTCATTTTTTTAGTATATCATCAACTCGTTTAAGCAAAGTCTCCTTGTCAAATGGTTTCATAATGTAATCAGCTAAACCTTCATCTAGAAGCACTTGCTTACGTTTATCTGATATCTCCAGTACACTCATGAATGCAACCTTTATATCAGCATTCTTCTTTTTTATACGGTTGAACACATCCCATCCGCTCATACCAGGCATCATTATATCAAGGAGCACTAAATCAACCTTCTCCTTCTCTAGCTTCCTCAGGCATTCCTCACCACTGTAAGCAGGTACAACAGCGTACCCACCTAGCTCAAGTACAGTCCTTGTTAAATCAACAATATCAGGTTCATTATCAACAACCATTATTTTTTTCATGTGATCACATCCTCATCCATGTATTAGAGATTTATCATGTGTTTAAGAATATATCGATTCTCATTAACAAACAGTTAAAAACTAAAAGATAAACATAAACAGAAAGTAAAGAAAAATATAAGTTCTATGATTACTATTATCAATAAGGCGGCAAATGCGTATACGCATAACATGAGGAGAACAAAAAATGAGCGAACAAGGGATACACATAAAAGTTGAATTAGAGAGGGAAAAAGACGGAGAAGGATTACAAGTCAAGATACAGTTTAACCCTTCAGCGCCAAATATAACCATCAATGATAAACACGAGGCATCATGGTACCCAACACAAGAAGAAGTAGAATTCATAAATGAAGTATTCTCGTTGATACAACATAGAGATGCATACTACTACAAATCAGGATACAACACAGGGGAAATGAAAAGTGAAAAAAAACCATCACCATCTGATAGTAATGAAAACATTCAACCTAGTCATAGTAGCACCACACCTGCAGGCGCAGCAGAAGAAGGATCAGCGATAGAAAAGAAGAAAGGCGACGGTATAATCATAAGCGCTGACGCTGATACTATAGATGAGATCATAAGAAAGAAGAAAGAAGCAGAGGGGATAATACTAGAAGCAGATGAGAACGCTATCATAGACAGGGTTCTAAAAAAGAAGAAGAGAGAAGGCTGGTAACCCACAAAGAGAGAATCTCTGTTAAAACATGATTTTTTGAATGGATTACAAAGCATATGGAATTGTCAAAGGTTTTTCTTATGGTAAGGCATCCTATCTGGTATCTTGTATTTATTAGAAATCCTTTTGATCTTTTTCCCTATAGTTGACGTGTACCATCTAGGAGGTGATATTCTACCTTTGTATAACCCTTTGTAGTAATCAACTTGACTTGGTAGATTCCTCTCTAATAGATCTAAGAAATGTACTCTCTGATCACCTGCCAGCATAAGTGGTTTGTATAGTATATACTGAGAATCATGAAAAACCGCTGATCTTATCATATCCTCTAACTCAGCATCTGTGATACCTGGGAGTAGAGGTATCATAGCTAAACCTGCTGTTATACCTTTTTCCCTTAGTTTTTTTATGGTTTTTAAACGTTCTAATGGTGAAGGCGTATATGGTTCTATCAGATTCACTATGTTATCCTGTATTGTTGACATGCTGATTGTGACGAAGCAGTTCTTGATCCTTGATAATACATCGACATCGCGTAGTACAAGAGGAGACTTTGTTAGTATATGACATGGGTTATTGTATTCTGATATGATCTCTAGTAAGCATCGTGTCATCTTGTATTTCTCCTCTGCTGGCTGGTATGGATCATGCACTGACCCTATGATTATCAATCCTTTATTCATCTGTTTGATCTCTCTCTTTAGTATCTCTGCAGCGTTTGATTTTATTATAATCTCGTGTCTGTTAGATGAATCACAGTAAACGCAGCTGTATTCACAGTACTGATAAGGATCTATAGTGTAATCACCGTGGAATAATCCATCCTTCTTTGTAACACGGTTTATTATACTATCCACTTTTATGAATCGATGGTTCATAAGTCTACATTTCATCAGGGGCTTTGATACCTAGTAGCTCTAATCCGTTGTTTAGTGTTATTCTAACTGCATCTACGATCCTTATACGCATACCTTTTTTTTCTTTATCTGTCTCTGATATAACCGGGCAGTCACGGTAGAACTGGTTGAAATCTGAGGCTAAATCAAGTAGGTATAATGCTACTATATGAGGTTTGCATTCATCTGCCGCTTTCTCTATGATTTCTGGGAATCTCGCTAGTTGCAGTATGAGTCGTCTCTCAGCATGGTGGATATCTGAAGGTATGGTTATGGATGGTTCCTCATTGTTTTTTGATAGTATACTACAGGCTCGTGCATGCGCGTATTGTATGAACGGGGCCGAGTTACCCTCGAAGTTTAAAGCCTCTTCCCATCTAAATACGATATCCTTCTCAGGTTGGATTTTTATTATGTTGAATCTAAGTGCTCCTATACCTACCACTTCAGCGATGCTTCTCATCTGTTTCTCTGTTAGCTCGTTGCCTCTGCGTTTCTTCACTTCATCATAGGCACGGTTAACAGCCTCGTCTATGAGTTCATCGAGGTATACTACACGTCCTCGTCTAGTTGACATTTTACCTTCTGGTAACGATACAAAGGAGTAGAATATAACCCGTGGTGTGTTCTTAACTCCTAGTAGTTTTAACGCTATCTCAACTTGTTTAGCTTCTAGTTTATGATCCTCACCTAGTATGTTGATGAGTTCATCAGCTTGATTAGCTTTCCATGTATGATAAGCTATGTCCCTAGTAGCGTATAGTGTAGTACCATCATTCCTTGTAAGGTAGAATCTAGTGTTTCTACCTTTTATACTGAATTCTTCTAGATCCAGGTATAACGCTCCTTCTTCTTCATGGCAGTACCTTGTTTTTCTTAGTTCATTCAGGATCCTGTGAACGGTTTTATCTATGACGAATGTTGACTCCTCCACGTATCTATCAATAGTGATGTTGATCCTGCTAAGACTCTGCTTTATACCCTCTAGTACTGGTGTGTACGCTTCTTTGATCATCTCCAGTGTTTTTTTGTCACCATTCTCTGCTTTTCTTATAATCTCGTTTATCTCCTCCTGTGTTTTTTCATCCTCCTCCATCATCTTGTTAGCAGTCTGATAGAAGCCAACGTATCTATGATCAGGTTTTTCAATACCTTTAGAGGTTACTAGCTCTGGTTTAACATGTTTTATACCGTATGCTAGTATAGCTACTTGTTTACCCATATCATCAAGGTAGAACTGTGATTCAACACTGTAACCAGCTGACTTGTATAGTCTAACTAACGTGTCACCTATTATAGGGTTACGTGCTCTACCGACATGTAACGGGCCATTAGGGTTAGCTGATGTATGCTCTATTATCACTTTTCTCTTTTTAACTGGTAGGTTACCGTACTTCTCCTTCATTTCTAGTATTGTTTTTAACGTCTTATCAGCTAAGTGCCTTGTATTGATGAACACGTTGATGTAACCGTTTTTAGCTTCCACCTTTGTGATCCATTCACTCTTCTCAATGTTTTTTGTGATCTCTTCAGCTATACTCACTGGTGATCTACGTAGTTTAGGTGCTAACTGGAAACATGGGTACGTGTAGTCACCGTATCCTTCTGGTGGTGCTTCAAGGTTTATCTCCACGGTATACTGATACAGTGATGATAATGCTTTTGATAATCTAGACGTTATGTCTCTTCTGCAAGCCTCTAAAGGGTAGATCATAGTCAAATAAGGGTTATACCAAGATTTGATTTAAAGAGTTTTTCATTGATTCCTTTCTTTAGAGGTTCAAATGGTTTGAGTATGCAAAGGATTAAAGGGTTTAACTAAAAAAAATATTTGATGAAAACATGTTTTTATCTGGTTAACCCTAATTCTGTGTTTTTATAGTTTAACAAACTTTTTTTAGCCTATGTACCTTAACTCGTCTGATTTCTCCTTAGTGAGGCCTTCTATCTCCTGCAGCTGATGAGCTATGTACTCTATCTCCTCTGCTTTTCTCTCTAGTTGCGATAGGTCAATGTCAAGGTTCATTATCCTAGTTATGACTTTCAGTACTGCTTTAGCGCTTTTAGGGTCTACTAGGTAGCCTGGTGTCTCACCCATGAAGCATACACCTTCGAATCCTCTTAGTTTACCTAATCCTAGTAGCAGGCCGCTAGCGCCTATGATGCCTCCTCCAGGCTCGTTTTTACGGAATACAGCACCGTATTTCTTGATTTTTTCAACTAGTTTTCTGTTTGTAGTGGCGAATAGTACACTTGGTTCTTTCACCTCGTAGCCTAAACCGTATCCTCCTAGTGTGAATACTTCTTTTACACCTAGTGATTCGCATATATCAAGTATAGTCTCAGCTAGCTCGTATTGACCTGATGCTGATAAACCCTGGTAATCACCTGTGAGTAGTACTAGATCCCTCTGGTTTTTCTTCTTTGCTTTCCAGTAGTAGAACTCATTGTTAACTAGTTTTATAGTACCGTCAGTGTTGATGAAGACTTGCGGTGGGAAGTCTTTACTGTAAAGCTCTGCGAATTTAACAGCTTTAGTCATCTCTATTAGATGCTCCACTGCTACTTTACCTACGTTCCCTATACCTGGTAAGCCCTCTATAAGTAGAGGGTGTTTTAGTTTAGGTACTTTAGCTACGTATTTAACAGTTACTAGGTTCATGTCGTCTTCTTCTCCATTTTTTTAAGCATCCTACGGTATTTACCGTAGTGGTCCTGAGGTGAGAATCTAGCTGGCTCAGGTTTCACCGTATCAGTCTTGCATGTAGGGCACTTATATTTAAGCGTGTATACACCGCATTTTTTACAGTACTGTAGCGGCATGTTTATCATCTATCCCTCTTTGGAATTCACAGGAACCGTTATACTTCTTTATATACTTTGATGCTTTCTCCACTGCTTTTTTCATTTGATCCTCAGCTATCTTGTAGTCAGGTGCTTTAACTGTGATCATGTATTTAGGCGCGCTTATGTACGTTATATTTATTGTTACATCCTCGTATTCGCTATCCTCTGCTTCTAGTAACGCTTTTTTTATATGGTCTATAGCATCAGGTAGCCAGCATGATAGATGAATCAGTCCTTTGATTTCAACAAATGGTATAACTATGTTCTCCTTAGCTATGTTTTCGAAGATTTGAAACCATTCACCTTTGAACCCGTCGTTCCTAAGGGCCTCAGGGTTGTACGAGCATTCCTCAAAAGCATTGTACAATGAACCATACTTCTCTATTAGTCTATCGCCGAATTCTTTGTAGCATTGATCCACTGTTTTACCTAGTTTCTTAGCGACCATTTCAAATAGTTTTGATGCTCTCTGGTTGTTCTTCCATTCCTGTATTTTTTCACGTTTCTGATGCTCATTTACTCTTTTAAGTGATAAGTCTATGTGTTTCTTCTCAGGTGCTACTGATAGTACTTTGCATACTACTTTCTGCTGTTCTCTAACATGGTTCCTTATATGTTTAATCCATCCTGAAGCTATCTCTGATATATGTATGAATCCTTCTTTACCAGGGTACTCTTCTAGTGCTACGAATGCACCGAAACCCTGTACTTTTGTCACAGTTCCAACTACTAGTTCTCCTTCAGATGGGTACTCTTTCTTCTCCATAATTAATTCTAATATCCTTTTTTTTATTCTATTACCTCTAGTATTTTACCTTTGATTAACGCTTTCCCACCTGTTGGTTCAGCTATTACACCTCCGCATATATGGCATACTACTACTGATGATACTTTGTTGAATACAACTTGTTCGTTATCGCATTCATTGCATCTTACCTTTATGAATCTACTCTCAGGCTGCCTCATAGGTCTTCTTAATCCTCCCATAAATTTTTTTTTATTCTACTAGTTCTAGTTTTTTAGCACGCTGGTTAGGTGCTTGATGCATCTTCTTACAGATCGTACATAGGAACCGCATAGCTGTACGCCTCGTGGTTTTCTCTCGTCCTTCTGGTTTAGGACGTGGGAATCCACCGTAACCACGGGTTACACGTCTGAATCGACGTTGACCCTGTTTTAACTCGCTTGCTTTCTTCTTTTTCATTATGTTGATCTCATGGATCGTATGTTTTTTACAGTAAGGACAGTATCTTTTAATCTTACGTGGTCTTTCCATATGGTTTAACCTCTTATCTGAAATGGTAAAGGATGGTAAATAAGAAGTGATATAAAAAGGTAAGGTTATTTTATAGTTCTCATAACCTTTCTTTTTATGAATTGGTTACTCATATCACTGTTTAAGGATAATACATCGTCTTTTTTAAGATTGTACGTCCTCATATCTGTACCTACGAAGGATGGTATATCTACAAGTACTTGCACTATAGGGTTCATGTTAGGTTCATCATTATCTACTTCATCCTTTATTGTTTCCTCCTTTTTGTTAACCAGTGCTGCATCCTTGTCACCTGCGGTCTTCTCTCTGCTTTCTTCTTTTTTAACGGTGATTTCTTGTCTTGTAGTAGTCTTTAATGTTTCATCCCTCATGGATTGCATAGACGATATCAGGTTATCGTATAGTCTCCTCTCTGGTTCTATCAGGTTTCTTATATCTGGTTTACCGCCCCTGGATGCTGATAAAGCCGCGTGTACTATCTTTTTTTCACGTTGCTCGTATATACTCATCACTAGTCTTTTTATATTTTGTATCTCATTGTTTAACAGTTTCACTCGCTCAGCGTCTTTCTCCTTCTCTAGTAACCCTTGTAGATCCTCCAAGTACAGGTTCACATCATAGTAGAAATGCTCATCTATCTTTGATACTCCTGGTGTGGATTTCTCTACCTCCTGTATATGCCTAAGTGTCTTATACGTTATCTTATCTTTATTCATTTACCTGCATCATCTCTTAATGTTGTTTTATCTTACATATTAGTTTTTTTTATTCTAACCCTTTAGTTGTTATATGGAACTCTGTGGTTTTACCTTCAGGTTGGAATCTATGTTTCATCAATGTGGCTACGCGTTCACCTGCGCCTTTACGCCCTAGTTTAATGATGGTTTTAACCATATGCTCTGTTTCCCTATGTGTGAATGGTTTAATCTCACCGTTTTTATCAGTGTAAACCTGCTCAGCTACTATCACGAATAAGTCTTGCTCCCTAGCTGCTAACTGGAGCATGGTCATCTGCCTTAGAAGGGACCTCATAGCTGATTCTTTATCGTACTCTAACTCTAACCTGTACAGCATGTTTATAGTGTCAACGATGATTAAATCCTTATCAGGTATCCTGCAAGCCTCTGCTATAGCCTCCTCCTGGTTTTTGAACGTCATCGGGGAGTACAGTAATAGGTTATCTAGTATACCCATCTGCGGGTGGTTACTGGTGATCTGCTTTAGACGTTCCAGTGATACACCCTCAGTATCAATGTATACTACTCTTTTATTTTTTATGATGCATTCACGTGTAGCCTGTAAACATATATTGGTTTTACCTGTACCTGCTTCACCGTATATCTTAGTTATAACCCCTGATTCAACGCCTCCGCCGAGTAAATCATCTAAGGGTTTACACCCTAAAGGTAAAAACCTCATATACGCTCCTTTAATTATTTAATCATGGATTTTAAACTTTTCACATCTAAATCAAAGTATCCATATTAGATAATTGATATATTAGACATTAGGAGGGGGTTTCATTAAAGTAAATTCAAATTCTTTTTTTTCTGTTGTTCCTAAGTCATCTGATAGTTTGGTAACTAGATTTTCTCTTCCAGCTTGATTATGTTGGGAATTATAATTAAATTTCATGTTTTAACTTATTTATCTCTACTGCTCTATAATCTATTTGAAATTTTGTACTACATTTCAAGCATTCGCATAAGAGAGTGATCCATTCATTTTCATATTCTTCGTTAAAAGAAAGATACTCAGAGCTTCCGCAATCAGGGCATTCAATATTAACGGGTTTTATTTCCTCCATTTTAGAATCTCTATCAATTTTTGTTGTTTTAAAACTTTTTCATATTTGGGTGCCGGTGCTGTAAAAAAATTTTAATTAATCCTTCATCTGGTCGAAGCAGTATTCACTCCATGAGCGTAAACCTAACGCTATCTCCAACTCTACAGGTGTTATCAATGGTTTATTATACATGCTGTAATCATCTATCGCTATACGCGGGCAAGCAGTGGATACGTAGCAGTCTATACTATTAAAAGCAGCAAGTGACAACGGGGTAAACACTTCTAACGCTATGAGATAGGATTTCTTATTATTTAAACGTAAGGTATCATGGATCTTATTAGCGAGCCTTAGTCGACGTTGACCAGGTTTTAAACCTATTAGAACACCGAAAACCTTAGCGTTTTTAGCCTGTGTTATAGCACCGTACCTCTGTCTGAGTATCCTATCACGTGTTTTAATGATCTCATCCTTATTAACAGTGTTAGTATAAGGATCAGCAGCTACAACTGTTTTATCAACGCATAAGGATAAACCCACAGGGTGGAAAAACCCGCTCCCTATAAAGAGGTAAGAGTCAACCTTATCATTTATCTTTAAACCAGCTGATAGGTCGCATCCTAGTATACAACCAGGTTCTTTGACTCTACCATCACCAGCGCACATCACTGGTTCAAAACCATTCCTTGTTAACGTGCTCCTAACTGCATCGAGGTTTCTTATATGCTGAGCAGTTGTGACTAACCCTACACGTTTACCATCAAGTAGTTTTAATGATTTTTCAACTACTTTTACCACGTCACCTGTATAGTAAGCACCTACGTAGTATATAGGCACCTTGCTATGATACCCTGGTGACTCTAAACCTATATGACCGATGTGTACTAAGCAGTCAACACCTAATGATTCAAGGTCGTATAACGGCGTGCCACACGCTCCGAAGCATGGATCAGCTAGGATAACGCATCTAACCCCTGTCTTGGATTCAAGGTTATCAACTATTACGTCAGCGGAGTTCTTTAAACCCTCAGGTACTTGTAACCCGATAAACCTGTATTCTTTCTCTTTGATAGTGTTGATCAATGATTCCAATTCCACTGAGTATTTTAATATATTCATTACTTAACCCCTTCTCCTCCAGGTTGTATTTTTTTCATTTTAGTGATTCAACTAGCTTCTTGTAGAATCCTAAACGGTAACTATAAGACTCGTTAGACGTGTCAAAATCCAGATGTTTAATGCCTTCTCTGAATGGTTCAAAGCTTCTACGCTGTGAAAGGTATATCTCCCATCTACCATCTGATACGCTTCTACGTTTCATACGTTCATCTAAACGTTTCCTCACGGTGTCTTCAGGGCATACGCAATGCACCATTACTAGATCAGCTTTATACTCCTGTGATATAGCTTTAACGTTCGTTCTGTGTTTACTCTTAATGAATGTACCATCAAGTACAACCCCTCTGTTTAAATCAAGGTAACCCCTGCATCTCTTAAACATTTTATCGTATACATCATCTACTCTATCAGGTTGATATAAACCCTTGTTGTACTCCTCGTATTGATGTTTGAATACATCACCTGAACCCTCTTTACGTATAATATCAGTGTTAAGGTACTCAGCGTTGTAGTCTATCGTTATCTTCTTAGCCACTGTTGATTTACCTGTACCTGTTAAACCAGAGGTTATTATCATGAATGGTTTAACCCTTCTCAGGTCGTATGTGAATAATGAAGCGTAGTAACTGGATAAATCAAAATACCTGGATGCATCCTCTGTTATCTTCTTGTACTTATCCTTCCCTATGACTGGGTCGTTTAACTGGAAGCTCAGTACTTTCCCTCTGACGTAAGCCCTGTATGATTTATAAAAATTCAAGACATTTAACACGTCCTTGTCACCGGTTAGTTCAATGTACCTGTCTATAAGATGACTTGACAGGTAAGGTTGATTCCTGTAATCCAAATCCATAGCGAGGAAGCCTATATCAGCGGCTACGTCACTGTACCTGAAACGATCATTGAACTCTATGCAGTCAAAGATGTATACGTCATCATCTGATACTACGATGTTACCTGAATGAAGGTCACCGTGGCAGTCACGTATGAAACCTGATCTCATACGTTCATTGAAGACATGCCTCCTCCTTGATAGGAACTCGTTGTTAACCTCACGTAGAAACATGTAAGTACTACGAGGTATTGTCACATCAACAAATGACTCTGTCTGATTGAAATTCTCATCAATATTCACTTTGATAGAGTAAACTGAGCCGTAACTACTGATACTACCGCTGCGTTCACCCTTATTGTAGAAATCCACTAGAATGCTGCATATACGGTCTATCACATCCTCATCCACTTCACCTTTCTCCAGTAGGTTACACATTAAATCATCCTGAGGGAACTGCTTCATTTTAACCACGTAGTCAACTACTTCGCCTTCACCGTTCACACGTAAAACATCATCATCCTTTGTCACTGGTAAAACACCTAGGTAAACACTAGGGCATAAGCGTTTATTTAAACGCACCTCCTCCTCGCAGTAGTAACGCCTCTTCTCCAACGTTGAGAAATCAAGGAAACCCAGGTTAACAGGTTTCTTGATCTTATAAGCATAATCACCTGTAAGCGCCACGTATGAGATATGAGTCTGTATAACCTCAATACTCCTAACAGGTTCATCATAAAACAAAGGATTCCTCAATGAGTCTAACAATGATGACGAACACATAAGATCAATCCAGGATGATGAGAAGGATTGTTTTATAAAAAGTTAATGGTGAATAAACCATCGGTTAATACTACTACTATAACCTGGATTGTTAACACTGATAAAGCAGCTGGTATGAACAACCTGTAGATACGTGTAGGGTCAATGGAGAGGTAGTTACTACTAAGAACATTACAAAGATGAATAGGTGATATAAGGTAACCGATGAGTGAACTCATATACACGATACTAGTGAAACCTAGTATTGATAAACCAGCTGGAAGCATAAAAGGCTGAACAAGGAAATAAGATAGAGCTATAGCGGTAAGGTTATAACCAGTTATAAAACCAAACAACAAAGGCACCATGATGATCACTATCAAAGAGGGTAATGTTAAACCACCTATCAAATCAGATATGATCACATGCGCGTTAGCAGCCTCGAACATCCTACGGAATATCATTATACCTAGTATAGCTGAGAATAACCTGATAGTTAATGATTGTTTAATGATACGTATATAATCCTTCAATGGTATACGAACTAGTATGTAAAGTATGATGATGCTAATTGATACACCTGTGATGAATACAAGGCTCTGCGGTAAACCAAGAGGGCCTAGTATGAAGTAGAATATCACAGGTGCCACCACAGGTGTAATATACAATAAACCATTGTAACGTTTCTCATTATCAACTAGGGGGGTTTCTTCTTTTTTATATGAACCTGTAAATGATCTAAGCATGATGAAACCTATAAATATAAAAGCTAAGAAAGAAGCAGCGTTGATAACCATGAGGCTAGAGATGCTTATACCTGAGAAGCTGCTACTACATATAAGAATCATGGAGGATGAGACAGGGTAAACCGGGAACCATATATGACGAAACCAGATGTTAATGAGGTTCTTCTGCTTCTTATCTAGCTTATACCTGTCCCCTTCCTCATCAATCATGGGAGCAGAGAGCAAAGCACCACCTGGTACAGGCATAAGACCATAAACAGCTGGTATAACACTTAGTATAACACCACCGCCAAGTAATGATCTTAAACCCTCTATCAACCTGCTGATACCACCAGTCTCCTTCATGCATCTAGCTAACACGTATATCAGGGTTGATAGTAAACCTAGTTCAATAGTCTCAGTTACAATAACCTTATCTTTAAAAGAGTAGATGGTACCCTCAGATAAAACCATGAGGATGTCTAAAGGCTCTATAACACCAATTGAGAATACCCCTAGTATGATGCTTCCTAGTATCAATGATAAACCCATGTCGATACGACGACGTATAAGTATTATAACAATGGTGAGCGCAACTACGACACCTACTAGCACGTTTATCATAGGTTAAAGGGTTGTATAAAATCATGGTTATATTATACTTTTTAAAAAAAGAGTGGAAACAGATAAGGTGATCTAGTCAGTGTTGGAGCCCACTAGATCCTTAGCGTACCGTTCAGCATCAGCTATAATCTTATCATGATCCATTGTTAAGAATTCATAATCCATCATCAATGGTTTACCGTTTACTATAACATGTGAAACATCGCTACCTCTAGCAGCGTATACTATATGCGACACAGGGTCATGTAGAGGCGTGAAACGAGCATTCCTAGAGTCTATGATTATAACATCAGCTTTTTTACCCTCCTCTAATGATCCTAATTTATCCTCCATACGCAGGCATCTAGCACCATCCCTAGTAGCTAAGTCAAGAACCATCTGAGCTGGTAGGATTGTTGGATCCCAACGATGATGCTTATGCATAAGAGCGCAGAACTTCATGGTTTCAAACATATCCAAGGTGTTGTTACTAGCAGCACCATCAGTACCAAGACCTACTGGTACATCAGCTTCTAAGAGTTCAGGTAAAGGCGCGTACCCCCCTGTAGCTATCTTCATGTTACTAACA
>Ga0209162_1003333_pt1 | contig 13040 bp, 10 predicted proteins | sample YNPNPMetaG_FD_187121 | JGI IMG/M metagenome (GOLD analysis project Ga0209162, IMG submission 187121) | Anoxygenic and chlorotrophic microbial mat microbial communities from Yellowstone National Park, USA - YNP NP MetaG (SPAdes) (version 2) ...
GGGAGACAATATCAGCATGACGGTAGAGTTGATAACGCCGATTGCGATGGAGAAGGAGTTGCGGTTTGCGATCCGGGAAGGTGGCAGGACGGTGGGCGCCGGCGTCATCAGCGATGTGATCGAATAATGACGGATTCGTCCGCAGTAGTGTGGCATAAAAGGATAAGGACTGAAGGTTATGCGTGACATCATAACGTTGGCTTGCACCCAGTGTAAGCAAAAAAATTACAATACAACCAAAAATAAGAAAAAAACAACGGGGAAACTCGAGTTTAAAAAGTACTGTAAATTTTGTCACACACACACCCTTCATAAAGAGACAAAATAGAGGCTCCCTGATCAGCGCGCAACCACTGTTCTTACCGTGCTTTTTTCTGCGCATCTGTTTTTGGGAAAACGGTGATAGGCCAGTAGCTCTAACGGATAGAGCACCGGACTCCAAATCCGGGGGATGGGGGTTCAAGTCCCTCCTGGCCTGCCATATTTTGATATATTTTAGGGGATGGGGTTTGGTGGGATGGACATACAGGCCGCGATAACAAAAACCCGGCAGTTTTTCCGGGAGGTCAGGATAGAACTGAAAAAGATTACCTGGCCGGTCAAAAAAGAAACGATTGCTTCCACCTCAGTTGTGGTGATTATTGTCATTATTGTGTCGTTTTTCCTTGGTCTTGTGGATTTGGGTTTATCGCGGGTAATTAAACTCATTTTGAGTTGAGGACGGGTATGGCCAAAAAGTGGTATGTGGTACACACGTATTCGGGCTATGAAAACAAAGTCAAGGAGATGCTCGAAGAGCGCATCAAGGCTTATAATATGGAGGATGCATTCGGTGAAATTTTAATCCCGACCGAGGACATTGAAGAGATTTTTCGAAGTAAAAAAGGAGAAAAGCAGGTCAAAAAAACCACCCGAAAGTTTTTCCCCGGATACCTTTTGGTACAGGTTGATATGAACAACGAGACTTGGCATTTGGTGCGGAATACGCCGCGAGTAACCGGTTTTATCGGCGGCAAAACCAAACCGATTCCGATTCCTGATGAGGGCGTGGAAGAGCTTTTGTCAAAAATTCGTGAAGGCAAGCTCCGACCCAAAATGCTTGCCAGCTTTGAAAAGGGTGATGAGGTGGCAATTGTTGAGGGACCGTTTGCGAATTTCAATGGTGTTGTTGAGGAAGTAAAACCCGAAAAAATGCGTCTCAAAGTGCTCGTGAGTATCTTTGGACGTCAGACACCGATTGAGCTTGAATATTCGCAGGTTAAAAAGCTTAATTAACGCTTGCAGAGGCAAAGGAACAGGCTATGGCAAAAAAGGTTGTTACTCAGATTAAATTGCAAATTCCAGCAGGCAAGGCAAACCCTTCGCCGCCGGTTGGTCCTGCCTTAGGACAGCACGGCGTGAACATCATGGAATTTTGCAAAGCCTATAATGCAAAGACCCAAGATAAAGAAGGACTTATTATTCCGGTTGTCATTACGGTTTATAGCGACCGTTCATTTACTTTTGTCACCAAAACACCGCCAGCAGCTGACCTTCTTAAAAAAGCTGCTGGCATTATCAAGGGGTCAGGCGAACCGAATAAAAACAAGGTCGGGAAAGTTACCTTAGCGCAAGTTCAGGAAATAGCAAAAACAAAGATGGCTGACCTCAATGCGGGAGACCTTGAAACTGCAGTTCGGACAATTATGGGGACGGCTCGCAGCATGGGTATTGAGGTTGAGCAGTAAGCACAAAGATAGGGGTCAGAACATGGGGGAGCGGTGTTCTGATGACTGACTTTGAAGCGTGTTAGTATTGAATTGCAAAAGGATACGTAAAGGGTACTGCTATGGCACATCATGGAAAAAAATACATACAAGCTGCACGTACGATTGACCGCGAAAAACGCTATACGTTACCGGAGGCTATTGATAAGGTCAAGTCATCAGCGTATGCAAAATTTGATGAAACCGTGGATGTTGCAGTGCGTCTGGGTGTTGATGCGAGGAAATCAGACCAGATGGTCAGGGGTACGGTGATGCTTCCGCATGGCACCGGCAAGGAAGTTCGGGTGCTGGTGTTTGCCAAAGGCGAAAAGGAAAAGGAGGCACGAGATGCTGGCGCAGATTATGTTGGTGCTGAAGAGCTCGTTGAGAAAATATCGGGGGGATGGCTTGAGTTTGACAAAACGGTCGCAACCCCTGATATGATGGGCATTGTGGGACGGATTGCAAAAATACTTGGCCCGCGCGGTTTAATGCCAAATCCCAAACTCGGTACCGTAACCATGAATATTAAGGAAACTGTTCAAGAACTCAAACGGGGCAAGGTTGAATTCAAGACGGACAAGGCTGGGATTGTCCATGTCCCCGTCGGCAAAGTATCCTTTGACGCACAAAAACTCTACGACAATGTCATGGCACTGATTGAAACAGTAAACCGGCTGAAACCACCAACGAGCAAGGGACAGTATTTGAAAAATATCGTCCTGTCCTCAACGATGGGGCCGGGTGTCAAGGTTGACATTGCGACGGTTAAGGCAAGTTAATCGTAATGAATTATTGTAAAGGGTGAGGAACGTGAGCAGAAAAGCACGAGAAGAAGCGGTAGCGGCGCTCGTCGAGCGTATCGGACAAACCAAGGGCATTATTATCTGTGATTATACCGGATTGAATGTAGAAAAAATAACAGCGCTTCGGCGGCAGGTGCGTGATGCTGGTGCTGAGCTGAAGGTGGTCAAAAACACCCTGCTGAAAATAGCGACTCGCGACAGCGCCTATGCGTTGCTGCATGACACTATGACCGGACAGACTGCGGCTACCTTTGTTGATGGTGATCCTGCACAGATTGCCAAAGTGTTGACCGAATTTGTCAAAGGCAACCCTGAACTTCAGTTCAAAATCAGAGCAGGCGTTCTTGAAAAACAACTGTTGCTCCCCCATCAGATCGAACAGATCGGCAATTTGCCCAGCCGCGAGGTGCTGCTCGGTCAGATGGTAGGCGTTTTGGCTGCACCGCTGACAGGTTTTGTCTCAGTACTTGCCGATATTCCGCGGAAACTCTTGCGCGTCTTGTCAGCAGTTGCCGACGCAAAAAAAGCATAACAGGAATGATGCACAACGGTTTCTAACGTATTTTTTTTAGGAGGTTATTTTATGGCAGACATTACTAAAGAGGATGTGATCAAGTTCATCGAGAACATGACGGTGCTTGAGCTTTCAGGCTTGATTAAAGAGCTGGAAGAGCGATTTGGCGTTTCAGCGGCAGCGGTTGCTGCGCCTGTCGCGATGGCAGCTCCCGGAGCAGTTGCTGAGGCTGCAAAGGCTGAAGAAAAGACCGAATTCAGCGTCGTGCTGACCGCCGCAGGTGACAAACGCATCAATGTGATCAAAGTGGTGCGTGCGGTTACCGGACTTGGACTGAAAGAGGCAAAAGACTTTGTTGACGCCCTGCCCAAAACCGTTAAAGAAGGTATCCCGAAAAACGAGGCAGAGGACATCAAAAAGCAGCTTGAGGAAGCAGGGGCAACTGCTGAGATTAAGTAGTTGTACCGCTGTCGTACCATGGTCGCTGTGGGAGCACTGCTGTCAGTGCGCGAAACGAAAAGCGCTCAACGGCGGTGCTTTATCATGGGTTAACTATAATTGGGGTGTTGCATGAGTAACGTTGGCACACAGAAACTGCGTTTTCGCAAGAGCTTCAAGGAATTTTCCGATGTCATGAAAATACCCAATTTGATTGACATCCAGAAGCAGTCCTATGACAAATTTTTGCAAAAGGATGTGCCGCCGCAGGATCGGAAATACTGCGGCTTACAGCGGGTATTCCAAAGCGTTTTTCCAATAAAGAATTACAACGAGACATCATCGCTTGAGTTTGTGAGCTATACGTTAGGGCAGCCCAAATATGACCTCGAAGAATGCCGCCAAAAGGAATTGACCTACGCTTCCCCGCTCAAGGTGCTGATGCGGCTCGTGAATTACGACGCTGAAACCAAAAACATCCGGGACATTAAGGAGCAGGAGGTTTATTTTGGCGAAATACCACTCATGACCGATAACGGCACGTTTATTATCAACGGAACCGAACGGGTCGTGGTGAGTCAGCTCCACCGGTCGCCGGGCGTGTTTTTTGACCATGACAAAGGGAAGAACCTTTCCAGTGGAAAATTTCTCTATTCAGCACGGATCATCCCTAGTCGTGGGTCATGGATAGATTTGGAATTTGACCCGAAGGACATTATCTATGTGCGCATTGACCGGCGCCGCAAATTTCCGGTAACGGTGCTCCTCAAAGCACTGGGGTATAGTGATCAAGAACTGCTCCAATATTTCTATACGATTGATGATGTCGTTATAGAGCGAACGACCATCAAGCGCACGATCCGCTCGCCCTTGTTTGGTGATGTCGTTGCGCAGGAGGATATTCTTGACGAGAAAACCAAAACCGTCCTGGTAAAAAAAGGTAGGAAAATTACCCGTGCACTTATGAAGAAGCTCCAGGATGCCCGCGTCACGCATATTTCCATTACCCCCAACGACCTTCTTGAGAAACCAACCTATGTTGCTGAAGATCTTGTGGACCCCGACACTGGTGAGGTGCTGTTGCCGTGCAACGGCTTGATCACCAAGGAGATTCTTGATCGCCTCCTTGGTCGTACCGTTACGTTTAAAATTCTTTTTATTGATCATCTGCAGGTTGACTCGTCATTCCGTGATACACTTGCTCTTGACAAGGTTAAGAGTGCAGAGAGCGCCATTGTAGAAATCTATAAGCGGCTCAGACCAAACGATCCCCCAAGTCAGGAGAGTGCCAATCTGTTTTTCCATAAGCTGTTTTTTGACAGTGAGTATTACGAACTGACTGAAGTGGGACGGCTGAAAATCAATGAGCGGCTGAATCTTACAACGCCCATAGATGTGCAGGTCCTGACCAAAGATGATATCCTTGCAACGGTTCGCCTGCTCATTGAAATAAAAAACGGCAGGGGAGACATTGACGACATTGACCATTTAGGCAATCGCCGGGTACGGACCGTTGGGGAGCTTGTGGAGAACCACTACCGCATCGGTTTGGTGCGTATGGAACGCGCCATAAAAGAGCGCATGAGCCTTCAGGAAGTGGAGACGCTGATGCCCAATGATCTTGTTAATTCAAAAATGGTGTCAGCGGTGGTGAAGGAATTTTTTGGTTCCAGTCAGCTGTCTCAGTTTATGGACCAGACCAATCCGCTGGCTGAAATCACGCACAAGCGACGTTTGAGTGCGCTCGGACCTGGCGGCTTGACCCGTGAGCGTGCAGGGTTTGAGGTGCGCGATGTACATCCAACCCACTATGGTCGCATCTGTCCGATTGAAACCCCTGAGGGTCCCAACATCGGGCTCATTGCGTCACTATCAACCTATGCCCGCGTCAACCAATATGGATTTATAGAAACACCATACCGTAAGGTTGAACGGGGAAAGGTCACCAACACGATCGAGTATCTCACCGCGCATCAGGAAGAAAAATTTACTATTGCGCAGGCAAATGCTCCCGTGGACGAACGGGGCAGATTTAAAAGCAATCTGGTATCAGCGCGCCGTGGCGGCGAATTCGTGATGGCTGCAGCTGAAGACATAGAGTATATGGACGTATCGCCGAAGCAATTGGTAAGCGTTGCTGCATCCCTGATTCCGTTTCTTGAAAATGATGATGCAAACCGTGCCCTTATGGGCTCCAATATGCAGCGACAAGCGGTACCCCTGCTTCGGACTGAAGCACCGCTGATCGGTACGGGCATGGAGAGCATCGCGGCACGAGATTCAGGCGTTGTTGTCGTGGCACGTCGCAACGGCATTGTCCGCAGTGTGGATGCTGAACGAATCGTTATTAAGCATGAAGATGAAGACATTCATATCGGTTCAGATGTTGATATTTATAAACTGACGAAATACCGGCGCTCTAATCAGAATACCTGTCTGAACCAAAAACCAATTGTGCGGGTCGGGGATTATGTAGAGGCAGGTGACATTATTGCTGACGGTCCGGCAACCGAGATGGGTGAGTTGGCGCTGGGACGTAATGTGCTGGTCGCTTTCATGCCGTGGGGAGGTTATAACTTCGAGGACTCGATTTTGGTGAGCGAAAAGCTGATCCAAGAAGATACGTTTACCTCAATCCATATCGAGGAATTTGAAGTGCTTGCCCGGGATACCAAGCTGGGGAAGGAAGAGATTACCCGCGATATCCCTAATGTGGGCGAAGACATGCTCATCAATCTGGATGAAAGCGGCATTGTGCGCATCGGCGCAGAGGTCAAAGCAGGCGATATTTTAGTGGGAAAGATAACCCCTAAGGGTGAGACGCAGCTCTCACCAGAGGAAAAGCTGCTGCGGGCTATTTTTGGGGAAAAAGCACGGGATGTTCAGGATACATCGCTGCGTGTTCCCACCGGTGTTGAAGGCACGGTAATCAGCGTTAATATTTTTTCGCGCAAAGGGGCAGATAAGGATGAACGCACGCGCTCGATCGAGGATGAAGAACGGGCGCGGCTTTTGAAGGATCAAGAAGACCAGATACGGATTCTTCGGGAAAGCGTCAACAAGCGCCTGAAAAAAATGCTGGTTGGTAAGGTTGTGGCAAAGAAGTATGAGGATGAAAAGAAAAAGAAAGTCATTTTTCCCAAAAACCACGTCATTACTGAAGATGATGTTGACAATTTGCCGATTGCTAAATGGATAAATGTTCCGATCGTCCATGGGGAGGATCTGCCTGAGAAAATTGAAAGGATCAAAGAAACCCTTGACGAGGAGATTAATGTTCTCAAGGTCATTTTTGAAGAAAAAATAGAAAAATTGAAACAGGGGGACGAGCTGCCGCCGGGTGTCATTAAAATGGTCAAGGTCAGCCTTGCGGTTAAACGAAAGCTTTCAGTCGGTGACAAGATGGCTGGTCGGCACGGCAATAAAGGCGTACTCTCGCGTATTCTGCCGGTTGAAGATATGCCCTATCTTGCTGACGGTACGCCGGTGGACATTGTGCTCAACCCGCTGGGTGTGCCCTCGCGTATGAACGTTGGACAAATTTTGGAGACCCATCTGGGGTGGGCTGCGAAGGGGCTTGGACAGAGGATTCAGGAAATGGTCGAGGCAGAGGTAGCCCCTGAGAAATTGCGTAAAAAAATTAAAGAGCTCTACGGCAGCAAGGAGGTTGCTCAGCTTATTGATGCACTGGATGATGATCAGCTGCGTGCTGTTGCACGTCGGATTGGTCGAGGGGTTCATATGGCAAGTCCAGTGTTTGAGGGTGCCAAGGAATCTCAGATCAACAAGTGCCTTGAGGAGGCTGGTCTGCCGACCTCAGGGCAAATGCTGCTGTTTGACGGTCGCACGGGTGATCCGTTTGATCGCGAGGTGACGGTCGGGGTCATTTATATGATGAAACTACATCACCTTGTTGATGACAAAATTCATGCTCGATCTATCGGTACATATTCACTGGTGACCCAGCAACCGCTGGGCGGGAAAGCGCAGTTTGGGGGACAGCGGCTCGGAGAAATGGAGGTCTGGGCGCTTGAAGCGTATGGCGCAGCACACACGCTGCAGGAATTTTTGACGCTCAAATCAGACGATGTCTTTGGTCGAACCAAGCTGTATGAGAATATTGTCAAGGGTGAGCTTGATATTACCCCGGCAATCCCTGAATCGTTCAATGTGCTGGTCAAAGAACTCCAGAGCCTCTGTCTTGATGTGCAGTTTATCGAGACAGAAAAAAATAACTGATCATTACGCATCGTGATAAGGATGGATGTATGAACGGTTTTTTTTCATTGCAGCAGATACATTCACGTCCGGTGGACAGCTTTGATGCCCTAAAGATATCTATTGCATCTCCTGAAACGATCCGGGGGTGGTCAAACGGCGAGGTCAAAAAGCCCGAAACCATCAATTACCGGACTTTCAAACCTGAGCGTGATGGACTGTTTTGTGCAAAGATCTTTGGGCCAGTGAAGGATTATGAATGTAACTGCGGTAAATATAAGCGGCTTAAACATCGTGGCATTGTCTGTGAAAAATGCGGTGTTGAGGTTATACATTCCTTTGTGCGGCGTGAGCGACTGGGGCATATTGAACTGGCGTGCCCGGTTGCCCACATATGGTTTCTGCGCAGCCTTCCCAGCCGTATTGGTACGCTGCTTGATATGACGCTCCGGGAACTGGAAAAGGTGCTCTATTTTGAGTCCTATGTGGTGACGTCAGCGGGCAAGGCATCAGTGAAGGTCGGCGAACTTCTCGATGACGACCGGTACCGGAAGCTGAAATATGAAAGTGGTGAAGATTTTGAAGCAGGGATGGGCGCTGAAGCAATCCGGGAACTGTTGCGGCAACTTAACCTTGATCAGCTGTCGGTTGACCTGCGGGAAGACATTCAGAGAACCTCATCTGAAGCCAAGAAGAAAAAACTTGCAAAACGGCTGCGTATTGTTGAAGCGTTCAGAAACTCGGGCAATAAACCTGAATGGATGATTCTTGAAGTGATTCCGGTTATTCCGCCAGACCTGCGGCCTCTTGTGCCGCTCGACGGCGGACGATTTGCAACCTCTGACCTCAATGACCTGTACCGGAGAGTTATCAACCGCAATAACCGGCTCAAAAAACTCTTAGAGCTTGACGCTCCGGACATCATCATCCGTAATGAAAAGCGGATGCTGCAGGAGGCGGTGGACGTGCTGTTTGATAACGGGCGGCGCGGCAAGGTTCTGACCGGTCGCAACAAACGACCACTGAAATCGCTGAGCGACATGCTCAAAGGTAAACAGGGGAGGTTTCGCCAGAACCTTTTGGGCAAACGGGTTGACTATTCGGGTCGCACGGTCATTGTCATCGGTCCGGAGCTGCGGCTGCACCAGTGTGGACTGCCCAAACGCATGGCCATCGAACTCTTTAAGCCATTTGTCTATAACCTGCTGATTATGAAGGGGTTTGCGACTACCATTAAGAGCGCCAAAAAGATGGTCGAGCGTGAAACCCCCGAGGTGTGGGACTGTCTGGAGCAGGTGGTGAAGGAGTTTCCGGTCATGCTGAACCGCGCACCGACGCTCCACCGGCTTGGTATTCAGGCTTTTGAGCCGGTCCTCATTGAGGGGAAGGCTATTCAGTTGCACCCGCTGGTCTGTACAGCATTCAATGCTGATTTTGACGGCGACCAGATGGCGGTTCATGTGCCGATCACCCTGACGGCACAGATCGAAGCGCGGGTGCTCCTCATGTCAACCAACAACATTTTGTCCCCGGCAAACGGAAAGCCCATTATTATTCCGACGCAGGATATTGTGCTGGGAATCTACTATATGACGCGGGAAAAAGAGATGGCGCGAGGTGAAGGCAAAACCTTTGCCAATGCCATGGAGGTACGCGCAGCCTATGATGCCCATGAGGTTGACTTGCATGCCCGCATCAGAGTTCGGCTCAATGGAGAGATGGTCGAAACGACGGTGGGACGCGTGCTGCTTTGGGAAATCGTTCCTGAAGAAATACCGTTTTCGGTAATTAACCGCGTGATGAACAAAAAGGAGCTGGCAAACCTGATTGATTATGCTTATCGGTACTGCGGCGATAAAAAGACGGTTATTCTCTCAGACCGTCTCAAGGACCTTGGCTATAAATACGCCACACAGTCGGGCATTTCAATTTCCATCAAGGATATGCGCGTACCGTCTCGCAAGGAGACCATGATTGAAGAGACGGAACAGGAAGTGCGTACTATTGAAAATCAATACAAGGATGGTCTGATTACCGACGGTGAGCGCTACAATAAAGTGATTGATATTTGGGCGCGCGTGACTGAACAGGTGTCTGATGAAATGCTGCAAGAACTGGGCACTGACGAGATCAAGGACCGTGAGGGCAAGGTCAAAAAGGTTCCAAGCTTCAACTCAATTTATATGATGGCTGATTCAGGGTCGCGGGGTAGCGCTCAGCAGATACGGCAGCTTGCCGGCATGCGCGGTCTTATGGCAAAACCTTCAGGCGAAATTATCGAAACACCGATTACAGCAAATTTCCGCGAAGGGCTGACCGTGCTTCAGTATTTTATTTCAACGCACGGTGCCCGCAAGGGTCTTGCTGACACTGCGCTGAAAACCGCTAATTCAGGGTACCTGACGCGGCGTCTTGTGGATGTGGCGCAGGACTGCGTGATTAGTGAGCTTGACTGCGGCACGATTGATGGCATCTATATGACCTCACTTGTGGAAGGCGGGGAAATCATCGAGGAGCTGGGCGATCGAGTGCTCGGGCGGGTGAGTCTTGAGGATATTATTGACCCAGTGACCAGTGAGGTTATCGTCCACAAAAATGAGGAAATTGATGAAGATGCTGTTGAGAAAATCAAAGAATCGGGCATCGAAAAGGTGCGCATTCGGTCGGTGCTGACCTGTCAGGCACGGCGCGGTGTGTGCGCCAAGTGCTATGGCAGAGATCTAGCGCGCGGTCGGATGGTGAACATTGGAGAGGCTATTGGCATTATTGCCGCACAGTCAATCGGTGAACCGGGAACCCAGCTTACCATGCGTACCTTCCACATCGGCGGTACAGCAAGCAGGCGGGTTGAGCAAACAACACTTGAGGCGCAGCACAGCGGAACGATCAGCTATTCAAACATCCGCTGGATCAAGAACCGCGACGGTCATATCGTCGTGATGAACCGCAATGGGCAGCTTGCGATTCTTGATAGTTCCGGTCGAGAACGCGAACGCTATTCAGTTATTTACGGTGCCAAGCTCAAAGTCAAAGACGGCGACAAGGTCCGCGTTGGCGATGTGCTTGCCGAGTGGGATCCCTTTGCAACCCCGATTCTTGCCGAGGTCGGGGGCACGGTAAAGTTTGGCGACCTCATTGAAGGTGCAACGGTTCGGGAACAGGTGGATGAAGTGACTGGACTTGCTTCTCGGGTTGTTGTGGAGTCCAAGGATCCTGACAGCAGGCCGCGCATTTCTATTAAAGATGACAAAGGGAAAACGGTAAAAATAACTGCTGAAAAAGAGCGCTATGCCCGGTATTTCATGCCGGTTGGCGCAAACATAGTTGTCAATGAAGGCGATCAGGTGTTGCCGGGTGATGTATTAGCCAAAATCACCCGTGAAACAACAAAAACCAAAGATATTACCGGAGGACTGCCTCGGGTTGCCGAGCTGTTTGAGGCACGAAAACCCAAGGAGGATACTGTCATTAGTGAAATTGACGGCGTGGTGTCGTTTGGCAAGGATGTCAAGGGGAAGCGCAAAGTTGTTGTTACGCCGACGGTTACTGATGTCGGTGGCAGAAAGCTCGAACCAAAAGAGTATTTTATCCCTAAAGGGAAGCACATCAGTGTGCACGAGGGTGACCGTATTCGGGCAGGGGAACAGATTATGGACGGATTGCCCAACCCTCATGATATTTTGAATATTCTTGGCGAAAAAGAATTGGCAAAATACTTGGTTGATGAAGTGCAGGAAGTATACCGGCTGCAGGGTGTCAAGATTAACGACAAGCACATTGAAGTCATTGTGCGTCAGATGTTGCAGCGGGTGAAAATTAAAGAGGTTGGTGATACCAGTTTTCTCCTCGGTGAACAGGTTGAAAAAACACGGTTTGAGGAAGAAAACGAACGTGTTCGCGCCCAAGGGGGGCAGGTTGCTGTTGCTGAACCACTGCTGTTAGGCATAACCAAGGCTTCTTTGAGCAGTGAAGGTTTTATTTCTGCTGCATCTTTTCAGGAAACCACCCGTGTACTAACTCAGGCTGCTATTGAGGGCAAGGTTGATTATCTGAGAGGGCTGAAAGAAAACGCTGCTATGGGGCGGCTCATCCCTGCCGGAACCGGTTATCCCGAATACCGCAAGCTTGCCGTACAGACCGAACAGAGCAGCCAGCAGGAAGCTGCGCCGTAATATGCCGCAGCGAGAATAAATGAAAAAATATTCAAAAAGAGCCATTAAAAATGCTTTTTGTGATTGACAAAAAAATGTAAGCGTGTTAGTTAATTTAATTTTTAATTTCAGTATTTAGACTGAGGATACTGTATGCCAACAATAAATCAGCTCTGCACCAAGGGGCGAGACCCAGTCGTGCGCAAAACCAAATCGCCTGCTCTGCGGCAGTGCCCCCAACGCCGCGGTGTGTGTACTCGTGTCTATACAACAACGCCGAAAAAGCCTAATTCGGCATTGCGAAAAGTTGCCCGCGTACGGCTTACCAATGGCATTGAAATAACCGCCTACATACCCGGTGTCGGCCACAATTTGCAGGAGCATTCTGTCGTGCTGGTTAGGGGGGGCAGGGTGAAGGACCTTCCGGGTGTTCGGTATCATATTATTCGCGGCACGCTTGATTCTGCAGGCGTTGAAAACAGGAAACAGGGTCGTTCTAAATACGGAGCGAAAAAGCCTAAATAAGCTCAAGACGCACGAGGAGTTTGCGGTATGGCGCGACGACGTGAAGCAGCTAAACGGGAAACAGCACTGGATACCCGGTTCAAAGACAAAACCGTTTCAATGTTTATCAATAAAATTATGCAGCGCGGGAAGAAAAGTCTTGCCGAACGCATCGTCTACAGCAGTTTTGATATTGTGAAAGAGAAAACTGGCAAGGATCCGTTAGAGGTTTTTAAGGCTGCACTCAATAATGTCAAACCTGCAGTGGAAACCAAATCCCGGCGCATCGGTGGCGCAAACTATCAGGTGCCCGTCGAGGTGCGACCGGATCGCCAGCTTGCACTTGCACTGCGATGGATTATTGAATATGCCCGTGCTCGTTCTGAAAAAACGATGCACGACAAACTGGCGGGAGAGATCATGGATGCGTTTAATAATCGTGGCAATGCAATTAAGAAACGGGAAGATACCCATAAAATGGCAGCCGCCAACAAGGCGTTTGCTCATTACCGATGGTAACTGTTGGTAACGGTATAACCAACGCAGGAGGCACCGATGGCAAAGAAGAAGTTTGAGAGGACGAAGCCGCACGTTAACATAGGGACGATAGGGCATGTAGATCATGGGAAGACGACGTTGACGTCAGCGATCACGAAGTATCAGG
>Ga0209162_1003334_pt1 | contig 13035 bp, 9 predicted proteins | sample YNPNPMetaG_FD_187121 | JGI IMG/M metagenome (GOLD analysis project Ga0209162, IMG submission 187121) | Anoxygenic and chlorotrophic microbial mat microbial communities from Yellowstone National Park, USA - YNP NP MetaG (SPAdes) (version 2) ...
ATCACTTTTTACCGGATTATACCCTTCCGAGCATGGATGTGTGGAAGAAGATTCTTCCCGACCGTTTCCAGTGCTTTCGGGGTCGCTTCAAACACTTGCGGAAACCCTTCGCGATCACGGGTACCAAACTGCCGCAATCGTTGCCAACTTCGGCTTTTTAGGTAGAGGAACCGGATTTGAACAAGGCTTTCAAACCTACGACTGCCGTCGAGGTATTGGCTCAATTTTCACTGAACGGTCAGCACGACCGTTAGTGAATTTGTTTATGGGTATGACGGGCTTGCGTCCAAAATATGTTATTCCTTACGCTGTGGCAGAAGATATAAATGCAACTATCATCCGAACACTCGACAAGCGTGCAACCTCAAGGTTTTTCCTCTTTGTCAACTATATGGATCCGCACAACCCTTATTTTCCACCACTCCCCTATGCTTATTCTTTGAGCGGAGACCCGCTTGCGACACTCAAGCGAGCTGCTATTGCAAGGACCATGGGGAAAAACACCGCCTATAATGCTTTCTGGCTTTCCCAGTATGATGCTGAGGCAGCCTGCCTTGACGCGAACATCGGGAAGCTATTCTCGTATTTGAAAAAAACCGGCTTATATGATTCTTCACTTATTATCGTTACCTCAGACCATGGCGAGATGTTCGGCGAGCACGGGCTTGCCGACCACCGGTGCGAATTGTATCAAGAGGTGGTGCATGTGCCGCTAATCATAAAAATGCCGATGGGCACAAGAGCAGGGTTAAGAGAGCAAACCACATTAACACTTCGAGAAGTTTTTCACAAAATCATCACCTTCTGCAAATTGCCTTTCACAGTGAACGCACAAAAGGATAACGAGACCTTTTTTTCAGCGGTAGCTGAATTGCATGACCAGCAGTTCGGCCTTCAGCAGGCTTTCTACTATCAGAATTATAAATACATGACCTATGAGAAGAACAAAGTTCCGCAGCTTTTTAACCTAAAAACCGACCCGGCTGAGCAGACCAACTTGTTTCAGAAATCCCCCGAGATACAGAAAACCATGGAAGCGGAAATTGAAAAATGGCGCAGGAAACACACGCTGAAAATTGTGAAGGAGAAGGAATCCGCCACCGGGCCGGAGGAGGCCGAGGACGCGCTCAAGAGGCTTCGGTCGCTGGGGTATATAAAATAGTTTATATAGTTGAAAAATTTACGACCAAACTCCAAATAAAAAATATTTTTAAACAAAAAAGTTTTTACATTACTTTTTTGTAATTACAGCCCTAATATCCTGTATCGACTTATATGACCACGGTATACCAAAAAGAACGAGTGGTAAAATTTCAAATCTAAACCTGTTATTTTCTCCGAATTCAAACATGGTAGAGACAAGAAAAAAATAAACCAAGGTAACAAAAATAAAAAGCGCAGCATATTTATGAGAAAGCATAAAAGCCTTCTTTGCAAAAAGTGCACATATCGTATATATGCCCGAAGCTGCTACTACGTAGAAATACACAAGTATCTGGAGAAGGTTTGATTGAAAGGGATAGTATACCGGCTTCCACAAAAGATTATACCGATACTGGTCAGGAAACGAACGGGCATGCTCGGTTGTTGGATCAAAAAAGAGCTTTGAAGCCTTATAAACAGTTTTTAAATATACACTGGGATCAGCCATGATAATTGCCAGTGAGTCTTTTGCCAGGTTCTTTGAGATATGGACGTATTCAATGCTGTTCAGGTACCACAGGAGCGACGGATGCTGATTCTTGCCGCCAATGTCCCCCGGCTTCATTCCGTATTTGTCAAGAAAATGGAAGGGGATTTTGTATTGTTTAACCACAAGAGGGAAATGAGATATTTTACCGCTGCGATACAACTCTTCCAGTTTTGCTTGTGATGTTTCCTCCAGTGCCACCCTGCTCAAATTCATGCCAAACCATGATGAAGTTTGGAATACCCCAAAGAGAAAATAGTTTTTGAGGAGCAGCAAAAGCATCACGCAAACCGGTGGGACAAGGGCAAGAAAAAAATATTTCCTTTTAAGGAGCGCAAAGGTATCACGGTGTGCAACCACATAAAATCCAAGCAACAGCATCAAAAACCACATCACATGGAAAAGCGATCGAGTCAGCATAAGAAGTAGTGCTGTAAAGCTGAAAAGACATAAATATTTAAACCGGCGAGCAGTATCGCTTGTTTTTGAAAAGCTGCATAAAGCAAACAGCATGACAAACAGAAGAAAAAAAACAAATACACTATAAAAGAGGATATTTTCAAATTGTATAAGCGATGGGCTCGCCATGAGGAGGAGCGCTGCCAGAAAGCAGACGGGCAACGGAAGCCCAATCTTTTTCAAAGATGCATAGAAACAAAGAATAGAGCCCAGTGAGAACAAAAGGAAAAGCAGGTTGAAAAAGAGGTTGCCATTGCCGGGCAGTTTATACCCAATGCCGAGCAGAAAATTAAAAAAAGGCGGCTGCATATGCAGATACCAGAGACTTTTCACAAGGCTTTTTTCAAGGAGATCAGGGGGGAGATGTTGATAACACCAGCGGTGACCAATTGACTCGAACTCTATTCCAAAAAGCCTGACCAGGGTTCGCGAGAAACCAAAAAGGGAAGCAAGAATAATATAATCAGACCATCGAATCAGATTGCCCCTCATGCCTGTTCTCATAAGTCACCAGACATAACCAAGGGAACGCAGTCTTTCACGGTTTTCGTCGCTGAGCTGTTTTTTCTCCCAGCTTTGTTTGCCGGACAGCGTTGCGGCAGGAATCAGGGACATGGTTTTGAACAGCAAAAACGTATTGCGTTGTTCAAGCACTGCCGGATGATCTGCGGCAAGCATGTCCAGCAGCGTTTTATAAGAATGCACTTTATTTGCAATATCTTGGGCCCCGGCATTGGTGTAGGCAACGATGGTGGCAGGCACTCCATTGACAACGATGTCTGAGAACATAACGGTAGCGTCAGGGGGCTCCAGCATGAAATTTATTCCAATTTTTTGAAAATCCCTGATATTTTTACAGGCGATCAAAATTCTATTTTTTTCTTCGTTCAAGTGTATGCTGCCGTGCGGCCATCCGCCAAGCGCATCAACATAGGTAAAGTGCCCGCTTGTTGTTATAGTAACTTTTATTGACTGCTGTTGTACGCCATGAGAGGGTGCGTAGCGAAAGCAAACCTGCATGCTCTGGCACAGGGACAAAGACTTCAGTAGAGCACCCCGCATTTCTTTTGCCTTGGGCTCAACTGCTTCGTTCCTGCTCGTGTTGAGGTTTTTTTGTTCGCCGGGATCGTCAGCAAGAGAAAAAATTTTTTCTTCCGCGCCGCCGAAACCACTATCGGCAATATATTTATATGCATTTGTTCTGGCGCAGGCTTTAAAAGCGTCATACCGGCTTGTTTCGCTAAACACCAACCGTTCAAGTTTCTTCGAATTGGATTCCTTGCAAAAAAGTGAACTGCCATCAATGTTGTGCTCCAGAGGAATATGCAGCAACTCCAAAACCGTCGGCATAATATCCACAAGGTTTACTTGTCTGGCAATTCGCTGAGAACCTTTTTCCCCCGGGATATAAACCAATAATGGCACTTTTACCACTTCATCAAAAAGCTTTGCACCATGCCTTAGGGATCCGTGCTCTTTGAACTCTTCTCCGTGGTCAGAAGTGATAATGATAACGGTATTTTCTATAAGGTTTTTATCGCTCATGCCTTGGATCAGTGTTTTGAGAGCATCGTCAACGTATCGTATTTCACCATCATAGAGGGCTATCAAATGCTGCAAGTCTCTTGCTGAGATGTCAGCAGAATAACCAAATTTTTCAAGCCACTGTAGGTCGCCGTTTATGTCACCTGAATAATCGGGATCAAACAAAGAAGAAAAGGGATGAGGTGGCGAATAAGGATCGTGACAATCAAAATAGTGCAGAAATAAAAAAAAGGGCTGCTCTGCTATAACATTTATCCACTGTAAAGCTTGACGGGACACTTCAACTGCAGAAGCGTCCTGCTTGAAAAAAAAAGCATTAAACCCTCGGTCAAAACCAAACTGCTCAGAAACATACAGATGGGTTGTAATAGCTCTTGTCTCATAGTTATGCTGATGTAATATTTCAGGAAGAGTCTTTACTGACTCAGGAATGGTGGTTGCAGACCGTACTGGTATTGCTCCAAAACCATCATCAATGACCGTATGCGAAGATGAATATAGCCCTGTGAGAAGTGACACATGCGATGGAAGTGTCCATGGCGCGGGAGCGATACAATTTTCAAATAGCAGAGCTTTTTTGGAAAACTCATCGAGAAAAGGTGTTGTATCCCGGTCATAGCCATAGCACCCGATATGATCAGCGCGCAGAGTGTCAATGGAAATTAAAACTACATTGCGCTGCATGGGGGCTCTGGAGCGGGTGAGTTGAGGGCAGGTTATAAACAGTTTCCCGTCGTTTTTTCCGAAAGACCGCGGCGCTGAAAACGATATCGTAATACGCTCTCCCGTGTATGAGGATAGATCAAGTGTTTCATCAATCCATTTGTTTGTTTCCTGAAAGCGCATGGTGTATTCCCGCTTCCGGCTTTCACCCGTAATGCTGACGGCTATTGCAGCGTCGGCTGCATGATCCGGCGACTCGTGGCCGACGCCGAAGGAAATACGGGCGCGGTACGGGACTGTTCCCGCAAATACAAGCTCCTGGCGTGAGGAAAGCTCGCGAGCCATGCGTAATTCACTGCCGATTTTCTTTTTTTCAAAGACAAGACCCGAAGGGTAATTTGGAAAGACGGGCAGATCATAATGCGCGGTTTCATGCTTTTTACAGCCTGCCGACGCACACCACAGCACAGCGGCAAGCACTACGGTTATCCGAAAAGCGCTGCCTGCCGCCTTGAAAAATTTATTTTCAATCGTCAACATGTACCCTGCCTCATGCTTTCTCGTTAATGCCGGTCACTCGAGCAGTTTCAACTGAACAATTTTATCAAAAAACAAACGGGCTTTGAGTGTAATTCCCTCCGGTGTCATGTGAACAGTGTCCTGGGGTTCAAACAGATCTGGTCTGCCTCGAAAAACCGCTTGTTGATCAACAAACGGGATAAAATGTTTTTCAGCTATTTTCTGTGTTGTTGTATTAAACAATTCCATTGCATAATACCAGCTTCTTGTATCTGCGAAGTGCTCACGGTCTATAAGAGTATTCAGTTGGAGCGTTGGATAAAGTAGCTCATCAGTTTCTGCAAATGAATGTGCTTGGTTAGATAAAATAAGCGCGATCCCTTCACAACGAGTAATTTCAATCAGCGTTTCAAGATTACGGCGAAAAGAATCAAGGCTCTTAAAATCAGTAAAATACACAGGCTTTAGCTTCGGTTTCCAGAGATCGGCATACAGGAATTCAAGAAGAAATTTTTCAAAAGTTTTTGGGTAACGCACATTGGCGATTAGTCCATAATAATGGCCATAATCTTTTCGAAACGGAGCGCATGCAAGTGGTGGCATGGTGAAGGAAGGGATAATATCGTTCAGAGCTTCAAAAAAAATTATGAGATCCGGTTTCAATTCTCTTGTCTTCTGTGCCCCCGTTGACGCGCTCACTCCCGCAGCCTTCTCTTCACTGTGTTCACTCAGCAGGAACTATCACATTAAACAGATAAGAGGTTCAACTCCTGGTTCAAATGCCTCATTGTTTGATTCTTTGTAACCAGTTTAATAATTTTCCGCTTACTGTATATGAAGCCCGTTTTAGGGCAGTAACCGTACCAGAACCAGTCAGAAACATAGCACGGATAAAGTCAGCCTTAAGCGCATCAATATATTCGGCAACACCTTCTTCCCCTTTTTCATGGAGTATTCTAAGAAACGGCAAAGCAATTCCGCACACATCAGCACCAAGTGTTATTGCTTTTGCCATATCAAGTCCTGTGCGGACACCGCCTGTTGCAATAACCGGCAGACCAACCTGTGCCTCAATTAGGGAAGCCGCTGTCGGGATGCCCCAGTTTTTAAAAGTTGTCGCATCAAGTCCTGAGCGAATGCTGTCAATGAGAACCCAATTTGTTCCACCAACTCCGCCAACATCAAGAGCAACAATACCTACATGTTTTAATTTTGCTGCGCATTCGCGGCTGATGCCGTTTCCCACTTCCTTGGCAACAACCGGCAGGTCAACAGCCTTGCAAAAAGCCTCGAGCGCGGCATAGCAGCCTGAAAAGTCGCGGTCGCCCTCTTTCTGAAATATTTCCTGCGCCGGGTTGATATGCACGCAGACCGCGTCCGCACCGATGGTATGCATCGCTTCGGCAACACGGGCAGGGGCGTACTGCTTAAGGGCTGTTATGCCGATATTGCCCAGCAGCAGGATCGAGGGCGCGACATCGCGCACCATATACGTTGCGGCAAGCTCAGGCTTTTCAATCATCGCCCGCTGCGAACCGACGCCGAAAGCAACACCCTTTTGACCTGCCATTGATGCAAGGGCGCGGTTGATATTCCGTGCTTCATCACAGCCGCCGGTCATGGCCGCTATCACCAAAGGAAACGAAAGCTTCTTACCAAGGAAAACGCAAGAGGGGTCGACGGCATCCAATGATAATTCCGGAAGGGCTTGATGAATAAGGGTTACCTCATCCCACAGGGGACTGCCCATTTCAACCTGCTGCTCAAGGCAGATTTTAACATGCTCAAGCTTTCGCAGTTGCGTTGCAATCACGGTTTTGCATGCCTCTCACGGTAACTTCTGTTTTGTAAATTATAGCCAAAGATATTTGAATTTTTGCTTTTATGCCCCTTCCATACCTCCCCTTCTTCCCGCCAGGGCGGGATCTGCGACACGGGAGGCTTTTCAGGCCCCTCCTTGGCAAGGAGGGGTTTGGGGAGGTCTGAAGCAAGGCAACAATTTTATGAGAGATACATTCTCAGACTTTTACATGTTAGATTCTAACGATGGAGAACAATGATTGCAAGAACTAAAAAGAAGAGACCTGGAGCGCGGCCTTATCGTCTGCTTTCATATGAAGTCGGGCGGACGGTCTGTTGACTTCGGTGAGCACCTGCGGTATGGTTGCCGGGAGCCTGCATCTAAATCCGGCTTACAACGGTATTCAAGGGGACAAAGGAGGGAACATGGAAAAAGAGCACATGGGAATATTACTCGAAGACATCAACGGCAAGTTTAACCTTGTGCTGGAAGGGCATGATGTTTTGCTTCAGGAAATCAAAGAAGTCAAGCAGGATGCACAGGAAAAGTTCGAGTTTCTTTCGTCGCTTATTTACGAAGTGAACAAAAGGGTAGATAAGGTTGACAAAAAAATTGATGACGTTGATAAGCGACTGAGTGCGAAAATTGACGAGGTTGACAAACGTTTGAGTGCGAAAATTGATGATGTTGATAAACGACTGAGTGCGAAAATTGATGACGTTGATAAACGCTTGAGTGCGAAAATTGATGATGTTGATAAACGACTGAGTGCGAAAATTGACGAGGTTGACAAACGCTTGAGTGCGAAAATTGATGATGTTGATAAACGTTTGAGTGAAAAAATCGATGCTGTTGACAACCGGCTGAGCGAGAAAATTGATGCGCTTGATAACAAAATTGATGCTGTTGACAAAAGTTTGGGTGAGAAAATCGACGCTGTTGCCGTTGATCTTGCGGCGCACCGGGCAGACACGGAAAGTCATAAAAAGCGCTACAGGGTTTCTGAAGAATAAACCGGCTGATTTAGGAGGAGTTTAAAAAAGGAGAAGGCGATTGCGGCGCACGTCTTTCCAGAAGCCGCTTTCACCGGTGAGGAGGCTTTTGAATTCTTCAGGCGTATATACCAGAATGTCAAGCGGTACCCCAAGGTCAAACAGGTTCAAAAAATCTTTTGCCCGCTCAGTAAACGGCCGCGTTGTTTCCTGTACTATTATCAGATCAATATCTGACCATGTCCCGCAGCGATCTCCGGCAATGATCCGATAATATATGCCTCACGCACACCGGCTGATCGTAAATTGTCAACCAGAAACGAGATAACCCTCCCCCGGGGAAAATCAAGCACACTGACAGCCGGCCGGCTCAAGGCAAGGATGTCCTCCTGTGTGTTCACGCTGCAATCTCCTTTTCCACCCATGTAATAATGTCCCGGGCCGCTGCAAGCGCACGCCCGGCCTGCTCTCCGGTGAACATTTCAAACGGTGCTCCCGCGGGGAAGGCATCTGGGTATCTGCCTGAAATGTAGTACAAATCGAGCTCTTTTGCATATTGTTCAATGAGAGCATCGGGCTGCAGCGCTGTTACTATCTGAAACAGGGGATGTGTGCGAATGATGTCAACCCCCTGTAAAACGCAGTGCTTTAAGCGCCTTTTCCGCAGCCCGTTGAGCGCTAAAGCATGTTTGCGCAAAGAAATTACCGGCAAGGGAGTGTGCAGCCCACTCAAGGTCATTGCGGGCATGGTTCAGCCAGTCAGCATATCTGTTCATGGCGGCGCATGCCTTGTACTATATTTGATATCCTTGTCTTAGAGGCACCATCATGTCTCAGCCATAAACTCTTTGATGAAACAGTTATAGTCATAGTCTAAGGGTTTCTGGGTATCAAGGCTAATGTGCAGGATAATGTGCTTTATGAAAAGCAGCATGCGCACCGGCTTTGATATACCATCCGTCATTGCCGATAAAAAACCATTGTTTTTTCCGAAGCAAAAACATATACTTGATGAAAACCGCTACACGGTGAGATAAGGAACTTATTGCGATGTATTGATTGAATGCTTGAAATTTTTATTTGCGACTCTTACTGGAGGGGGCATTTTCTCCTGACTCCTGAATTCTGTCCCCTGTTTCCCTGTTCTGAGACTGTTTGCGACTTTGAACCATAAGGACATATGAAGATACAGACCGTTATTCAGAACCTCTTTTTGATGTGCGATAAAAAGCACAGGGCTATTACCGTCCTTTTTTTCATTGTTTTTCTTTTCACGGGTTTGGCCGTGTATAAGGATTATGGCATATCCTGCGATGAGGCGAGAAACAGAGACACGGGGCTTATCTCTTTTGGTTATATATTTCATGGCGACAGGCATTTGTTTACATTCATTGACAGGGACTATGGTGTTGCCTTTCATTTGCCGCTGGTGATGCTGGAGAAAGCTCTGGGACTGAAAGATCCCAGGGATATATTTTTGATGCGGCATTTGATGACCTTTCTTGTGTTCTACGCAAGCGTCATAATTTTTTACTTTTTGTGCAAAAGAATTTTCAAAAGCTGGAAATACGGGATTACGGGCAGTTTTGCTTTTTGGTGGTGAGCCCAAGGATTTTTGCTGACTCTTTTTACAATTCCAAGGATTTGGTTTTCTTATCAGTTTTCATTGTCGCCATATATACGTTAATACTGCTCCTTGATAAAAAGACATTACGATATGCTTTGCTTCATGGTGTTGTTTCCGCCCTGGTCATCAATATACGCATACTAGGCATACTCATTCCTTGCTTCACCATAGCGTTATTGTTGCTATTTGTGAATACGGCTGCTGTAAGAAATTCCCGGATACCGCAATTCAAGAAATCTGTGCTTCTCATTATTCTGTACATTGGCGCATGTGCGGTTTTTACAGTTTTATTCTGGCCGTGGCTGTGGGAACAGCCACTATCTCATTTTGTTCAAGCCTTTATCAATATGACCAGATTCAGGTGGGATGGACCGGTTCTCTATCTTGGTCACTATATCCCGGCCACAAAGCTTCCCTGGCATTATATACCCGTTTGGATGATTGTTACCACTCCTCTGGCGTACACGTTTCTGTTCTTTGCGGGGCTGTTCAGTCTCGGCAAAATTATTATTTCTTCCCTGCGACAACGCCGTTGTGAACTGCATATTCACCAGTTAATAATCCTTATGTGGTTTTTTATTCCTCTGTGCGCAATTATTTTATTGCGCTCTGTTGTGTATGATGGATGGCGCCATCTTTATTTTATCTATCCGGGATTTTTGCTGCTGGCAATGACCGGCCTGGGGTACATAGCAAAGAGCCCTTGGCGCACCTTGAAATGGCAGGGTAAGGTTTTTAGAGCATCTGCCTATTGCTTGATCATACTGAATTTTTTCTCCACAGTATATTTAATGGTCGCCTGTCATCCGCATCAATATGTTTATTTTAATCTGCTTGCCGGTCTTGACGGAGAATCTATCAGAAAAAACTATGAGCTTGACTATTGGGGATTGTCCTACCGGCAGGGTCTTGAGTATATCGCTCAGTCTGATTCCCGGCAGAAAATCAGAATATTTTTTCTCCCCTGGGTCGGCATGAATAATTTAGCTATACTCCCCGAGGCAGACAGAAAAAGATTGATACAAACCGACGATAGGTCTGAAGCAGATTATCTCATCGGCAACTTCAGGTGGCCAAACTGGCAAAAAGAATATCCACCGGAAGACAAAGAGGTCTATTCCATAAAAGTTAGCGGCATTAAGATTTTGGCAGTGTATCGGCTGAAGTAATAACCCCCAATGAACATACGGCTATCTGTTTTTATGTTCGCGCTAGCGATCAGGCTGGCTCTGCTTGCAGCCTGCTGGGATTCTTTACCCGTATAGGAACCTGATGAAAACGGCTATCAGCTTCTCTCTATAGGTCTTCTCAAAAACCAGAGCTTCCGCAGGCCGTTTGCCGCTCCGGACCAGCCTGAGCATCTGGTTATGCTCGGATACCCTTTATTAATGGCCGCCGTGTATAGTGCCGGTGTCGTCCCCCGTCGCATCTTTGTGCTGCAGTGTTTTCTGAATGCGCTGACGGCTGTTCTTGTAACGGGCATTATTTTTTACACTATCCCTTTTTAAGTCGTATGAAATTTATTTCAAGTATCCCAACCCCTTGAGGCGTTCAACCTGTTGGTCATTTATTATTATAGAGTGCTGTTTAGCGGTCGTCATTCCCTCTACAAAAGAAAGGAGTTTTTCTGTATTTTGACTGGCAATGCTTGCATTATCAAGATTCAAAACATTCTCTTCAAAAGGATCCTGCGATAAGTCATAAAGCTCTTGTTTGCCTTTTGTTGAATGAATAAGTTTCAAGGGAAAATCAAAATAAGCCCTTTCTACGCGATGAAACCTCTCATGCCAGTCAAGCAAAATACCCCAGGGGAAAGATTCGCTAATAATAGGGTTGGAACGGGTCTTGCGCGGGTTAATAAGGCTCATGCCTTGCACCTCATCCGGGACAGGGTAATCGACCGTTTCGAAAATGGTCGGCAAAATGTCAGTTAAACTCACGGCCCCTTCATATAACGTGTGTTTTTGCTGATGCGGATATTTTATAATAAGCGGAACATGGATTTGATTTTGGTACACCGACACTCCGTGTCCGAACAAGCTTTTTTCACCAAAGGCTTCACCGTGGTCGGAAGTTATAATTATTAATGAATTTTCAAAAAGATCGTGCTCTTTTAAATAAGCGAATAATTTTCCCAGACAGAAGTCAATGAAAGCAATTGCCCCATCATACTGTGAAACAAAATGATTTTTCTCGATAGGGGTAACCGGGCGTTTCAAACTGTTAACTTCTCTAACATATTGCATGAACCCGTCTTGGCTAAACATTGGCGTGCTTGAATTTGAGAAAAGCCTGTCAAAAGGCTTTGGCGGAATATACGGATCATGTGCATCCATATAATTCACGAACATAAAAAAGGGGCGGTTTGCTTGATTCAGTGACTCTAAAACAGCAAAAATATTGTCAGTAATTTCAGCTCCTAATCGATGGGTAACAGTCAGTTTTGGAGTGATAAAAAATTTTTTCAATAGAGTGACAAAGCTTGTCCTTAAGTTTAATGAATAATCATTGGTCCTCAGAAAAGGCACTCTCATTTTGCTGTCAAAATAGGCAAAACCCTGGTCCAGGTGAAAATCCCTGCTGATATAGAGATGATTTGATGATACCGCTGCGCTAATGTACCCTTTTGAGGCGAGACCCTCTGCGATTGTTGTTGCATTATAATCAAGGGGTTTCCCCCAGGGAAAAGCAGGAGCATCATTATGTGCTCCATGCCTGCTCGGATACATTCCGGTAAACAGTGCTGCAGTTGAGGAAAGCGTCATATCGCTTGGAGAAATCGCATTTGTGTAGACTGTTGCTGTTTGAGAAAAAAGCTCAAGATGAGGAGTTGTTTTCCTTTTATAACCATAGAGCGAAAGGTGGTCGGCTCGAACGGTATCCATTATAACAAGAATTATGTTCGGGTATTTGGCGCTGTAGTCGATTGTAGCAATAGATGGAAAGATATTTTTGCATGCAATATAATTTTTTTTCTGATAATGAATCACAATCCCTGCCATTACAATAATCAAAAGAATGCACATATTAAAAAAACACATCCGTTTTGCTTGGTATATATTGGCACCTGTGCCTTGGAAAAATATTTTTTTATGTAAAAAGACCATGGGGGTGTAATAAATCATCAAGAATATTAAGATGATCGACAGAGATATTGCTAAATCTTTAGAAGCCTCGAAATTGCCGGAGGCTCTTTCGATGATCCATGGAAATAAGGCCGCTATAAGCGAGGTTATATAGGCGTTAACAAGCACCCAAAGTTTTTTAAACCACGTGAAAGAAAAAATGCTGGCTATATGAATAAAAAGCAGCAGGCAGAAAAAAACAGCAATTGTTTTTTTTGGTGTAACAACGTGACTATTAAAAACAGAAACAAATGCAACACCTGCGATCAAAAAAGATGTCGAAAGAGCGGAGAGCACACTGCAAACCCTTCGCTCATCTGTTAGACCTTTTAGGAACCTACCAATAATTGAGAGCCCCATTCCAAATGCGCAACCAGTGCATATCCCAACAAAAGAATAAAAGGCTATCAAAGCGGCAACAAATCCGCCATGTAGTACGGTTGAGTTATGAGACGAGCCAAAAAAAAGTGAAATATAATCTATGAGGATTTCTATTGCAGCATAAGCGGACCAGGCAGTAATGTTGAGGAGAATGCTTGCGGCTATATGTTTCTTGGTTGAAGCGGGGTCAAAAGGCGCTTTCATAAAGTGTTTTTTTGTAACCTTTCATTTTA
>Ga0209162_1003338_pt1 | contig 13025 bp, 10 predicted proteins | sample YNPNPMetaG_FD_187121 | JGI IMG/M metagenome (GOLD analysis project Ga0209162, IMG submission 187121) | Anoxygenic and chlorotrophic microbial mat microbial communities from Yellowstone National Park, USA - YNP NP MetaG (SPAdes) (version 2) ...
CCACCCGCCCGCCCTCTCCACCTGGTCACGCTGGGCACGCCCGATGGGCTGACGCTGGCCTTCCTGCGCTGGGTGCTGACCGATGGCCAGGCCTTCGTCACCGAGTCGGGTTATATCCCGCTCACCGCGGAGCAACTGCAGGCCGAGCTGGTCAAGCTGCCGCAGGATTAGGATAAGCCACGGATGCACACAGGTTTCGCGCCGAGATCAGGCTTGTATCCGTGTGAATCTGTGTGCATCCGTGGCTGAAGCTCCCGCGCTCGCGAGGTAACAGAGGGGCGATGCTGAACAGGCTCCGCTTTCGGCAACTCAAGGACCGTTCCGCGGGACTGGCCATGGCGGTGGTGGCCGGCCTCGCTGCCGCGCTGGTCATGCTCATCGTGGTCGGCCTGCTGACGCGCTCGTGGCCGCTGCTGGGCTCGCGGCCGTTGGGTGAGCTGCTGACCTCATCCAGGTGGAGCCCGCAGCGCGGCGAGTTCGGCTTCCTGCCGTTCATCCTCGGCACGCTGTGGGTGACCACGCTGGCGATGGTGCTGGCCGTGCCCCCTTGCCTGCTCAGCGCCATCTACCTGTCCGAATACGCACCGCGCCGGCTGCGCGAGGCGATCAAACCGCTGCTCGACCTGCTGGCCGGCATCCCGTCGGTGGTCTATGGGCTGTGGGGGGTCTTGGTCTGCGTCCCGCTCATCCGCAACACTATCGCTCCCTGGGCCAGCCAACGCCTGAGCTTCATCCCCATGCTGGCCGTGGACAACCCCACCGGCTACAGCACCTTGGCCGGGGGGATCGTGCTGGCAGTGATGGTCTTCCCGGTGATCATCTCGGTCACCCAGGAGGTCATCCGCGCCGTGCCCGACGGCCTGCGTGAGGCGTCGCTGGCGCTGGGGGCCACGAAATTCGAGACGACCTGGCGCGTGGTCCTTCCCTCGCTGATGCCCTCCATCCTCACGGGCTTGATCCTGGCGATGGCGCGGGCGGCGGGGGAGGTGGCCCCGCTGATGCTCACCGGGGTGGTCAAGCTCGCCCCGTCGCTCCCGGTGGACGGCACGCCGCCCTACCTGCACCTCGAGCGGAAGTTCATGCACCTCGGATTCCACATCTACGACGTGGGCTTCCAGTCCCCCAACGTGGACGCCGCGCGGCCGATGGTCTTCGCCACGGCGTTCCTGCTCCTGGCCCTCGTGGTGGCCCTGAACCTCACGGCCATCGTCCTGCGCCGGCGTCTGCGGCGGAAGTACTTCAGCGTGACGGGATTGTAGGAGGAGCACATGTTCACGGCCCCCAAGGTCGCCCCGTTCCCCCGGACGTCGTCCTCCCCCGGGGCGCCGCCGGCGGACGCCTCGGGTCCCATGGTGGAGATCGAGCGGCTCTGGTTCTCCTACGGCGGGAAGGTCGCCCTCAAGGACGTCTCGATCACCTTCCCGAGGAACCGGATCTCGGCCCTCATCGGGCCCTCCGGTTGCGGGAAGACGACCCTCCTGAGGTGCCTCAACCGCATGAACGATCTCATCGACGGCGTCTCGCACGAGGGGACCATCCGCGTGGCCGGTCTCGACATCTACGACCCGTCGATGGACGTCACCGACCTCCGGAAGCGGGTCGGCATGGTCTTCCAGAAGTCGAACCCCTTCCCCAAGACGATCTACGAGAACGTGGCCTACGGGCCCCGCCTCCAGGGGGTGCGTTCCCGCAGGACGCTGGACGAGGTGGTGGAGCGCAGCCTGAAGTCCGCCGCCCTCTGGGAGGAGGTGAAGAACCGGCTCCATGCGCCCGCCCTGAGCCTCTCGGGCGGCCAGCAGCAGCGTCTGTGCATCGCCCGGGCGATCGCCGTGGAGCCCGACGTGCTCCTCCTGGACGAGCCGTGCTCGGCCCTCGACCCCGTGGCCACCGCCAAGATCGAGGAACTTCTGGTGGGCCTCAAGCAGAAATACACCATCGTGATCGTGACCCACAACATCCAGCAGGCCGCGCGCATCTCCGACCAGACCGCCTTCATGCTGCTGGGGGAGCTCGTGGAGGCCGGGGGCACGCAGCAGGTGTTCACCACCCCCCGGGATCCCCGCACCGAGGCCTTCATCAGCGGCCGTTTCGGATGAGGAGCGGACCGTGGGCGCGTGGAGCGGGGCCGGGGTTCACGGCGGGGATTCTCTTCCCCATACCCGGACCCCCATCTTCCGGGGCGGCCTTCCCGGCCGCCCCGGGATGGGGGCCTTCCCCCTCGGGAGGGACCGCTGATGCATCGCCATTTCGACGAGCAGATCCTGGAGGTCCGCCGGCGCCTCGTCCGGATGGGGAACACGGCGGTGTCGATGCTCTCCTCGGCCCTTCGCCTCCTCATGGAGCGGGACGGACGCCATCGCGAGGCCGTGGACCGGCAGGAAGAGGAGGGCAACGGGCTCCAGCTGGAGATCGACGACCGCGTCCTCAAGCTCACCGCGCTCCAGCAGCCCGTGGGCTCCGACGTCCGGTTCCTCTTCGTGGCCTCCAAGATCGCCTCGGAGCTGGAGCGCATCGGGGACCAGGTGGTCAACGTCTGCCGGAGCGCCGAGGGGGTCATCCAGGCCCCGCCCCTCAAGCCTCTGGTCGACCTCCCCGCCATGGCCGCGCTGGCGCAGAAGATGGTCCGGGACGGCCTCGAGTCGCTGGTGCGGAAGGACGAGGAACTCTCCCGCCGGGTGCTCCGGGACGAGGAGGGGGTCGACGCGTTCCGGGATCAGATCTTCCGGGAGCTGCTCACCTACATGATGGCCGACCCGGCCACCATCCCGCGGGCGCTGGCGCTGCTGCTCATCTCCCGGAGCCTGGAACGGGTGGGGGACCACGCCACCAACATCGCCGAAGAGGTCATTTTCTGGATCCGGGGCACGGACATCCGCCACCACCGCCGGGCGGAGGTCCGGAGCCCCGGGGAGACGGGGGACGCTTGATCATGGCAGCCGGGTCCGTCCGCTCCTCGGTGCTTGTGATCGATGACGAAAAGGACCTTGTCGAGATGGTGCGCTACCACCTCGAGCGCGAGGGCTTCGAGGTCCTGGCGTCCTACGACGGCGAGAGCGGCTTTTCTCTCGCGCGGGAGCGGCGGCCGGACGTCATCATCCTGGACTGGATGATGCCGGGGTCCGACGGGATCGAGATCTGCCGCCGCCTGAAGGAGGAGCCGCGCACCGCCGACCTCCCCGTTCTCTTCCTGAGCGCCAAGGCCGCGGAGGCCGACCGGGTGGGGGGACTGGAGGCGGGCGCCGACGACTACCTCACGAAGCCCTTCAGCCTGCGGGAGCTCGTGGCCCGGGTGCGGGCCCGGCTCCGCCGCCCTCCTTCGGCGCCCCCGCCCCCCGCCCTGATCCGGAACGGCGACCTCGTCATCGACGAGCAGCGGCGGGAGGTGACCTACAACGGGCGCCCCGTCCCGCTGTCCGCCTCCGAATTCCGGATGCTGCAGTTCCTGGCCTCCTGTCCCGGCCGCGTCATGTTCCGTCGGACCTCGCCCACCGGGGAGTGCCTCCTGGGGCGGATCGCCGTGCGCCGGAATCTCCTCACGCGGGAGAGACTGCGCCAGGCGCTGTCCTTCCAGGAGCGGAACCCTTCCCGGCCCCTGGGGGAGATCCTGGTGGAACGGTTCTCCCTCGGCGGCGCCGACCGGGATCGGCTCCTGGAGGTCCAGAGGCGCGCCCTGGGGGAGCACGAGGGATCCGAGAGCTCCTTCCTCGGCCGCCTCCTGATCGCGCGGAGGCTGGCCACCCCGTTCCAGGTGCACGGGGCCCTCCGCCTCCAGGGGCGGCTCCAGGAGGAGGGCTTCCGCCCGGTGCCGCGCCTCGGGGAGATCCTGGTGGCCCGGGGACACCTCGACCGCGAGACCCTCGCCTCCGCCCTGGCGCTGCAGGACTTCATCCTCTATCGATGCCCCGCCTGCGGCGGCGTGGTGGTCGTGCGCCAGGGGCATGCCCCGCAGCCCTACCGCTGCCCGAAATGCGGCGGGGAGATCCCCGCCCTCTTCGCCAAGCTCGCCGCGGCGTTCCGCAGGACCCTGGAGGAGGCGGTCCTCGAGCATGCCGTGGAGATCCCGACGGACGTCCTGGAGGCCGCCGAGGATCCCGCCCGGCAGTTCGGCAGGTACGTCCTGGTCGAGCGCATCGGCCGGGGCGGATCGGGAGAGGTCTACCGCGCCTGGGAGCGCGAGGCCAACCGCATCGTGGCCCTCAAGATCCTGTCCCGGTCGGACCGGCCCGGGGAGGCGGGGCGGGAGACGCCCTTCGGGGCTCCCGAGGCGGTGAAACGGTTCTTCAACGAGGCGCAGGCCATCGCGGACCTCCGCCATCCCAACATCGTCCCGATCTTCGACTACGGGACGGCGGAGGGCCTCTTCTACTACACGATGGCGTTCATCGAGGGGCACTCCCTCCAGCACCTCCTCCGGGGCCCGACCCGGGAGGCGGCCGGCGGAAGGCGGAGGACGGAAAGCCTCCTTCCGATCCCCTTCGCCGTCCGCGTGGTCCGCGACGTGGCGCGGGCCCTGGACTACGCCCATGCCCGCGGCATCTGCCATCGCGACGTGAAGCCGGGCAACATCCTGGTGGACGGCTCGGGGAAGCCCTGGCTGATCGACTTCGGCATCGCCCGGGTGGCCCGCCTCGGGGACCTCGCCGCCGAGAAGGGGGTGAGCATGGGGACGCCCTACTACATGCCCCCGGAGCAGGCGGCCGGCGACCTGGAGCAGGTCGACGCCCTCTCGGACATCTACGCGCTCGGCGCCGTGCTTTACGAGGCGCTTTCGGGGACCTGTCCCTACGAGGACCTTTCCCCCGAGGACGCGTGGAAGGCCGTTTCGTCGGGGCCACCGACGCCCCTGGAAACGTTGGCCCCTCACGTTCCCGAGGATCTCGCGCGCATCGTGCGGCGCGCCATGGCGTTCGAACGGAGGGATCGCTATGCCTCCGCCCGAGACCTGGCCGGCGACCTCGAGGCCGTCCTCGACCGTCTCGCCCCTCCCGGGGAGCCCGCCCATGAGCCGGGGGACGATCCTGGTCGTCCTTGACGACCGGGAGGTCGTCGCGCAGATCCGCGGCACCCTCGAGCGCGAGGGATATCGCGTGGCGGAGGCCTCCACCGGCGAAGCCGCCCTGGCCGCGGCCCGCCAGGGACCGCCCGATCTCATCCTCTTGGGATGGGCCCTGCCGGGGCAGGATGGGCGGGAGATGTGCCGGAGATTCCGCCGCCACGAGACGGCGGCCCGCGTGCCCCTCATCCTCCTCACGGCGCGGCCGTCCGAAGAGGATTGCGTGGCGGGACTGGAGGCCGGGGCGGACGACTGCCTGGCCCTGCCCTTCCGCCCGCGGGAGCTCGTGGCCCGCGTTCGGGCCCACCTCCGGCGGGCCCTCCGGCGATCCTCCTCGAGGGAGGTCCTCCGGGTCGGGGATCTGGTCCTCGACGGGGAGCGATACCATGTCTCCTGGAAGGGGATGCCGGTTCCTCTCACGGCCGGGGAGTTCCGCATCCTGCGCCTTCTGGCGATGCGCCCGGGCCGGGTCTTCAGCCGGGCCGAGATCATCGAGGGGGCGCGGGGCGGGACGGCGGACGTCCTGGGCCGGACCGTCGACGTCCACGTGGCCTCGATCCGGCGGAAGCTCGGGCCGGGCGGCTCCCTGATCGAGACGGTCCGGGGGGTGGGCTATCGGGTGGCGGAGGGCCCTCCGCGGGGCCGTCGGCCGCATCCGCCGGGGTGATCCCCCGCCTCTTCCTCAAGAAGACACTTTTCGTGGGATCCCGGGGGGCTGCCGCGTACTATAGGAGGCCCGGGATCCGATGACCCGTCCTTGGGGAGGAGAATCGCGATGAAGCTCGGGTTCGTCAGCGCCATCCTGCCCGACCTGTCGCTGGAGGAGGTCCTGGACTTCGCCGCCGGGGAGGGCTACGCGTGCGTGGAACTGATGTGCTGGCCCGTGGGAAAGGCGGAGCGCCGCTACGCGGGCGTCACCCACGTGGACGTCGCCTCCCTCGACCGGCCGGGGGCGGAACGGATCCGCGCCCTCTGCGAGAGGAAGGGCGTGGGGATCAGCGGCCTGGGCTACTACCCGAACGTCCTCTCCCCCGACCGGGCCGAGGCGGAGACGGCCCTCGAGCATCTCAAGAAGGTCTTCCGGGCCGCCCCCCTCCTGGGCGTCGAGGTGGTCAACACCTTCATCGGGCGGGACTGGACCAGGTCCGTCGAGGCCAACTGGCCGGAGGTCCTGCGGGTCTGGAAGCCCCTCGTGGCCCTGGCCGAGGAGCTCAAGATCCGCATCGGCATCGAGAACTGTCCCATGCTGTTCACCAAGGACGAGTGGCCGGGCGGGAAGAACATCGCCGTGAGTCCGGCGATCTGGCGCCGCCTCTTCGCGGACCTCGGGAGCGACCGGATCGGCCTCAACTTCGACCCCTCCCATTTCGTCTGGCAGCAGATGGATCCCCTCAAGGCCGTCCGCGAGTTCCGGAGCCGGATCTTCCACGTCCACGCCAAGGACGCGCGGATCGACCGGGAGCGTCTCGACGAGGTGGGGATCCTGGCCCATCCCCTGGAATACCACACCCCCAAGCTGCCGGGGCTCGGGGAGGTGGACTGGGGCCGGCTGATGTCGGTCCTGGGGGACGTCGGCTACCGCGGCCCCGTCTGCGTCGAGGTGGAGGACCGGGCCTACGAGAAGACCCTGGAGATGCGGAAGGAGGCCCTGCGCCAGGCGGCCCGGTTCCTGCGTTCGTTCATGCCGCTGCGGTGAGCGGGGCGGCGCCTCAGAAGGGCGGGCTGGCCCGTCGGCGGATGTAGATCTGGTCCACGGCCGCGCGGTCGGAGAGGGAGAGCAGGTACAGCACCGTCTGCGCGATGTCCTCCGGGCGGAGGAGCACCGAACGGTCCAGGTCCGGCCGGGCGGCCCCCGCCAGTTCCGTGTCCACTCCTCCGGGGAGGATCACGCTGACGCGGATCCCGTGGGGCTGGGCCTCGGCCGCCAGCGACTTGGTGAGTCCCACCACCCCGTGCTTGGAGGCGGTGTAGGCCGCCTGAAGGGGGTAGCCCTTGATCCCGACCACGCTGGAGACGTTGATGATCCATCCCCGCCGGCGGGGCCTCATCAGGCGCATCGCCTCGCGGGCGCAGAGGAAGGTCCCCCGCAGGTTGACGGCCAGGACCCGGTCGAAGTCGGCCGCCGAGAAGGTCTCCAGCGGTCCGAAGATCCCGATCCCGGCGTTGTTGACGAGGATGTCCAGCCGCCCCTCGAACCGTTCCCGGAGGCGGTCGAAGAGGGCCCGGACGTCCTCCTCGCGGGAGACGTCGGCGGGGACGGCCAGGGCCTCCCCTCCCTCCCGGGCGATCTCGGCGGCCGCGGCCTCGATCTGCGCGGCCGTGCGGGCGGCCAGGACGACCCGCGCCCCCCGGCCGGCGAGGGCCAGGGCCACCGCCCGCCCGATCCCCCGCCCGGCCCCCGTGACGAGGGCGACCTGCCCGGCGAGATTCCCTGCGGATTCCATGTCCCTCGAGGTCCCGGCGACCGTTCGGGGGAGGTGACTCTCCCGCCGCGATAGTCTAGAATGGAAGGGCCTTGCGGGGAAGGGGTCCCATGGACGTCCAGTGCGAGCTGTGCCCCAAGGCCTGCGTGATCGCCCCCGGCCAGAGCGGGGAGTGCCGGATCCGCGTCAACGTGGACGGCACGCTCCGCGCCGTCACCTACGGCCGGCCCTGCTCGGTCCATGTCGATCCCGTGGAAAAGAAGCCCCTGTTCCATTTCCTGCCGGGGACGAGGATCCTCTCCCTGGCCACCGTGGGATGCAACCTCCACTGCAAGTTCTGCCAGAACTGGGAGATCTCCCAGGAGAACCCCGAGAACGTCACGCCCTACCGGCTTCCCCCCGAGGAGATCCCCGCCCTCGCCCGGCGGGAGGGCTGCCCCTCCGTGGCCTACACCTACACCGAGCCGCTGGTCTACTACGAGTACACCCTCGACGGATGCGCGGCGGGGCGCCGGGCGGGCCTCCGGAACGTCCTGGTCACCGCCGGGTATCTCCGGCGCGAGCCCCTCGAGCGGCTCTGCCGCCTGACCGACGCCGCCAACATCGACCTCAAGGCCTTTTCCGAGGAGTTCTACCGCGACCTCTGCGGGGGGACCCTCCGGCCCGTCCTCGATGCCCTCGTTCTGTGCAAGTCCCTGGGGGTCCTCGTCGAGGTGACCAACCTCGTCATCCCCACGCTCAACGATGCGGGACCGCAGATCCGGGAACTGAGCCGCTGGGTCGCGAGGAACCTGGGCCGGGAGACGCCCCTCCATTTCTCCCGCTTCTATCCCCAGTACAAGCTGCGGAACCTCCCTCCCACGCCCGCGGAGACCCTGGACCGGGCGCGGGAGATCGCCCTGGAGGAGGGACTCCATTTCGTCTACATCGGGAACGTCCTGAGGCCGGACGGGGAGACCACCTTCTGCCCCGGCTGCCGGGCGAGGCTCGTGGAACGGCGGGGCTATGTGGTGACCTCCAACCGGATCCGGGCGCGGTGCTGCCCCGACTGCGGGACGAAGATCCACGGGATCTGGGAATGAGACGCCGGGACCTCCTGAAGCTGCTGGCGGGGGCCCCCGCGGGCCGGTTCCTCCGCCGCCCCCGGCGGAGACGGGTCGAGGCCGACCGCGCCCCCCGGGAGGGGCCGACCCGCCCGCTGGAGGCGGACACCCTGCGCCGGCCCGGACGCTGGAAGGGATGACCATGACTCGAATCCTCCCCCTCCTGGTGGGCGCCGCCCTGGCGGCCTGCGAGGAACGCGCCCCCTCCGCGGCGAGGGCCGCCCCGCAGGCCCAGACCCCGCCGCGGCGGGTGCTGGAATCCCCCCTCGCGGGCCGCTGGTACGAGGGACGCGCCGACCGGCTCCGCGCGGAGCTGCGGGAGTGGCTCGATGCCGTCCCCGGCGAACCCCTGGAGGGCATCTGCGCCCTCATCCTTCCCCACGCCGGCTACCGCTGGTCCGGCCCCACGGCCGCCCACGGGGTCCGCCAGGTGCGCGGGAAGCCCTTCGATCGCGTGGTCGTGATCGGACCCAGCCACCGCTATTTCATGGAAAACATGGCCCACCTGTCCCCCTGCACGCACTGGTCCACCCCCCTCGGGGAGGTCCCCCTGGACACCGCCTTCCTCGAGGACCTGCGGCGCCATTCCTGCTTCGGAACCCTCCCCGGGGTGGACGAGGAGGAGCACAGCGTCCAGATCGAGATCCCCCTCCTCCAGGAGGCCCTGGGGTCGTTCCGGCTCGTCCCCGTCGTCGTGGGCCGTCTGGATGCCGCCACCGCCCGCACGATGGGACGGATCCTGGCCGGGCGGCTGGATGCGCGGACCCTGGTCGTCGCCAGCAGCGACTTCACCCACTACGGGGAAAACTACGACTACGTGCCCTTCCGGGAGGACATCGAGGGCAATATCCGGAAGCTCGACCTGGGGGCCTTCGAGGCGATCAAGACCGGCCGCGCGGACGTCTTCTACGCCTACGTGGCGGAACACGGGACCACGATCTGCGGCCGGCAGGCCATCCGGGTCCTCCTGGAGATGCTGGCCCCCGGGGCGGAGTTCCGCCTCCTCAAGTACGACACCTCGGGGCGGATCTCCGGGGATTTCACGAACTCCGTGAGCTACCTCAGCATCGCCGTGCGGGGCTCCTGGGTGAAGGGGGGATCCGTCGAGACGCCCCCCGAGGGGCCCCTCGGGGAGGAAGACCGTCGGCTCCTCCTCCGGCTGGCGCGGCGGACCCTGGAGATCCGCCTGGAGAAGGGGAGGATGCCGGAGGTCGAGGATCTGGGGATCGAGATCACCGAGGCGATGCGCCGGCCGCGGGCCGCCTTCGTCACGCTCCACCGGGAGGGCCGCCTGCGCGGATGCATCGGGGGACTCCATGCCACCCGCCCCCTCTTCCGGGAGGTCATGGCCCGCGCCGTCCAGGCGGCCCTCGAGGACGGACGATTCGAGCCGGTGGAGGCGAAGGAGCTCCCGGAGCTCCACCTGGAGATCTCGGTGCTCACGCCGCCGCGTCCCGTCGCCTCGCCGGCGGAGATCGTCCTGGGGCGACACGGGATCATCCTGGAGAAGGACGGTCGCTCCGCCGTCTACCTTCCCCAGGTGGCCCCGGAGCAGGGGTGGGGTCTCGAGGAGACGCTGGACCACCTCTCGGAAAAGGCGGGCCTGCCTCCCGGCGCCTGGAGGGAGGGGGCCTCGTTCCGGGTCTTCGAGGCCGAGGTCTTCGGGGAACCGCGGGAGAAGGACGCCCCGAGGTCGGGAAAGAGGTCGCCCTGAGAGGGGGGCCGCGGGCCCGGTTCGGCCCGGCCGGGGATGCCGCCTCTCTTCAATCGGAGTTCCGTCGTGGCCTATAATTCCTCCCCATCCATGCGCGCCGCGGTCCCGTTCGCCTGGAGCGCCCTCGTCTTCTCCCTGGGGTTCTTCGCCCTGGCCGTCCAGGCCCCCCTGTTCCGGACCTACCTGGCCTCCTTCGACGGGAGCGAACTCGGCGTCGGCGGCTTCTTCGGGTCGTGGCTCGGGGCGGTCGCGCTGGGGGCGATGTCGGGGCGGGCCGTGCCGCGCGGCGGGACCCTCCGTTCGGGGGCCTTTGCCCTCCTCTCCCTTCTTTATCTCCCGGCCCTGCTCCTGCACCACCTCCTGGTCGCGGACGTCCGGCGGCTGGCGGGGGTGGCGCCCTGGGAGGCCTTTCCCCTCGGGACGATGCTGGCGGTTTCGCTGCCGGCGAACGCCCCCGTGGGGCTCGTGACGGGGTTCCTCTTCACGGCCGCCTGCCGCAGCGCCCCGGCGGAGGCGGGGCTCCCCGTGGCCCGGGTCTATGTCCTCGAGGCCTTGGGGGGGGCCGCGGGAGGGGCGGCCTCGGCCCTGCTGCTTCGCGGGGGGGCGGCCTCCGAGACGGTCTTCTTCGTGGCGGCGCTCCTTCCGGCGGGATCGGCCGCCCTCCTTCACGGACGGCGCCCCGCCGCCCGGGGGACCGCCCTCCTGGGGCTTCCCCTCCTCTTGGCCGTGGGGCTCCTCCTCGGACTCGACCGGAGGTGGGCGGAGGCGAACCGTCGGGCGGCATGGTCGAGGCTCCTCCCCGGGGAGGGCTACCGGGGGAGCCTCGCGACCACGGAGGGGGTCCGTTCCTACGGGGAGCGCCAGGGACAGTTCCTGGTGGTGTCCTTGGGCGGCGTGGTCGAGGCGCTCCCCGACGCGGAGCGCGCCTCGGAGGTCCTTGCCGCGCACCTGGCGCAGCGGCCGGAGGCGCGCCGCGTCCTGGTGGCGGGGGAGGGGGGGCTGGCGCTTGCGCTGCGCTTCACGGAACTCCCGCAGATCGCCAGGATCGTCTGGCTGCATCCGGACCCGGACTATCCCCGGGCGCTGCGGTCGGTCCTGCCGGAGCGCTTTCGGATCCCGGCCTCCCGGGTCGAGATGCCGGGACGGGACCTGCGGCGGTTCCTGAGGGAGTCGCCCGGGACCTTCGACCTGATCCTGCTGTCCCTGCCGGACGTGACCACGCTGGCGCTGAACCGCTACGCTACGCGCGAGTTTTTCTCGCTCCTGAAGGGGGCCTTGGCCCCGGGCGGCGTGGCCTCGGTGCGGATCTCGGGGGGCGAGAACTACCTGGGGGGGGAGCTGGCCTTCCTGGGGGCCTCCATGCTGTTCAACGTGGAGGCGGTCTTCCGGTCCGTTGCGATCAAGCCCGGGGGGGAGACGTGGATCCTGGCCTCGGAAGGGGAGGGGCTGAGCGCGGCGCCCGCCGTGCTCCGGGACCGTTTCGCCGCGATCCCCGGGGCCTCGGCGCTCTATCCTCCGGAAGGGATCCTGGGCCTGTATCCGCCGGACCGGGTCGAGTTCCAGACGGAACGATACCGACGGATGGCGGCGGAGGCGGGGGAGAAGGTCCTGGCCAACACCGACCGCCATCCCAAGGCCCTGCTGTACGGCCTGGCCGCGGGGCTGAGGCGCGGGGGGATCCCCATGGCCAGGCACCTGCCGCTCCTTCTGGATTCGCTCTTCGGGATCGCCGCGGGGGGGATCCTGCTCTACGGGGTCCTGCGGGGGCTTTATCTGGCGTTCGGCGGGCCGGGCCCGGGCCGCCCGCGGGCCTTCGATGCCGTCGTGCTCGTCCTCACCACCGGGGCCGCCGGCATGGGGGTGAGCGTGGTGCTGCTGTTTCTGTACCAGTCGCAGCACGGCTCGCTGGCCCTGGACGTGGGGCTTCTGTCCGCGCTGTTCATGCTGGGGCTGTGCCTGGGGGGGGGCGGAGCCGCCCGGCTTCTGGCTCGCGGGATTCGGGGCCCGGGATTTCTGACGGCGGCGGGGACGGCCGCCGTGCTGGCCGCCGCCCTCCTGGTCCGGGCGATCCCGGCGGAGGTCCCCCGGTGGGGCTTCGCCGCTCTCTTCCTCCTTTCCGGCGGGGCGATGGGCCTGTTCTTTCCCGCGGCGGCGGGCCGGATGGCGGAGGCCGGGTGGGGCACCGCCGCCGCCGGGGCGATCCTGGAGACGGCCGACCACCTGGGCGGCGCGGCGGGGGCGGTCCTCGGGGCCGTGGCGATCCTCCCGGTCTGCGGGATCGGACCCTCGCTGGGGCTGGTGGCGCTCCTGGCCGTCGTGAATCTCCTCCCCTTGGCGGCCTCCCGGCGGGGGAGGGGACCGGCGGAGGGGGACGGATTCGATCGGGTCCTCCGCGCGGCGGCGTACGGGGGGCTCGGCCTGGCCGGGTTCCTCCTGTGGGCTTCCCAAGTGGTTTCCTGGGCGGGGACGGGGCGCGAGGGGCAGCTCCTGGAGGCCGCGGCGCGCCGGCTGGCCTCGCCGGCCGAGGTGGAGCCGCGCACCGCGGCCCGGTCCGACGGGACTTCCTTCCCGTATTTCGCCGTCCGGGGGGGAGGGTACGTCTTCCGCACGGGGCCCCTGGCCGCGGGCGTCGACGGTTACGGGGGTCCGATCGATCTGGCCGTCCGCGTGGACGAGGCGGGGGTGCTCCTGGGGACGGAGGTGCTGAGGTCTTCGGAGACCCCGGCGTACCT
>Ga0209162_1003339_pt1 | contig 13023 bp, 8 predicted proteins | sample YNPNPMetaG_FD_187121 | JGI IMG/M metagenome (GOLD analysis project Ga0209162, IMG submission 187121) | Anoxygenic and chlorotrophic microbial mat microbial communities from Yellowstone National Park, USA - YNP NP MetaG (SPAdes) (version 2) ...
TCGCGCCGCGCTGAAAGGGGCGACTTCGTCGCCCACGGGGGGAGATGCGAGTCGGATCAGCGGACGAACAGTTCGAAGGCAAGAGTCTCGAACCACCCGCTGATCTGCGATTTCCGCACAGATCATCCAATACTAACTCCGAAGGCTGCACTCTGGTGACAAACTGAACAAATTCGCAGCCAGAAAATCTTCGCAGAAATGATCGATTTCTCAATATAGTTATTCAGCCCGGCGTAGCCGGAACCAAAGTTGCCTGACATTCAAAGACGCGGCGCTCGCCCCCGTTGATCAGAAAGCTTTGCACCGCCGGGCTGGGAAATATCTCCTGCGACTCCGTCGGCCACGGGGAACAGTGGGGTCCGCATGGGGGAGTGAATGCTTGCCAAAAAACACAATCGAACAATCACACAGTCTGCGATCGGCGGTCAAATTCTGTGACGTCGCGGCGCGAAACCCGCGAAAGGATTGCTGTAATGGGCGGGGCCTTCAGCCCTTGGATTGTGTAACTTGATGTGGGGGTAACCTTTTCGTGGGGCGTTGCCCCACGCTGGTATGGTTCGCGCCGTTGGCGCTTTGGTCATCGAGCAGTCACAGCAAGGGCCAAAGGACAGCTCTATACCAGCCTGGGGCAACGCCTCAGGTAAAGCGTGGCCAGGGAGTCAGAATAAGGGCTGAAAGCCCGTGCCATGGCGGGTAGAAACGGAGTGTGGCGTCACCGCAACCGAACGATCGCTAATTTGCGATTGTTGCGCAGATTCTGCACAATAGTCGCACAGGCATGACGCTTTGAATGTCATTGGACGGCATAGCGGTGAGATTCCCCGCGCAGAAGGTGGAAATGCGATTTCGAATCTAATCAAGAACGGAAATTCGATGCGGTTCCGAGGTGAGACGTTTCGAGCCAAGCCGGATCATGGCTGGTGCATCGTTCGCGTTATATATGAAGTTTGTGTTGCCGCGAACACACATGATTACGCCGGGAGGCGCTTCAAGCCGAATCCCGAGCGACCGCAACATTGCCGCGCGTAGCGGATCAAGAAGCTGCTGCGGAACTCGTGTCCAGCCGAGTTCGCTGGGCGGGAGAAGGTATTCGCCGGTTCCGCGGTAATCTGTGTCACTGAACGAGCGCATGTTCAGCACCAGCACCTGGCCGGCGCCAACCTGCTTGTGGGTTAGCAGCGGCACGCCAATGCCGTTGCAATCAGCTTCGAATAATACCCGGGCTGTTGTGAGCGTAAGGCTCGAGTCAAGTTCGACCGCCGCACTGTTGGTGGTTGCGCCGGGTTCTCTGAGTCTTCCAAGTCCGCTTTGCCCCATTGCGACTGCACCGGCGATTTCCTGTGCCCAGCGACCCGATTTGCGCAAGAACGACGGCGTTAGGATCAAAGTGGCGCCACGGCGCAAATGGTCTTTGACACGGGATTGGATGCTCGGGTCAGACGCCGCGTGCGCGGCCAGAAAAACCACTCGGCTCCTGTCCGGGTACGCAGCCACAGGAACGATCGGCAATCCAATCATTCCGATGTAATCTGCCAGAAACAGATTGTCATCTGCATCCGAGTTGGGTGGTTTGTAAAAGAAAACGCCGTCTGGTTCGGCATTTTGGATGGAGTTGGCAAGGGCGGTCAACTCAGGCATGCGTTCGGCCAACAGTGCGTCGCCGGGATGTTTTGCTGCGACGTCTCCGAGCCGGAACAAGGTCAGCTCGCGCGCACCGGCAAGCACGCTCATGTACGCTTGATCGATGAAATTGAAGGCGCTGCATTCGATGTGGTCGAACCATGCGCCGTGCACTTTTTTGCCTGAGATTGACCTTATCCACATGAAGTTGATGTAACCCTGGGTTGGCTGGACGAATCCCATGCGCCTTGTGCGGGGGTTGCGCACCTCGGTCCCAACCCAGACCCTGTCGAACTTTTCGGCCATACGCGCAGGATCGTATCCGAACACATGGAACCGGTCGTACCACTGGGGAAATTTGATTATCAATCGCACGTCTTGTCGCGTTGCACGCGCAGGTTGCCGGACAAGCGGATCGATCAACGAAACAAGCAGGTCACGTCTGTACGCCGACCACGAACGCCCGGCACGCGCGCGGTCGGCACGAGCTGACTCATCGCCCGTACAAAAGAAATCGTCGATTATGATCTCATCAAACACCTGCGCGTTCTCTCTGAAAAAACCGCTGATGTCGGCTCGAGTTTTTTCCGATTCCCAGTCAAGCCAGTCCAAGCCGCCCGTTTGCCGGACTCCGAAATTATTTCCCGGCACGGTTGCTATCCCACCACAACAGTCGATCCCGTGTGACTTGAGGTAATCGCGAACCGTTGCAAGCGTTGCCGGGTCAACATATTCATCCCCGCGGCGGCCTTCCAGGAACATCCGCGAAACGCCAAGGCGCATCAAAGTCTGCAGCGTGTTTGCGCGGGCTTCAGTGGATGCGAGGTGGGTTTGGACATCGCCCGCCGTCGCATAAACACTGACAGAAAGCTGACCGCAAACGGCGTGGACTGCACCGAGTCCAACAACGATGGTAATCAAGATCAAACGCAACGTGCGCATGCTGCAATACTGCATTGGAAACATTTGCGCAGCAATCGCAAACGAATTGTTCGAGATTTCCGCTGTGATGGCCGAGCCGACTCTGGTGGCGGAGCTTAAGCGCGGGCGGACTGTTCTGCCAGAGCACGCAGTTCTGCTGAGACAGAAACGCAGCCATGATGTGCTGGAAGACCTCGATGCGATCCGCAAGCGACGACATCCGGCCGCGGGTCCGCAAAGTTCGCCGACGTCGGTCCTACGTCTGTTTCAGAATTGCCTGATTGGCCATTTGGTTTAGTGTTGGGCCATGCTTTCGAAGGTATTGAGGTGTTGGAGCTTATGCATCTTGGGCGCCTGTTTGACAAGGGCGGCTGATGTTGTGCCAGCGCCGCAGAAATTCAAACAGGAAATCGCGAAGTCCTACACATCGGCGCACGGTTTGCCGCAAAAACCTGTCCAGTTCGTGCATGTTGGGTCTGCTGGGCGTGTGCTGGCGTTTTGCGATGGCAGGTGGCTGGCACTGGGAGGTGAGACATGGCAGGAGGTCAAAGAACTAACGCCGCAAACTGAATCTGAGTTTGTCTTCCCCGGAGCCAATGGGGCCCCCGTGAAAGTGCCGTTGCCATGGCGCAACGTCCGGCAATTGGTCTGCAAACAAAACATTGCATGGGTTGCAACGGAGACGAACCTTGTGCGGGTGGACGGCAGACAAATTACCACGGTGCCTTTGCCAAGGAACTTTTTCTTGCGCGGGTTTGCCGTGGGAGATGACGGTCGGCTTCTTGCCGGAGGCTCAAGCGGCCTGTACGAGTTTGTGAACGACGCATGGTTCCGGGTCGCCGTGCCTGACAAACAGGGCAGACGATGGGCTGCACGGGACGTGGCGTGCGTGGCACTGGATTCCGAGCAGCGCATCTGGTTTGGAATTGGAGCGGGCGTTGCCTGCAAAGAAACCGCCGATTGGCGTTTCTACGAGGGCAAAGACGGCCTTCCATGGAGTGAATTCACCTGCATGCGTGTCGGGACCGGCGGCGAGGTTTGGTTCGGAACCACCTTGGGCGCGATAATGTTCGACGGAAAAGAGTTCCATTACCGGCAGGGTCCGCGCTGGCTGCCGAACGACAACGTCAACGATATCGCCATAAGCAGTGATGGCACGGTATGGTTTGCCACTTCCGGCGGTGTTGGCAGCAACCGGCGGGTCGATTTCACACTGGCAAAGAAGGCCGCCTTTTACGAGGACGAAATCGAGCGCTACATCAAAAGAACGCCGTTCGGTTATGTGGCTGAGTCGGCTCTTCGAGTTCCGGGCGACAAGTCCACAGCAGATCCACAAGACAGCGACAACGACGGCCTTTGGACGGCAATGTACGGGGCGGGACAGTGTTTTGCTTACGCAGCCACGCGCGACCCAAAAGCAAGGGAACGCGCGCGACAAGCCTTTGAAGCACTTCGTTTTCTCCAAAAGGTCACTCAGGGCGGCACGCATTCACCACCAAAAGGTTTCGTCGCGCGCACAATCCGGTCCGCCGAACTGCCAAACCCAAACACGGGCCGGCTGGAAAGCGATCGCGAGCAGCAAAAGCATGATTCATTGTGGAAAGTGTACGAACCGCGTTGGCCCCTGAGCGAAGACCGGCAATGGTATTGGAAAAGTGACACAAGCAGCGATGAGCTGGACGGTCATTATTTCTCTTACCCGCTCTATTTTGATTTTTGTGCCGACACTGAATCGGAAAAGGAACGCGTGCGGGAAGTGGTTCGTGACCTGACGGATCATCTGCTTGAACATGGTCTGGTGCTTGTGGACCACGATGGACATCCCACTCGTTGGGCAATCTATGCGCCTGAATACCTGAACCGTGATCCACGTTGGTACCCCGAACGCGGTCTCAACTCGCTCAGCATTTTGAGCTATATGACGGTGGCGGCGCATGTCACGGGGGATTCCAAGTACGCCGATGCTGCAAAGAAACTGATTGATGAGCATGGGTACCACCAAAACGCGATGTACCCAAAAGTACAGTTCGGTCCGGGCTCGGGCAATCAGTCGGACGACGAAATGGCGTTCATGTGTTACTACAACCTGCTGCGGTATGCGAAGGACGAAACCCTGAAAGCGCAAATCAGGTTTTCCCTGTTCAGTTACTGGGCGAACGAGGCGCCGGAAATGAATCCGCTGTTCAATTTCATCTGCGCTGCTCACTGCACAGGCCAGTATCATGCAAACCCGTTTGGTCGGTTCCAGATAACGCCATGGGAAGGTTGGCTCGATGACGCGATGCGCACGTTGCGCGGATTCCCGTTGGACAGGATCAACTGGCCGCACCTGAACAGTCACAGGCTCGATGTCGTGCGCTTGCGCCCACCACAATCGATTGACGCATACGACATCGACCACCATCCGCGGGGATACCGCGCCAACGGCAAGGTCTTGCCAGTCGAGAATCGCCACTTCAATCATTGGAACACGGACCCGTGGACGCTTGATTACAGGGGAAACGGCAACGAACTGGCATCCGGAACAGTTTTCCTGCTGCCCTACTACATGGGGCTTTATCACGGTTTCATTGAGAGGCCGTAAGACTCGAGGTCCTGAGTCCGCGGCTGCGCGACTTCATCGCCCGCGGGAGAGATGAGATTGGGATCAATGGCCGGACATTTTGAATACAAAAGGCTCGAACGATGCGCTGGTCTGCCGTTTCTGCGCAGATTTTTCAATATGAATACTACAGGCCCATCATTGGCCTGTGCCGGGAGCGGTTGAAGCGGGCGATGCCGAACTGGCAGGAGGCGCGTTGGTCAACGGCGCCGGAATCTGATCCCCGAGCTGGCTGCGCAATATCGCAGCGGCTTCGGGGCGCAAACCGGTCTGGGGGTCAAGAAGCCGCCGAAGAACGTCATCACGCATTTCGGACAGCGGCCTGAGTCCGACGCGTTTCTCCGATGGGCCACCGACGATTTTGCTTTGGTATCGTGCCCAGATGGTGCGAGCGAGAGCTTGGTACCCATTGTAAGTGTCGGTTTCGCCGTCGATGAGGTTCAGGTATGACTGTTCAAGCGCGCCGTAAATATTCGAGATTGTCCGGTTCATGTCAGTTTCGCCCAGGTCTTCGCCGAACCTGCTCAGGACGTACTCATCGAGTGTCATGTTTTCCGGGTAGTCTTTTGGATACTTCTCCTTGACGATCTTGAACCAGCGCTCGGCATCGCGGGGCCGGCTGTGGACATAGAGATAGTTGACGGCGTTTAGCAGGAAGTTCTTATGGGCGCGGGCAATGTGATCGCGCATCTCCTGGTCTTCGGCCATTGCTTCTTCGTAAGCAGCATTTGTTTTTTCGACCAGGTCGATGTTTTCACCGAAGCGGAATCCCTCGCCGCCTTTGTTCTCGATGAGCCGACCGCGTTTGAACGCAAGGTCCATCGACTGGTAAATGACGCGCCGGAGCTGGATTAATTCTTCCTTTTTTCTTGCGTTGCGTTTGCCGACCACGGCCCAGTATATGGCGTGCGACTCGGGCAGTCGCCATTCGAGCGGCCCGTACTGCTGGTCAACTTCCTTCATAATGGCCGGGTCCATTTTGAATTCCTCGCGCAAACGCCTCGCGCGCGCGGCAGCCTCGGGCGTTTTGGGATCGATCAACTCATCGAAATTGGGGTGCCCACCGCCCAGCACTTCCTGCATCCAACCCGCCCAGATGCTCTTGTAGTACAAGTGCATGTCGTCGAGGTTATGCCCCATCTTGTTTTGGAAATGCCATGCAAGCTCGCGGTAGATAGGTACCTCGCGTGGGTTGTATTTCAGAGCCTCGTCACGGAGCAATTGGATGCCACGGTACACCCATCGCCAGCGGTCCGCTGGATCGCTGAATTTAATCGAGATGTTATACGACATATCCCACGCCTGGACTATCCAGACGGTGGTATTGTGCGGCGTGAGTTTGGTGATCCAGTCCGCTAGCTGCACTTTTTCGAAGTACTTGTCTTCGTCCTGGAGTTCCATGGCGCGGACCCAGAGGGCATTGGCGATCAACCCCCTGAAACCGCCGAGAACAACCGTCGTGAATGCCACCAGCGGTGGCGCGTTCTTTGGCACTTCAAGTCGCGTCAACCCGAGTGCTTCGCGGCGTTTGTTCAGCGAGTTCTGGGAATAGAAGGCCGACGTCAAAAGCAAGCCCGCAAGGGCGATCAACCCAACCTTCTTCAACTTTGAGCCCGAGCCTGTCATGGCGTCATCCACGTTGACCTGCGGTGGCCAGCTCGCGTTTGGTGAAAACACTCATCCCAATCGCCGCAAACAAACCGCCCATCACGACAACAATCTGCAAAATGGCGCGGATCAATTGCCACCATGATATGCTACGACCGGTGCTGAGCGAATCGATCGGGGAAAAACCGCGCACCATGTTCACCACTCCCAGGAGCCCCTTGAATATGAGAACCGTTGCAGTGTCGAAAACCGTCGGTTCATCTACCATACCGGTGTCCGGGTTCACGTTCAGTATTGTTCCCTGTTCGATAATGGTCTTCATTGTGCCCGTCGAAAACGCCACAACAAGCAGTCCCAAAGAAACAAATGTAGCCACCGGGAAGGACAGGAAACTGGACGTGGCAAGGCCCAAAGCCGCCAGCAATGCCATCCAACAAAACACTATTGCCACTCCGCGGAAGTAGTTGAGTGCAAAACCGCCTTCCCGGTACAGGACCTCGAAACCGTCCTCGAGCGGGAACAACACCGCTGTGTTGTTTGGATTGGTGAACTCGACGGTCAGCATGCCGCGGTCATCGAACAGATTCGCCGGGATTGCAAACTCATGAAACGTTTCCGGGGCCTGGCTGAGCACGGCCCTTGCGCGTCGTGGCGACTCCGGCGGGCCTGCCTCCCAGATGGCGGTTAACGTCCCGCCCGGTGGTTTTTCGGCAGCGAAAAACTTGATTCGCAAAAACAAGGGTTTGTCTCGAAGCAATTGTTTTGCCAACCCGACATTCACCTGCCATCTCCGGGTCATGCCGGGCGGGACAACCTGCAGTCTGGCTTTGAGCTGTTCGCGCAACAGTTTGCGCAGCTCGGCAGGCGGCATTCTGGCGAAGGCTTCGTTCGACTTGATTCGCTCAGCCATCAGCCGTTCAACCGCGGGTTCGAGGTCGGGCATCGGCTCGCGCAAAGAACCGCGAGCGACAAAAATCTCCTGATTCAGCACTTCTCTTTGTTCGGGCGGGAGCTTCTTGGCACGCCATTGGAGCTGGGCATAAACCACGCCGGTCGAGATCACCAGCATGAGCGCGTTCAGAAAAAGAATTCCCAACCACTTGCCGAGCCAGATTTGCCACCGGGCAACCGGTTTCACTGCCACAACCTGGATCTGGCATTCCTCGATTTCACGCGCCAGCGTGCCGCACGCCAACCAGAGAGTTGTCAGCCCCAGCACTGCAGTGATAAGCCCGAGATTGTACGTCAAAACAATTTGCGTCAGCCCGCGCGCCGTGCCGTCATCCTTGATCACCGCCGGCAACAGCAGCACCGCCCCAAGCAAAAGTGTTAGCAGGACGGGCACAAGCCGGAACCGAAAGGCGGCCTTGAAAGTCAGACGTGCTATGGCGAGCAAAGCTTGCATGTCAAACCGTGGTTTCCGTTGGTTGGAATCTGGCCGGTCTCATGACTTGTCGCCGAGAAGGTCGGAGAGCTTTTTGTCCGCCTTCTCCAACACGTCTTCGGGCGGAGGGGTTTCAACCCGCGGTGAAGGCGTTGGTTCCTTCCCGGCCTCAACAAGCGCGTCGAGTTTGGCAGAATCGATTTTCTCCGTCGGCGCCGCCGCAGCGACCTGCTGCGGCTCGGGTTTCTTGTCGGGCAACGTCAACCGTTCGAGCACGCGCTCGGCAGCGCTTGGTCCTTCAGCTTCACCTCGCAAGTATGCAGCCACGCGATGACCGGAAGTTGCGCCCGAGGTTGTCTCGCTTTGTTTTGCGCGTTCAACCACGCTGAGGAAATAGCTCTCGAGGTTCTGGGTCGGAGTATCCACCTCGAGCTTTCCGTCGCCCACCTCCTCGCGTATGATGTCCAGAACGCGTTTCATTGTTTCGCGGGAGAGTATCGGCGTGGTGATTCGAATCGCGTCGGGCGTCGCGAGCAATTCCTTCAACGTTCCAATGGCTTGGATGCGTCCGCCGTAGTAAATGACGACTCGATCACACACGTCTTCGACATCGGCAAGCAGATGGCTGCTGAGAATCACGGTCTTGCCACGGCGCGCAAGGGCCAAAATCAGGTCTTTAACCTCCCGGCAACCGATCGGGTCGAGCCCCGACGTCGGCTCGTCCAACAAAACAAGGTCCGGGTCGTTGATCAGTGCCTGCGCCAGCCCGATCCTCCGCTGCATCCCCTTTGAAAACTCGCCGACAGTACGACGGCGGACCTCGGCAAGACCGACCATCTCGAGCAGTTGCTCGATTCTCTTCCGCCGCTCCTTGCCTGGCAGATGAAACAAGTTGCCGAAAAAGTCGAGTGTCTCTGCAGAATCCAGATAACGATACAAGTACGATTCCTCGGGAAGGTACCCGATACGCTGTTTCGTTGCGACGTGCCTCGGCGAATGCCCGAAAACTTCAATGATCCCTTTGGTCGGATAAAGCAGCCCGAGGATCATTTTGACAGTTGTGGATTTGCCCGAACCGTTTGGCCCAAGCAGCCCAAACACCTCGCCCCGGCGAACATCAAAGCTCACATTGTCCACAGCCCGCGCCTTCGGGCGCCCCCAGAAATCCTTAAAAATCTTGGTAAGCCCGCGCACGGACACGACGATATCGTCACTGACACGCCGCTGTTGCCCGCTGCTTGTCGTGCTCGATGTCACATTATTTGTTTCTATTGCAACCATGACCGTTACTTGCGCCAAAGACAGGCCTTGCCGAATCTGCCGCTGGTCAGCAGTGCCGTGCCAAGATACTTTGCTGCCGTGATCAAGGCAAACGGCTATTTACCCCCTGCGCCCCTGAAAGTTCAACGCTCGAAGGCTTTCAGGGCCGCAAAACGTGAGGGCCGCACATATCTTCAGCGTAACAATCACATCCTGCTTCGACAACTGCGCGTTTTGCAGCACACTTCTCAGCGCGGCGCAGCCGCAACCAGCGCAATCGTACGCACGAATCGCCCCTTGACTGATGCTGCTGTTTGCGCTACGGTGACACCCGGTTTATGAATTTGATTGCACGGCAAGTATCGCTGCTGCTGGTCGCTGTCGTCGTTCGCGGCGGCGCCGCGGGGACTTGTCGTGCCTGAAAGCACTCTAAAACAGGAACCCACGGCTGCCGAGACGGTCGTGGGTTTTTTTGTTAACCCCGCCCAAGGCAGCCCGAAAAACAGAGAGAGAATCGAAAAAATGCAAAAGACGAAATCAGCGCGGATCCAACAAAAACAAGCGGAACCTGCGCCGGCCACGGCGACGGCCAAGGCCAGCGGCGCAGCCATGCTCGGCAGTCAAATCCTTGTTGCCGCCCTTGAACGGGAAGGCGTTGATGTAATTTTCGCATACCCCGGCGGCGCCAGCATGGAGGTTCATCAGGCGCTTGTTAAATCGAACAAAATCCGTGTTTACCTGCCCCGGCATGAACAGGGCGGCGTCTTCGCGGCGGAAGGATACGCACGTGCTTCCGGGAAAGTTGGCGTGTGCATGGCGACCAGCGGGCCGGGGGCCACAAACCTCGTCACCGGCATAGCCAACGCTTACATGGACTCTGTGCCGCTTGTGGCAATTACAGGTCAGGTGGTCCAAACCATGATCGGCAAGAATGCGTTCCAGGAAACCGACATCTTTGGCGTTACACTGCCGATAGTGAAACACAGTTATCTTGTCACCGACGTGAACAGTCTCGCCCGGATCGTCAAGGAAGCCTTCTACATCGCAAGAACAGGTCGCCCCGGCCCGGTGGTGATCGATTTGCCGAAGAACATCCAGCAGCAGCGGACCGTTCCTGTGTTTCCAGAAACCATTTCTTTGCGCGGTTATAACCCTGACCTGCGCGCCAGCGACGCCGAATTGGAGGAAGTAATCAAGCTGATCGAGAAGGCCGAACGACCGGTTTTGTACGTTGGCGGCGGCATCATCAGCAGCGGCGCCGCAGACCAGTTGCGGCGTTTCATCGAACTCACCCGCATACCCGTAACAACCACTTTGATGGGCATCGGCGCGTATCCCGAGACAGACCCACTCTCGCTAAAGTGGCTCGGCATGCACGGCACTGCATATGCCAATTGGGCCGTCGCCGAAGCCGATCTGTTGTTGGCCTTTGGCGTCCGGTTTGACGACCGCGTAACCGGCAAGGTGGACAAGTTCTGCGAGCACGGAACCATTGTGCACATTGACATCGATGCCTCCGAACTGAACAAGAATCGCAAGGTTCACCTCCCGATTATCGGCGACATACGGGATGCTCTCGCAAGGCTGAACAGCATGTTGGAAGACCGCCCGCCGGTTAAGTCGTTCGCTGAATGGCACAGCCGAATTGCAGAGTTGAAAGCCAAGGGCCCGCTCAAATACCGTGTCACTGACGAGGTCCTTAAATCGCAACATGTTCGCGATTTTATGAACGGCGATGCCAGCCAGGTGATCCTGCCCCAGGAAGCCGTTGCAACGCTGTACGAGCTCACCGGCGGTGAAGCTGTGATTGCCACAGGCGTCGGCCAGCACCAGATGTGGGCCGCACAATTCTACAGTTACAAATATCCGCGGCAGTTCATCACTAGCGGCGGCCTTGGATCAATGGGCTTCGGATATCCCGCAGCAATCGGCGCCAAAGTCGCCTGTCCAAACAAGCAGGTGATCGACATCGACGGCGACGGTTCGTTCCTGATGAACATTCAGGAGCTTGCAATGGCCCACATCGAAGGCGTTGCGGTCAAGGCCATGATCCTCAACAACCAACACCTTGGCATGGTCGTCCAATGGGAAGACCGATTCTACGGCGGCACCCGCGGGAACACGTACATCGGCGATCCCTCGAATCGAAAGCAGATTTATCCGGATTTCGTCACAATCGCCAAAGCTTTCAACGTCAAGTGCGAACGCGTCATATACAAGAAAGATCTCCGGCCTGCGATACAAAGAATGCTCGAATCAGACGAACCCTACGTGCTGGATGTGATCACACCACACACCGAACACGTCCTGCCATTCATCCCGGCAGGTCGCACTGTCAACGAAATGATATGGGAGTAATCTCGGCGAGGCACAGCCGCAACCGCATGATCGCGGCGAGGTAATTTTGCTAGCATTCTTGTGCACATGAAACAATGCCGGTGGATGTCCCTTGCCCTGCTCTGTTCTGCACTGTGTATCGGCGCTGAACGGATCGTAGATATCTCAGACGCGCAGCCGGGAGCCGTTCCAAGTTGCTTCCGAAGCGCGCTCGCAGGAACAGGCAAACCCGCCGAATGGCGCATCGTGCTGGACGACGTTCCAACCGCACTTGAACCACTCACACCACAAGCCCAAAAGTCAATCAAGGTGCCCGTCATCGCCCAGATCTCGACTGATCCCACCGACGAGCGATTCCCTCTGTTGATCCTGGACGACGAGGTCTTTGGCGATTTCACCCTTACCGTTAAGGTCAAAACCGTGTCCGGTTCCAAAGAGCAAATGGCTGGCGTCGCATTTCGATTGCAGGATGAAAAGAACTTTTACGTCCTAAGAATAAGCAGCCTCGGTAACACGTTCAGATTCTACAAGGTTTTCGACGGTGTTCGCGATAACCCCATCGGCCCCGAAGTCCAGATTGCTTTCAACGTCTGGCACGAAATCTACATCCAATGCGAAGGAAACCGCATTCGGACCAAATTGAACGGCGAAGAGCTCATCCCCGAGTTGACAGACAATTCATTTGCCCAGGGCAAGATTGCATTGTGGACAAAATCGGATTCGGTCAGTTACTTCCGCGATCTTCGAATCAGCTTCAAGCCGCGCGAGCCTCTGGCCGAAACACTGGTGCGCGAAGCCATGCAACGGTTCCCAAAACTGCTCGCTGTCAAAATCTTCTCAACCACACCCGCCAAACCCGATCTGCATGTGATTGCCAGCAGCGACAAACAGGACATCGGGAGGCCCGCCGGCAAGTACGAACGCGAATGTCTCTCCGGCAACACCGCCTTCGCAGGCAAAGCGGGCGACCGCGCCGTTGTCACCATGCCGCTTCACGACAGAAACGGCGACCCGATCGCAGCCGTGCGCATCGAAATGAAAAGTTTCCCCGGCCAGACCGACGCAAACGCAGTTGGCCGCGCAACGCCCGTCATCAAGCTCATGCAAGGCCGAGTCCAGTCGCTCCAAGACTTGATCCAATAACCCCCACCCGGCTCCGGCAACAGCCGAACGTAAAGTGCGGCAGCGCCAGTGCTCACCCGGTTGGTTTTGCCCGTACATTCATTGCCTGATCAGTCCCCCAAGCGAACCTCTCCATGGGCAACGCAGTCGCCCCTTTCAGCGCGGCGCG
>Ga0209162_1003341_pt1 | contig 13019 bp, 12 predicted proteins | sample YNPNPMetaG_FD_187121 | JGI IMG/M metagenome (GOLD analysis project Ga0209162, IMG submission 187121) | Anoxygenic and chlorotrophic microbial mat microbial communities from Yellowstone National Park, USA - YNP NP MetaG (SPAdes) (version 2) ...
GCCAAGCCTGGAACGAACGCATTTAGCTCGCCGCGATCGTTTGGTTGCGGCTGCGCCGCGCTGAGCACTTGTTGGTGATCATTTGCCGATGCCGAAATGCGTATCCGCTCGGTGACGGCATCGAAGTAATCCCCCTTCGAGACGCCGACCGGCTTGTTGAATGACCGCGACACGGAGGAGCCGGCTCGTGAAGCCGACCGCTTTGATCACACTTTCATCTGGGTCAGATTCTTCCGATGCCAGCCGGGACATCCCACCAGATTGAAGCACCATATTTGAACGTCTGTGCAGCAATCACAAATTACCGGATCGTTCGGGGCTTTTGCTGTCAAACTGTTTAACGAGTGATCTCAACGTCATCTCCGCCTTAACCCGGAAATTTCCCAGCCCGGCGTAGCCGGAACCAAAGTTGCCCGACGCCCAAAGACGCGGTGCCTGCCCCCGTTGATCAGAGATCTCTGCGCCGCCGGCCTGGGAAATATCTGCTTCGACTTCGTCCCCTGCCCTCCGGCTCACGCCTCCTGGCAAAAAATACGGACACTGCAGATAGCGACGCCATAGTACCGACACGCAAAACCGAGTGATAGGTATCGCCGTAACTTCGTGTCTGTCCCCATATCTGGACGCCGTCCCCATATCTGGACGCCCCGCCGGCTTGGACCGTCCGACCGGCGCTTGGTCAGGTCCACCGGGCCAAAAGTCCGGTCGTCCAAACATCGTGTCTGTCCCCAGATTTGGTCCCCGGGTCAAAAGTTCGGTCGCCCAGATTCCGTGTCTGTCCCCATATCTGGGCGCCCCGCCGGCTTGGACCACCCGACCGGCGCTTGGTCAGGTCCACCGGGCCAAAAGTCCGGTCGTCCAAACATCGTGTCTGTCCCCAGATTTGGTCCCGGGCAGATTATCCAATGTAACATTTCGAAAACCGCATTGCGGTGACCGAACTACTCGCTGCCAGAGAAGCAGATACTGACAAGTTGAGTAAACTCACAGTTTGGGAATCTTCGCAAATATGATCGATTTCTCAATGTAAGTATTCAGCGCGGCTCAGCCGCAACCGAATGATCGCGGTGAGACAAATGCGTTCGTTGCAAGCTCGGCACTCTGTCGCGCCGCGCTGCAAGATCCCCGGGCCGGAGATTGCAAACCGGTTTTTCACTTGACAGGCCGTCGGTCAGGGTCCAGTATCATTTCGTTACTTGGCGAAACAACAATATGATGCGCGAGTTCATGAGCGTAACAAAAGCGCTGTCCGACCCCAACCGGGTGCGGATGCTTCTTGCGCTGCGCGGACGCGAATTGTGCGTCTGCCAAATTACCGAATTGTTCGGCCTTGCCCCTTCAACGGTGTCAAAGCACCTGTCCGTCCTGCACAGCGCAGGGCTCGTCCAGTCCAGAAAGAACGAGCGATGGGTGTACTACCGGCTTCCGGGTCGGACTGCGCCGGTGATGGCGCGCGAAGCGCTCAACTGGGTATGCAAGTCCATCGGCGGAAGTGATGAGGCTGCTGCAGACCAAAAGCGATTGAAACAGATTTTGAAAATGGACTTGGCCGACATTTGCCGACGGCAATGCCAGTAAAATGACCGCCGCAGGTGGCACAGGATGCGCCGCACTCCCGATGTATCAGAGTACTCTATTCGAAAATCTGCCGACCAACCGCCAATTAGCGGATTGTTTGAGATTATTGTCTCCAGACCAAGACCGATGAACAGAACGATGGATAATGGTACAACTATGAATGACCTAAATAAACAAGTTATACGCGATGAGGTCCGCAAAGGTTACGCGCAAATTGCAGCAGCCGGATCAACCTGCTGCGGAACAACTGGACCATCCTGTTGCGGGACCGTCGCTCCGGACAATCTCGCGCAACAAATAGGTTATTCGACCGATGACCTGGCCGGCCTGCCGGACGGCGCAAACATGGGATTGTCCTGCGGCAATCCGAACGCCCTTGCCGCGCTGCAAGAAGGAGAGATTGTGCTCGATCTCGGCAGCGGCGGCGGGTTTGACGTTTTCATAGCCGGGCGCAAGGTCGGCCCCGCAGGCCGTGTTATCGGCGTGGACATGACGCCCGAGATGGTCTCGAAGGCGCGCCATAATGCGGAATTGTACCGCATGCGGACCGGTTTCGACAACGTCGAGTTCAGGCTCGGCGAAATCGAACATCTGCCCGTTGCGGACGCCACTGTTGATGTTGTGATCTCGAATTGTGTCATCAATCTGTCGCCGGACAAACCGCAGGTCTGGCGCGAGATTGCCCGTGTGCTGAAACCGGGCGGACGTGTTGCGGTGAGTGATCTGGCGCTCGTGCGGCCATTGCCACCGGCAATTGTCGAAAACGTCGCAGCCATGATCGGGTGCATTGCTGGCGCGGCGCTCGTGAGCGAAACGGAGCGAATGGCACGTGAAGTGGGCCTGGTTGACATCCTCCTCACGCGCCGATCGGAGTATGTTGAGAAGATGGCCGATTGGCAGGATTCATTGTACAAGCAGATCGTGGCGCATCTTCCGCCCGGAACGAAGCCCGGCGATTTCATCACCAGCCTTGAGATCACTGCGCGCAAGCCCGCCTCACATCGTTGTTGTCCGAGCACCCCCTGAAATCGTCACGCATCACGTATCACGTACAAGAAACCACAAGTATCCGACCGATTCACCTATGAACAAACCCATCAGCTCGACTCCAACCGTCGCAACCAGGCGCTTGAACTTTTTCGAGCGCTTCCTTTCCCTCTGGGTCCTGATTTGCATGGGCGTCGGGGTGGCGCTGGGCAAACTGCTGCCTGGCGCTGTTGCTGCATTGAGCAGCCTCGAGTTCGGCAAGGGATCCCAGGTTAATATTCCAATTGCAGTGCTAATCTGGCTGATGATCTACCCGATGATGCTCAAGATCGACTTCGGTTCGCTGGTTGGGGTGACAAAACGCCCGAAGGGCCTGCTCGTGACACTGTTTGTCAACTGGCTCGTCAAGCCGTTCAGCATGGCGTTTTTTGCCTGGGTATTCCTGCACAACGCGTTCGCCGCATGGATTGATCCCGATACAGCCCGCAACTACACCGCAGGCCTCATCATCCTCGCCGCTGCCCCTTGCACAGCAATGGTCTTCGTCTGGAGTTATCTCACCGACGGTGACCCGGCTTACACGCTGGTTCAAGTGGCTCTCAACGACCTTATCATGCTTTTCGCTTTTGCCCCGATAGTCATGTTCCTGTGCGGCGTCGCAAATGTGATCGTGCCATCAAAAGTCCTCATCACATCTGTCGTGGTGTTCATTGTCATTCCACTGGCCGCCGGTTATCTGACGCGTGCCAGCCTGCTTAAAACTCGGGGTGCAGAATGGTTTGAAAACAGCTTTTTGCCGAAGTTTCATCCGGTCACAGTAATGGCGCTATTGGCGACGCTGGTACTGATATTTGCATTCCAGGCGCAGAACCTCACCACAAAATGGTTTGCTGTCATTCTGCTCGCCGTGCCAATCCTTGTGCAGGTGTACTTCAATTCGAGCCTTGCATATGGCCTGATGTGGTTGTTCAAGGTACCGCACAATGTGGCCTCGCCGGGTGCCCTGATCGGAGCGAGCAACTTCTTCGAGCTGGCGGTCGCGGTGGCGATAACGCTGTTCGGTCCGGGGTCGCCTGCGGCGCTGGCATGCGTCGTGGGTGTGCTTGTCGAAGTGCCGGTGATGCTGTCGGTCTGCAAGATATGCAACTCGACGCGCAGTTGGTATCAGAAACGCCTGGCTTGAACGATTGGACAGCTTGCGATAGCAGCGCTAATTCTACGGTGTGGCAATAGAAATGAAAACTGGAACGGCTGGACCCGCGGTTTTACGTCCGCTTGTGCTCATTCTATGCACCGGCAACTCATGCCGCAGCCAGATGGCAGAGGCCATCCTGCAAAAGGCCGCCGGAGATCTGTTCGAAGTGCACAGCGCCGGGTCCAACCCCGCAGGTTACGTCCATCCAATGGCCATCAAAGTAATGGCCGAGATCGGTATCGACATCTCATCTCACCGTTCGAAACACCTCAACGAATTCCTCGGACGCCCGGTGGAAACGGTGATCACCGTATGTGCTGGTGCCGACGCCGCCTGTCCCGTGTTCCCAGGCCAGGTAAATCGTCATCACTGGCCCTTCGAGGACCCGGCAACCGCAACCGGCACCGAGACCGAACGAATGCAAGCTTTCCGGCGAGTGCGCGATGACATCCGCCGTGTGTTCGAGGCTTACGCTGCCGGGCGCCGTGACCAGACAAGCACGCATACTTGATCCGGAAATCTCTCAGCGCGGCCCAGCCGCAACCGAATCATCGCGGCGGGATGAATGCCTGCGTTCCAGGCTTGGCACTCCGCCGCGCCGCGCTGAACGGAGCGACTTCGTCGCGCAATGGGGAGATGCGGTTGGGATCAGTGGCCGAGCAGTTCGAAGGAAAAGGTCTCGGACGATCCGCTAATCTGCGATTCCCGCGCAGATTTTCCAACATGGTACTATCCCAGTGAAGTTTTGGATGTGTTTGCCCGGCGAACCGATGCGGCTTGCTGGTCAGGATGAGACTTGATTCTGCCCAGCAACCGCAGCAAACCGTCAAGAATCGTCAGCGGATGCGGCGGACACCCCGGAATGTACAGATCAACAGGAAGCAAATCGCCGACGCCGTTGTGTGCTTCAGTGTGATCAATGTACGGGCCGCCTGAAATTGCACAGGCGCCGCAAGCTATGACCAGCTTCGGCGGCGGAACGGCTTCGTACGTCTTCTGCAACGCGAGTTTCATGTTCTCGGTTACCGGCCCGGTAATCAGCAGGCCATCGGCATGTCTGGGCGACGCAACAAACTGTATCCCGAACCGCCCGAGATCGAACACAATCGTGCTCAGCACGTTCACATCGGCTTCGCAGGCGTTGCATCCGCCGGCACTCACCTGGCGAAGCCTCAGAGACCGGCCATACAACCGCCGCACGTTTTCCTGCAGGGCGGCGGCCAACACGGGCAAACCCGTCTCCAACACAAGGTCCGCACGCTTTCGCGCAGCCATGCGGTATTCCTTTGTGAAAGATATCGCGTTCGCAGGACATTCTCGGGCACAGTCAGCACAAAACAAACACCGGCCAAGGTCAATCCGAACGCGATTCTGCAGAACGCTTATTGCCCCTGTGGGACAGGCATTTGAACAATTCTCGCAGCCGGCCCGGCATTTTGCCCCGTCCACCAGCGGAACTCCGCGGAACCGATCCGGCAGATTCACGTCTGCGTCGGGAAACCTGATTGTGCGATAACCCTGCGCGAACCTGGCAATAACAGCCTTCAGCATACTTGCCTCCTACAGATCGAAACCGCAATACGAAAGGTTGAAACTTTTGTTGCAAAGAGGGAAATCTGAGATTTGCTGGTTGCGCATTGCCATTGCAAGGCCGGTCCAGTTGTGGAACGACGGGTCCACAACCTTGTAGCGCGCAAACCGGCCTTTGTCGTCGGTGATCGCAACATGGCAAATCTCACCGCGCCATCCCTCGACAAGAGCCACAACAGCTGAATTCGGCGCCAATTCGCCACATCTCGCGCCCACCGGCCCAGACGGCAACGAGGCAAGCTGCTCACGAATAAAATTGGCCGACCGTTGAATCTCAAGCCATCGTACAAGGCTCCTTCCAAAAACATCACCCGTCTGTGCGGTCGAAACCGGTATGTGAGCAAACCTGTAAATGCCCGACGGAAAATCATGTCGCACGTCGCGGTTCAAACCGCAGGCGCGCGCTGCCACACCCACAATACCGAGCGCCTCGGCAACATCTGGCGGCACATGGCCTGTGTTCTCGAACCGAGCCCGAACAGACGATGTGTTCCACAACAGGTTTGTCGCTTGCTCGACGTCCCTGAATGTCAAGTCCAATCGCCGCCGCAACTCCCCAACAAGCCCGTCATCCACGTCAAATGCAACTCCGCCCGGTTGCAGCAACCCGCGACCAAACCGGCTGCCGCAAAGCAGAGCGGTCATATTCAAGAAATCCCCCCGAAGCCGGCCACAGTAACTGGCAGTGGGAAGGTATCCGACATCCCCCGCCAGTGCACCGAGATCGCCGGTGTGATTTGCCAATCGTTCCAATTCAAGTGCTATACCGCGCAGCGCATGCGCGCGAGCCGGCACACGGCAATCCGCCAGCGCTTCCACCGCCTCACAGTATGCCAGCGTGTGCCCCACAGTGGTGTCCCCGGCCAAAGTTTGGAAATAGTGAATCGTGCGTTTGTCCGGTCCCCCAACCAATGCTGATTCAACACCCCGATGCTGATAGCCAAGAGCAATTTCCAAATGCAAAACCTGTTCGCCGTGACATTGAAACCGAAAATGGCCAGGTTCGATTATCCCCGCATGCACCGGTCCCACAGCCACTTCGTGCACTTCCTCGCCTTTGACGCGGAAGAAATCGCAACCGCCCGGAACAATCTCAGCTCTCGAACTTCTGCCCCACGCGTCCCGTCCGGGTACATGGCTCATGTGAAAACGCACCGGTTTCAACCACGGATGGCCCTCCGGCACCACACCCCACTGTTCCGCAATCTCCCGCTCGAACATATGAGCTTGCGTGCAAGCCGGAGTGATTGCCGGATAGCTTGTCCTGGACAGGCTTGTGCCAAGGATGTGCAATGTGCCCCGGACCTCGTGGCCCAGAACAGCAAACAGACGTAAAACCTCGCCCGGCCCGGAATCAACCCCGGACACGTCCGTTCGTGGCATCCCGAACAACGCCACCAAACGGTACCCCGCCCTCACAGACTCAGCCACAACCCTGCTGAATTCATCGAACCGGACAGTCGGTATCCCGGAAAGACCCGTTTTCCGTCCGTTCTTGATATGGAAATCGTCAAGTAAACTCATCGTGACATTGAAAACAACGAATCCGCCGATACCGCGCCGGCCTGTCTGATGACGTCAGCAGCAGCCAGCAACGCATGCTTGAACGGAGCCGGCATCCACAACCCAAGCACCAACAGCAACGCCAAAGGCAAAAATACAATCGCCACTTCCGCAGGCCTTGCCGATACCGCCAGACGCGCGTCGCCGGGATCGCCCCATGCCAGCGGTATGGCATGACCAAGCGCCCCCACAAACACAATTCCGCACCCGACAAGGAACAGCACGGCAACCACTGTTGCATGGTTGTCGGCGGCAGCTTTGAGGATCTGGAATTCGCTCATGAAAATCGCGAAAGGCGCAACTCCAATCAAAACCAGAATGCTGCAAAAAAGCCCGCCCCCCCATACAATTGAAAGCCGCATCGAACCGCTCAGCCGGGTCATGTTGTGTGTTCCACAGGCCTGTCCAAGCCTCCCCGCGGTGAAAAATGCCACTGTCTTGCACAACGAATGGTTCAGAGTGTGAAACAGAGCGGCAAATGTGCCAATCCCGCCCAGCCCAAGGCCCAGCGTTATTATTCCCATGTGCTCGACGCTGTGGTACGCAAGCAACCGCTTCAAATCATGCTGCGCAAGAATGAAAACCGCCGCCACCAGAATCGATACAGTGCCAACCAGAACCAACAGACTCGAACTCCAGCCCTTTAAACCGGGGACCGATTCAATGATCGGCACGTATCGCATCACACAGTACAACGCCGCGTTCAGCATGAAGCCGGAGAAAATCGCCGACACAGGCGTGGGCGCCTGGCTGTGGGCGTCCGGCAACCAGTTGTGCATTGGCGCCAGACCGGCTTTCGTGCCGTATCCAACTAGCAGAAAAACAAATCCCGCCTTCACAAACGCAGGGTCCAACACCGAAGCATTCCGACGCAATTCCGTCCAAAACAGAATTTGTTCGGAGTCGATTCTCATCGAGCGTGCTCCTGCTGCCACAAGCAGCGTGCCCATGAACGCAAACGCCACACCCACCGAACAAATCAGTATGTACTTCCACATTGCCTCCAGCGACTCCCGCGTCAGATGCACCGATATCAGCGGCGCCGTCAGCAGCGTCGTCGCTTCTATGCCAACCCACATGATCCCGAGGTTGTTCGACACGAACACAAGGGTCATCGCCCCAAGTGCTCCGCACCACAAACCAGCAAACATCCGCGCCCGATTCACCCCCAATTTGCCCCCGGCAATTTCACGATCAAAATAAAACAACGCATATACCGAGCTCAGAAAGTAAACCACCAACATCACCACAAGGTTGTATGCACCAAGCTCGTCCAACCGCAGCCACTCAGCCCCGGAGGTTGCCGCCCCGGAACTGAATACCCGCTTCGCCATCGCCAGCCCCAAAAACAACTCAATGCCCGCCCCCGCAAGAGCAATCCGCAGTGCCCACCTCCCAGACTTCTGCAACACAGCCAGACACGCGGCCGCCACCGGCACAATCAGCATTACCCAGATCACCAAATGCGAATTCATCGCCTCTTAACCTTTCAACACATCCAGTTTGTCCGTCTCCATGTGATCGAACTCGCGGTTGATGTGGTAAACCGCGATCCCCATGACGAACACAGCCACAAAAATGTCCAGCAACAAACCCAGCTCCACCAACAACGGTATCCCGGAAATCGCGCCCAGCCCGAAAATGTATATCCCGTTCTCCATGACAAGAAAGCCAAGGACCTGATGGATCGCGCGTTTCCGTGCCACAATCAAAAACAACCCGGTCAAAATCGAGAACATCGCCACGGCCACAACCCGGGACAAACCGTTCGCACCGGGAATAACGAGTCTGTCCCCAAGCCACACCGCACCGCCCAACATAACCCCGCCAATTAACAGTGATCCGGTGTAACCAATGAACGGTTCAACCTCCCGGCTTACGTGAGCCTCACGCAATGCCCAAAACAAAAGCCGCGGAAATATGAATCCTTTCAGTACCATGCTCCCTACCGCCAGCAGCACCACATGCAAGGTTGTCAGCCGTCCGCTCGTTGCCAGTGGCAGTAAACCAAGGAGCAGCCCCTGCACTCCCACAGTGCGGATGCACGCGCCCAAACGGCTTGCGCCCAACAGACGCAGATTGGTCAATACAACAACAGTCAGTATAAGCTCGACGCTCATGGTTTCTCGACCGATCAGATGACTGAGAACTGCAAAATTAAACGGTTTGTTGGTTCCATGCCCGCCTCTCTGCTCCCGCCGGAAAACACCGGTGGGCTTAAAGCCCCTTTCAACTCAGCGTTATCATCAACGCAACAGCCGACAACGCCGCACCACCCACCAACAGTTGCGGCACCCTCAACAACCTCAGCCGCGCCATTACCGATTCAATAATCCCCACGCCGATCGCGATCACCAACATGCACAACAACCCCACCAACGTGCCGGACCACGGCCCGAAATGCGCCGGCACAATCAGCCCCGTAATCAATGCTGACATGGCCCACAGCTTCACAGCCCCGCCATACAGAACAAATCCAAAGTCCGGCCCGCCGTGGTCCAAAACCATCACTTCGTGTATCATGGTCAGTTCAAGGTGCGTGTTCGGGTCGTCCACGGGAATCCGCGAGTTCTCAGCCAGAAGAACCACAACCAAAGTCCCGATAACCAACAGCAGTAGCGCCGGCGACGTTCGCCATGCGTCAAGGTTAATCCCGGCATAAATCCCGGATAACGACAGGCTTTCCGTTTGCCTGACCAGCGCCGCCAGAGCCAGAAACATCGCCGGCTCGGCCAATGCTGAGAAAGTCACCTCGCGGCTCGCGCCCATGCCTTCAAAACTCGACCCCGTGTCCAGCGCCGCCAACACCGTCAAAAAGCGCATCAGCCCAAAGCAATAAGCAAACAAAACAAGGTCACCGTCGAACCTGATCAGAGCCGGTGATCCGCCGACCGGAACAAGTGCTGTCGCCACGAGCGCCGCCGCAAGCCCCACAACCGGCCCTGCACGGAACACCCAACCCGTCGTCCGGCTGTACACAGCACCCTTTCGCAACAGCTTGGCCAGATCGTAGTAGAGCTGAAACAATGGCTGCCCCTGACGCCCGGCAAACCACGCTTTGGTTCGGTTGATCACACCGATCAACAACGGCGCACAAACAATCGCCAGCAAAAAATTGATCAATGATTGCATTGAAATGGTGGTGTTCATATTCCTGATTGCGTGCGAGTCTTTGCAGTTCGACAGCTTGTTAACGCGCTTTCCAAACCAACAGCGTCACCAGTGCAATTGCCAGATACAGAACGTAAACTTGAAGCCGCCCGTGCTGCAGCCAGAGCAGCCGCGAAAGCAAACCGCCGACTCCGGAAAAAATCGGGCGAAACAAGAACTCCCGCGTCACATCCGGCGTGTGAGTCTCAAGTTCCGAGTGAGCAGGAAACATCTCATCGATCGCCACCACTTTCCGAGCCGTTCGCAGCACAGGCGCAAAAAGCGCCGTCAAAGGTTGTGCAAAAGACGACGCTGTGTATTGCATGCGGGCGGTTGGCGCAACATACCCGCAATCCCATGTCACTGCCGTCGAAACATCCCGCCCCCGCAGCAAACGCCATCGAACCAGAGCAAATCCCGCCCCAAGCATTATCAGAACAACCCCGCAGCCGGCCACCAACGTCAGCGGACGCATCGACATCGCCAATTGACCCGTAACGCTCGTCAACGAAAGCCCGCTTACGCATTCCACCGCAGGAGCCAGAACAGACACCACCCATGGCGCCAACAAACCAATCAACACACATCCAATCGCCAGCAAAAACATCGGTACACGCATCAATCCACCACATTCATGAGCGCGTGCTGCCTGCTCGCTGCGGGCCTCCCCTTGAAACACGATCCCAAACGCCTTCGCGAAACATGCAGCAGCCAACCCCCCTATCAGCGCCAAACCAATCACCACAGCAAGCATCGGCGCAGCCACCAGCGCAGCCATCGATTTTGCCCCGCTGAACGCACCAAGGTAAATCAGAAGCTCGCTCACAAACCCGTTCAAAGGTGGTAACCCGCAAATCGCTGCTGCTCCGACAAAAAACAGAAGACCCGTCCAAGGCATTCTTTTCATCAGGCCGCCCAGCCGCTCGATGTTCCTTGTGCCCGTTTCGTGCAGCACCGCACCAGCCGCAAGAAACAACAGCCCCTTGAAAATGGCATGGTTGATGACGTGAAGGAATGCCCCGCAAAAACCAAGAACCACCAGTGTAGGCAGATCAAAGCTCATTCCAATCAGCCCAACTCCAATTCCCGTCGCGATAATCCCTATGTTCTCAACGCTGTGGTAGGCAAGCAGCCGTTTCAGATCATGCTGTGCCAGCGCAAACAACACACCAAAAACACCCGATGTCAGCCCAATCCCAACCATCAGATACCCCCACCACCACACAGGCGTATCCGCCCATGTCAGCACACGCACCAGCCCGTAAATGCCGGTCTTGATCATCACCCCGGACATCAGCGCCGATACATGGCTCGGCGCAGCCGGATGCGCTTCCGGCAGCCACACATGCACAGGCATGAAACCCGCCTTCGTCCCAAACCCGACCAGCGCAAGAACAAACAACACGCTCCCCGTGTTCCCACCCAGCAGTTTCAACTGGCCAAAACGGTCAAAATCAAAACAGCCCGCTGCCCGACCCATCAAAACAAACATCACAAGCAAAAACGCCGTCCCCAAATGCGTCGCAACAAGATACGTCCATGCCGCCTCTCGCACCTCGGCACGTTCATTCTCGAATGCCACCAAAAAAAACGACGCCAATGACATCGTCTCCCACGCAATCAGAAAAAGCACCCCATCCCGCGCCACCAGAACCATCACCATGCTGGCTGCAAGTAAATTGAAGAAAAACCAACTAACGCCCAGCGGCTTCCGGCTGCAATACGGCGCGAGGTATTCGATGCCGTACAGCGCCGACAAACCGGACATCACAAAAACCGCCAACAGAAAAACAGCCGATAGTCCGTCCACTGAAAGGTGAAGTTCACCAAGAGGCAATGCCCATGCCAAACGCAGCGATTCCACACCGCCACCCCACAGAATCCTGGTCGAGCTCACCACACCTAACACCGCCGCTCCCACCACGCCCCCCGATCCAATGTACGATGCCCACGATCGCCGACCCCCCATCAGCAACGCCACAAGACCGCTCGCCAAAAGAATGATGATAGCTGTAAGAATACCGGCCATTTGAATATCCACTTTTCGATTGGTTAAGAGCGAGACTGCAAACCGTCGTCAATCCGCTTCGCCTCAGCAATTATCTCCTCCCGTGAACTTTGCCCGCAAATAGCGTCCTTGAAGCCCTTATCCCGCAACGCAAATGCCAGTCTCGACAGCAAATGCAAATGCCCCCGCACAGTCGGACTGATAAGCGAAAAAAGCGCGTGCACCGGTCGCCCGTCAATCGCACCGAAATCAACCGGCTTCTCCAAAAAACACAGAGTGATCATCGGGCGCGGCACATGCAGCACAATCGGATTCCGCACGTGCGGAATGGCTATGCCGTCGCCAATCCCGGTCGAACCGAGATTCTCACGCGCCAATAGGACTTGAAACAGAAACTCACGGTCAACTTCCTCGGGCAACCGCATGCTCTCAACAACTTGGCGCAACACTGACTCCCGATCCGCCCCGCCAACCCGATAATGAATACCCCCGCCTTGCAACGCTTCAGCAAGCCCGGGCAATGGCACCCCCATGCTCTCCTGTTCATTGAATATCTCAGCAGAGACCTTGATACGCCGTGCACTAGCCCATTCAAGCAGTTCTGCTCGATTGAACCGGTACTGCTGGTTAATCCGATAAGCCGGCAGATTACCCTGTTCAACCCACCGGTAAACCGTCTTTTCCGACACAGACAACAGTTTTGCTACATCACGGACACAAAGTTCCATTTTTTCTTACACCAGGCCAAAAAGTCTTTGAATGTGCACGAGGAGAGAATTGTGTCCATGGCAATAGACTATTGTCAAGCGTTCTGGCTTCTCCCCGCAACCCCTCTCCGCGAATCTCATTCGCGCCCACCCACTTCTTCGCAATCAGCGTGCCTGTCCCCTTTTCCCTTTTCGAGCGGACCAGATAACGAGCCTGACACCGCCATTCGATGACGAGCCT
>Ga0209162_1003343_pt1 | contig 13009 bp, 7 predicted proteins | sample YNPNPMetaG_FD_187121 | JGI IMG/M metagenome (GOLD analysis project Ga0209162, IMG submission 187121) | Anoxygenic and chlorotrophic microbial mat microbial communities from Yellowstone National Park, USA - YNP NP MetaG (SPAdes) (version 2) ...
CTTCTTCATCCCGCTGCCCCTACCACCGTTGGGCACGATGGGGGCGGTGATCCAGATGAAGGCCCCGCCAGCGAATCGCCGGGCCATGCTGGTCGTGGGCGCGGCCGGGCCGCTCGCCGGCCTGGTGGTGGCCCTGCCCATCCTGCTGGTGGGTTTTTCCATGTCCCGCGTCACGCCCCTGGACCTGAGCCAGCCGGTGCTCATGGAAGGTAACTCGATCCTGTATCTGCTGCTCAAGTTCCTGTGGTTCGGCAAGCTCCTGCCCGGTGGCGGCGAGGACGTGTTGATCCATGCCGTGGCCTTTGCCGGGTGGACCGGGCTGTTCATCACCGCCCTGAACCTGATCCCGGTGGGACAACTGGACGGCGGGCATATCGTCAACGCCCTGTTCGGCGACCGGGTCGCCCGGTTGCGGTGGCCCATCATCCTGATCCTCGTCGTGCTGGGACTATGGCCGGGCGGCTGGCTGGGCTGGTTGCTGTGGGCCGGGCTGATCTTTGTCTTCGGTGGCATCCGCGCCCAACCCCTGGATGACATCACCCGGCTCAAACCCTGGCACTGGGTCCTGGGCCTGGTCATGCTCATAATCTTGATCCTGCTCTTTGTGCCCGCCCCGCTCACCATCTGGGGCGAACTGCCACCCTTGATGTGAGTTCGGCATCCACGAGTGACCGGGCCTCTCGCCACCTGGTGAGAGGCTTTTATTTTGCTGGCAGATATGGTAAAATACCGTCCAGTGTGCCTCCTCCCAGCCCCATAAGGGCCGGGATGACCCGCAAATCGTCGCGCAGGCTTCCTGCGCGTGGGCAGCACCACCACGATGTACGGCGGGGACTGTGGTCCCCTTAGCGAACACGATCCAGGGAGAAGGCCCATGTCCGAATACATCCTTGTCGCCGTCGCCTGGCCTTATGCCTCACCCCGACACCTGGGCCACGTGGCCGGGTTCGGCGTCCCCAGTGACGTCTTTGCCCGCTACCACCGTCTGAAAGGCAACCACGTGCTCATGGTCTCCGGCACCGACGAGCACGGCACACCCACCACTGTCCGCGCCGATAAGGAGGGCAAGACCCCGCAAGAGGTGGTGGACTATTATAACCAGGAAATCCGCGAGAACCTGCGAGACCTGGGCTGTAGCTACGACCTGTTCACCCGCACCACCACCGCCAATCACTATGCCGTAGTGCAGGATATTTTTCTGCGATTGCTGGAACGCGGCTATATCTTTCGCCAGACCATGCTGGGGACCTACTGCCCCCAGTGTCAACGCTCCCTGCCGGACCGCTACGTGGAGGGCACCTGCCCCCTGTGCGGTTACGATGACGCGCGCGGCGACCAGTGCGACAACTGCGGCAAACAGTTGGACCCGGCCGACCTGCTCCGGCCTCGCTGTCGCATCTGCGGCCACCCACCGGAGCTGCGCGAGACAGAACACTTTTTCCTGGACCTGCCAGCCTTTGCCGACCGGCTCCGCGCCTGGATCGAACAACAGGGCCATTGGCGGGTCAACGTGCGCAACTTTAGCCTGGGCTTGTTGGATGAAGGACTCAAGCCGCGCCCCATCACCCGGGACATCGAGTGGGGTGTGCCCATCCCGATAGAGGGTTTTGCTGACAAGCGCATCTACGTCTGGTTCGATGCGGTCATCGGCTACCTGTCGGCCAGCATCGAGTGGGCGCGGCATATCGCCGGCGACCCGGAGGCCTGGAAAAAGTGGTGGGAAGTGCCCGCCTCGCGCGGTTACTACTTTATGGGCAAGGACAACATCGTCTTCCACACGATCATCTGGCCGTCCATGCTGCTCGGCTATAGCGAGGGCCGCGTCCCCCTGAACGTGCCCTACGATGTGGTCTCCAGCGAGTTCCTGACGATGGAGGGTCGCAAGTTCTCCGCCAGTCGGGGCGTGGCCATCTGGCTGACGGATTTCCTGGCGCGCTACGACCCGGACCCGCTGCGCTACTTTCTGATGGTCAACGGCCCGGAGACCCAGGACACCGACTTTACCTGGGCCGGGTTCGTGCGGCGCAACAACGATGAACTGGTGGCGACGTGGGGTAACCTGGCCCACCGGGTGCTCACCTTCACCCACAAGCACTTTGGCGCGGTGCCGACACCCGGCCCCCTGAGCGACGAGGACACAGCCCTGTTAGACGCCACCGCCGCCAGGTTCGACGAGGTCGGCGCATTGCTGGACACCTGCCGGTTCCGCGCTGCCGTCACCGCCATCATGACCCTGGCCCAGCAGGCCAATCAATATCTGGACCGCCAGGCCCCCTGGACCACCCTCAAGACGGATCGCGAGCGCACGGCCACCACACTCTACGTCGCCCTGCGGACCATTGACAGCCTCAAGGTGCTCTTTTGCCCCTTCCTGCCGCACTCCAGCCAGCGATTGCACGAGTACCTGGGCTATGAGGGCTATATCGCCGGGCCGTTGCTCTTCCGCCAGGTCACCGAGCCGGGCGGTCGGGCGCACCAGGTACTCACCTGCGAGCCGGCCACCTGGGTGGGTCGCTGGGCCCCCAGCGAGTTGCCCGTCGGGCAGGTGCTTCGCAAGCCAGAGCCGCTCTTTGTCAAGCTGGACGAGAACGTGGTGGAGGAAGAGCTGGCGCGCATGGCGGCCGCCGCCGGTTGAGTATTACCCGGGAGTTACCCATGAAAAGCTACCGCAAAGAACTCTGGTTCCATGTGCCCGGCCGGCGGGCCTTCATCAACATCACCCCGCAGGTGGAGGAATGCCTGCGCGAGAGTGGCATCCGCGAGGGGCTATGCCTGGTCAACGCCATGCATATCACCGCCTCTGTGTTCATCAATGACGACGAGCCAGGTTTATGGCAAGATTACGACGACTGGCTGGAGACCCTGGCCCCCCACGAACCCATCAGCCGCTATCGCCACAACCGCACCGGCGAGGACAATGCCGACGCTCACCTGAAACGCCAGGTCATGGGCCGCGAGGTGGTGGTGGCCGTTACCAACGGCCGGCTGGACTTTGGCCCGTGGGAGCAGATCTTCTATGGCGAGTTCGATGGCCGGCGCCGCAAGCGCGTCCTGGTCAAGATCATCGGGGAGTAGAAAACACACCTCGGACCTCCCAATCCCGTGCCCGGTGTGTCACCCGCCGTCGGGCGCGGGGTCACAGTCCCGCGCGAGCATAGCCTATCCAGCCCATGATCGAATTGACTGACAGCCACGCCCACCTGGACGACCGGCGATTCGCCCAAGACCGCGAGGCGGTGATTGAACGGGCGGCCCAGGCCGGCGTCACCACCATCATCACCATCGGGTTTGACCTGACGACGAGTCGGACGGCGGTGGAACTGGCCCACGGCTACCCCGGCGTCTATGCTACCGTGGGCATCCATCCCCATGAGGCCAAAACCGTGGACCAGACGGTTCTGGCCCAGTTGCGCACTCTCGGTCGCCAACAGCCTGGCGTGGTGGCCGTGGGCGAGATCGGGCTGGATTTTTACCGTGACCTCTCGCCACGCCACATGCAGCGCCAGGCTTTTCGGCAGCAACTGGACCTGGCCGACGAATTGGGCCTGCCAGTGGTGATCCACGACCGGGACTCGCGGGGCGAGGTGCTGAATATCCTGGCCGGTTGGGTACGCGGGCGGAAAAGCGACCGGCCACCGGGCGTCATCCACTGCTTCTCCGGCGACGCGGCTCAGGCCCGGCGAGCAGTTGGACTGGGCTTCTATATCGGCATTGATGGGCCGGTGACCTACCCGAACGCCCGCAAACTGGTCGAGGTGGTACGCACTGTGCCCCTGGATCGCCTGCTCATCGAGACCGACGCCCCCTATCTCACCCCAGAGCCGCACCGGGGCCGGCGCAACGAACCAGCCTACGTGCGCCTGGTGGCAGAGCGCATCGCTGAACTGCACGGCCTGCCCCTGGCAGAGGTGGCCCGGATCACCACCGCCAATGCCCGCCGACTGTTTGGCCTGCCGGGGTAGGAGGAGAGGGAAGGGGAGATAAAAGGTGAAAAAAGGAAGAGATTTTGCGGCGGGCGGCTTTGCCGCCCGCCGCAAAACCCCGCTTCCCACCCATCATCCATCATCCAATCGCAAGGGAACTATCTTGGATATCCAAACAATCTTGCACCCGATCCAAGACGAACTGGCTCAGGTAGAAGCGCGCCTGCTGGCGGAGGCCGAGACCCCTTATGCCGGGTTAAACACGGCGTTGAGTCATCTGCTCCGGGCCGGGGGCAAGCGCATCCGCCCGGCGCTGGCCCTCCTGGCCGTGCATGTGGCGGCTGATGGCGACTTTGACCGGGACAAGGCGATCCGCTTTGCCACCGGCACCGAGTTACTCCATACAGCCACCCTCATTCACGATGATATGGTAGACAAAGCCGAATTGCGGCGCGGCCAGCCGACTCTCAACACCATCCTGCCCGCCGGCCTGGTCGTCCTGGTGGGAGACTATCTATTCGCCCGGTCGGCAGTGCTGGGAGCCGGGGTGGAAAACACCCCCCTCACCCTCCTCTATGCCCGCACCCTGGAGACCATCTGCGGCGGCGAGTTGCGCCAGGCATTCAGCAATCGAGACTGGCGACAAAGCAAGGCCGCCTATTACCAAAAGATCTATAGCAAGACAGCCGCCCTCTTTATCCTGGCGACTGAGGGCGGTGCTCTGCTCGTGGACGCACCACAGGCCGTGCAAGAAACCCTGCGGGAATACGGCCACAAGCTGGGGCTGGCCTTCCAGATCGTGGACGACATCCTGGATTTCATCAGTACCTGCCAGGAACTGGGCAAACCAGTGGGCAGTGACCTGCGCCAGGGCACGGTGACCCTGCCCACCCTATATTATCTGGCCGATGCGCCAGCCGATAACCCGGTGCGCCGCTACCTGGATCATGGCATCGAGGCTCCAGGGCCAGAAAAGGAACGCCAACTGGCCGAGGCCGTGGCGGCCATCGCGGCCTCAGCCGCCATTGAAAAGAGCTATCAGGAAGCCGCAACCTTTGCTCATGAGGCCCAGGTTGCCCTGGCGACCCTGCCCGACAGCCAGTATTGCCATTCGCTCCACGAACTGGCCAGCTATGTGGTGCGCCGCCGCAACTGAAGAGAGTTTCCCACCCAGTCACCCAGTCCAGTAGTTTGTGCTCCTCGGCGGTCTGCGACCAGAGCGCGAAGCGGCGGGTCGCACTCCCTGCGGCTTGTGCCAGGTCGCAGACGTGGTCGCCGCTTTGAGCAACTTTTTCCATGTACTGAGTCCGGCCTGGGCCTGGCGCGCGGGGCGCACCCCGTAGCTCCGGCTGGCGGTTGAAACCGCGCCTGAGGGGGCATGAGCACGCCGGCCGACCGTTCGCTTCGCGGCGGCCGGTTTGGCCGCGTCCGCGAAGGCGGATGCCCGGCCAAAAGCCCACCAGGCGCGACCTCGGTCGCCACCCAAAACTGGCCGATTGGACGGCTTCTGTGGAGATCATCATCACCCACCCCAACACCGATTTTGACGGGCTGGCGGCCATGCTGGCGGCAGCCAGGCTCTACCCGGGCGCCATACCGGTCTTGCCGGGGATGCTCAACCGCAACCTCCGCGATTTCCTGGCCCTCTATCGCCACCTGCTGCCCTTCATCGAACCGGGTGACATCCCCAAACACGCCCGGATCGAGCGCGCCATCCTGGTGGACACCCAATCCCTGCCGCCGTTGCGCGGTCTGAGCGACGACACAGCCCTCCTGATCATTGATCACCACCCCCTCAAGCGTGAGCTGCGCCCCGGCGACTCGTACACCGGCGAGGAGGTGGGCGCCACCACCACCCTGCTCCTGGAACGCCTGGTCGAGGCCCATATCGCCCTCACCCCGGTAGAGGCCACCCTCCTGCTCCTGGGCATCTACGAGGATACCGGCTGCCTGCGCTACAGCACTACCACGCCCCGCGACCTCCAGGCCGCTGCCTGGCTCCTGGAACACGGGGCCAGTCTGGACGTGCTCAACGACTTTTTGTACCGGCCCCTCACGCCCCAGCAACGTGCCGTCTACGAGGACCTGGAACGTCACCTGGAGACCCGCGACTATGAGGGCCATACCGTGCTGATCGCCACGGCCCAGGTGGCCGGCTATGTGGAGGAGCTGGCCACCCTGGCCCACAAATTGATGGAGCTATACGACCCGGCCGCCTGCTTTGTGCTGGTGCAGTTGGACCAACACCTCCAGATCATCGCCCGCAGCCAGACGGATGCCATTGATGTCGCGGCGATCCTGAAACCGCTGGGCGGCGGCGGCCACACCAAAGCCGCTTCCGCCCTTCAACGGGATACTGATCTCACCACCACCTATCACCGTTTGCTGGAACTGCTGGCCAGTTGTGTGCCCCCGGCTGTCACCGCCGCCGAGCTGATGAGCCGCAACGTACAAACCCTCTCGCCGAACGCCACCGTGGCCGAGGCCGCCGAGATGATGCAACGCTTCGGCTACGAGGGGTTCCCGGTGGTAGATGAACGCGGCGCGCTCCTGGGTATCCTCACCCGCCGCGAGATCGACAAGGCCCTCTATCATGACCTGGGTGCCGCCCCCATCCGCGTCTACATGCGCACCGGCCCGGTCTCGGTCCCTCCCACCGCCTCGGTCAGCCAGATCCGCCGCCTGATGATGGAATACGATGTGGGCCAGATCCCGGTGGTGGACGGCGAGCAGCTCGTCGGCATCGTCACTCGCACCGATGTCATCCGTCTCTCCATCGAGCCGCCGGCCGCCCCGCCCAACCTGACGGCCCAGATGAGCAGCGCGCTCCCGACCCCGGTCGTGGCCCTGCTGCGCCATATCGGCCACGTGGCCGATGGATTGGGCTTTAACGTCTACCTGGTGGGTGGCCCGGTGCGTGACCTGCTCCTGGGCCAGCCCAACCTGGACCTGGACCTGGTGGTAGAGGGCGACGCCATCGCCCTGGCCCGCACCCTGGCCGCCGAACTGGGCGGCCGGGTCCGGTCCCACGCCCGTTTCGGCACGGCTAAATGGCTCATCGCGGAGAAACGACCGGCCGCCCCGTCAATCATCACCGTGAACGGCCAGACATTCGCCGTGAACGATCTGCCGTCGGCCGTGGATTTCGTCACCGCCCGCACCGAGTTCTACGAACACCCCACCGCTCTGCCCCAGGTGGAAGTCAGTTCGATCAAACGAGACCTCTATCGCCGCGATTTCACCATCAACACCATGGCCTTGCGCCTGAACCGCGCCCGGTTCGGGCAGTTGGTGGACTTTTACGGCGGTCGTCGGGACCTGGACAAACGGCTTATCCGGGTGCTGCACAACCTCAGCTTCGTCGAGGACGCCACCCGCATCCTGCGGGCCGTGCGTTTCGAGCAACGCCTGGGTTTTCGCATCGAGGAGCGGACGGAGGAGCTGATCCTGGATGCGGTGGGGCTGCTACGGCGGGTCTCGCCCAAGCGCATCCGCCATGAGTTGGAGCTTATCCTGGAGGAACGCGAACCGGAGCGCGCCCTGGCGCGCCTGGCCGAGTTGGGCGTGCTGGCTCATCTGCATCCGGCCCTGGTGGTGGATGACTGGCTCATGGAGCGATTTGCCCTGGCTCGACGGGTCGCCAGTTCGTGGGGCTTGCCGACCCCGGTGCAAACCTATCTGGCCCTGCTCACGTATCGCATGAGCACTCCAGAATTGGAGAGATTGATTGACCGGTTGCGGCCGGAGGCGCGGGATATTCAGGTCTTGCATTCCGTCCACACCCTCCAATTGGCGTTACCAGACCTGACAGCCCTGGATTTGACGCCCAGCCAGATCGCCCGGCGTCTGCGCCCCCATCCGGCTGAGGCCCTCTTTGTCACCTGGGTCGCCTGCGACGACGAGCTGGTGCGGGACAGGTTGCGTCGCTACCATGAGGAATGGCGGCACGTGCGTCCCATCCTGGACGGCAACTACCTGCGGTCGCTTGGCCTTCCCCCCAGCCCGATCTACCGCCGCGTGTTGGAGGCCCTGCTGGACGCCCGGCTCGATGGTCTGGTATCCACCGAAGACGATGAGCGCGCCTTTATTGCCCGCGCCCTGGCTCATGAACATGGTATCCACCACGGAGACACGGAGAGCACGGAAGAAAAATAGCTCTTTCCCCCTCGTGCCCACGCTCCGCGTGGGCACGCAGCAGGGCGAGACTGCCTTTCCCCCTCGTGCCCACGCTCCGCGTGGGCACGCAGCAGGGCGAGACTGCCTTTCCCCCTCGTGCCCACGCTCCGCGTGGGCACGCAGCAGGGGCGAGACCGCCTTTCCCCCTCGTGCCCACGCTCCGCGTGGGCACGCAGCAGGGGCGAGACCGCCTTTCCCCCTCGTGCCCACGCTCCGCGTGGGCGCGCAGCAGGGGCGAGACCGCCTTCGGTTGGTAAGGTATACAGCCAGGCGTTCCTGCCCGCGCGGCCCGGCGTTTCGCACCCACGCAGAGCGTGGGTGCGAGCAAAACCATCACAAATAAATTAGTGGCAAAGATAGGTGAGCCAATGCGTGACGAACTCACCCCGACCCTCATCCGCCGGGGCCTCCGCACCCGTCTCATCGGGCAGGACATCACCTACCTGCGCACGGTGGACAGCACGAACACGGTGGCCGCCCGGGCCGCCTCACGCGGAGCCGCCGACGGGCTGCTGGTCATCGCCGAGGAGCAGACGGCCGGCCGGGGTCGCCTGGGCCGGCGTTGGGAGTCGCCGCCGGGCGTGGGCCTGTGGTTCTCCCTGGTGTTCCGGCCGCCAGACCTGCCGCTCACGGCCATGAACCGACTGCTCATGCTCACCGGCTGCGCCGTCGCCCAGGCCATCGAGCAGGTGGCGCACCTCTCCGCCTGGTTGAAATGGCCCAACGACGTGCTGGTGAACGGGCGCAAGGTGGGCGGACTGCTGGGGCAGGCCGGAGTCGCCCCTCACCCCCACCCTCTCCCCGGTGGGGAGAAGGCGCGACTCCCTCTCCCTGATAGGGAAAGGGACCGGGGCGGGGGTGCTCCCCTCTCCCTAGTAGGGAGAGGGGCCGGGGGTGAGGGTGAGCTATCCTGGGCCATCGTCGGCGTGGGCCTGAACGTGAACACCGACGCGGCCACCATGCAGGCCATCGCCCCCCATGCCTCCAGCCTCCTGGTGGAGCGCGGCCGGCCGGTCTCCCGCGTGCGGCTGCTCCGGGCCATCCTGGAAGGCATCGAGCCGCGCTACGACGCCCTGCGGGCCGGCGAGACCGAACGGCTGCGGGCAGAATGGGCCGCGCGCCTGGCAACCCTGGGACAGCAGGTGACCGTGACCACCCCGGCCGGCGCCCTGGAAGGTCTGGCGGAGGACGTGGACGCCGATGGCGCGCTGCTCTTGCGCCTGCCGGACGGCCGGCGGGAACGCTTGCTGGCCGGGGATGTGACGTTGCGCACCACGTGACCGGCATGGGCAACGCGAGGGGACGCCTGGCCGCAGGCCCTCCGCCGCGCCCCTGGTCGCCAGCCTTGAGTCTCCCATCTGTGTCATCAGATTGACATCTATCTGTTAGAAAAATGCCAATCTGGCCTGGACATGATGGGTTATAATAGGAATCGCGTAACTGCTCAGCCTCAGTAGATGGAAATTCGTGCTCCTCGGCGGTCTGCGACCGCCGAGCGCGAAAGCGGCGGGTCACAGACCCGCTTTGAGCCACTTTTTCCATCTACTGAGCCTGTACCATCCCGCAGGTTCGAAAGCTGGCCTGGAGATCGCGCCAGAACCTGCGGGAGGGTGATAAGTTACGGAATCACCAGAGTTGACGGCCGCTTTTCACGCCTGTGGTATGCCTTGCCACCGAGGAAGCGATGACCACTGACCAGATCGTCAAGGTGACTGTAAAACGAGTGCGTCCTTTTGGCGTCTTCGTCGGCCTGCCGGACGGGAGCGAGGGGTATATTCGTCGCCGTGAGCTTTCATGGGACGGCGATGTAGAACCGCAGGATGTTGTGGCAGAGGGTGAGCAACTCGAAGCTGTCATCGTGAAACCGGCCAGCCTGGGCAAGCTCATGGAATTGAGCCTTAGACGTGCTCAGCCCGACCCCTGGGGAGCCTTCGTGAGGCAACACCGTGAAGGGGACATCGTGGCCGGGACGGTAAAGTCACTGATGCCCTTCGGCGCTTTCGTGGAGGTTGCGCCGGGCGTGCAGGGCCTGGTCCCCCTGCGGGAGTTGGCCCCCTGGCAGGTCAAGGCCCCAGAGGAAGTGGTCTGGATCGGGGACGACGTGGAGGCCGTGATCACCCGGCTCGAACCGGCCGAACGAAAGATGTCGTTGAGTATCCGGGCCCGGCTGCGCCAGTTAGACAGGCAACTTGCAGAAGAGCATCTGAGCCAGTCGCGCCCTTCCCAGGTATCTGTAGCTGAGCAACTGGTGCTGTCACCAGAGGAGATACTTCGCGCCCTGGAAGGAACGCTCGCTGATGAAGCGGTCACTCCCCAGGAACTACGGCAAATTGGCCGGGTGCTGGTAGTGGATGACCATACGGAAGTCCGCCAGCAGTTGGCCGGCTGGCTGCGTCGCCGGGGCTGCCCTGCCGATGCGGTCGGTACTCCAACAGCGGCCTGGCAGCGGATACATCAGCGCGATTACGGCCTGCTGATCATAGATATTGACCTGCCCCAGGGCGATGGCCTGGCCCTGGCCCGCCAGATCAAGGCCGAAAAGAACACCATGCCCATCGCGGTGATGAGCGCGGCCGATCTGATCGAGAAACGGATCGCCGAGATCGAGCAATTGGATTGGGCGGGTATCCTGGTCAAACCCCTGGATTTGGACGAGGTTCGCCACCTGCTTGCCCGGATCGCCCGCGGTGAGCCGCCGGTCCGTCTCACCGTAAGGCCGCGTATCGCCGCCGAACCTCGCGGAGCCGCTGCGTTTCGTGACTGGCTGGCGGCCTTGCAAAGCGACGCATCTCTGGAGGGACGGCTCCGTGCCGGGCTGGAAAGGCTGCGCGAGGCGGCCCAGGCCGAGGCGGGGATCATCTTCCACATGGATCCCCTTGCCGGCACTGTCTCGATAGTGGCGCAGGTGGGGACACTGGCACTGGCTGAGGATAAGCTATATGCGTTGAAAGACAGCCCGGTCAGGGATGTCATCCTTGAGGGCGAGCGCATCCTGGAAGAGAACGCCTCCAAAGCTGTGGACAGGTTTCGCAAGCTGTTGGAGGCGTTGCCTTTCGAGTCCTGTGTCGGTGTGCCCATCGAGGTGGGAGGAGAGACTCATCACGCCCTTTTCCTCTTTCATCGCGATCCAGCGCGCTTTTCCCAGTATCGCCTGCGCGACGCCCTGGCCGCGGCCAATCTGTTCAGCGCAGCCATCGAGCGCGATGCGCTGGAGGAACGGGCGCGTGCGCTCAACCAGTTGCTGCTGGCCGGGCAACTGGCGGCCGGCATGGGGCACGAAATATACAACAAGATCTCGGGCCTCGAGCTATCCCTGCGCAACCTGCTCTCAGACTATCAGCAATTGGGGCGTCGGGAGCCACACCTGGGCGACTCCCGCGATTACCGGGAGATCGCGCGCGCTCAGGAAGCCCTTCTGGAACTGGTCATGGATATGAAGCGGACAATCGGGCTTTTCCAGCAACTCATGCGGGCCGATGTGGAGCAGGAACTGGATGTGAACCAGGTGGTCGAGAGTGCGGTAACGTCTTTACAGCCCACCACGCGACGGTTGGGCGTGCGGATCGAGACTGAACTGAACCCCAATCTGCCCCGGACAGCCGGCAGCGCCGTCCAGTTGCGACAGGTCTTTCTCAACGTGATGCTCAATGCTGCACAGCAGATGGTTCTGAAGCCGGAATCGAACAAAGTGCTCCGGATCACGACCGCTTACCAAAATACGAGTACCTCTCGGCCGATCCTGGTCCGCTTCTCCGATGCCGGGCCGGGCATTCACAGGCAACTGTGGGACAAGATCTTTGCCCTGGGCTTCTCCACCCGGCCGGGTGGTACCGGCCTGGGGCTGTTCATCGCCCGCATCCTGGTCGAGGCCCTGGGCGGAGCCATCATGGTGGAACGGAGCGTGATCCCCATCGGGACCACGTTCCGGGTGGAATTGCCAGCAGTCAGGACGGAGGTGGGGAGATGAGCGAGGAGCGTTTGCGTGTCCTCCTGGTGGACGATGAGGTGAGCCTGCGAGAACCCCTGGCTAAATACCTGGGGGATAATTTCGGTTATCAGGTGGATCCCGTTGCCAGCGGGGAAGAAGCGTTGCGACAGGCAGAAGCCAGGCAGGGCCAATACGATGTGGCCCTGATTGATGAGGTGCTGATGCCCGGCCCCGATGGCATCCAGGTGATGCAGGAGATCAAGGCGCGCTATCCGGGTATCGAATGCATCATCTTCACCGGCTGGGGCAAGGACTCGGCCATCCGGGCCATACGGGAGGGGGCCTACCGCTACCTGGCCAAGCCGTTCGACGTGGATGAACTGGGGATGATCATTCGGACGGCAGCGCAGCAGGTACGTCTGCGAGACATCAGCCGGGCCATCCTCTCGGAGCGAGACCCAGATCGAGTGCTCAAGAGCATTGTGGGAGCGGCCTGCTCGCTGGCCCTGGCTGATGAGGCGGCCATTGTGCTCCTGGATCGAGCGACGGGAAAATTGCAGGTTCACGCAGAGACCTATTCAGCCCAGAAACAATGGCGCAGGCATTTCAAAGACCAGGATCTGTCCAGGCAGATCATCCAAACCGGGCAAATGGAACGGATCCCAGACACGACGCAAGATGGCCGGGTCAATCCCCAGGTGATCGAGGCCGACATTCGTTCCTTCGTGGGGCTGCCCATACCCAGCCCAGACGGCAACCTGGGCGTGCTGTACGTCTACAGCCAGCGGCCGGGGCGCTTCGAGGAAGGGGGAACGATGGCCGTGCTTCAGACCCTGGCCGGGCAGGCGGGACTGCCCATCGCCAACGCCCAGGTCTTCCAGCAGGTTCAGGCCCACGCTGGCTACATGGAAGCCCTGGTGCGGGTCGGGCAGGGGTTGACCAGGACGACGAACCTGGAGGATCAATTGGCCCTGACCTGGGA
>Ga0209162_1003344_pt1 | contig 13006 bp, 14 predicted proteins | sample YNPNPMetaG_FD_187121 | JGI IMG/M metagenome (GOLD analysis project Ga0209162, IMG submission 187121) | Anoxygenic and chlorotrophic microbial mat microbial communities from Yellowstone National Park, USA - YNP NP MetaG (SPAdes) (version 2) ...
TCCAATAGTGCAGGAAGAGTTCCGGCCCGGGAATTTCGAAGAGTTCCCCATCCCGGAGAAAGCGGGCCGGGTTCTTTCCGGCCATGAGCACGCCGCGGGGGCTCCAGGAAAACTTGTAGCCCAGGGGGTTATCGTTGGCCTCCGGGGCCGGCAGGCCGCCGCAGTAGGAGGTGAAACGGGTGATGCGTCCTCCGGAGGCCTGGACGCGGTGGATGACCTTCATGGCCGTCATGTGGTCGATGCCCGGGTCCACCCCGATCTCGTTCAGGAGAATCAGGCCCTTTTCCCGGGCCTCGGCGTCCAGGGCACGCATCTCTTCCTTGACATAAGAGGTGGTCACCATATGCTTTCCCTGGCGCAGGCAGGAGCGGGCCACCCGAGGGTGGTAGACAAAGGGCAGAAGGCTCACCGCCAGGTCGTGCTGGGCCACCAGTTCGTCCAGGCGGGCGTCGCCTTCCTTATCCAGGTCAAAGGCCACGGCCCGGCCGTTGGGGTGGCCCTCCAGGACTTCCTGGGCCTTGCTCAGGGTACGGCTGGCCACGGTGACCTGGTAGCCGTGCTTCAGGAGGTACTGGACGTGGGAGTGGACCACCAGGCCGGCGCCAAAGACGATGACCTTGTTCACGATTTCCTCCTTTTCTCAGGGAATTAAGAAGGGCTTGCCTGCTGGAGAAACTTCTCCAGGTACTGGTAATCGGGGGTGAGTTTCCCGTGGTAGACGATGACGGCGCGTTTGATCTCGGGGGGAAGGGCCAGTTGCTCAAAGGGCACGGAGTAGTCGGCTTCGGCGATAGCCGGGATAAAGGGCTCCAGGATGTCGCTGAAGTATTCGGAGGCCTCGCGGGGCAGTTCGCTGGGGAGGATATCCACGGCCAGGATGACCGGGCCGTATCCGGCCACGCCCATGGAGATTTCCCCGGTCAGGGGATTATAGACATAAACGGGATCGTCCGGTTCGGTGCAGCGGACGTTGCATTCGATGGAGCCTTCGACATCGCAACTGACATCGCCGATCACCCGGAGGCGCGGCGGCTGCGGCCGGCCGTAGAGTTCGCGCAGTTCGGCTTTGGTGACCAGGCGAGGGTAGCGGGCATCCCAATAGTTGGCGTTCATCAGCACGGTCAGGTGGGGGAGGTAGGGGGCGAAGGTGGAATGGTACTTTTCCGGGTGGTGGTAATAGTCCTGGAGGTCGAAGGGGGTCTGTGGGTCGTTGGGGGCGACGATGTGCTCCTCCCTGAAGGTGGTGCGATAGATGACGTGGGCCGAGGCCTGGGGGTCGCTGGCGATGGAAGCGACCTCGGCCGGCGCGATTTCCACCGTGGGCAGGTCCCGGAGGATTTCCTGGATGCCGCGGCCGACGTTTCCGTAGCCGGCCACGCCGATGATCAGCGGGACCAGTTGGGGCGGCAGGCCGTGGGCACGGATTTCCTCGCCGGCGGCCCGTACATCGGCGCGGGCGGCCTCCAGGCTTTCGTAGGTATAGGTATGGCGGATGCGGGTAAAGGGGTTGGCGATGCCCTCCCACGCCAGGCGCTGGCCCAGGGCCCACAGGCTCTCGATCATGCCCACGACGCCGGCGTGCCAGCCGAAAAAGATCAGCCGGCGGCCGCGCTCGTCGGTGACCTTCTCATAGTCGATCAGGTTACAGCCCAGTTCCATCAGACGCCGGAGCATGGGCATGTTATGGGGCTGGCCCTTGATCACGTGGGCGAAGAAGACATAAGTTTTCCCCGGCTGTAGAAGGTGGGGAGGGATTTCCTTGATGGCAAAGACCACCGAAGCCGGGAAAAGGTCCTCCTGGACGGCGGCGCCGGCCCGGGCGAACTCTTCCTCCCGGAAGGCACGCACCGGGGAAGGCTGCACGAGAAACTCGATTCCGTACTTTTCCCGCAACTTCTGGATTTTCTCCGGGGTGATCGGCACGCGGCGTTCCCAGCGGCTTTTATCCTCGCGGCGGATACCTATCGTCGCACCCATTGGACGTTTCTCCTGAACCTGGCCCGTCTCTGGGCCACAAAAGGCAGGAAACCTTCGCTGGTTCCCTGCCGGCACGGGCGTCGGTGAGGATTATACACCAGGATAGGGCGGGGCGCAAATCAGGACACAGAGAGCGGAGAAGAGAGAGCAGAGAGCGGAGAAGAGAGAGCAGAGAAGAGAGAGCAGAGAGCAGAGAGCAGAGAGCGGAGAAGAGAGAGCAGAGAAGAGAGAGCAGAGAGCAGAGAAGAGAGAGCAGAGAGCAGAGAAGAGAGAGCAGAGAGCGGAGAAGAGAGAGCAGAGAGCGGAGAAGGGGAGAAGCGTGGGGGAGTTGTCGCACCGGTTGGCAGCGGGTATAATAGGCACGGCCAAGGTGGTCTTACGCTCTGGTAGAAAAGGAGGTTGGGATGGCTATCCAGACGAATGAAGACTTCCGGGCCGAGCGGGAGAGGTTGAACCAGGTCGTGATGAAATACGCCGGCCTGAGCATCAAGCGGTTCTACAGCCTGGATGAGCAGGTGTATCGGGCCGGGGCGTTGCCGGCCCGGGTGAAGGAACTGCTGGGCCTGGTGGCCTCGCTGGTGCTGCGCTGCGACGATTGTGTCCGCTACCACATCCTCCGCTGCCACGAAGAGGGCCTCTCGGACGCCGAACTGGAGGAGGCCCTGGCCGTCGCCCTGGTCGTCGGCGGTTCCATCACCATTCCCCACCTCCGGCGGGCCCTGGCCGCCTGGGACGAATGTCGGGCCGGGGCATAATGGCCGGGGGAGGCGGTATCATCCTTCGGAGTGGGAAGCGCCCCCGTGAGCGCTTGCGGGGGCGCTTTCTGCTCCTCAGAGGTGCAGGGAGGGTTTCCCGTTCCCTTCCGCTTCCACCCGGCGCAGGTAGGTGAGCACCTGCTCGCGGATGTCATCGCGCACCTGGCGGAAGAGGGCCAGGCGTTCGGCCTCCGGGCCCGTCGCCGCCGCCGGGTCGGGGAAGGCCATGTGCACCTGCCGGCCCCGTCCCAGCCAGAAGGGGCACTGGGAAGCGGCGCTGTCGCACAGGGTGATGACCTGGTCAAAGTCCTGCCCGCGGAAGACCTCCAGGTGCTTGGGCTGCTGGGTGGAGATGTCCAGCCCCACCTCGGCCATGGCCTGCACCGCCAGCGGATGGACCTGCGCGGCCGGCGCGGTGCCGGCCGAGTAGGCTTCCCAGGTGTCGCCCAGGAAGGCGTTGACCAGCGCCTCGGCCATCTGGCTGCGGGCCGAGTTGCCGGTGCAGAGAAAGAGAACCCGTCGTTTGCTCATCGTGTACTCCTGCCAGGGAATTCCCAGGCCTGGTTTTCCTGGTCCCCATTCCCAATTTACCCAAACCGGCCCGTGATATAGTCCTCCGTTCGCCTGTCTTTGGGCGTGGTGAAGATTTCCCGCGTCGGGCCGAACTCGACGAGCACGCCGGCGCGCGCTTCATCCATCATGAAAAAGGCCGTGTAATCGGAGATGCGCGCCGCCTGCTGAATGTTGTGGGTGACGATGACGATGGTGTAGCGGCGCTTGAGCGCCTGGAGCAACTCCTCGATCTTCAGGGCAGCAATTGGGTCCAGGGCGGAGGTCGGTTCATCCATGAGCAGGACTTCGGGCTGGACGGCCAGGGCCCGGGCGATGCACAGGCGCTGTTGCTGTCCGCCGGAAAGGGCCAGTCCGGATTGCCTGAGCCGATCCTTGACCTCATCCCAGAGCGCGGCAGAACGCAGGCTTTCCTCCACAATTTCGTCCAGCGCGGCGCCGCGGATGCCGTAAAGGCGCGGCCCATAGGCCACGTTATCGTAGATGCTCTTGAGGAAGGGGTTGGGGCGCTGGAACACCATCCCCACGCGGCGGCGGACTTCCACCACGTCCACTCTGGGGGCATAGATGTCCTGCCCATCGAGCAGTACCTCTCCCGTGATACGCGCCCCGGAGAGGTCCGTCATCCGGTTGAGGCTACGCAGGAGGGTGGATTTCCCCGATCCCGAGGGGCCGATGATGGCGGTGATGTGATGGGCGGGAATCGCCAGGTCGACTTCCTTGATGGCCCGGAATCCGCCATAGTAGACGGAAAGGCCACGAACTCGCATCTTTTCCTGAGGGGCAGACAGTTCCAACGCCATCCTGTCCGCGGTGTGCGCCAGCGGGTCTACCGCCGGAGCAGGCCGGGTGGGAGAGTCTGGGGAAAGCCATGGACGGATCATCGCTTTGTCCTCGGGGTAGAAAGGGTCAAGAGGTGACGCTGCCCAGGCGGTGGGCGCGCCACCAACTCAGAATACGCGAGGCGACGTTCAGGGACAGAACCAGCCCGATCAGGACCAGGGCGGTCGCCCACGCCTTGGCCTGCCAGTCGGCGTAAGGAGAGATGGTATAGACAAAGATGGTGTGTGGGAGGGTGGCGATGGGTCGGTCGAGAGCCGTGCTCATGAAGGGATTGCCAAAGGCCGTGAACAGCATGGGCGCCGCCTCACCGGCAGCGCGGGCCACGGCCAGCAGCAAGCCGGTCAGGACACCGTTGCCCGCGGCCGGCAGAACAACGGCGAGAAAGGTCCGCCACTCCGGCGCGCCCAGGGCCGCCGAGGCTTCGCGCAGCGTGGGGGGAACCAACCGCAGCATCTCCTCAGTGGAACGGACGATGGTGGGCAACATGATGAAAGCCAGGACCACCCCGCCGGCCAGAGCCGAGAAATGGCGTTGCGGCAGGACGATCAGCGTATAGACAAAGATGCCCATCACGATGGACGGGACGCCGGAAAGCACGTCCGTGCCGAAGCGGAGCGCCAGCCCCAGCGGCCGGTTGGGATGGGCCGCCGCGTAGTAAGCGGCCAGAACCCCTACCGGCGTGGCCAGTACCAGGCCGACGCCCACGGTGATGGCCGAGCCAACGAGGGCGTTGGCGATGCCCCCGCCTGGCACCCCGACCGGGGTGGGCAGGGCGGTGAAAAAAGACCACGATAGGGCCGGCAGGCCCATCAGGAACACGTGGCCCAGAATCCACAGTAGCGGGATGATGGCCACGACCATCGCCAGCCCACACCAGATGAGCATCAGGGCGTTCACACCTTTGCGCCAAAGCGACCGGGAACGGGAATGGCGACGGTCCATCGGGCTACTTTCCTAGACGCGGCTTTCCTGTGGGATACGCCGCGCCACACCCCAAATCAGCAGCCGGGCGAAGATGTGGAGCAACAGCGTCGTCGCGAACAGGACCAGGCCGACCTCGACCAGGGCCTGCAGGTACAGATCGTAAGTGGCTTCGGTAAACTCGTTGGCGATTACCGAGGCCATCGTATAACCGGGGTGCAGGAGCGACGCGCTCAGGTCCAGGTTGTTGCCGATCACCATGGTCACTGCCATCGTCTCCCCCAACGCCCGCCCCAGGCCGAGGATGACCGCCCCCAGCAAGCCGGACAGTCCGTAGGGAACGAGCACCTGGGAGATCATCTCCCACCGCGTGGCGCCAAGGGCCAGGGCCGCCTCGCGCTGCGACTGCGGAATGGCCTGAAAGACGTCGCGACTGAAGGCGGCGATGGTGGGGCTGACCATGATCGCCAGGACCAACGCAGCGGCCAGCCGGCTGGGGCCAAAGACCGGCCCGGCAAAGATGGGCAGGAAGCCGAGGTGTGCGCTCAGCCACTCTCCCAGGGGACGCACCACGGCGGGAATGAAGACGAATAGGCCCCAAAGCCCATAGATGACGCTGGGGACGGCGGCCAGGAGTTCCATCAGGAAGCCGGCCGGCCGGCGTAGCCAGGGCGGGGCCAGTTCGGCCAGGAAGATTCCCACCCCTATGCTGATCGGTACGGCGACAAGCAACGCCAGCAGCGAGGTAACCAGCGTCCCCTCGATAAAGGGCAGGGCCCCGAAGATACGGTCAATCGCCGGGTCCCAGCGGGCCGTGTAGAGAAAGGCCCAACCAAAGGCCCGACGAGAGAGCGCCGAACCGTTCCACAAGACATAGCCAATGGCCACGACCAGAGCCGGGACAGCCAGGGCAGCCAGGACGACCAGTCCCTGGAAGAACCGATCGCCGTGCCGCCAAAGTTGCCGCACGACGCTCAGTGTCCGACTTTCCTCTACCGGGCTTTTCCTCGAACGGTTTTGGGGCATAAGCACCTCCGAACGAAAGCAGTTGCCGTTCCCCACGGACGGTGTCCACCCCAGCCGTCTGGGGGAACCGGCAGGGATGGCCGCCGTTTACCGGTCCAACGGCGCACCGTTACAGGTGATCTGGTCCACTTTGGCCAGGACCAGGTTACGCACATTCTCGGGCAGAGGGACGTACTCCAGTTCTGTGGCATACGAGGACCCCTGCGTTAGCGCCCAGCGGATGAATTCGACCAGTTTCTGGGCCTTTAGGCAATCGGTCTGGTCCATGTAGACCAGGAAATAGGTGTAGCCAGCGATGGGCCAGGAATTGGCGCCGGGGGCATTGACGATGGAACGGGCCAGGGTGTCCGGCATTGCGTCGCCGAAATCGGCCATAGCGTTCTGGGTGGTTTCGATGGTGGCCTCTACCGTGTTGCCGGCCGCATTCACCATCCTGGCGATGCTCATCTTGTTCTGTCGGGCGTAGGCCAGTTCCACGTAGCCGATAGCCCCGTCGTTCTGCCTGACCATACCGGCCACCCCCTCGTTGCCCTTACCGCCCAGTCCAACCGGCCACTCCACCGAGGGGGCATTGCCCACCTGCGCCTTCCAATCCGCACTGACCTGGGAGAGGTAATCGGTGAAGATAAAGGTCGTGCCGGATCCGTCCGAGCGGTGGACGACGATAATGTCCCTGTCGGGTAGAGGCAGCCCAGGGTTCAACGCAGCGATGGCCGGATCGTTCCACTTGGTGATCTGGCCCAGGAAGATGCCGGCCAGGGTGATCCCATCCAGTACCAGCGCGACCTGATCCTTCAGTTCCGCCATATTATAGACCGGGACGACCGCGCCGCCCACCGTTGGCAGCATCTGGATGCCCGGGGCAGCGGCGTAGTTCTCCGGGGTCAGGATGGCATCCGAACCGGCGAAGTCCACCGTCCTGGCGGTGATTTGCTTGATGCCGCCACCCGACCCGATGGATTGGTAGTTGAACTTGACCGTGGGATCGATGAAGGCGTACTCGTAGAACCAGCGACTGTAGAGTGGGAAGGGGAAGGTGGCCCCGGCACCGTTGACCTGGATAGAGCCGGTCGGCAGCACCGTAGGCCCGGTGGTGCCTCCGGGGGCGACCGTTGACGCCGCCGGTGTAGACGGCTGGGGTGGAGTGGACGCAGGCCCACATGCGGCGAGCACTACGCCCAGGAGCAGCACGAACAACATCTTGCGCATGGTTTCCTCTCCTCATAGCCATAGAATTCCTTTTCGCAGCCTGAGGATACCATGCGTGCTTTAACGACCCTTCAACGGTGTGTAAACGTTGGGTTAAGGTTCGGTTATTGGGGAACGGCCGGCAGGGAAAAGTAAAACGTGCTTCCGCGTCCCTCCACACTCTCGGCCCAGATGCGCCCCCCATGGGCCTGCACCACGTGCTTGGCGATGGCCAACCCCAGGCCGGTACCACCGCCGCTGCGAGCGCGGTCGGCCCTGTAGAAACGCTCAAAGATGCGCGGCAGGTCCTCCCTGGAGATGCCCACGCCGGTGTCGCGCACGGAGATGACCACCTCGTCTCCCTGGCGGACGGCGGTAACCTCGATAGACCCGGCCGGGGTGAACTTGATGGCGTTATGCAACAGGTTCGTGACCACCTGACGGACGCGCTCAGCGTCGGCCAGGACCAGGGGCAGGCCCTCGGGAAGGGACAGGCGCAGTTCCAGGCCGGCCCGTTCGGCCTGGAGGGAAAGCCGCTCGACCGGAGGCCCGACGATTTCGGCCACCGAAACCGGTTGCAGGCGCAGCGGCGTCTGACCCGATTCGATGCGGGCCAGTTCCAGCAGTTCGGTGACCAGTTGGGCCAGGGCGTCTACCTCCACCTCGATCTTGTTCAGGAAACGCCGGGCGGCTACGGGGTCCTCCAGCGCGCCGTCGCGCAGGGTGTCCACCAGCGCCTTGAGCGAGGCCAGCGGCGTGCGCAACTCATGCGAGACGTTGCTGACGAAATCGCGCCGCACCCGCTCCAGTTTGCGCAGCCGGGTCAGGTCCTGGAGGATGACCAGGATGGAGGAAACCTCTGCCTCCTCGATGGGGGTGATGATGGCCTGCAAGGTGGCCTCCTGGGGATAGGTCAGTTCCAGGAGGTCGGCCTGTTCCTTTCCGCCCTCGACACAGCGTCTCCACAGTTCGATCAGACGATGGTGGCGGGCGAGTTGGGCAAAGGTCAGCGGCTCTGCGCCGGCCTCGAAGGTGCCCAGCATGGTTGCTGCAGCCGCATTGACCCGGAGGACCCGCCCCTCGGTGTCGGTGATGATCACGCCGTCGGCCATGTGCTCCAGGATGGCGGCCAGGCGGCTACCTTCCTGTTCCAGGGCGGCCATTTTTTCCTGCATATGGTCGGCCATCCGGTTAAAGGCCGCGGTCAACTGGCCGACCTCGTCCCGGGTGGTGGGGAAGAGACGGGCCTGCAGGTCGCCGGAGACGATGCGTTCGGCGACGCCGGCCAGGGCGCGAATCGGGCGGGTGATGCTGCCGGCGATGAGCACGGCCAGGAGGCCGGCCAGCGCCGTCGCCACCAGCACCGCCGTCAGGACGGCCAGGTGCAGGTGGGCGACATGGGATTCGACCTGCTCCAGCGAGAGGGCCAGCCGGACAAAGCCCACGGTAGTCTGGCCCACCGTGACGCGCCGGGCCACGTAGAGCATGTCGTAGCCTGTGGTGCGGCTGAAGCGGATGCTTTTGCCCTGCCCCTCGGCCAGGGCCTGCTGTACTTCGGGCCGGTAGAGATGGTTATCCAGCCGGGTGCGGTCCTCCTGGGACTCGCCCAGGACCGTGCCATCGGCGGCGATGAGCGTCACCCGGGCTTGAAGCAGGTCGGCCCAATGGCGGGCATGGGCGTCCAGGAAGGCCGTGTCCCGTCCCTCGAGCGCGGTGGCGCTTTCCTCGGCGAGCCAGCGGGTCTCGGCCAGGAGTTGCTCTTCCAGGTCGGCGATATGGACCTGGCGCACCAGGCGGGTCAGGTAGATGGCCAGGCCGGCCATCACTGCCAGAATCAGAATCAGGTAAGGGATGGCGATTCGCCACCGCACTTGCCGCACGTTCCACCTCGCCTCTGCCGGTTTATCCCTCGAAGCGATAGCCGATTCCCCGCACGGTGACCAGGCGCGTGGGATGGGCGGGGTCGTCCTCGATCTTGCTGCGTAGCCAGCGCACGTGCACATCCACGGTGCGGGTGCCTCCGGCATAGTCCCAGCCCCAGACCCGTTCCAGAATCAGGTCGCGGGAAAGGACCATGCCGCGGTTGCGGGCGAAGAATACCAGGAGGTCGTACTCTTTGGGTTTGAGGTGTAGCGGCCGGCCCTGGCGAAGGACCTCGCCGCGTCCCAGGTCGATGGTGAGGTCGCCGAAGGTGAGCCGGTCGCGGGCCCCCTCTTTCCCCTGGGAGGCTTCTTCCCGGAGGAGGTGCACCCGGCGCAGCAGGGCCTTGATGCGGGCGAGCAGTTCGCGCATGCTGAAAGGTTTGGTGACATAATCATCAGCGCCCAATTCCAGCCCGACCACCCGGTCCACCTCCTCGGTCCGGGCGGTGAGCATAAGGATGGGCACGGCCATCTCCTGGCGCAGGATGCGGCAGACCTCCAGGCCGTCCAGTGCCGGCAGCATGAGGTCCAGGACGATCAGGTCGGGGCGTTCCCGGCGGGCGAGTGCGAGGGCGGTGCGTCCGTCGGCTGCGGTGAGCACCTGGTAGCCCTGCCGGGACAGGTTGTACTCCAGCGTTTCCAGCAGGGTAGGCTCGTCTTCGACCACCAATACCTTTTCGCCCATCGGCTTTCTGTTGGGGTCCAGGGCAACCCCGGATGAAAACCGGCCTCTTGGGGAGCAGTATAACACGATGGCGCTGCCGCATCAAGTCGAGTATATCCCCGAGGCCGGGCGTCCGCCACTTGTGTAGGTGCGGGTTTCAAACCCGCACCTACACAAGCGACGGTGGGCCAGTCCATAGCCCTCCAAAGGGCCTTGATGGGTGAATCGGAGGCAGGGGCCGGGAATAGCGCAGAAAACCGTCTTCAAAAATGGCGGGCGCCCTCCGAGGCCGGGGCGTTTGCGCATTCCGAGGCGATGGTATACAATACGGCGCGGCAATCGCCCCGAATCGTCCCACGGTCATCCTGTACCTCCGGGGCCTCGACCGCCTGGGAAACGAAAAGGCCGGGTCGGATGGATCGTAGACTTCGAGAAAAGGCCCTGCTGGTCCACCGGCGGCTGGCCGGCCTCTATGGGGAGCATCCCCATCGGCCGGGGATGGAGCCGGTGGCCGAACTGGTCTCCACCATCCTCTCCCAGAACACGAGCGATGGCAATCGGGACCGGGCCTTTGCCCGGCTGCGGGAGCGTTTTCCGAGTTGGGAGGCGGTGCGGGATGCCCCGGTGGAGGAGGTCGAGGAGGCCATCCGGCCGGCCGGCCTCTCCCGCATCAAGGCCCCGCGCATCCAGGAGGCCCTGCGCCGCATCACCCGGGAACGGGGGACGCTCGGTCTCGACTTCCTGGCGGAGATGCCCCTGGAAGAGGCCCGGGCCTGGCTGGAGTCGTTCCCCGGCGTGGGGCCCAAGACGGCGGCGATCGTGCTCCTCTTCTCCTTTGGCCGGCCGGCCCTCCCGGTGGATACCCACATCTACCGCCTGGGCCGACGTCTGGGCCTGCTCCCCCCCAACGTTTCCCGGGGAAAAGCCCACCGCGTTCTGGAGGAACTTCTCCCGCCGGAGACCTACCTGGCCTTTCACCTGAACCTGATTCGCCACGGGCGGGAGGTCTGCCATGCGCGCGCCCCGGCCTGCCGGCGTTGCCTCTTGTTGGACCTCTGTCCGTATGGGGCGTTGGATGTTGAAGGTTGATCGTTCGAGGTGCACCAAAGTTGGCGTTGAAGGTTGATTCTTCGAGGAGGAAGCATGGGCGAGCGTGTCCGCACCTTTATCGCCATCGAACTGCCGGAGGAGGTGCAACGCGGGCTGGCCCGGGTGCAGGGGGAATTGAAGCGCTCCCACCCGCCGGTGCGCTGGGTGTCTCCCGAAAAGATCCACGTCACCCTGAAGTTTCTGGGGGAAATCCCGGCCGAACAGGTGGAGACGGTCTGTCAGGCGACCGACCGGGTGGCGGCCTCCACGGCTCCCTTTGAGTTGGAGGCGGCCGGCGCGGGGGTTTTCCCCAATTTGCGCCGTCCCCGGGTGGTCTGGGTGGGGGTGCAGGGAGACCTTTCGGCCCTGCACGCGCTTCAGGCGAGCCTGGAACGGGAACTGGCCCAGGCCGGATTCCCCAGGGAGGAGCGGCCCTTCTCGCCCCATCTGACCCTGGGGCGGGTGCAGGAGCGGGCCGCTCCGGCCGAGGCCCGTTCACTGGGACAGGTGGTGGCCGCCCTGGAGGTGCCTTCGCTGGGCCGCTGGCGGGTGGAGCAGGTGGTGGTGATGCGCAGCGACCTGCGCCCGGAAGGGCCGATGTATACCCCCTTGCGGGTGTTGCGGCTGGGCGGTGGTTCCTAGGGAGGCCGGCCGGATATGCCCCTGTCGTTCTGCTTATCTGGACCGTCCGCCTCCGGGTTCATATTTCAGGGCAGGCAGGTTCATCCGCTATGTAGCGCAGAGGTTTGTCCACGCCGCGGGGCGATTTTGCCGCCGTTGGCCCGTTTGGACAAACCTCTGCGCCCGGTACAGACCGGTCAAACCTGTCTGCTACCGTGGGTACTCCCCGATCCATAGGACCCGGGGCAGGTGATTCCTGATGGCGTTATACAGGCGACGATCGCCGGTTACCAGCGTGCACCCTGTTTCCTCGGCCAGGGCCAGATAGGCCCCGTCATAGGTCGAACGGTCGCAGGTGCAGGCCAGTTCCAGGGCCCGCTTCCAGGAGAACTCCGCCGTCGGAAGGCCTAATGCCTGAAAGGTTTGGAGGATCTCCTGTCCTTTATTCAGGTCGATGCGGTTCCGCTTCATCGTCTGGAGGACGGCGTTGGTCACTTCATAAGGGAGCAAGGTGGGGACAAGCAATTCGACTTCCTCCTGGACATAGGCCCGGATGATCGCCTGGGCTTTATCCCTCATCGTCGGGGAAAAAAGCCCTCAGTATCCCGCTGGCATCTATGACCATGGCCGCTCCTCCAGTTCCCTGCGGGAGGCCTCGTATAGTCCAGCCGCGGTTACGCCGGCCTCTTTTATCTCCCGGGAGAGGCGCACCATGCTCGAATAGGCTTGCAGGCGGCGGAGGCGCTCATACTCGGCAAAGGGCAGGATCACGGCATCAGGCTTTCCCCGGCGCAGGCCCGCCGCTTTACAGAATTCCATCCTTCCGCTAGAATAACAGGCATTCGGACACCTTTGGACGAGAGGATAGACCACGGTGGTCGGATACGGGGCGGGAATCAGCCGCCTGCTTCGGAAGGTCGGAACCGGCCTTTTCCTGGGCCCGTTGCTGGCCCTCCTTTTGCTCCCCCTGGCCTACCAGTTCACCCGCCCCATCTCCCTGGACCTGGGTTCTTCCCATGCCCTGCCCTATCTGGAGGGCTTTTTCGAGCCGGAGACGGCCCCCCTCCCGGAACCCCTCTGTCCCGCCGGGGAGAGGCATGGGCCATGTCCGGAACGGCTACGTTACGCCTATACCTCGTCCCGTTCCCATCTCCATCTGCCCGGCATCGGACGCGGGCCGGCCCTGCTCCTGCTCCGTATGGGCGGTGGAGTGGCCGGCGTCCGGCAGACCCTCCTGGCCGGCGGCCGGCCCCTGGGAACGGTGGCGGCCGGAAACTTCGCCACCTACGCCTATCTCCTGCCGGCCAGCGCCATAGGACCCGACGGACTGACCCTGACCTGGGAGGGAGAGACCGCCTCTCCGCCCCAAGACCCCCGTCGCCTGGGCATCGCCGTGGCCTAACTCCTCTGGCTTCCCCTGGAAGGACCGG